>Ga0306920_100011410_pt1 | contig 12000 bp, 11 predicted proteins | sample flu12Cox44000170_FD_204666 | JGI IMG/M metagenome (GOLD analysis project Ga0306920, IMG submission 204666) | Lab enrichment of tropical soil microbial communities from Luquillo Experimental Forest, Puerto Rico - flux4day.12C.oxic.44.000.170 (v2)... | ecosystem: Environmental > Terrestrial >...
CGAGGCGATGGGAATGGGCGACCGCATCGCCGTGATAGACCACGGGCGGGTGCGGCAGGTCGGGACGCCGATCGAAATCTACGACGATCCCGCCGATCGTTTTGTTGCGACCTTCGTCGGCACGCCGCCGATGAATATCGTCTCACGCAACGGAGCCTACCTCGGCTTCCGGCCGGAGAACTTTCTGCCCCGCGACATGGTCGATGACGGCAACGGCGGTATCAGCGAATTTTCGTTTCGCGTGGACCGTTCCGAATATCTCGGCTCGGAGCGGATCGTTTATGGCGTGATCGAAGGCTTTGATGCGCAGGTGATCACCGCCAAGCTGCCGCCGGCGCACGTCGCGGAGAAAAGCATCCGCCCGGGCGAATGGCATGCCTTTGCCGTGCGCAAGAGCGCGCTGCGCTATTTCGACAAGGACGGCAAGCGGTCCAGTCAGTTTCACTGAAAAAAAGAGATTTCGCAGATGGCCGTCATTGCCGAACCAGTCGCCACCAAGTCGGTTTCGCGTCTTCGCTTCATCCTGGATCGGCGCGACGTGCTTGGCGCGATCTTCGTGTCGCCCGCGATCCTCTACGTGCTGCTTCTGGTCGGCTTGCCGTTCCTGCTCGCGGTGTACTACTCGCTCAGCGCCTACACGATCTATGATCCCACCTGGCGCTTCGTGGGGCTCGCCAATTTTCGGCAGATCCTCAACAACCCGGTGTTCCTGGAGACGCTCGGCAACACCTTCCTCTTTACCTTCGGTTCGCAATTGCTCGGCCTTGTCCTCGGCAAGTTCGGCGCACTGTTGCTGCTCAGTCCTTTCCCTGGGCGCAAGATCGTCCGCGCCCTGATCATCCTGCCGTGGGCCGTGCCGATCGCGCTCGCGACGGTGGCCTGGCAGTGGATGTTCGATTCGCTCTATAGCGTCATCAACTGGACCATGATCGCGCTTGGACTCATCGAGCGCTCGGACGCGCCGAACTGGCTCGGCAATCCGCATCTGGCGATGCTCTGCGTGATCGTCGTCAACGCCTGGCGTTTCTTTCCCTTCGCGATCGTCATCTTCCTCGCTGGCATCACGGCTGTCCCGCAGGACGTGATCGACGCCGCGACCGTCGACGGCGCGGGCTTCTGGCGCCGCAACTACCAGATCATCCTGCCGATGATCCTGCCGATCGTCGCCGTCGGGCTGATCTTCGGTATCGTGTTCACGTTCACCGACCTGTCGATCGTCTTCCTCCTGACCAACGGCGGTCCGGTCAATGCGACCTCGGTGCTTGGCTTCCAGGGTTTCCAGGTCGGAATCCTCTCCGGCGACATATCGCACGGTGCCGCCATTTCGTTGTTCATGCTGCCGGTACTGCTCGTCGTGGTCGTCGTGATGCTGCGCTTCATCCGGCGGCGGGAGATCTGACATGACGCGCTTCATCAAGAACGCCTTCGGCGACGTCTCGTTTTTCGGCGCAGTCGCATTTTTCGTCATCCTGACCGCGTTCCCGTTCTACTGGATGGTGATCACCTCGCTGAAGGAAAACAGCGATCTTTACAGCGTCGAGAACATTCCGTTCTGGTTCAACGAGGCGCCGACGCTCGAGCATTACCGCTATTTGTTCGAGCAGACGATGTTCGTGCGCTGGCTAATCAATTCGCTCGTCATTGGCGTGTGCGTCGTTGCGATCACGCTCCTTACGGCGGTGCCCGCCGGCTACAGCCTAGCGCGGCTGGGTGGCCGCAAAGGCGAGGCGCTGGGCATCGGCATCTTCCTGACCTATCTGGTACCGCCGACCTTGTTGTTCCTGCCGCTATCGCGAATCGTCGCTGAACTGGGCCTGCAGAATTCGATGTGGTCGCTGGTGCTGGTCTACCCGACCTTCACAATCCCGTTCTGCACCTGGCTGCTGATGGGCTTTTTCAAGGCGCTGCCGCGCGAGATCGAGGAAGCGGCGATCGTCGACGGCTGCAGCCTGTTCGGCGCCTTCATCAAGATGGCGATCCCGCTGTCGCTGCCGGCGATCCTCACCGTCGTGATCTTCACCTTCACACTGACATTGCAGGAATTCGTCTACGCGCTCACCTTTGTCTCCTCGACCGCGCAGAAGCCGATCACGCTCGGCGTCACGACCGACCTCGTCCGCGGCGACATCTTCTTCTGGGGCGAGATCATGGCCGGCGCGCTGCTCGCCAGCATCCCCGTGGCGATCGCCTACAATTTGTTCCTCGATCGGTTTATCTCGGGGATCACCGGCGGGGCCGTCAAATAGACCGCTATCCCCATCCAGCCGCAATTCCGCCGTCGACGGTGAAGATCACGCCGGAGGTATAACCGGAGCGGTCGGAGGCGAGGAAGGCCATGAGATCACCGATCTCGCGCGCATGCGCAGGCCGGCTGAGCGGCAAGCCTTTCTGGAATTCCTTGTAGCGGTTCTCGTCCCCGAGCTGATGCTTGGCGCGGGTCTTGAGCAGCGTGACGTGCCGGTCAGTACCGACCGGGCCCGGATTGATGCCGACGACGCGGATATTGTCGGCGAGGCTTTTTCCGCCGAGTGCGCGGGTGAAGGCCATCAGCGCCGCGTTGCCGGCGCTGCCACAAATGTAATTGGCGTCGAACTTTTCGCCGGCTGCGCCAATGTCGTTGACGATGACGCCGCCGCCGCGGGCCTTCATCTGCGCATAGATCGCGCGGGTGATGTTGATGTAGCCGAACACCTTGAGTTCCCAGGCATGGCGCCAGGTCGGCTCATCGATCTTGTCGATCGATCCGCCGGGAATGTCGCCGGCATTGTTGACGAGAATGTCGATGTCGGAGGCATCCTTGACCAGGCGCTGGATGTCCTCTGGCTTTCGCAGGTCGGTGACATGGGTGGTCGCATCGATCTGGTGCTGCGAGCGCAGGCGGTCGGCGAGCGCCTTCAACGCGTCGCCGCTGCGGGCCGCAAGCCGCAAATGGCAGCCTTCTTCGGCAAAGGATTCGGCCGCAGCCGCGCCAATGCCTTTTGATGCGCCGGTGATCAGGACGCGTTTGCCGCGCAGATGCAGGTCCATGGGTTTCTCGCTTGTTTTGGGGGCGGGACGGCAATGGTTAGGCGGGAGAACTTGTGGCGGTCAACATTGCACTGCAGCGTTGATCTCACCCTCAGTTTGGTCCATTGCAGGGCCAGCAAACAAGGGCCTTCACGGCTGAGCTAGATCACAAGGAAGTTCTCGATGAATAGCGGCAAGAAAGCGTACCGGATCGCGGTCATTCCCGGCGACGGCATCGGCAAGGAAGTGATGCCGGAGGGCCTGCGGGTCATCGAGCAGGCCGCGAAAAAGCACGGCGTTGCCGTCAAGTTCGACCATTTCGATTTCGCCTCCTACGACTATTACGAGAAGCACGGTCAGATGATGCCGGACGACTGGAAGGCGCAAATCGGCAAGCACGATGCGATCTATTTCGGCGCGGTCGGCTGGCCGGCGAAGATCCCGGATCACATTTCGCTCTGGGGCTCGTTGATCAAATTCCGCCGGGAGTTCGACCAGTATGTGAACCTGCGCCCCGTTAGGCTGATGCCGGGCGTGCCGTCGCCGCTCGCCAACCGAAAGCCCGGCGACATCGATTTCTGGGTGGTGCGCGAGAACACGGAAGGCGAATATTCCTCCGTCGGCGGCCGCATGTTCCCGGACACCGATCGCGAGTTCGTCACCCAGCAGACGGTCATGACCCGGATCGGCGTCGACCGGATCCTGAAGTTCGCGTTCGATCTCGCGGCCTCGCGGCCGAAGAAGCACCTGACCTCAGCGACCAAGTCGAACGGCATCTCCATCACCATGCCCTATTGGGACGAGCGCGTGGAGGCGATGGCCAAGACGTATCCGAAGGTGAAGTGGGACAAGTACCACATCGATATCCTGACCGCGAACTTCGTGCTGCATCCGGATTGGTTCGACGTCGTGGTCGGCTCCAACCTGTTCGGCGACATTCTCTCCGACCTGGGCCCCGCCTGCACCGGCACCATCGGCATTGCGCCCTCGGGCAATATCAATCCGGAAGGTGATTTCCCGAGCGTGTTCGAGCCGGTGCACGGCTCGGCGCCCGATATCGCGGGGCAGGGGATTGCCAACCCGATCGGCATGATCTGGTCCGGGGCAATGATGCTCGAGCATCTCGGCGAGAAGGTCGCCGCTGAAGCGATCGTCGGCGCGATCGAGCGCACGCTCGGCGAACGCACGCTGCGCACCCGCGATCTCGGCGGCAATGCCGACACCACCGCCTGCGGCAAGGCGGTCGCCGAGATGGTGGAGTAGGAGGGCGGCGCGGCGTGCGAGAGCCCAGCTATTTCTTCTGGCCGCCGGGCACGATCTTCATGACGAACGCGGTCGATTGCTCGGCGGAACCGTAAGGCCCCGCCACCTTGTTATGGACCGGGGGCAGCGTGCGAAGAAACGCCACGATGGCGGCGACGTCTTCCTTGCTGAAGTTGGCGAAAGCGCGCCACGGCATGACAGGCGCGAGCTCGCGGCCGTCCGGGCGCTTGCCCGTGGTGAAGGCCGTGACGATCTGCTCGTCAGTCCAGCCGCCGAGGCCGGTTTCCTTGTCCGGAGTTAGATTCGGGCCGTGAAAGATCCCGAGGTTGGGAATCTCAAAGCCGACGTCCGAACCGCCGAGGTAGCGAGACTCGTCGGCCTTGCCAAAGAAGTAGCCCGGCGTGTGGCAGTCGTTGCAGCCCGCGATTGACACGAGATACTTGCCGCGCGCGACATCGGCGGCCAGCGCCCCCGGCGCGAGCGCGCCGTGCAGTCCAAGCGTGACAACGCAAATCGAAAGGGCAATGAGACGTGACATTGAAATCTCCCAATTGAATGTAAGGCCCGAAAAAAAATAGAAATGAACGCGGGTGACGCCGTCAGCATATGTCGGTTTGGCGTCAGAACAACGATGACGTCGCGGCGTTGCCGTTTGACTCAGGCGCCCTTCGCCACCCGGCGGCAATGCTCCCACGCCGCAAAGATCAGGTTCTCGCTCGCTTCGGGCGTGCGGAAGGCGGAATGCGCCGACAGCGTGACGTTGGGAATCTTGGTCAGCGGATGATCCTTGGGCAGCGGCTCGATGTTGAAGACATCGAGCCCGGCATGGCGGATGTGGCCCGACTTCAGCGCGTCGATCATCGCCGCCTCATCCACGATTGCGCCGCGTGCGGTGTTGACCAGGATCACGCCCTTGCGCATCGCTGCAATCTTTTCGCGGGTGATGAAGCCGCGCGTCTCGTCGTTGAGCAGAAGATGGATCGAGACCACGTGGCTGTCGGCCAGCAGCTTGCCGATGCCCACGAACTCCACGCCCGGATGCTTTTTCGGCGTGCGGTTCCAGGCGATCACCTTCATGCCGCTGCCAAGCGCAATGCGCGCCACTTCGGCGGCGATGCCGCCAAAGCCGATCAGGCCGAGCGTCTTGCCGGTGAGCTGCATGGCATCCTCGCGCAGCCAGTTGCCGACGCGCATCTCGCGGTCCATCTGCGCCAGCACGCGCGCGGAGGCCCACATCAGCGCAATCGCCGATTCCGCCACGGCGGTGTCGCCATAGCCCTTGATCAGGTGTACCTCGATGCCGAGCTCGGCGAGCTCCTCCGGATTCATGTAGCTGCGCGCACCGGTACCCAGGAACACCACATGCTTGAGGCCCTTGCATTGCTTCGCAATGTCGGTCGGCAGCGCGGTGTGATCGATCACCACGATCTCGGCGCCGACGAGCAGTTTTGGCATCTGATCCGATTTGATATCGGGATCGTTGTTGATCGTGACCTCGGGATCGCCTCCCTTACGCAGGCGCTCAAAAATCTCGGCGAGCGAGGGATTGGCGTCGACAAATACTCCGCGCACTTCTTCCTCCGATTTCTTGTGATTATGACGCGACGCCCGCCAGCGCGAGCACGGTGTGCATCAGCACATTGGCGCCGGCGGTGCAGTCGACCTGGGTGGCGTCTTCCAGCTCATTGTGGCTGATGCCGTCCTTGCAGGGCACAAACACCATCGCGGCCGGAATCTTCGTATTGAGATTGCAGGCGTCGTGGCCCGCGCCCGAGGTGATGCGCCGGTGCGAGTAGCCGAGCATCTTGGCCGCGCTCTCGACCGCATCGACCAGCTTTGGATTGAAATGCGTCGGCGGCTTGTGCCAGACCAGATCGATCGTGACCTCGACCTTGCGCCGCGCGGCGATTTCGGCGATCGCGGCGCGCAAATCCTTATCCAGCGCATCCATGATCGCAGCATCCGAGCTGCGGCAATCCATGGTGAAGGCGATCTCGCCGGGAATGACGTTGCGCGAGGGCTTTGCGATCACCGCTTCGCCGATGGTGCCGACCGCGTTCGGACCGTGCTTCCTGGCGACAGCCTCCATCGCCAGCACGATTTCCGACAGCGTCGCCAGCGCATCACGACGGAGCGGCATCGGGGTTGAGCCGGCATGGCTCTCGAAGCCCGTGATCTTGCCGTCGTACCAGAGCACGCCCTGGCCGGAATCGACCACGCCGATGGTCTTGCCTTCGGCCTCCAGGATCGGGCCCTGCTCGATATGCAGCTCGACAAAGCTCGACAGCTTCTGCGTGCCGACCGGAACGCTGCCGCGATAGCCGATGTCGTCGAGCGCCTCGCCCACGGTGACGCCGTCGGCATCCTTCCGTCCCAGGATATTGTCGGTGGTGAAGTCGCCGACATAGGCGGCGGAGGCCATCATCGCCGGCGCAAAGCGTGAGCCTTCCTCATTGGTCCAGTTGCAAATGCAGATCGGCAGCTCCGTCTCGATGCCGGCATCGTTGAGCGTGCGCACCACTTCCAATGCTGCGAGCGTGCCGAGCACGCCATCGAACTTGCCGCCGGTCGGCTGCGTGTCGAGATGCGAGCCGAGGCCGACGGGCGCCTTCGACATGTCGCGGCCCTTGCGCACGCCGAACATCGAGCCGAGCGCATCGACATGCACCTCCAGCCCCGCGTCCTCGCAAGCCTTCTTGAACCAGTCGCGGACCTGCTTGTCCTCTGGCCCGAGCGTCAGTCGCCGCACCCCGCCCTTGGGCGTCAGGCCGAATTGCGCGGTCTCGAAGATGGTGCCCCAGAGGCGGGCGGAGTCGATTTGCAGGTTGGATGCGGCGCGGCTCATCGGCGAGTTCCGGTCATAAATGCGGGCTCTCGTTCAATGCCGCGCCGGCTCATCGCCGTCAACCGATCGCGCGATCTTGCCGGCAAGCTCGACCACGCGTTCGACCGCCGCCTCGTCGGGTGAGGCCAGCCAGCTTGCCGAGAAGATAAGCGGCGGCATTTTCGCGTCGGTGTCGAGCTCAACCAGGCGTCCGTCAGCAAGCTCATGTTCGACGATCGCAGCCGGCATCACGGCGATGCCGAGGCCTTCGACCGCCATGTGGATCACGGTGGCAAGGGAAGCCGAGGCGTGAAGCCGGATCGGCGGCAGGTCAGGCCGATTGAACATCGCGCGCACCGTCTCGTAGGGCTGGGTCTTGCGGGCAAAGGTGATGATCGGAAACTTTGCGAGATCGCGCAGCGTCAGCGGCCCCGTGCCGAGGCCGAGCGATGGGCTTGCGACGAAGCTCACGGGATACCCGCAGAGTTCGCGATTGCGCACGCTCGGGCCCGACAACGGGCCGAGCACAAAGGCAAGCTCGATCTCCTGCGCCTGCAACCGCGCGTTCAAATTCGGGGTGATGTCGACCTCAATCTCCAGCGACAGGTTCGGATAGGTCGTGTTGACGCTTTTGATCAGCCGCGGCAGCCAGGTGTAGACGATGGTCTCGGCGACACCGAGCCGCAGCACGCCGCGCATCGCCGAGCGGTCGCCGATCTCGGCCATCATCTCCGAACGCAGCCCGATCAGCTTTTCCGCATAGACCATCATCTGCCGCCCGCTCGGCGTGGGCGAGGCCGCGCGATGGTCGCGGTTCAACAGTTTGACGCCCATCTCGCGTTCGAGCTGGGCGATTCGCTGGGAGATCGCGGGTTGGGTGGTGTTCAGCCGCTGAGCTGCGCCGCGAAAGCTGCCGAGCTTGACCACCCAGAGGAACGTCTCGATTGACCTGAAATCCGTCATGGAGCCAGTTTTCTCTCGATAAATCCTGATTATCAATTACGATCAAAAAGGACGATTAGACTTTATAGCACTGATAGGATTGACTGTCTCTGTCGAGATAATAGGCAGGTGGCTCACATGACCGTTTTGGCAGCAGAGCAAAAATTCCGTGGCAACAACGACGCCACGCTTCCGAGCCACAAGGCGCGGCTCGATTGCCGCAACGGGATGGCGGCGACCACGGCCGGCGTTGCCCCCGGCTATGTCCAGGGCAATCTCGCGATCCTGCCCGAGAAACAGGCCTCCGACTTCCACCGCTTCTGCCAGCTCAATCCAAAGCCTTGCCCGATCATCGGCATGTCCGATGTCGGCAACCCCAAAATCCCGTCGCTCGGGATCGACCTCGACATCCGCACCGACCTGCCGCGCTATCGGGTCTGGCGCGACGGCGAAGCCGTCGAAGAGCCGACCGACATCATGGCGCACTGGCGCGACGATCTCGTTGCCTTCGTGCTCGGCTGCTCGTTTTCGTTCGAGGAGGCGCTGCTCGCCGAGGGCATGCCGATCCGCCACATCGAGCGCAGCGTGTGCGTGCCGATGTATCGAACCAACATCGCCTGCCAGAGTGCGGGGCCGTTCGCCGGACCCATGGTGGTGTCGATGCGTCCGTTCAAGCCAAAGGATGCGATCCGCGCGGTGCAGATCACCTCGCGCTTTCCAAGCGTGCACGGCGCGCCGGTTCACCTGGGCTTGCCTGAGCAGATCGGGATTGTCGACATTGCAAGACCCGACTACGGCGATCCCGTGCCGGTCGCTTCCGACGAGCTTCCGGTGTTCTGGGCCTGCGGCGTCACGCCTCAGGCGGTGATCGCTGCGGCCAAGGTGCCCTTTGCGATCACACATGCGCCGGGCTTGATGCTGGTCACCGACCTGCAGAACAAGCAACTCGCCGTACTTTGATGCAGCTTTTGCCCTTCATTGAGGCTTTACCCGAGCTTCCAACCGTTTATTCGATGGCCTGACTTTAACAGGGGATTTTGTGATGACGATCAGTCGCCGTGACGTGTTGCTTGGAGGTGCGGCTGCCGCCGCGCTCGCGCCGATTGCGGCGCGCGCGCAAACGAGCGAAGTGGTGATCGGCCTGACGTATCCGATGTCGGGCGCCAACGCGCAGATCGGCGTCGATGCGCAGCGCGCCTTCGAGACCGCGGTCGACATCATCAACAACGATCAGGATTTCGATCTTCCGCTCGCCAGGGGTACCGGCCTGCCGGGCCTCGGCGGCGCCAAGATTCGCCTGATCTATGCCGACCATCAGGGCGACCCGCAGAAGGGCCGCGCTGAGGCCGAGCGTCTGATCACGCAGGAAAAGGTCTGTGCCATCCTCGGCACCTACCAGAGCGCGGTCGCGGTTACCGTCAGCCAGACCTGCGAGCGCTATCAGATTCCGTTCATGTCCGCGGACAATTCCTCGCCGAGCCTGCATCGCCGCGGCCTCAAGTATTATTTCCGCGCCTCGCCGCATGACGAGATGTTCTCGGCAGCGATGTTCGACTTCCTTGACGCCATGAGAAAGAAAGGCACCAAGATCGAGACGCTGGCGCTGTTCCACGAGGACACGATCTTCGGCACCGATTCCGCCAATGCGCAGACCAAGCTCGCGGGCGAGCGCGGCTACAAGATCGTCGCCGATATCAAGTATCGCGCCAATTCGCCGTCGCTCTCGGCCGAGGTACAGCAGCTGAAGGCGGCCGGTGCCGACGTGCTGATGCCCTCGAGCTACACCACCGACAGTATCCTGCTGGTCAAGACCATGGCCGAGCTCGGCTACAAGCCGAATGCGATCGTGGCGCAGTCCGCAGGCTTCTCCGAGCAGGCACTCTATGACGCTGTCGGCGACAAGCTTGAAGGCGTGATCAACCGTGGCAGTTTCTCGCTCGATCTCGCCGCGAAGCGGTCCATGGTCGGCAAGATCAACGCTTTGTTCAAGACGAAGTCGGGCAAGGACCTCAACGACAACTCCTCGCGCCAATTCATGGCCATGATCGTGATGGCCGACGCCATCGACCGCGCCAAGTCGACCGACGGCGAGAAGATTCGCGCCGCGCTCGCCGCGACCGACATGCCGGGCGAGCAGACCATCATGCCCTGGAAACGCGTCAAGTTCGACGAGATGGGTCAGAACAACGACGCCGACCCGGTGCTGCTGCAATATGTCGGCGGCAAGTTCGTCACCATCTTTCCGCCGCAGGCCGCGGTTGCCGAGGCCATCTGGCCGATGAAGTAAGCGCGGCGGAGCAGGGGGCGTGACCGCCGAAACCATCATCCAGAGTCTGGCGAGCGGCCTGTTGCTGGGGCTGCTTTACGGGCTGATTGCCGTCGGGCTCGCGCTCATTTTTGGCCTGATGGACGTCGTGAATTTCGCCCATGGCGAGTTCCTGATGATCTCGATGTACGCGACCTTCTTCCTGTTCGCGTTTTTCGCGCTCGATCCCTTGCTATCAGCGCCGCTGGTCGCCGCCGCCTTGTTCGTTTTCGGCGCCGTCGTTTATCTCCTGGTCGTGCGCTTTGCCATGCGCGCCAAGGCCAATGCCGGCATGGTGCAGATCTTTTCGACCTTTGGCCTTGCGATTGTCATGCGCGGGCTGGCGCAATTCTTCTTCACCCCCGACTATCGCAGCGTCAGCCACTCCTGGCTTGGCGGCAAGACCGTCTCGATCGCCGGCATCTTCTTGCCGCAGCCGCAGCTGATGGGGGCGGCGGTGGCGATTTTGGCTTTCGGCGGGCTCTATTTCTTCATCAATCGCACTGACTTCGGCCGCGCCCTTGAAGCAACGCGCGAAGATGCCGGCGCGGTGGCCCTCGTTGGTATCGACAAGAACCGGGTGTTTGCGCTGGGCTGGGGCCTGGGTGCCGCGCTCGTGGGTCTCGCCGGCGCGATCATGGCGATGTTCTTCTACATCTATCCCGACGTCGGTGCGTCCTTTGCGCTGATCGCCTATGTCACCGTCGCGCTCGGCGGTTTCGGCAGCGTGTTCGGCGCCTTTGCCGGCGGCATTATCGTCGGCCTGGTCGAGGCCACGACCGCGCTTGTGATGCCGCCATCGCTGAAATCGGTTGGTATCTACGCGGTCTATCTGCTCGTCGTCTTCATCAGGCCGCGCGGCCTGTTCGGGTCGATCTGATGGACAAGGCCTTTGCCGAACGCCGCCGGCGTGAGCTGATGCTCGCCGGCTGCCTTGCTCTGGTCGCAGCCCTTGTGCCGCTGTTCGTGAAGGACGTCTACGTCCAGAACATCATGGTGCTGACGTTGATGTATGCGGCGCTGTCGCAGAGCTGGAACATCCTGTCCGGCTATTGCGGACAGATCTCGCTCGGACACGCGCTCTATTTCGGCCTCGGCGCCTACACCACAGCGCTGCTCTTCACCAAGTTCGGCGTGTTGCCGTGGTTCGGCATGCTCGCGGGCGGAGTGATCTCGGCGCTGATCGCGATGGCGCTCGGCTATCCCTGCTTCCGCCTGCGCGGGCACTATTTCGCCATCGCCACCATCGTCATTGCCGAGATCGCGCTGCTTCTGTTCCAGAACTGGAATTGGGCGGGCGCAGCACTCGGCATCGATATTCCCATCCGCCGCGACAGCTGGCTCACCTTCCAGTTCGCCCGCTCAAAACTGCCCTATTTCTACTTCGCGCTGGTGCTGGCCTGCATCGCCTGGTTCGTCACCTGGTGGCTGGAGGATTCCAAATGGGGCTTCTGGTGGCGCGCGGTGAAGGACAATCCCGATGCCGCCGAGAGCCTGGGTGTCGTCGTGTTCAATTCCAAGATGGGTGCGGCCGCGGTGTCAGCGTTTCTCGTCGCGGTCGGCGGCAGCTTTTACTGCCAGTTCGTCTCCTATATCGACCCCGAAAGCGTGATGGGCTTTCAGTTCTCGCTGCTGATGGCGCTGCCGGCCGTGCTGGGCG
>Ga0306920_100011412_pt1 | contig 11999 bp, 8 predicted proteins | sample flu12Cox44000170_FD_204666 | JGI IMG/M metagenome (GOLD analysis project Ga0306920, IMG submission 204666) | Lab enrichment of tropical soil microbial communities from Luquillo Experimental Forest, Puerto Rico - flux4day.12C.oxic.44.000.170 (v2)... | ecosystem: Environmental > Terrestrial >...
GCTGGAGCGCGAGTGGGGCTTGTTAAACTGACGACGGTTGGAGCGACGCGGCCTGAAGCGCTCACCGGGCAGGCGGCAGCGACGGGTTTGCAGCCGCGGCGGACGTGAAAGAAGGGATGCGCCTGCTTGCGTTGAACGCTCGCATTGCGGCGGCCTGGATTTCCTCGCCAGCAGGACGGTGATCGAGATTTTGCTCCCCGCCTGATGTCCGCTTCGTGCATGTCCGCCGATTCCTTTGCGGCCTTCATCGGGGAGTGGTCAGTTTGGCGGCCAAGCAATCGTTGGTGGAGTAGTCCCAGACATCGCCTCGATCAGCTCAGATGCGAGTAGGAGCGTCAGAAGGAGCACGGTGATGGTGGCCGCAGAACACGCCCACGTGTATAACTCAGACCGTTGGGTCAATGTGAGAGAAGGTTGATCGGATAAATACGGAACTGCACCCGCGCGATGCAATTGGTACGCGGAGAAAACCGCCGATATAAGTGCCAGCGTACTAAAGAGTGTCTCCAGCCATTCGATGTTGAACATTTCCAATGCCCCGGTCTGCTAGGGCTGTTGGCAGTTTACCGTCTTATCGCTGCCAGATTCTATAATTGATCCCCGCACGAACGATATTCTCTCTGACATTGATAGAGATCGGGCCGCCGCCACAGGCCACGTTGCAGCTGAAGCCATTAAAGTCAGCGTAGACGTACTCGGCCTTCGCCGTCCAGGGCCCCCAGATGACGAATTCAACGCCCAGTCCGAGGGTCCAACCGAGGTTGTTTTTGCTCTGCGTTCCGAACGGTGCGCCCGCGGTGCTTGCAACGAGGCGACTGATCGCCGCGCCGGCGGTCACGTAAGGCATGACGGTATCGAAAGCATATCCGAATCGAAGTCGCGCCGTGGCGAGCCAATTGCTCTGCATCTCGCAATTCGGAACGCAGGACGCCGGTGGGACCGTACCTCTGACGCCGGACCAGCCGAAGTCGCCTTCTACACCCCAGACGAAAGGTCCGTCGGTTTGCAAATTGTAGCCCAACGTGCCGCCGACGAGCCCGCCGGAAAGATTGTAGGTGCCGCTCGTCGCATCGGGGACCGAGGTCCAATCCGGCCGGCCCCAGGCGCCGCCGCCGTTAATGCCGACGTAGGCGCCGGTCCAGTTGTAGAGTCTGACGGCGGGGAAGGCGACCGGCGCAGTAAAGACATCGGGAACAACCGCGGGCTCATAGGCCACGGGCCGGTCGTAGACTCGGCGGGCTGGAAAAGCCGGCGGCGCGTCGAACGGACCCGGCGCGACCACAGCTTCGGCCTCCGCCGCAACGGCCGGACCTACCGCAGCGGTCACCACCAGTGCGACGATTACAATTGTGAATTTCTTCATGACACACTCCCCCGTGACTGGCCTTGCATGAATTGGAGTTCTCGTCCTCACACGTCTCCTCACTGGAAAATGTTCTTGTCGACAAGCCTGAACGATTGCCCGGTACCAACGTTGAGAATTTTTTCCGTCGGCGGCTCGACCCGATTCCACCAGCCGCCGCCCAGCGCCTGGAATAGTGCTGCTGTGTCAGCCAAGCGGGCCGCCCGCGCCTGCACCACTTGAATTACCGCCTGCAGATAGGTCGATTGCGCAGTGAGCAACAACAAGACGTTGGCATTGCCGGCTTCCACCTGCTGGCGTGCCAGATCGAAGCTGATTTTGGCGGCGCGCTCAAAGGCGCGTGCCGCTCTCAGCGCGTCGGCATCGTTTTGCAGCGCGCGCAGCACGTCAGCGACGTTTTGCGCCGCGCCGATCACGACGGCCTTGTAGGCCCACGCCGCTTCGTCATAGGCGGCCGCCGCCGCGCGTCGCTGATGCAGCAGGGTGCCTCCATCGAAGAGCGTTTGCGCGACGTTGCCGCCGAGGAGCCAAAACGAATTGGTGGGAGAAATCAGGCTGGCAAGCGCGATATTGATATAACCGCCATTGGCAGCGATAGTGAAATTCGGGAGCATGTTGGCGGTGGCGACTCCGACCTGCGCGCTGGCCGAGTGCAAAAGTTCTTGCGCGGCGCGCACGTCGGGACGCTGCTCGACCAATTGAAGCGGCAGGCTCACGGGCAAGTCCAAAGGCAACTGCAGATCCGCGAGCCTGAACGTCTCGAGCGGCCCTTCGCTGGGGAAGCTGCCGGACAATGCTGCGAGCATGTCGCGCTGGACGGCCAAAGCTTTGCGTAACGGTGGCAGCGTCGCCTCAACCTGCGCCAGTTGGGCTTCCTGCGCTGCGACGTCGCTGCGGTTGGCATAACCTGTTTCTAGCTGCTTGCGCAGGACGTCGAGCATCTTCCTGTTGAGGCCAATGAGTTCGTTTGTGGCGTCGATCTGCCCCCGCAGCACCGCTTCGGTGATCGCCGCGATCGCTACGCTCGAGGTGAGAGTGAGATAGGCGGCTTCGACCTGGAAGCGCTGGGTATCGGCAAGCGCCTGCAACGACTCAACCGCGCGCCGGTTCAGCCCCCAGACGTCGAACGTGTACGATACCGTCACCTGCGCGGTGTGGAGGTCGAAGGGGTTGAGGTTCTGGAGGTCCGTGTTGAGGACAGGCGCCAAGACCGACGCGGTTTGCTGACGCGTCGGAATGAAGTTGCTCTGGACGAGCGGGAAAAACTTGCCTTGCTGAGCGTAAACGGCTTCCTTCGAAACGCGCAGAGCGGACATCGTCGACTGCAGGGTGGGATTGTTTCGCAGCGAGCGCTCGATCAACGCATTGAGCGCGCGCGACCTGAACAGCCGCCACCACTCCTGCGGAATGTCGCGGTCTTGCACGAACGAGAAGGTGCCATGACGGCATTTGCGACCATGAACCACGCCAACCTGCACCGCTGGGCGATCAGCGGGGCGGTCGTGGTGCTCGTGCATGGTGCTATCGCGGCGGCGGTGATGACTTGGCGCAACATCATCGTCCCGTGGCAGCCGCCCGGCCCGGTCGTGATCGATCTTGCGCCCGCGCCGGCCGCGCCCGCCGAGCAGGCCACGCTTGCGCCCGCACCCGCGCAAGTCCCACCGACTGTTTCGGCTGACAAACCGCTCGATAAGGTCGAGGAGAAGACTGCGGCACGAGGCGAGGAGAAGGCGCAGCCGAGCCAATTCGAGCAATCTCCGGCCGCGGCCGCACCGTTGACTTTAGCGCCGCCGGAAAGCACGGAACGGGAAAACGGAGCGGGAGCATCGGGCGGCGTGATGCAGCAAGCCGTACCCGCCGGCGGTGGTGCCGCTAATCCAATCGATACCCGCATCGGCGAGCAACCCCGGTCCCGAAAGGCTGGAAAAGCGAATGATTGGACGAAGACGATTATGGGGCGCCCGTCGAGCACCGGCGGTCCGATGAGAAGCTTTGCCGGGCGGCACCCTGATCTAGGCGCAGCGGGTAGCTGGGCAAGGAACTCGATCGGTACGCTCACGCAGGACGTTGCGGGTGCCGCGAGCGCCAAGGGGTTGAATACCGCGGCCGGCGTGAAGAACGCCGTTGGAATCGCGCCGATGAATAGCGATCAGGAGATGGCAAGGAGCGCCGGCATCGCGACGAACGCCATCGGCATCGCCGTCCCAATCCGGACGAATTCGCCGAAGACGAATACGGGCCAGCACAAGAGCATCGTCATGCTCGCGTCCAGCACGACCATGATGCTCAATGCAACGATCAACGGCACGAGCATGGTCCGCCCGGGTTCTGGCACCGCCATGATCGGGGGTCCCGCAAAGACCATTTCGGGCGTCATCAACGGCACCGGCATCCGGCCCAAGTAGCCATATTGTCTGCGCGTCATTGTCGGCAGCGGCCGGCTGGCTCAGCTGGACTTGCGCATCCGGATTTCGATCCGCCGCCGCTCGCGGACGTCGCCCTGTCCGCCCCAGAGGGTGAGCCTGCCGTCGGTATCAATGAGCTGGGCGCCCGACAGCGGCAGAATGCGAAAGCCCGCAAGACGCGCGTCGGATGACAAGACCTTGACCACTGCCAGCGCACGCGCCAGGCCGAGTCCCGCATTGTCGGCCCACTGCAGGACGGCGCCGTCGGCTCCTCCCAGGGTCACCGAAGGGAGGTAGCGATCCAGGTTTGAAAGACGGTTGGTGACTGGCTGCTCGTCGGTATGCCCGATGACCTCGATGACATCGACGTCGAACGATTCGGCGATCTGCAAAAGTCGGGGGATCACGACCTTGCGCAGGGCTATCGCAAAGTCCGGCGTCAAAACCGCGCTGCCGGTCGCGAAGTAATATCCGCCAGCCTCGCTCAGGTTGATGATCGGCGGCCAGTTGTGACGCCCTTTCCCGCGCTCGCTCTCGCTCTGAAGCTTGGACGCGGCGATGCCTTTCTCGATCAGCACCGCAGCTTGCTCCGGCGTCAGCTTCGGCCCGCTCTTGGCGGAGCCGGCGTGGTCGATCGCGAAAGCGAGTGCCATTCCTCTTGCGATCTTGTCGGGATCGATCCCTTCCTTCAGCAACCGCTGGATTTTGACAAGAGAGTCGCTCCCTTCCTTGAGCGCTACGAGCGAGACGCCTTGGCGCCCAAGCTTGGCAACAACATCGTTGCTCTCGACAAGCTTTCGCCAGAACTCGTCGATCTCGCGTTGCGATGCCGAACCTGCCGCTTGCGACACGAGCTCTGTGAGACGCGGATTGCGCTTGATGGTCTCGACGATGGCCTTATCGGCAGCGGCGGCGGCCTCGACCTGCTTGAGGCGCAGCATGGCATCAAGCAATTTGGTGCGTTCATTCGCGAGTGCGACGCCGACGGCGATGAGCATGCAGAAGACGAGTAGGAGCATGATCTCGGCCATGGTCAGACCCAGCACGAGACCTTGCCGATACGAGGCAGCTTGCCGGCCAATGGTTTCAGGCATCAGTCGATTGTCTCCCGCCTTGGCGTGCGCCGCGACGCGCGAAGGTCTTCCACGACTCCGGATATTCTTTCGCTGGCGGCGGCCAGAGAACGCACGCTTGCTTCCACCGCCGGCAGGAGCTGCCGCAGATCGTCGCTTTGCGTTGCCGCCTCAACCCCGTATTTGACGAGCAGGTCCGTGAATGTCCGCATTGTCGCGTCGGTCTTTTCCAGCGTGGCCCTCAAGACCTCGGCGTAAGCTGTCGAGCTGGCCTTGAATTCGTCGAGCGCCTTCGCCACCGCCCTGACCACGGCGGCCGCCGCTTCGAGGGTCGCGCGATTGGTCCGTCGCAATTCCATAACCAAATCGGTCGACCTCGTGGCGGCCGCATTTGCGGTGTCGAGCGCGTCCTTGACGACGGCCGCCTGCGAACCGCCTTGCGCGGCCAAGCGCTCGGCAGCCTGCGCCAGCGAGGTGGTCAGCGGCTCGAGGCGAAGTTCGATCACGCGCTCCGGCGTCTGTATGGCTGAAAGCTTCGCTGTGACGTCGTCGAGAGCTGCGGAAACCGCTGCCGCGCGCTCGGACAAGGTCTCGCTCGCGCTCGAGATTTGCCGCCCGCTCTCCCCAAGTTTTGCGCCGATTCCCTCGCCTGCTTGCACGATCGCCTCGGCGGAGCGACGTGACGCGGCCTCGAGCGGTGCAACCGTTTTCGCCGTGATCTCTTCCAGGCTGCCCAGGAACTTTCCCACGATGTCGTCGAATTTCTCGGTCACTTGGTTGAACGAGTCGGCTGCCGCCTGTTGCGCGGAGCGCCGGTGGTATCCAAACTCCACGACGGTGCTGTCGAGTTCGCGCCGGACCCGGCGCGCTGCCTCGGCCAGTTCCAGGCGCATCATCCGTTCGACCTCGACGGGATCGCGGCGCATCTGATTGAAGATTACGCGCAGCCCGATGCCGGCGATCGTCGAGCCGATCGCAATGCCGAAATTCTGCACGATCTCTTCGGCCGCGCGGGCAGCGGTGAATTGATAAAGCGAAACACCCAGGCTCGTGAGGGTGAAGAGAAATCCCATGTAGTACAAATTGTCGCCGGACTGGTCGTCGCGCAGCCGCAAGCCTCTCGCGGAATAGATGAGCAGCGCATAGGCCAGCATGGTTCCGACCGGGACGAACGTGACGTAGAACGGTCCGATGCCGGCGAGTTTGGCCGCGACGATGTAAGCGCATCCAGCCGCAACGAAGAGCAAGAACACCACGGCGCTTGCGCCGGTGGCCTGTGCCGCATCCGCCGCTCGTTGGCTCCAAGGGGAGGGGTGTTTCGTCGGCACTAGCCCACCCCTTGAAGTTTGTTGGCCTGTTTCAGGCGGCCGTTGTTGTCACGGATCCATTCGGCCCAGAACCGGATGTGATCCGCCGAGTTGATCGGCTTGGCAGAGGATCGTTGGATGTAAAAGATCGTCACTTCGGCGCCATAGAGATTCGTGCGAAACTTCTGATAGGCGCGCGAGGCCTTGTAGCGGTTGTAGGACAGGTCGCCGGCGTACTGCGAATAGTCCGGTTCATGCTCCAACATGTCGGAAACGAGGATGAGCGACTTCGGAACTTCTTCCACGGCTCGGCCGGTGAAACGCTCGACCGCAATGCGTTGAACCGTCTCCATGATTGGGGAGGTTTTGCCCGGCAAAGGACGAAACCCGATTTGCAGCGCGTCTTCGAGCGGCTCACGAAATCCGTCCATCCATCGCTTCTTCGCCAAGGCTGGGTTCGCGGTATATTCGCTTAACCCCGACCCGTCGCCTGGATTACATCGCGCAAAGATCGACTTGCCGCCCGCGATTTTCGAATCCAACAGCCTAAGCTCGAGCAGGCCGTAAGTCGGCAAGGTCTCGGCAACGTCGACCAATGCGGTCTTGACTTCACGCTTGGCGATTTCCGGGATGTCGTCGGTCGAATCGAGAAGCATCACGGCGACGGAGCGGGGCCCATCCACGGGACAGAGCGAGGAGCGATCGAGCGCAGGCGGGCGCGCCGCAGTCGTATAGACGTAGGCGCCCGCCGAAAGCGCGCTGAGCGCGAGCAACGCCAATGCCGCTCCAATCACGTGCTTGCGCAGATCGCCCGGATTCCTACTACGCCGCCTTGGCGCTCGACTTGGCAACGGTCTTTTCCTCCACGAGTTCGTCGATCTCGCGGTAGCTGGCGAATGCCCGCTCGAATTCGGCGTGAATCGCCTGGACTTGAGCAACGAGTACCGCCTGCGATTCCGCGATCGATCGTCTGAGATCGTCACGCGCCGACGTCTCCAGCCAGCCTTCGTCGATCGGAAATTTGTCAAGCGTAAAGCGTGCCGACAACCTCGCCGGTGGCGGGGTCTTTCTCTGCCGCTTATTCGCCTCGTGATAGATGGCAAGGAGGGCGTTTGCTGCCCGTTCGAGATGCGCCTGATGCGCCGCGAACAGGCGGGCCAATCGAGCCCGGCCTTCCAGAATGGCATCATGCTCGCCGCGCCGGATGGACAGGTCGCGGTTTGCTTCCTCGAGGATCTCGATCGCCTGGTCCCTAATCTCGAGAAGCTTTGCGATCAGATCGCTCTTTTGCCTGATATAGGCCTCGTGCGCCTCCATACGCCGCTTTTCTAAGGTTCCGTATCCGGGATAGGGGTCGAAGATGAGGAACGCATCGGCAAATGCGATCAACGAGCACAATATGCCCAGACCAAAGAACAGCCAGGATTTCACGTCCGCGATCGCGAGCGGCGAGGTCTGAAGCCGCACGAGCACCTCGCGCCCAGCATCGGAAACGAGCGATCCCGAAGCCTCGCGATAATGGGCAAGGGCAAGGTTGAGGCCGACGGCCAACCCAATGTAGCAAAGCAGCGATAGCAGTCCGAAAAGCTTGCGGAAGAGATTACGGTGGTTGAGCTCGCGCACCCCCATGGCGGCAATGAGAAAGCTCACGCCGACGTTGAGCAGCGCGAACGTGAAGGCTTCTACTGCGCCGCCCAAATATCCGAGCTCGCTTCCCTTCGCCAGAAAGAATCCGTTGAGAAAAACCTCGAAAACGAAAACGGCGAGAAGAATGCCGACCTTGAGCGTCAGATTGCCTCCGGATGCCCAGCGCGCGGTTCGCTTGAGCTTGTTGCGGCGCTGAAACTCGTCGCGTTCGACCTCCAGATCGCGCAAATGCCGGCGTAGGCGGTGCAGCTCGTCCCGGCCCTGCGCCGCTTCAGAACGGAATTCGCTCACGGCCGCCGGTGCAGCTTGCCGAATGGTCGCGAACCGCCCTTCGAAGTCGAGACTGCTCAAGCGCTCCTTATATGTGCGCAGCTCGTCGAGGAGTAGGCCTTGGGCCGCGTTCTTCTCTGCCTCGACGCGCTCGATGATCCGGTTCTCGACATCGTCGAAGGCAACGCTGTCGGAGCCCGGCTCTTCCCGGGTGCCGCGCTCGGCACCGGCTGTCGCGAGCCCCATATCGCCGGCAAGCTTCTCGATATTCAGCGCCGGGAACACCTCCAGCGAAGGCCGATAATCGTGTTGCTCGCGCTTCAACCCGTTAAGGAGGCGAGCAAGCGCGGACCTTTGCGTCGGTTCCATGGTCGCCACGTCGGTCAGAGCCTTCGACCTGCGCCCCTATCGCCCAGCAGCAACGCTAGGACTGCCCGTCTTCGGTGGAATAGGGCAGCAATGTGGGCAGAAGTTGTCCCGCCGCCGCGCGCCTACCTAATTCCTATTCCCGCCCCCTCCAGACCCTTCATTAAGGGCGCGTCTTAAGTCCCTGTGGGCCGCGGCTTGTGACGCGGTTACCACAACCGGATATCAAGTGTTTAGCTGTGATTAATACCAGTAGACCCCGCAGCGGGGCAGTGGCCATCGTCGCGGTGATCGATCGGTCCGGACGCAGTCTATCCATGGCTTTTCACGGGGGAAATACCGGGGTTGCGGCGGCCATTGCCGCTGCAATTCTCTTCGGTTCTCACCTATCCCCCGCTTCGTCCTGGCAGTTGGTGGGAATCCGGGCTCGGCGCAGCGGGGACGAAAGCCAAGGCGCAGGGCGCTCCGACCAGCCCCTCGGGGACAGGCTCGGGTGGTCCGCCCAACGTCAACCTCACGGATGCGCAGCTCGGATCGGTCAAGGTCGAGCCTGCCAGCGAGCGCGAGTTTGCGATCGAGAAGGAGTCGGTCGGCAGCATCGATTTCAATCAGGAAATGACGGTCCAGGTCTTTACGCCCTATCCAGGCAGGATCGTCGGATTGTTCGCTAAGGTGGGCGACGACGTGCGCAAGGGCCAGACCCTATTCACGATCGATAGCCCCGATCTCCTGCAGGCCGAGTCGACCCTGATCGCCGCGGCGGGTGTGTTGGAGTACACCACGCGGAACCTGGCGCGCCTGCGTGAGCTCTACAAGACGCGAGCGGTCTCGCAAAAAGAGATGGAGCAAGCGGCCTCGGACCAGCAAACCGCCGAAGGCGCGCTGAGGTCGGCGCGCGATTCGGTGCGCCTGTTCGGGAAGACCGACGCCGAAATCGATCGAATCATTGCCGAGCGCAAGGCCGATCCGATCTTGGTGGTGCCGAGTCCGATCACCGGCCGGATTACGGCCCGCAACGCGGCGCCCGGGCTTTTCGTGCAGCCGGGAAATCCCCCCTCGCCCTATTCGGTGGCGGACATCTCGACCATGTGGATGCTCGCGAACGTCGCCGAGAACGACAGCCCGGCGTTTCGCGTCGGGCAGGAGGTCAAGGTCAAGGTCAACGCTTTTCCGGACCGCACATTCGACGGGCGGATCTCCACCATCGGCTCGATGGTCGACCCTATGACTCGTCGAGTCCTCGTCCGTTCCGAAGTGCAGAACCCGCGCGATGAGTTGCGGTCGGGAATGTTCGCGACGTTCGTGATCCGCACCGGCGCCCCCGTGCTTTCGGTTGCGATTCCGCTCGACGGCGTGGTGCGCGAAGGCGACGGCACGATGACGGTCTGGGTCACCGCCGACCGCCGCCGTTTCACCAAACGCACGGTCAAAGTCGGTCTGCAACAGGACGGTTACCGGCAGATCCTCGAGGGCGTCCAACCGGGAGAGCTGGTCGCCACCGAAGGCGCGCTGTTCCTGAGCAACGCTCTGGCGAGCGCATCGCGGGGACAGATCCTCGGGCCGGATTGAGGTGTGACAGGTGCTTAAAGGGCTGCTGGCATTCGGACTAACCCGCCGTCCGATCATTCTGTTGGGCCTTTTGGTCTTTATCGGCGGTGGCGTGATCGCGTTCGCCAAGCTGAACATCGAGGCCTATCCGAACCCAGCGCCGGTCATCCTAGAGATCACCGCGCAGGCGCCGGGCCTCTCGGCCGAAGAGATGGAGCGTTACTATACGATTCCGATGGAGGTCGGGCTCGCCCCGACACCGGGCGTCGACATTATCCGCTCGACCTCCTTCTATGGGCTGTCCTTCGTTCGCGTCGTGTTCAAGTATGGCGTCGATTACTATTTCGCTTACACGCAGGCTGCTCTGAGCTTGCAGCAGCGAGTTTACCTTCCGAACGGTGTGCAACCCACGATCCAGGGCTCGAGCCTGGTCGGCGAGATTTTCCGCTATCAGGTGGTGGGCCCGCCGAACTTCGGATTGACCAATCTGCGCACGGTGCAAGACTGGATCCTGCAGCGGCGCCTCTTGAGTGTCGAGGGCGTGATCCAGGTTGTCACCTGGGGCGGCACCACCAAGGAATACGAAGTCGAAGTCGATCTGCACAAGCTAGACGCATACAACGTCACATTACCGCAGGTGCTCGCTGCCATCGGCAACGCTAATAGCAATGTGGGCGGACGCACCATCAATTTTGGGCAACAATCGGTAAATATCCGCGGTGTCGGTCTCCTGGACAGCGGCGGCGCCACCGATTTGACGCAAGGCTACAAGGTCACCGACATCGAAAACATCGTGCTGGCGCAATCGGACGGCGCTCCCGTGCTGGTAAAGCATGTGGCGAATGTCTACGTCGGTTACTTGCCGAGGCTCGGCAAAGCGGGTCGCGACCATCAGGACGACGTGGTCACAGCGATTGTGATCATGAATCGAACGCTGCACACGAACGAAGTGCTGGCGCGGGTCAAGGCGGAAGTGGAAAAGATCAACAGCGACGGGACGCTGCCGCCCGGAGTGAAAATCATTCCCTATTACGACCGCGGCACGCTGGTGTCGGTCACCACTCATACCGTCCTGCACAACCTGATCTTTGGCTGCCTTCTGGTCTTTCTGGTCCAGTGGATTTTCCTCGGCGACCTGCGCAGCGCTATCATCGTAGGCACCAACATTCCATTCGCCCTGTTCTTCAGCATCATCATCCTGGTCTTGCGCGGGGAAGACGCCAACCTCTTGTCCATCGGTGCGGTCGACTTCGGCATAATCGTCGATTCCGCGGTAATCATGGTCGAGAACATATTTCGGAATTTCCAGGCGAGACCGGAGGAACGCGAACAGCTCCTGCAGCAGCTCGCGCACGGGCGCTTCGGCCCTGACCCGACCCGCCCGGCGGATGGCGCGAGCACGTGGATCGATCGCCTGCGGTTGATTCTCGCCAGCGCGCTCCAAGTCGACAAGGCGGTCTTTTTCTCCGCTGTCATCACGGTCGCGGCGTTCGTTCCGTTGTTCACGATGCAAGGCGTCGAGGGCCAGATCTTCAATCCGATGGCAAAAACCTACGGCTATGCGTTGATCGGGGCGCTGATCGCCACGTTCACCATCACGCCGGTGCTCGCGTCTTACTTGCTTCCCGAGCACGTGCGAGAGGCGGAAACCGTTGCCGTGCGAGTGCTGCGCAGGATTTATACGCCAGTTCTCCGCTGGTCATTATCGCACCGTAAGGCGATGGTCGCGATCGGCGCCGGGTTTCTGATCGTCGTCGGCCTGCTGGTAACGCGGCTGGGCACCGAGTTCCTGCCGCATCTGGAGGAAGGCAATCTGTGGATCCGCGTAACCATGCCGCCGACGATATCCCTCGAAGCGGGCATGCCGCTCACCAACAGGCTGCGCGAGATTCTCCGCAGCCATCCCGAAGTCATCACGGTAGTCTCACAGCATGGGCGGCCCGACGACGGCAGCGATGCAGCCGGATTCAACAATTTGGAGCTGTTCGCGTCCCTCAAGCCGTTCGAAGAGTGGCCTGCG
>Ga0306920_100011413_pt1 | contig 11999 bp, 12 predicted proteins | sample flu12Cox44000170_FD_204666 | JGI IMG/M metagenome (GOLD analysis project Ga0306920, IMG submission 204666) | Lab enrichment of tropical soil microbial communities from Luquillo Experimental Forest, Puerto Rico - flux4day.12C.oxic.44.000.170 (v2)... | ecosystem: Environmental > Terrestrial >...
CCGCAAATTTGTTCCGACGAGGGCAGGCGAACCCGGCCGGCCTCAGCGCGAAACCCTTGGTAATTGGGGCTTTCGAGGCATTGCTGTGGGAAACACGGCGACTGCGGGCGATGCCGCGCCGCAGAGGCTTCCCATGTGCCGGCCGATTACGCTAATATTCCTGCGGCCCTCCGGGCGGGTGCGGTAAAGTTGCAACAGATTCGTGGATTGAGACGCGGGAGCGCCCGCCTTGTGTAGAACGGGCGGCGCAATTGCGCTATTTCCTGGCGGATGGAATCGGGGACCGCGAGACGCGGTGGGTGAGGCAAAGATGGCGGCTTGGAAGTTCGCTTTTGTCGGGGTCGGGCTGCTGCTCGGCGGGTGCATGCAGGCGACCCTGGAGCAGGCGCCCCAGACCGCGATGAAGCCCCGTGACAAGCAACTGCTCGCCAACGCGCCCTACAACGCCAACTATCCGATTCCCGAGCCGTACCAGCGTCACGTCGTCGATTATCACCGCAAGGAAGCGCCGGGGACCGTCGTCATCGACACCGACGCTCGCTATCTCTATCTGGTTCAAGCGAACCAGAAGGCGATCCGCTACGGCGTGACGGTCGGCGAGGAGGCACAGGGCTGGTCCGGCGTCGCCAAGATCGGCAGCATGACGGAATGGCCGTCATGGACGCCGACCGCTGGCGAGCACCAGCGCCTTGGCCCGTTGCCGAACTTCGTGGCCGGCGGCCCGCAGAACCCGATGGGCGCGCGCGCCATGTATCTCTTTGCCAACGGCAAGGACACGCTGTTCCGCATCCACGGCACCAACCAACCGGAATATATCGGCCAAGCGATTTCCTCCGGCTGCATCCGGCTCACCAATGAGGACGTGATCGACCTCTACAGCCGGGTCAAGCTCGGCAGCCCCGTGGTGGTGCTGGCCCCGGGGCAGGGCGATTCGCCGTACAACCCGAGGATGGCGCTGTCTGCAAGCCAAGGCGCCGGCCCGAACTTCGATTTCCGGTAGGCGTGGGTTGACCGGGGTTGATCGCCGAGCCGACGAGGCTCAGGCGACCGGGCCGCCGTCGATGTCGATATGCACGATCTCCGGCGGCATCCCGAGCCGCACCGGCAAGGTGCTCGTGCCCAATCCTCCTGACACGATCATGTGCCGGCCGGACTCCACGATATGCCCATAGGCAAACCGCGCGCCGTAACGGGAGGGCACGAAGGTCGGCCATAGCAGCGGAATTCTGATCTGGCCGCCATGGGTGTGGCCCGCAAGCGTCAGGCAGACGCGCGCCGGCACCTTGACGAATATGTCGGGCTCGTGGGCCAAAAGGATCACCGGGTGGTCCGTCGTCACCTGGCGCAGCGTGCCGGGCAGATCGTCCTCGCCGCGGAATTTGCCGCGCCCGAGCAGGTGCGCCAGCTGGTCTCCAAGTCCGGCGATCCAGAAACGGGCCCCGCCCTCGCCCAGCAGGACGGCGCGGTTTTCGAGGCAGGGAATGCCGACCTGCTCGAATGCGCGGCGCACCGGACGGACATCGAACCACCAGTCGTGATTGCCGAGGATCGCGCACACGCCGAGCGGCGCGGAGAGGCGGGCGAATTCCCCGGCCCAGACCGCGGCAGGAACGCGCTCGGTGACGAACCGATGATGGGCGACGTAGTCGCCGAGCAGGACCACGAGGTCGGGTCGAAGCGCATTGGTCGCATCGACCACGCGGCTGATGTGCTCGGCCGCCATGTTGGGGCCGCCGGCATGAAGATCGGCAATCGCCGCCACGCTGAGGCGGCCTGCGTTCCATCCCGGCGGCGTGAGGCGGTAGGAGGTCGTGACCAGCCGCTCCGGTTCGATCGCTGCGGCATAAACCGCCGTGCTCACTGCGGACAGTCCCGCCGCGCCGATGCCGCGCAGGAGGAATCCGCGACGGCTGAGGGGACGGCGGCCTGGGGTGAGGTTCGGCGCGGCGGCACTCCGGTCGCGCTCTGAGGAGTCAAAGGAACTCATGGCGTCCTTCTATGCCCCAGCTATGAACGGAACATTTCATGCGGCGGAGAAAGCCCCGAGCAGCCCTTTGCCCTTCGCCCAATCCAGGGTGCGGTCGAGCGCCCGCGTCAACCGCTCGAACAATTCGTCGATCTGTGGCGGCGATATGACCAGCGGCGGGCACAGCGACAAGGTGTCGCCGGCGAGCGTGCGCACCATCAGGCCCTCCGCCTGGGCAAAGGCGACGCAGCGCGCCCCGACGCGCGCTTTCGGTTCGAACGACCGCTTGGTGCGCTTGTCCGCAACCAGCTCCACTCCACCGACCAGCCCGATGCCCCGGGCCTCGCCGACCAGCGGGTGCTCGCCGAGGCGCCGCAGCCATTGCTGGAACCGCGGTGCCATCGCTGCCACCTTTTCGACGATCCCGTCGCGCGCATAGATGTCGAGCGTCTTGAGCGCGACCGCAGCCGCGACCGGGTGGCCCGAATAGGTGAAACCGTGGCCGAAGGCGCCGATCTTGCTGCTTTCCGCGACCATTGCCTGATACATGCGTTCCGGCACCAAGACGGCGGCGATCGGCAGATAGGCCGACGACAGGGCTTTGGCGACCGACACCGTGTCGGGCCTGAAGCCCACCACCTCGCTGCCGAACATGCGGCCGAGCCGGCCGAAGCCGCAGATCACCTCGTCGGCGATCATGAGAAGATCATACTTGGCGCACACCTTCATGATCTTCTCGAAATAGCCGGCCGGCGGCACGATCACGCCGCCCGCGCCCATCACCGGCTCGGCGATGAAGGCCGCGACCGTGTCGGGGTCTTCGCGCAGAATGAGTTCTTCGAGCTCGTGGGCGAGACGGGTCGAGAACTCTTCCTCGCTCTCGCCGTCCTTGGCGTAGCGGTAGTGGTGCGGGCAACCGGTATACACCACGCCCGCGATCGGCAGGTCGAAATCGGTGTGGTTGACGGAGAGGGCGGTCAACGATGCGGCGGCGATGGTGACACCATGATAGGCGCGCTGCCGGCTGACGATCTTCTTCTTCTTGGGCCGGCCGAGCCCGTTGTTCATGTACCAGACGAGCTTCATTTGAGTGTCGTTGGCTTCCGAGCCGGAATTGCAGAAAAACACCTTGGAGATCGGCACCGGCGCGATCTCCTTGAGCTTCTCTGCGAGCTCGATGGCGGGGTCATGGCTGCGCCCGGCGAAGAGATGCGCGAAGGAAAGCTTGCGCATCTGCGCGGCCGCCGCCTCCACCAGCTCCTCATTGCCGTAACCGAGCGAGGTGCACCACAGGCCGGCCATGCCTTCGATGTATTCCTTGCCCTCGGTGTCGTAGACATGGATCCCCTTGGCGCGCTCGATGATGAGCGGCCCCATGTCGCGTATCGCCGCGAGATTGGTATAGGGATGCACCAGGGTTTCGAGGTCGCGGACGGCGAGATTGCTGAGCACGGTCATCGGGGGCGGCTTTCGGCTGGACGCGGGATCGCCGGGAAGACGTGCCCCGTGAAGGGCCGCGGCCGCGGCAAGGGTATGGCGGTGGTGGCGGGCAGCGCGTAGTCGTCCTCCGACGGGGCGTCGTGAAGGTCCCATTGGCAGATGCGATAGCCGCTGCGACGCTCCATGAGGTCCACATGGATGTGGTCCTCGTGATATCCGTCCGAGCCGGGACCGAGCACCGTCGTGAAGCGCGCGCAGGCGGAGGTTTTCATTGCGAGGCGGAAATCCCTGGGAATAGCGACATCGGTCGGCTGCGCCGCCCGCCCATTTTTGAGCCGGAGCGCACGAATGTCGAGCGCGTTCGCGCGGCCGTGCTCGCTCAATTGGGCGCCCGCGACACGGTTGCGGCCGCGGCAATCGAAGGAATCGAAATTCTCGATGGTCGCGAGCTCCGAACCGAGGCTTGCCACGCGGGCGGCGAGGTCGTCGCGAACCCAGGTCACGATCGCCTCCGCCGTCTCGCAGCGAAGCGTGGCGGGCGGGACGATCGCGATCGGCACCCGGTTCCGCGCGACGATGCGTTCCAAGGAGACGATGTCGGGGCCGCCGCACTCGCCGGGTCCGGAGATTTCGCCCAGCGGCTTGAAAACGGCGCGGTCGGGGGTGAGGCGAAGCTGGCAGGCGCTCGGCCCCGCGGCCGGCCGATGCACCGGTTCATCGGGACCGACGACGGCCTTGAGTTCCGCCGGACGCGGGCGCGGCAAAGGTATCGGCCGCGCTGCCGCGCCGTCGCCGATCAAGATACCAATCGCCATCAACGTCAATCCGAGCTTCACGTCCCCTGCATCGGCGAATATCGCGGTGATTTCAAGGTCGCCCGGCGCTGATGGTCGCGGGACGCCGGGCAAGGTCGGGTACACCAGGGCGCGCCCGCGTCGCGCATCGACGTAATGGCCCTTGTTTTTCTATAAGGCATTGTCGTATAGGTGTGTCATGAAGGTCGTCGCCACGCTCGGCTATGATCGCCGAGCGCGCAGGTTGTTCACACCGACAGAGCGCGCCGCGGCGGAACTCGAAATCGCGCTGGCGCCGACCGCCTGGCCGGTTATCCGTGGCACTGGGGGTGCCCGCAAGGCTCGGGCAGCACGCGGGAGACGAGGCAAGAGCGGCGGAGTGCGGATCATCTATTTTGTCGTGACCCGGCGTGACGTCATTTATCTGATCGATATCTATGCCAAGAGCGAAAAAGAGGACCTGACCGATGCCGAGAGGCGTGAAATCCGCAAGCTTGTCGCCGCGCTCGAAGCGGAAGGGTAGCGCATTGGGCCGCCGCCTTGTTGCCGGCCTCTCCGAAGCGCTGGCGCATGCGCGAGGCGAAATCGAGCTACCGAGCTATACGGTGACGGTGCCGGATCGCGTGGACGTGGCGAAGCTTCGGTATCGCCTGGGGCTCTCGCAAAGCGCCTTCGCGCGTGCGTTTGGCCTGGACGTGACCGCGATACATGCCTGGGAGCAAGGCCGCCGCCGTCCCGACCGCACCGCCCGTATCTTGCTGGCCGTGATTGCGAACGAACCCGCCGCGGTGCGCCGCGCTCTCACCGGTCCGCCTGCGGAATAAGATATTCCTACGTGGTTCTTTCGGCCTCGACATCTGTGCTTGTCCAGCCACCTTGATACTTGAATTCAGAAAAACGACTGCGGCGCGACGGTTCTCTAAAACAACGCCGCAATCGGCTGGCTGGAGGCAGTAGCGACCATGACCCGACAGGACTAGCAGGCCATCGTGACGTTCGATGCAGTCGTTATCGGCCTCGGCGCCATGGGCAGCGCCGCCGTGGCGAGCCTCGCCCGCCGCGGCTGCCGCGTCGTCGGCATCGACAAATATGCGCCGGGCCATGACCGCGGCTCGTCCCATGGCGCCACCCGCATCATCCGCCTCGGCTATTTCGAGCATCCGTCTTACGTGCCCCTCCTGCGCGCTGCCTATCCGCTATGGCGCGACCTTGCAGCGAAATCCGGCCTGCCTTTGCTGACCATCACCGGCATCGTCGAGATCGGTGCGCCCGAGAGCGATCTCATCGCTGGGACACTGCGCTCGGCGCTGATGCACGGGCTTGCCCATGAGGTGTTCGACCACGCCGCCCTGATGCGACGATTTCCGGCGTTCCGCGTGCCGGCGGGCTTTGTCGGGGTGTTCCAACCCGAGGGCGGATTCCTGCGGGCGGAGCAGGCAATCAAGGCGCAGCTCGCACTCGCGCGCGAGGCCGGTGCGCAATTGCGCATCGGTGAAGAGGTCATCGCGGTCGAGCCGCGCGGCACCGGTGTTCGCCTGGTGACGCGGAGCGGCGTTCTCGACGCTGGCTGCGCCGTCGTCGCCGCCGGGCCGTGGGTGAAGTCGGTGCTCCCCGGCCTGCCGGCGCCGATCCGGGTGACTCGCCAAGTGCTCGGCTGGTTTGAGCCCCACGACCGGGCGCTGTTTGCGCCCGGCCGCTTTCCGGTGTTCCTGCTGCAGAACGCGGACGGCATCTTCTACGGCTTTCCCGATGACGGCGCGAGCGGCGTCAAGGTCGCCAAGCACCACCATGCCGATGAGAGCGTCGATCCCGACCACTGCGAGCGCGAGGTGTCGGCCGCGGACGAGGCGATGATCCGCGCGGTCCTCGCCGCCCATCTCCGCGACGCGAACGGCCGGCGCCTCGCCGCCACCACATGCCTCTACACCATGACGCCGGACGGCGATTTCATCCTCGATCGGCTGCCGGGCCACGAGGCGATCATCGTGGCGTCGCCGTGCTCCGGCCACGGCTTCAAGTTCGCCCCGGTGATCGGCGAAATCCTGGCCGATCTCGCGGTGACCGGCTCGACGTCCCACGACATTTCGCGGTTCGCGCTCGCCCGCTTCGGCTGAGCAGGTCCTTCCCGCAGAAGGAATTTGTCCTTGTCGAGGGGCCTGGGCTATATTTCCGCCCGATGTCAGGGCGCATCGGTCGCTGCAAAGACCAACGACGGCGGCAGAGAGTAGTAGGGAGGTGACTCATGTTCCGGTCGTTGATTGCCGGCGTGGCCGTTGCTCTGGTGGCGTCTTCGGGTGCATTGGCGCAGAGTTGCACGGGTAATCCCGTGGCGGTGCAGGTATTGGGCTCGGGCGCGCCCGGCTTCGTCAAGGACCGCGCGAATACGAGTTACCTGCTCTGGGTCGGCAATCAGGCGAGGATTCTCGTCGATGCGGGTGGCGGCGCCTATGTCCGCTTCGGCCAGGCCCAAGCGAAGTTTTCCGATCTCTCCATGATCCTCGTGAGCCATTGCACCCCGACCATTCCTCCGACCTGCCGGGCGTGCTGTGGTCGGGCCGCAATACGCGCAATGACACCCTCCCCATCGCGGGACCGTCGGGGAACGATGCGGCACCCGCCTTGAACGATTTTCTCACGCGCCTGTTCGATCCCAAGAGCGGCTCCTGGGAGGTCCTGAGTTCGGTGGTGGCTCCGGGCCCCGGCGTGAAGCTCGATCCGCGCGTGGTGGACGTGACGAGGCAGGAGCCGACCACCGTCTATGATCGCGATGGCGTCAAGGTTTCCGCGATGGGTATTCCGCACGGCAATCTTCCCACGGTCGCCTACCGCGTAGAGACGCAAGGGGTGACCGTCGTCTTGAGCTCGGACCAGAACGGCACCAATCCGCGCTTCCCGGACTTCGCGAAGGGCGCGGACATTCTCTTGATGCATCTCGCCATCGGGGTGAACGCCAACAATCCGAACCAGGCGCTTCCGGCGGTTGTGGGGAGCGTGGCGCAGAGCGCGAATCCGAAGCGCCTCGTATTGAGCCACATCGGCAATTTCGATCTCGATGCAGCGGTGACGGACGTGAAGAAGAATTACTCCGGCCCGCTGACCATCGGCGCCGATCTTCAGTGCACCCAGGCGAAATAGGTGACACGAGGCGCATCGTGGCGCGCGCCCTCGAGTGACGGGGTCCAACCGGAGTAGCGCGTTGCGATACCGGCGGAGGGGAAGAAATGCTCGGATTGATGCAGGACTGGCCGCTGCTGTGCCACCGGGTGATCGATCACGCCGCGCGCTACCACGCCGACCGCCCCGTGATTTCGCGCTCCGTCGAGGGCCCGATTCATACCACCAGCTATGCCGAAATCCGGGCCCGCGCGCTCAAGGTGGCGCAGCACCTCGAGCGCGACGGCATCGAACTGGGCGACCGCGTGGCGACGCTTTGCTGGAACACTTGGCGACACCTGGAGACCTGGTACGGCATTCTCGGAATCGGCGCCGTCTATCACACCGTCAATCCGCGGCTGTTTCCCGAGCAGATCGTCTGGATCGTCAATCACGCCGAGGACCGGCTTCTCTTCACCGACCTGACCTTCGTGCCGCTGCTCGAAAAGCTCGCCGACAAGCTTCCCACCGTCGAGCGCTACATCGTGTTGACCGATGCCGCCCACATGCCGCGGACCAGCCTGCGCAACGCCGTGGCCTATGAAGAATGGCTTTCCGGCGCCGACGGCGACTTCGCCTGGAAATCGTTCGACGAGAACACGGCCGCCGGCATGTGCTACACCTCCGGCACCACCGGAAATCCCAAGGGCGTCGTCTACTCGCATCGCTCCAATGTCCTGCACGCGCTCGCCACGAACCAGGGCGACACCCTGGGCCTGTGCTCGCGCGACACCGTGCTGCCGGTGGTCCCGCTGTTCCATGCCAATGGCTGGTCGCTCGCCTTCTCGGCCCCGATGTCCGGCGCCAGTTTGGTCATGCCGGGAATGAAGCTCGATGGTGCCTCGATCTATGAACTGCTCACTGCGTTCAAGGTCACCTGCACGGCGGCGGTGCCGACCGTATGGCTGACGCTGCTCGCCCATCTCGAGGCCACCGGCGGCACTCTGCCCCATCTCGAGCGCGTGGTGATCGGCGGCTCCGCCTGCCCGCGCGCGATCACCCAGAAATTCCAGGACATCTACGGGGTCCAGGTGATTCACGCCTGGGGCATGACCGAAATGAGTCCGCTCGGCAGCGCCTGCTCGCTCAAGCCGGAATATGCCGGATTGACCGGCGAGGCACGGCTCGACATCCAGCAGAAGCAGGGCCATCCACCGTTCCTGGTCGAGATGAAGATCGAGGACGATGCCGGCCGCCCGGTGCCCTGGGACGGCAAGTCGTTCGGACGCCTCAAGGTGCGCGGGCCCGCCATTGCCAAGGGCTATTTCAAGGGCGATGGCGGCAACATCCTCGACGGCAACGGATATTTCGATACCGGCGACGTCGCCACCATGGACCGCTACGGCTACATGCAAATCACCGACCGTTCCAAGGACGTGATCAAGTCCGGCGGCGAATGGATCTCGTCGATCGACCTGGAAAACCTCGCCATCGGCCATCCCAAGGTGGCCGAGGCGGCAGTGATCGGTGTCCGCCACCCCAAATGGGACGAACGGCCGCTCCTCGTGATCGTCATGAAAAAGGGCGAAGCGGCTGCCAAGGAGGACATATTGGGCTTCATGCGGGGCAAGATCGCCACCTGGTGGATGCCCGATGACGTGGTTTTCGTTGATGAAATCCCTCACACCGCGACCGGGAAGATCCAGAAGATGACGCTGCGCGAACGCTTCAGGGACTATCAATTGCCGACCGCGCGGCAGGCCTGAAAGACGTCCCAGGGGGCCATCGCCGGGGCATTGCTAGGGGGGCATTGCCTCCGCCGGGCATGGCCTCTATTCAATGGATGCGCCGGGCTCCGGCGCCGGGTGTCGGGTACGATCGCCGCACCTCTCGCACGAGGGGCTGGCGACGGCACATTGGGGTAACGACAATGACGATGGCCTTGACGCGCCGTCGGATGGCGGAAGAGCCGATTTCGCAGCTCGCCATTTGGGCGCGGCGCCTCGCGATCTTTGCACTGCTGGTCGCGGTGCTCGCGATCGGCATCGAGCAGTGGGGTGCGCTGGAGATCATTCCGGTGCTCGTCACCTTCGGGGCCGCGCTGGCGCTGGCGTTGCTCGCGATTCTGGTCGCCGTTGCGGCCTTCGTCATGTTGTGGATCAACGGTGGCCCGGGCGCCGCGGCGGCGATCACCGGCCTGATCATCAGCTTGATGCTGCTCGGCTACCCCGGCTATCTCGGCTACCTCGCCTATACGCTGCCCCCCATCAAGGACATCACCACCGACCCGATCGATCCGCCGCGCTTCGAGGTGGTGGCGCGGTTGCGGCCGCCCAATTCGAGCACCTATCCCGGCCTCGCGACCGCGGAACTGCAGAAGGATGCCTATCCGGACGTGGAACCGCTGCTGGTCAAGGTGACCCCGGCCGCCGCCTATGCCCACGCCATGAAGATCATCGACAAGCGCAAATGGCGGGTGTTCGACGCCCGCCCGCCGCAGCCCGGCCGCGAAGGCCATATCGAGGCCATCGCGCGCTCGCCGATCATGGGTTTCCGCGACGACGTGGTGGTGCGCATCCGCGCCGCGCGTGACGGGGCTCGCGTCGATGCCCGGTCGGCGTCGCGTTATGGTTACACCGATTTCGGCGCCAATGCCGCGCGGGTGGAAGCCCTGCTGGACGACATCGACGACCTCGCCAGCATACCCGAGCGTCAGCCGAGGGTGGCGAAGCAGCCGGCCAAGCCCGACCCGAAGAAACCCACCAATCAGCGCGCCAAGCGGTAGCGGCCGAGGATCGACGGCGCTCCGTCGGTGGCGACGAGGCCGCGCGCCAGGAGGTCTTCGAGATGGGCGAGGGTGGAGAGGCCCGCCGCCCCGGCGAGCCGGGGATCGAGCCCGATATAGATCGCCCGCACCAGCGTCGGGATGTCGGCCTCGCCCTTGCCGAGGCGATGGAGGATCGATGCCTCGCGACCGAGGCGGTGCTGGATGTAATGGGCGACGAAGGACGGTGCGTCGCGGATGACGTCGCCATGGCCGGCGAGGTACACGGTCTCCGGGCGCGCGGCGAGCCGGCGCAGCGAGGCCATGTAGTCGCTCATGGCGCCGTCCGGCGGCGCCACGATCGAGGTCGACCACCCCATCACGTGATCGCCGGAAAACAGCACGTCGGTTCCGCGCAGCGCATACGCCATATGGTTCGCCGTATGGCCGGGAGTGGCGATCGCCTCCAGCCCCCAGCCCTCGCCCGCGATGACGTCGCCATGGCCGATCCGCCGGTCCGGCACGAACTCGCTGTCGCCGGCGGCGTCGAGGCGCTTCGCCTCGCCGATATGCACCGGCCGTGCCGGCCGGTGCGGCCCCTCGCCATAGGTGATCGCCCCCGTCGCCGCCTTGATCTGCGCCGCCGCCGGCGAATGGTCGCGATGGGTGTGGGTGATGACGATATGGGTCACCGTCTCGCCGCGCACCGCATCCAGCAGCGCATCGATGTGCTTCTGGTCGAGTGGACCGGGATCGATGATCGCGACCTTCCCGCGCCCGACGATGTAGCTCAGCGTCCCCTTGAAGGTGAACGGGCTCGGATTGTCGACCAGGATGCGCCGCACGCCGGGCACGACCTCCTCGACCACGCCGGGCGCGAGATCGAGGGTTCGGTTGAAGGGGATGTCGTCAGGCACCTGTCAATGAATCTCCGGTTCCGCGATCGCCCCGCCGGCCAGCAGGAAGTCGAAATCGCAGCCCTCGTCGGCCTGGCCGATATGAGCCGCGTACATCGCGCCGTAGCCGCGGGGATAGTGCGGGGCCGGCGCCTGCCACGCGGCGCGGCGGCGGGTGAGTTCCTCGTCGGACACGTGAAGGTGGATGCGGCGCGCGTCGGCGTCCACTTCGATCTCGTCGCCCGAGCGCACGAAGGCGAGCGGGCCGCCGACGAAGCTCTCCGGCGCCACATGGAGGATGCAGGCGCCGTAGCTGGTGCCGCTCATGCGAGCATCGGAGAGGCGCAGCATGTCGCGCACGCCCGCCTTCAAGAGCTTTCGGGGGATCGGCAGCATGCCCCATTCGGGCATGCCCGGGCCGCCCTTGGGGCCGGCATTCTTGAGCACGATGACGTGGTCCGGCGTGACCTCGAGATCGTCGCGGTCGATCTCGGCCGCCATGTGGTTGTAGTCCTCGAAGGCGAGTGCCGGGCCGCGATGCCGCAGCAGCCGCGGTTCGGCGGCGGACGGCTTCATCACGCAGCCGCGCGGCGCCAGGTTGCCGGTGAGGACGGCGGTCGCGCCGGCGGTCGAAACGGGATCGTTGAGTGAGTGGATGACGTCGCGCAGATGCACCTTGGCGCCGTCGATGCCGTCGGCGAGCGGCTTGCCGGTCACGGTGAGGCAGGCGAGATCGAGCCGGTCGCGCAATTCCGCCATCAGTCCGCGAATGCCGCCCGCGTAATAGAAGTCCTCCATGAGATAGCGCCCCGACGGCCGCACGTTCGCAAGCACTGGAATCTCGCGGGAAATATCGTCGAAGCGCTTCATGTCGAGCGCGATGCCGGCGCGGCGCGCCATGGCGACGAGGTGGATGATGGCGTTGGTGGACCCGCCCATCGCCATGTGGACGCGGATGGCGTTGTCGAAGGCGGCAGGGGCGAGGATGCGGGTGGGGGTGAGGTCGTCCCACACCATGTCGACGATGCGGCGGCCGGAGGCGGCGC
>Ga0306920_100011414_pt1 | contig 11998 bp, 9 predicted proteins | sample flu12Cox44000170_FD_204666 | JGI IMG/M metagenome (GOLD analysis project Ga0306920, IMG submission 204666) | Lab enrichment of tropical soil microbial communities from Luquillo Experimental Forest, Puerto Rico - flux4day.12C.oxic.44.000.170 (v2)... | ecosystem: Environmental > Terrestrial >...
GGATCGCGTCGATGAACGAGTCGAGCTCGGCGGTCGCGGGGGCGCCGAACAGCTTTGCCGGGGGCCCTTTCTCCCAGATCCGCCCCTGATGCATGAAGACGATCGTGTCGGCGCTGCGCCGCGCGAAACCCATCTCGTGGGTGACCAGCACCATCGTCATGCCGTCGCGCGCCAGCTTGTCGAGCACCCGGACGACCTCGCCGATCAGCTCGGGATCGAGGGCTGCGGTGATCTCGTCGAACAGCACCAGCCGCGGTTCCATCGCGAGCGCGCGGGCAATCGCGACGCGCTGTTGCTGGCCGCCGGAGAGTTGCTGCGGATAAGCCGCGGTCTTGTCTTCGAGATCGACCATACGCAGGACCTTGCGGGCGAGCTCGCGCGCCGCGGCAAGCGTCATGCCCTTGGCCGCGGTCGGGCCCAGCGTGATGTTCCGCTCGACGCAGAGATGGGGGAAGAGATTGTAGCTCTGGAAGACGATGCCGATCTCGCGACGCAATGCCTTGAGCCGCCTCGGCGACGGCTCGAACGGTTTGCCGTCGAACTCGATGGTGCCGCTTTCCGGCCATTCCAGCCCGTTGATGCAGCGCAGCAAGGTGCTCTTTCCCGAGCCGCTGCGTCCGATAATCGCCACGACCTCGCCGGGTTCGACCGCGAGCGATACCTCGGTGAGCGCCTGATGCACGCCAAAGCGCTTAGAAATGTTGTTTAATGCCAAGAGCGACATCGATATGGCTTTCGAGGGTCTGGGCCAACAGCGAAAGCGGCCAGCAGAGGATGAAATAGAGCGCCGCCACGATCGGATAGACGATCATCGGCTCGAAGGTCGCGTTGGTCATCAGCTGGCCGGCGCGGGTCAGCTCGACAAAGCCGATGATCGCCGCGATCGAGGTGTTCTTGATCAGCTGGACCGCGAAGCCGACCGTCGGCGGGATCGAGATGCGCGCCGCTTGCGGTAGGATGACGTACCAGAGCTGCTTGGGAAAGCTCAGCGAGAGGCATTCCGCGGCCTCCCACTGCGCCCGCGGAATGGCTTCGATCGAGCCGCGCCAGATCTCGCCGAGAAAAGCGCCCGAATAGAGCGAGAAGCAAAGCAGCACGGCCGGCCAGGCATCGACCTGAATCCTAAACAGGACGGCAAGGCCGTAATAGGTGACGAAGAGCTGCATCAGCACCGGCGTCCCTTGGAACAACCCGATGTAGCCGGTGGCGAGCCATCGCAACGGTCGAGACGGGACGATCCGCAGGATCGCGACGAAGAGGCCGACGATTGCGCCGCCGGCGAGCGCGCCGAGCGACAGCAGCAAGGTCGAGGGGATCGCCTCGAGGAGAAAGAGAAATTCCGCGGTGCCAAAGCTGCGCGCCATCGCTATCTCACGCCGCCCGGCCGCGCTGGAACACGGCCCAATAGATGGCGCTGAGGCCGGCTCTGAAGCCGAGCGCCATCGCGAGGTAAAGGCCGGTCGCGACGAAGTAGAACTCGAAGGATCGGAAGGTGGTTGATGCCAGCGAATTGGTGATTGCCGTCAGCTCGACCGCCGAGATCGTCGAGACCACGCTCGAGCTCAGCATTAAGAGGATGAATTGGCTGGCAAGTGCCGGATAGACCGTCTTCAATGCCGGGAAGATGATGATGAAGCGGAAGATCTGCAGGCGCTTGAGGCCGAGCGCGCGGGCCGCTTCGACCTGACCGTGCGGGATCGCTTCGATGCCGGCACGGACGATCTCGCTGGCATAGGCGCCGAGGTTGACCGTCATCGCGGCGAGTGCCGCGGTGTTGGCGGTCAGGCGGAGCCCGATCACCGGCAGCGAGAAATAAAAGATGAAGATCTGGACCAGGAACGGTGTGTTGCGGATCAGCTCGACGTAAGCCGCCACCAGCCAGCGCACCGGCCGCGGCCCTGCCGATTTGCCGTAGGCGCAGACGATTGCGACGAGGAGCCCCAGAGCCATTGCCGTGGCGGAGAGCTGAATCGTGAGCAGCGCGCCCTCAAACAGCTCCGGCAGATGGTCCCAGACGACGTTGAACTCGAAGACGTAATTCACGCCTCGCTTCCGTCAACCGAACAGCGGCGGATGCCGGTTGATGCGCTTGTGAAAGAATTGCCGGGGAGCCGAAGGAGGGCCTGCATTGACGCCGTACGTGCTTCGAGACACGCCCCTCGTCCTGAGGAGCCACCGCAGGCGGCGTCCCGAAGGGGGGCGCTCCTCAGCATGAGGTACGGCTTCGGTGGCATTCAGGAGATTCCTCATCCTGAGGAGGCCGCGGAGCGGCCATCTCGAAGGACGCAGGCGCTGGACCCAGCACCGCCAATCCTTTCACAAGCTTTGGCGCAGCCGCGCGCCGCAGCCGGGTCAAAACACCGGCAGGGGCGGCAGATCGAGACCGGTGTACTTCTTGTAGATCGCGGCGAGCGTGCCGTTCTGGGTATTGAGAAAGAGCCAGGTATTGATCCACTGCCGCAGCTCGAAATCGCCCGGTCGCACGATGGGGCCGTAAAACGCCGTTGTCACGGGCAACTTTGTCTCGATCTGCTTGTCCGGATTGCCGTCCGCCACAGTCTTTCCGGCGAAGGAGGTCATCGCCACCGCGTCGACTTGCCCTGACAACATGGCCTGGATCGTCGCGCTGATGTCGTCGAACCAGACGATATTGGTCCCCTGCGGCGCCATCTTCGGCACGGTCGCCTCCTCGAGCGTCGCACGGGTGATGCCGATGCGCTTGCCCACGAGATCGGCGGGTGTCTTGATCGTCACGCTCTTGGGCCCGAAGATGACGATCTGCAATGCCCCGTTCGGGTTGCAATACATCACCGTCTTGGCCCGGTCGGTGGTGACCGAAATCGAGGCGATCGTGACATCGGCACGACCGGCGAGCAGCGCCGGGATGCGCCCGGTCGAGGGTACTTGCACGAATTCGAGCTCGACGCCCATGTCCTTGGCCATCTGGCGGGCGACGGCGACATCCGAGCCGTCGGGCTGGCCGTCCTTGCCGAGGATGCCGAACGGCGGATTGCCGACATCGATGGCGACCCGGATCTTCTTCTCCTTGAGGATCTTGTCGAGCGTGCTTTCGGCGCGCGCTGGCGGCGCCACCAGCATCAACGGCATGGCGACCAGCGCGAGCATGACCAACCTCAGCCCGATCTTCATGGCGTGTTCTCCTCAACCCTAGTATAAGCTATTGATTTACACTGATGAAAGCGCTTTCACGATAGGCCTTTCGCGACCGCGAGTCAAGCCGCGCCGAAATGGTCTGGACGAAATCCCACGTCCGGCGTTCACTCGGTTTAACCTCAATCCGATCGGTGTCTTCTGATGGCGATTTCGTTCACGCTCAACGGCAAGCCCGCCACGATCGACGCTGATCCCGACATGCCCCTGCTCTGGGCGATCCGCGAGGTCGTCGGCCTGCACGGCACCAAGTTCGGCTGCGGCGCGGCGCAATGCGGGGCCTGTACGGTGCATATCGATGGCCAAGCGACGCGCTCTTGCATCACGCCGGTCTCCTCCGTTGCCGACCAGCATGTCACGACCATCGAGGGCCTGACGAGCAAGCCGGCCAAGGCCGTGCAGGCGGCCTAGGTCGACCTCCAGGTGCCGCAATGCGGCTATTGCCAGTCCGGTCAGATCATGTCGGCGACGGCGCTGCTCGAGCAGAACCCGAAGCCGACCGACGCCGACATCAACGACGCGATGAGCGGCAATATCTGCCGCTGCGCCACTTATGTCCGCATCCGCGCCGCCATCTACGCGGCCGCCCATTCGCTGGAAGGCTGACGCCATGAATGCGATCTTCGCCATCGAACCCGAACCGAAGCCCGCCGCACTCGGCCGACGCAGCTTCCTGAAAGCGACGGTGGCCGCAGCCGCCGGCCTCACCATCGGCTTTAACTGGGCCGGGCCGCCGCGGCGCGCGCTCGCCGCTACCGCCGACGCGTTTGCACCGAATGCCTTCCTGCGCGTGGCGCCGGATAACAGCGTCACGGTCATCGCCAAGCATCTCGAGATGGGCCAGGGCAGCTACACCGGCCTCGCCACGATCGTCGCCGAGGAGCTCGACGCCGACTGGGCGCAGATCCGCGTCGAGAGCGCGCCAGCGGACGCCAAGCTCTACAACAACCTGGCCTTCGGCACGATACAGGGCACCGGCGGCAGCAGCGCGATCGCGAACTCCTGGATGCAGCTTCGCCAGGCCGGGGCGGCGGCGCGGGCCATGCTGGTCGCCGCCGCGGCGGCGGAATGGAACGTCCCTGCCGCCGAGATTGTGGCCGATCGCGGCGTGCTGAGCCACACGGCCTCGCGACGACAAGCCAGCTTTGGCGAGCTCGCCGGCAAGGCCGCGGCGCAGCCGCTGCCGACCCAGGTCGCCCTGAAGGACCCCAAGGACTTTAAGCTGATCGGCCGGAAGCTGCCGCGGGTCGACGTGCCGGCGAAGAGCAACGGCACAGCCCAGTTTACTATCGATGTGACCTTCCCCGGCATGCTGGTGGCAGTGTTGCAGCGCCCGCCACTGTTCGGCGCCACGGTCAAGTCCTTTGATGCGACCGCGGCCAAGGCGGTGCCGGGGGTCGCGGCGGTCGTCCAGGTGCCGCGCGGTGTCGCTGTCGTGGGCGGGAGCTTCTGGGCGGCGAAGAAGGGTCGTGACGCACTCAAAGTCGACTGGGACGACGCCAAGGCCGAAAAGCGCAGTTCGAGCGCAATCATTGAGGAATACCGCAAGTTGGTGGAGCAGCCCGGCAAGCCGGCGCGCCAGGAGGGTGATGTCGCCGGCGTGCTCCAAGCCGCGGCGAAGTCGGTCAGCGCGTCCTACGAGTTTCCCTATCTCGCCCATGCGCCGATGGAGCCGCTCGACGCCGTGGTCAAGCTCGACGCGAACGGTTGCGAGATCTGGGCCGGCGACCAGTTCCAGACGATCGACCAGGCCAATGCGGCGGCGGTCGCCGGCCTGAAGCCGGAGCAGGTGACGATCCACACGCTCTACGCCGGCGGCAGCTTCGGGCGGCGGGCCAATACCGTGTCAGACTACATCGTCGAGGCGGTGTCGATTGCCAAGGCGCTGGGCGCGAACGGCACCCCGGTCAAGCTGCAATGGACCCGCGAGGACGACATCCGCGGCGGACTCTACCGCCCTGCCTATGTCCACAAGCTGGAGGCCGGTCTCAACGCCCAGGGCCAGCTGGTCGGCTGGCGGCATCGGATCGTCGGCCAGTCGATCATGGCAGGGACGTCCTTCGCCCAGAGGGCGGTCAAGGACGGCGTCGACCGGACATCGGTCGAGGGTGCCGCCAACCTTCCCTATGCCATCCCGAACCTGGCCGTCGAGCTGACGACCACTGAGAGCCCCGTGCCTGTCCTCTGGTGGCGCGTCGTCGGCAGCTCGCATACGGCCTATGCGGTCGAGGCCTTCATCGACGAGGTGGCTGAAGCCGCCGGCCAGGATCCCTATCGCTTCCGCCGCGCGCTTCTCGCCCACCAGCCGCGCCACCGGGGGGTGCTCGACCTGGCGGCGGAGCAGGCCGGCTGGGGCCAGCCACTGCCCAAGGGCCGGGGCCGCGGCATCGCCGTCGCCGAGGCCTTCCATACCTATGTCGCCCAGGTCACCGAGGTGACGGTCGGTGCCGACGGCAAGGTCAAGGTCGACCGCGTGGTCTGCGCCGTCGATTGCGGCGTCGCGGTCAACCCGGACGTCATCGCGGCCCAGATGGAGGGGGGCATCGGCTTCGGCCTGGGCGCGGCGCTCTACGGCGCGATCACGCTGAAGGACGGCCAGGTCGAACAGTCGAACTTCGACGGCTACCAGGTCCTGCGCATCGACGACATGCCAAAGGTCGAGGTCCATATCGTCCCCTCGACCGAGGCCCCCACCGGCGTGGGCGAGCCAGGTGTGGCCCCGATCGGCCCCGCCGTCGCCAACGCGGCCTTCGCCGCCACCGGCAAGCGCTATCGCGTGCTGCCCTTCTCGGCAGCGCGCACGGCCTGAGGCGCGATCCTCACCCCCGGTTCCCTGTCCCGCGCTTCGACGCCGGAGAGGGTCGGGGCGAGGATCCTCTGAAGACGCGCCCGGACACGGACTCGGTACGCCGCGAAGGCGCACCTAACGCCACTCAGGAACCGCTTATCTACCGGTAGCGAGAACCAGTCCGATGACACGCGGCCGATCCGCTGGACCTGGACCATTCCGGACCCAGGTCGACCCGTCGCAGGACGGCTGCAGGATCGTTAACGGCGTGGCGGATCGGATCCGTGCAGAACTGTTCCGGCACATCGGCCTGGAGGAACTGCTCTCGCCGCGGATCATAGGCTGACTGCTCTCAGCGGGCGCGATCACAGTGTGCTGGCTCGAGCTGACCCATCCGATGTCCGCTCCACAGAAGCGCCATGAGCGGCCGGCTGTCGCGCTTCCGGTGAACGGCCCAACTCGACGCAAAGCGACCCTTAACACCTAGGGGTTGACGGCGGCGACTTGCGGTTCGGTGAACGGCTCGGTGCGGTGCACGACGCCGTCGGCGTATAGTTTGTCGATGGCTCCCTCGGAGAGGCCCAGCATATGCGCGAGAATTTCGGTCGTGTCGTCGCCGATGGACGGGGCGCCGCGCCAGATCCGCCCGGGAGTCAGCGACATTTTCGGCACGACGCCGTAGACGCGGATCGGCACACCTGACTGCCGGTCCAGCACCGGCACCGTCATCTCGCGCGCCGCGTAATGGGCGTCCTCATATTGGTCGCGCGTGTTGAATACTCGCGCGCAACCGATCTTCGCGGCGTTCAACTCGGTTTCGACCTCGAGCGCCGTGCGCGCCGCGCAATACTCGCGCAGCCGCCGGTCGAGCTCACGGCCTTTCGCGGAATTGACCGCCGCCGCGTCTTTCGAGCAGGAATCATAGCTGTATTCGACGGGGTCGAGTCCAAGGAACCTGGGCACCCGGTCATAGATCGGCCCGCCAAGCGCGCCGATATAAACCCACCCGTCGCTGCATCGGAATGTGTCATAGGGCTGGAACCCCGGCGGACGGTTCCCGGTATGTCCATAGATCGCACCTTCGCCGGTGAAGAGCGGCAGCGTGTTGCCATTGGTCTGCGCCACCGCTTCGTATTGCGCCAGGTCGATCACTTGGCCGCGTCCGCTCTTCTTCACTTCCCACAGCCCCATCATCGTCGCCGCCCATCCGGTCAGCGCGGTGACGTAATCGCCGGTATAGGTCTTGGCCCGCTGCGGTGGCCCGGCCGGATCGCCGGTGAGGTTCATCATGCCGCCATAGGCCTGCGCGATTGCGTCATAGCCCGGGCGCCCGAGATAGTCCTCGTTGCCGTATTGCCCGTAGGTGCTGACCCGCACGATGACGAGGCTCGGGTTGACCGCCAGCGCGAGTTCGTTGGTGATGCCGTTGCGTTCGAGCGTGCCGGGCATCGAGGATTCCATCCACACGTCGGAGATTTTCCACAGCGCCATCAAGAGTTCGATCCCGCGGGCGTGCTTCAGATCGAGGCCCATCGACAATTTGTTTTTGGTGACCTCGGCCTCGTCGCAACCGTGGGGACGCGGGCCACGGGTTAATTGCGGCGCGGTAAAGCGGAACACATCGCCGCCGGGACGTTCGACATGGATCACCTCCGCGCCGAATTCGGCGAGCTTTGTCCCGATAAAAGGCTGCGCGACCAGCTGGCCGGTGCCGACGACACGAATCCCTTCGAGCGGCCCGAAGGCGGGAACGACGCACGGTGTGCCCGGCCGCTTCAGGTTCTTGATCCAATCGGGGATGGCCGGTTTCAAATCGTCGATCGCGTCCTCGTGTCTGATTAGCCTTGGATCATGCGCCATATTTTTAGCCTCTCCCCATGCGTCATCCCGCGCGAATTACACCAAGCGCTATTGAGACCCCAGGATAACGGCCTAAAGTCGATAGCAGACTGGTCGCTTTCCGAGCATCTATCGAAGGTTGGATTCCTGAGACCGGCGGAGCCCTTCCGGCCTCTCGCTGAGAGCCGCAAGTGGCCGCCAACCTTTGCTCGGTCCGCCCTCGCTCATCTCGCGGGTCCCCAGGGAAATCTGCAACTCAGAATATGATGCGGCTAAGCCTGACGCGAGTCCCAGTTGGCGGCGGCAAATGGCCACTCTCCACCCGATGCAGAAATTCGAACACAACCCGGCCGTCCGCGGTCACACCACCCGGCGCGGACGCCCGAATCGAGCCGCGGCGCGCACCGGGCCGGTCGATTGTCGGATGATGATTTTGGCCTCGAGCTCGATCTTCTCCGGGCCGGTCCTGCCGCTGATGCGGTCGATCAGGAAATCGGCGATGCAGGTCCCGATCTGGTCGGTCGGGATGTGGACGGTACTCAGCGGCGGGTCGAGCTGCGAGACGATTTCGAGATCGGAGAAACCGGCAACCGAGACATCCTCCGGCACGCGGAGACCGAGCAGCTGGCACTCGCGGAGCGCACCGATGGCGAGCGTGTCGGTGGTGCAATAGATCGCGGTCAAATCCGGGTGCGCGGTGAGCAATGCCCGTGTCGCGCCGCGACCCTCTACGATGGTCTGCGCGGCCACCTCGATGACGTGCCGCGCCGAGGGTGCGATGCTGCGATCATCGAGGCAGTCGAGGATTCCCGTCAATCGGGCCGCGATCCGGTCATTGAGGCTCGGCGGGGCGGTGACGATGCCGAAGTCGCGATGCCCGAGATCGATCAGATAGCCCGTGAGGTTGAAGGTGCCGATCCGGTTGTCGAAGCCGATGCACGGATGCGGGTCCCGCCCGTCGAATTGGTAGGTATTCACATAAGGAAGCTCGCGCGACCGGAGCAGCTGATAGACCTCGGGCATATGGCGCTGGCCGACCAGCGCGATGCCGTCGACGCCGCGCTCGATCAGCGCGCGGACCTGCCGCGCCTCCTTTGCCTCGTCGTAGTCGCTGGCAGCGACCAGCAGCTGGTAGCCGAATTCCTCCAACCGTCTTTGCAATGCCGCGACGCCGGCCGCGAAGATCCCGATCCCGAGCGTCGGTACGACATTGCCGATGGTGAGGGAATGGCGCGAAGCCAGCGCTCGAGCAGCCCCGTCCCGGACGTAGCCGAGCTCGCCCATCGCGCGCATGACTTGCTCGCGAACCGCTGGGCTCACCTTCGCCGGATGGTTGAGGACGCGCGAGACCGAGGCGGCGGAGACGCCAGCCCGCCGAGCTACATCGCCGAGAGTCGCCATAAGAGGAACCATAGCCGCGAGTACCGATGAGCGCCACAGTCCCTCGGTTCGGTCGCCGGCTTCGTGATGGCAGCGGCGGTCAGGCGAGATCACCTGCCCGCCGCGCCATCTTGGCGTCAAGATCGAGGCGTATCACGCGCGCCAGGTGGGGGGGTAGCGCCCTGGAGCCCGGAAGATGGCGTCCGCTCGCCTCCCCTGTTGTCCCCCTGTTAACCGCATTGGGCCCCCTGCAACCGGCAAAAACACCCCCTGCAATCCGGTGTGCGACCGAGTCGTTAAGCTACTGAGATATAGTACTTTATCGACGAGAAGCCGGGCGATTTTCAAGGCGGAATCGATTTTTCACCCTGATTTTGCCCGCAAAACAGGGGAGGCGAGAGAGCGCCACCGGCCTTTCCCCGGCGAGATTTCGCGGAAAGCTGGGATACAGGATCCCCCCAAAGGCTGTGCCAGCAGGCCCTAGATCGCCGCTTTTCGAGCGTGTGAAGAAATTGATGGGAGGGACTGCATCGCGGTCGTGCCCGCTTCGAGACGCGCCCCCAGTCAAAGCTGGGGCAGGCTCTTCGGGCGCTCAGCATGAGATACATTGTTGATGGCAGCGAGGCATTTCCTCATCCTGAGGAAACCGTGGAGCGGCTGTCTCGACGGCCGCACGGCGCCGATCCAGCTTCCGGCAATCTCTTCACACGCTTTTTTCCGCTTCACACGCTCTTTCCGGGGGGATGACGAATAATGAAGACCAGTGAATAGGTAGGGGTCGGGATGCCGGCAGCCTCGCTTGGTCCGAGCCGCTCGGCGCGACGAGCCGGAGCTTCGGCATCATTGCGCGGAGGCTAAACACTTGGGTCAAACGAGAGCCTCTGGTGTACTCTACCGGCCATGGCTGTCGAGATCCCCTTTCGCCGCGAGTTCTCGTTCGAATACGGCCGGCTCGAGCCGGTCGCACCAGGGGTCCGCCGCATCGTGGCCCGCAACCCGAGCCCCTTCACCTTTCGCGGCACCGGCACCTACGTGATCGGCAGCGGCGAGGTCGCGGTAATCGACCCCGGCCCTGACTTCGCCGAGCATGTCGAGGCGTTGCTCGCCGGTCTCTCGGGCGAGCGCGTGACCCACATCCTGATCACCCACACCCATCGTGATCACTCGCCGGCCGCCGCGGTGCTGAAGGCGGCGACCGGTGCGGCGACCTGGGGTTACGGCCCGCATGCGGGCGGGAAGCGCGGCGACCCCGGTGTCGAGGAAGGCGGGGACTGGGACTTCGTACCCGATGTGACCGTGCGCGACGGCGACGCTATCGCCGGCAAGGGCTGGCGCTTCGAGGCCGTCCATACGCCGGGCCACACCTCGAATCATCTCTGCTTCGCGTTGCGGGACCACGGAATCCTGTTCAGCGGCGACCACGTGATGGGCTGGTCGACCAGCGTGATATCGCCGCCCGACGGTGACATGACCGCCTACATGGCCTCGCTCGACAAATTGCTGGACCGCCGTGACGCGGTCTATTGGCCGACCCATGGGCCGGCGATCACCGAGCCGCAAGCCCATGTGCGCGCTTTCATCGCCCATCGCCGTGAGCGCGAGGCCGGCATCATCGACTGCCTCTCGGCCGGTGTCGGGCATATCGACGCAATCGTCGGGCGGCTCTATGTCGGCCTCCAGCCGGGGCTGCTCCGCGCGGCCGGAAGGTCGGTACATGCACATCTGATCGACCTAGTCGGCCGCGGCATAGTCGCAAGCGACGGCCCGCCTGCGCTCGACACCCGATATCGCCTCCTCCGCTCCTGACGACGGCGTGATGCGGCGGCTCTGCCGCGTCCTCGCTGCTCTGTTGATCCCCGCCGCGAGCCTCGCGGTCGCGCTTATCGCCGTTGCAGGACTGGTCCTGATTGTCGGCGAGGACCCGGGTCGGGCGCTCCTCACCTTGCTGCGCGGCGCGCTCGGCGATCCTGAGGGCATCGGCTACACGCTGTTCTACGCGACCGACTATGTGTTCGCCGGGCTTGCCGTGGCATTGCCGTTCCAGGCCGGGCTGTTCAACATCGGCGGCGAAGGCCAGGCCGCGCTCGGCGGCCTCGGTGCCACGTTGGTGGTCCTCGCACTCGGCGATACGCCCGCACCCCTGGTCCTTGTCGTCGCGGTAATCGCCGCCGCCGGGTTCGGCGCCGCCTGGGCCTTCGTGCCGGCCTTGCTGCAGGCGTGGCGCGGCAGCCATCTCGTCATCACCACAATCATGTTCAATTTCATCGCCGCGGCGTTGATGACCTGGCTCCTTGTCGAGGTATTGATCGCTCCCGGCCAGAGCGCGCTCGAGACGCGAACCTTCCTGTCTCGGCTGTGGCTGCCGACCCTGGCGGACCTCACCGCCGGAACTCGTTTCGACGCCGGTGAGGCGCCGCTCAACCCGATCGCACTGTTGGCGCTCCTTGCGGCGGCATTCTATTGGGTCCTGCTGTACCGGACCCCGCTTGGCTACGAGATCCGTGCCGCCGGCCTCAACCTGTTGGCGGCGCAGGCCGCCGGCATACGGGTGCCGCGGATCATCGTGCTCGCGGTGTGCAGCGGTGGCGCCTTTGCGGGACTGATCGCGGTCAACGGGTTGTTCGGCGCACAGCACCGTCTGACGGCGGACCTCACCGCGGGAGCGGGCTTCGCCGGGATCGCGGTCGCATTTCTGGGACGCGGCCACCCGCTCGGGGTCGTGCTTGCGGCCGTGCTGTTCGGCGGGCTGAACCAAGGCGGTGCGGCTTTGTCCTTCGAAATGCCTGGTGTCACCCGCGATGTGGTCACTGTCGCCGAGGG
>Ga0306920_100011416_pt1 | contig 11998 bp, 13 predicted proteins | sample flu12Cox44000170_FD_204666 | JGI IMG/M metagenome (GOLD analysis project Ga0306920, IMG submission 204666) | Lab enrichment of tropical soil microbial communities from Luquillo Experimental Forest, Puerto Rico - flux4day.12C.oxic.44.000.170 (v2)... | ecosystem: Environmental > Terrestrial >...
AGCAGGCCCCGGTGCCGGGGCCCGTTCCCGTCGCTCCCGTCGTCCCTGCCCCGCGGCCCGCCGCGCCGGGTTAGTGCCGGCTCGCGAAGGAGGCGTGGCCCCGCGCCGGCGTCGCGGCCGGCATTTGCGACGGGGCCCGGGTCGGTCAATGGGCCTGGCGGCCGGGAGCTGGAGGAACCAATCGTTGCGGGACTATGTCTATGAGCGCCCCGAAACCATCGAGGAGGCAGTCGCCCTCCTGCGCGGCGGGGATGGCAGGGTGCTGGCCGGGGGCACCGACCTGATCCCACAGCTGCGCGAGGGCCGCCGCCTCGCCGGACGCGTCATCGACGTCAAGCGCATCGGCGCGCTGGCCAATATCTCGACGCTGCCCGAGGGCGGCGTTGTCATCGGTGCCGCAGCCAGCGCCGCGGCCGTAGCGAGGAACTCTGATATTGCCAGGGATTACCCCGCCGTCGCGCGATCGGCGCGGCTCATCGGCGGGGTGCAGATACAGAACCGGGCGAGCCTCGGCGGCAACATCTGCAACGCGGCACCGTCAGCCGACGGAGTTCCGGCGTTGCTGTGCCACGCCGCTGAGGCGCACATCGCCGGCCCGGCCGGCGCGCGGCAAATGCGCCTGGAGGAGCTGTTCGCCGGCCCCGGCAGCACCAGCATCGATCAGGGCGAACTACTCGTGTCAATTCTGCTGCCACCCCCTCAACCGCGATCGGCAGTCACGTATTTGCGCTTCACGCCGCGGCGCGAGATGGACATCGCCATTGCCGGCGCCGGCACCTTCGTGCGTCTCGACAAGCGGGGCACCATTGCCGAGACCCGGGTCGTGCTGGCCTCGGTCGCTCCGATCCCGCTGCGCGCCCCCTTGGCTGAGCGCGGGCTTGCCGGCGAGCGGCCCACCCGCGCGCTCCTCGAGGACGCCGGCCGGCGCGCGGCTTCAGACGCGCGGCCCATCTCCGACACGCGCGGGTCGGCCGACTACCGTCGCTCACTCGTCGCCGTGCTGACAACGCGCGCGCTCGGCGACTGCTGCCGACAGCTTGGCATCGAGATCCAGACGCCATGAGGACGCTCATCACCTGCATCGTGAACGGCGAGGAGCGCACGGCGCTCGCCGACACGCGCGACACCCTGCTCGAGCTCTTGCGCGATCGACTGGGTCTGACGGGCGCCAAGGAAGGCTGCGGCAACGGCAATTGCGGCACCTGCACGGTGCTGGTGGACGGCGCCGCCGTGTGCTCCTGCCTGATGCTGGCGCAAGAGGCGCCAGGGCACGACATTCTCACCATCGAGGGTGTCGCGCACGGCGGTGTGCTCCACCCCATCCAGCAGGCGCTGGTTGCAACCGGCGGCACGCAGTGCGGCTTTTGCACGCCCGGCATCGTGCTGTCCGCCAAGGCGCTGCTGGATCACAACACCGCGCCCAGCGAAACGGAGATCCGCCAGGCGATCGCCGGCAACCTGTGTCGCTGCACCGGCTACGGCAAGATCGTGGAGGCCATCGCGTCCGCGGCCGCCGCCTTGCGAGGACGATAGTCGATGGCTCCCCAGGCAAGCTCGGCCTACCAGGTCGTCGGCAAGCGGCTGCCGCGCGTCGATGCCAAGGAGCGCGTCACCGGCCAGGCGATCTATCCAGCCGACCTCAACCTACCGGGCATGGTGCACGCCAAGCTCCTGCGCAGCCCGCACGCCCATGCCCGCATCCGCCGCATCGACGTTTCGCGCGCTGAGGCGCTGAAGGGCGTGCTGGCCGTCGTCACCGCGGCCGATTTTCCCGAGCTGCCGATCGGCGCCACGATCCCCATGGGCGAGACGGGCTATGACATGTGGATGGTTGCCGGGGTCAACCTGGCACGCGGCAAGGTGCACTGGGTGGGCCAGCCGGTGGCGGGCGTGGCTGCCGCGGATGTGCACGTTGCCGAGGCTGCACTGGCGTTGATCGCCGTGGATTACGAACCGCTGCCCGCCGTGCTCGACGTCGCCACCGCCATGACGCCCGTTGCGCCTGTTCTGCACGAGCACGTCGCCACCAAAGGCGTGGAGCCGCGGCCGCGCGCGCCGAGCAACGTCTGCTCGCGCACCGTGATCGCGCGCGGAGACGCAGCACAGGCGCTCAAAGGAGCCGCCGCCACCGAACGCATCAAGGTAGAGGTCGACACCGCACATCAGGGCTATCTCGAGCCGCAGGCGGTGGTGGCCCAGGTGGATGCCAACGGCCTTGCCACCGTGTGGGCCTCCACGCAGGGCCAGTTCACCGCCGAGCTGATGATCGCAGGCATGCTTGGGATGCCCCAGTCGCAGCTCAAGGTGGTGCCGTTGGAGATCGGCGGCGGCTTCGGCGGCAAGATCGCCATCCACGGCGAGGCGGTCGCCGTGCGGCTGGCGCAGAAGTGCGGGCGGCCCGTCAAGCTGGCGTTCACGCGCGAGGAGGTGCTGCAGGGAGGCAGCGGCCCTCCGGCCGGCGCGCTCATCGACGTGGCGGTCGGGGCCGACGGAGACGGCCGGCTTCTCGCCATTGAGGGCACGTTTCGCATCGACGCGGGCGGGCTGCCGGGCCTCTCGCCGTCGCTGCTCATGCAGGCTTCCGCCGCACTCTATCAAACGCCAAACCTCAACCTTGAGGGCTACGACGTCCTCACCAACAAGCCGCGCACCGAAGCCTATCGCGGGCCCGGCGGCATCCAGGCTGCCTTTGCCATGGAGCAGGCGATGGACGCGCTGAGCCAGCGCTTGCATGTCGACCCGCTCAAGTTCCGCAGGCTGAACGCCTCGGTCACCGGCAGCACCATGCCGATTGGCACGCCATTCCCGTGCATCGGACTGACAACGATCTTGGAGCGCGTGGCGGAGCACGCCTGCTGGAGGGACCCGCTGCCCAAGGGCCGATGCCCCCGCGGCCGCGGCCTCGCCCTCGGCTACTGGCGTGGCACGTCCATGACCTCGGCCGGCCACATCACCATTGCCGGCGACGGCCGACCGATGGTGACCATGGGTGCGATCGACCTCTCCGGCACGCGCACGACGATGGTGCAGGTGGTGGCGGAGGAGTTCGGCCTCTCCAGCAGCGACATTCACATCAGCACCGGCGACAGCAAGTCGGTGGGCTACAGCGATGGCGCCGCCGGCAGCCGCGTGGCGCGCACCATGACGGCGGCGCTTGTGGAGGCGAGCCGCGACGCCTTGGCCCAGCTGTCCCGGCGCGCTGCCGAGAAACTGCAGTGCCGCCCCGAGGATCTGACCTATGCGTGCGGCGTCTTTCGCTCGCGCCATGCCGGCGGCCCGGCGATCTCGCTCGCCGAGCTGATGCAGGCGACGCTCACCGACGGCGCCGTGGTCGGCCGCGGTGTTTCGACCAAGCTGCCGCTCGGCGTCGAAATCGGCGCGCACGTGTGCGATGTCGAGGTGGACACGGCCACGGGCCAGGTCACGGTGCTGCGCTACACTGCCTTCCAGGACGTAGGCCTTGCCCTCAACCCGGCCGCGGTGGAGGGTCAAATCGAGGGCAGCGTCGTGCAGGGGCTCGGCTGGGCGCTGACCGAGGGCTTCGACTACGGGCCCGACGGGCGCCTGCGCAACGCGAGCCTGCTCGACTATCGTATGCCCACCGCGCTCGACGTGCCCAAGATCGAGTGCGTGATCGTCGAGACGCCGGTACCCAACGTGCCCTACGGCGTGCGCGGCGTCGGCGAGGTGCCGATTGTGCCGCCCGCCGCCTGCGTCGCCAACGCCATTGCGCGCGCCACCGGCGTGCGCCTCACGCGCATGCCCATGACGCCGGAGCGCGTGTTGCGCGCGCTGCAGGAGGCGGGGCGGCGGTAACGGGCTCGCGCAATGGCCCGACGCCAGCGGCTGGCAGGGGGCGGCGGGAAGGATGGATGCGGCGATGGCTTGATTACCTGCCCGGGACCCAGCGACGCGAAACCTCGCGCTGGTCGTCGAACGATGCCTCGAAAATCGGTGCGGCCAACGTCGCCTGCACGTGCAGCGTTCCGGCGCCGGTGTTGCGAAAGCCGTGCTTGCGGCCGGCCGGCACGAGCAGCGATTGGCCCGCGGCGAGCACGGCGCGATCGTCCTCGATCCAAATTTCGGCCTCGCCGTCGAGCACGGTGAGGATTTCCTCCACCGCGTGCAGGTGGGTGGGCGCGCCCTTGCCGGGGTCGCACCATTGCTGGAACACGCAGAGCTGCGCGGAGCCGGTGACAGCCGACACCTGCATGCGGGTCATGACGCCTGGCCGCCACTCTTCGCGCGATTGGCTTGCGTGATCGATGATGCGCATTGAAGGCTCTCCGCTGTCTTCTCTCCACAAGGCCCCAGGGGACGCCCAAGAAAAGCCCAAGCGTAACCCAAAGGACAGCCCAAGCGAGGCCCCCAGGGATGGGCCAGGGATGGCCCCGGAGGGCCAGGGTTGAGCCGGGCAAGGGGAAGATAGATCAAGCCATATACTGCCCGCCGTTGGCGTCGAGGCAGGCACCGGTGATGAACCCCGCTGCATCGTCGGCAAGAAACGTTACACAGCGTGCCACCTCCTCCACCGTACCGAGGCGGCCGACCGGAATGAAGGGCAGGATCTTGCTGTCCAGGATTTCTTTCGGCACCGCCTGCACCATCTCCGTGGCGATGTAGCCTGGCGCGATGACGTTGACGGTAATGCCTCGCGCCGCCGACTCCTGCGCCACCGCCTTGGTGAAGCCGAGCAGCGCCGCCTTGGCGGCCGAGTAGTTGGCCTGGCCCACCTGTCCCTTGCGCCCGTTGATCGAGGAGATGTTGATGACGCGTCCGAAGCTGCGGGCGCGCATGCCCTCGATCACGAGCCGCGTCATGTTGAAGACGGAATCGAGGTTGGTGCGGATCACCGCGTCCCAATTTTCCTTGCTCATCCGGTGCAGCATGGCGTCGCGCGTGATGCCGGCGTTGTTGACCAGGATGTCGATGGGCCCCAGATCCCGCGTGATCCGCGTCACGCCCTCCTGGCAGGCGGCGAAGTCGCCCACGTCGAACCTGTAGACGGGAATGCCGGTCTCCGCCTGAAATTGGCGTGCGGCGGTGTCGTTGCCGCCGTAATTGGCCGCCACACGGCAGCCCTTGTACTTGAGGGCGATCGAGATGGCATGGCCGATGCCGCGCGTGCCCCCGGTGACCAACGCAACGCGTGTCATATCTGATTTCCTCCCATTCAGCCCATTAAGGCTAAATGAAATCCTCGGCCAAGCGAACGCCGGCCGAGGATATTTGTTAAGCTGCAGCGCGGAAAATGCGGCCGCTGGCCTACGTCAGTCGCGCTCTAAGCACATGGCCACACCCATGCCGCCACCGATGCACAAGGTGGCAAGCCCCTTCTTGGCGTTGCGGCGCTTCATCTCGAAGAGCAAGGTGTTGAGCACGCGCGCCCCGGACGCGCCGATCGGATGGCCGATCGCGATGGCGCCGCCGTTGACGTTGACCTTGTCGGTGTCCCAGCCGAGGCCCTTGTTGACGGCGCAAGCCTGGGCGGCGAAGGCCTCGTTGGCCTCGATCAGGTCGAGATCCTTGACGGTCCAGCCCGCCCCCTCCAGCGCCTTCTTGGAGGCGGGAATCGGACCCGTACCCATGATCGACGGATCGACCCCGGCGTGGGCCCAGGACACGATGCGAGCCATCGGCACGATGCCGCGCCGCTTCGCCTCCCCAAGCGTCATCAGCACCACCGCTGCGGCACCGTCGTTGATGCCGCTGGCGCTGGCGGCCGTCACCGTGCCCTCCTTGTCGAAGGCGGGCTTCAGCTTGGCGACCGATTCGTAGGTCACGCCGTCCTTGATGTATTCGTCCTCGGCGAATATGGTCTCGCCCTTGCGCGTCTTCAGGGTGACGGCAACAATCTCATCCTTGAACTTGCCGGCTTTCTTGGCGGCTTCGGCCTTGTTTTGCGAGGCGACGGCGAAGCGGTCTTGCTCCTCGCGCGTGATCTGCCACTGGCGCGCCACGTTCTCCGCCGTGTTGCCCATGTGATAGCCATTGAAGGCATCCCATAGGCCGTCCTTGATCATTGTGTCGATGAACTTCACGTCGCCCATCTTGACGCCTTCGCGCAGGTTCGCGCAGTGCGGCGCCTGGCTCATGCTCTCCTGGCCGCCGGCCACCACGATCGAGGAGGAGCCCAGCTGGATCTGCTGGGCGCCCAGCGCCACCGCCCGCAGGCCAGAGCCGCACAGCTGATTTATGCCCCAGGCAGGCGCATCGACCGGGATGCCGGCGGCGATGGAGGCCTGCCGGGCCGGGTTCTGGCCGGCGCCGGCCGCGAGGATCTGGCCCATGATGACCTCCGACACCTCGCCCGGTTCCACGCGCGCCCGCTCAAGCGCTGCCTTGATGGCCACCTTGCCGAGCTCATGGGCGGGCAGGCTCGCGAGCGAGCCATTGAACGAGCCGACCGGCGTGCGCGCCGCCCCGGCGATGACGATGGTGGATTGATCCTGGTTCATCACGAGCTCCGAAAAGTGTGTCGATACTCCGCGTTCCGCCCAACGGGGCCGACGCAGTGCAAAAACGAGCCTGCGCCACGTCAGGGCACGATAGCAAGGCCCGCTTCGCACCTGCAACGCAAAGCTGTCTTATAGCTGATGCTCGGCAGGGGGTTTGGCAAGGTCGACCGGGCGAGCCGATCCTATCCATCCCGACAAAAACGGTGCAACAAAACGGTGGTCTTCGCAGCCGCGAACGTGTTAGCTTATGCACAGAAATTGATCATCAGCCCAGCGACCGGCGCAAAGCTCATGCTCAACAAAGCGGATCCGCCCTCCGACAAGAAGGAACCGGTTGTTATCAAGAAATACGCCAACCGGCGCCTCTACAACACCGAGACGAGCACCTACGTCACCCTCGACGATCTGGCCGCCATGGTGAAATCCGAGCGGGATTTTGTGGTGTTCGACGCCAAGACCGGCGACGACCTGACGCACGCCGTGCTGACCCAGATCATCGTCGACCAGGAGAGCCAAAAGCGCGGCGAGACCTTGCTGCCCATCCCGTTCCTGCGCCAGCTCATCCGCTTCTATGGCGCCAGCATCGAGCGCTTCGTACCGAGCTATCTGCAGGCGAGTCTTGAGACCTTGGCCAAGGAGCAGGAGCGGTTTCGCAAGCAGTTCGCCGGCGCCTTCACGCCGGCCGGCGCCTTCGAAGCTTACCAGGAGCAGGCGCGCAAGAACCTCGCCATGTTCGAGCAGGCCATGCTGATGTTCTCCCCGTTTGCGCACAACAAGAACGCCGGCGCGGGCGCCAAGGACGAGGAAGCCAAGAAGGAAGCCAAGAAGCAAGAAGGGGGCAAGTGGCCCGGTCAGTCCGAGGAGATTGCCGAGCTCAAAGCCCAGCTCGCCTCGATCCAGTCGAAGCTCGAGAAGCTTTCCGACGAAAGCAACAAGTAACGCCACCAAGTAGGTGTTTGGCAGCCACGGGCGTGCAGGATCAGCTGCTGGCGCCGATGGTCAAGTCGCGGCGGGCGACGCGGATGCCGATCGTGAACCCCGCCACAACATCGATCAGTGCACCCATCATCACGAAGAAGAACACCGAGGTGGCGGCGGAGTCCACCGCCAGAAACTCGATGATGCAGACGATGAACACCAGCATCGAGAGGCCGTGATCGAACAGGGACGCTGCCGAGGTGTACGTCGACTTGATGAGCTCGACGAACAGGCACGCCATCGTGATCAGGATGATCAGATCGCCGCGCGAGAAGACCCACTCCGCGCCCTTGATCATCTTCATCGTGAACAGCGGCACCTGGAGGAAGCTGGCGGCCGAGCCGTCGCCGGCAAACACCACCAGCGCATTGTAGAGAATGACGGGAATCGCGATCGTCGGCAGCGCCCTGAGCGACATGTCAAACCTCCGGTGCGTATCCGGAAACGACCGCACGCTTCACCGATGTGCCTTCAACGCGGCGCCATTGCGGCAAGCCGGCGTGCCCGTGCATGCCGCGCGCTAGACTTCGGACTTGGGCTCAAGGATCTGGCGCCCGCGGTACTTGCCGGACTTCAGATCAATGTGGTGCGGCCGGCGGCGCTCGCCGGAGTCTTTGTCCTCGACGTAGAGCGGCGCTGTCAGGGCATCCGCCGAGCGACGGTGCCCGCGTTTCATGCGCGACACTTTCTTCCTTGGGACGGCCATCCAATGCTCCTGAGAAAACCAGCCCGCGGTTGCCGACCGGCCGGACTTGCGGGCAAAACCGCGGGGCTTATAGCGGCAAAGGGCCATGCTGACCAGAGGCTCCCTCCACCATCTGTGATCGGGGGAGAGCCGGTCCGTGGGCAAGCGGGATAGTCGCGAAGCCTCGCGGATGCTGCCCCGAGTGCGCCCCAGACGTCGGCGACCCCGCGACCTATCGCATATGCCTCTGGCCCATGCCGGGCGTCGTGAGGGTGTCGCAGTGGCGGCGGCGTGCCCCAGTCGTCGTGCCCGAGTGGTCGTGAGTCGTCGTCCTTCGTGCTGGCGGCGTCGCCCCGCTCGTGCGGGAGCTGAGGTAGTCCCCGCCCTGCTCGCTTAGCGGCCTGTCAAGCGCGACCGCGACGGTCCCGGCTCAACGCCGTGCGGCGCTTGGAAGGGCCGCCACGCGCCCGCAGCCCGTGTTCGCCTGCGCCGCCTTCATGCGCAGCATGAGGTTGTCGGCAAGCCGCAGCGTGCCGGGCCCCGGCCTGCCGGCCTGTCGCTCGAAGGGGTTGGGGAGCGAGACGGCGAGCAGCGCGGCCTCATGCGGGTTGAGCAGCAGCGCAGGCTTGCGGAAATGGTAACGCGCCGCCGCCTCGGCCCCGAAGATGCCGGGTCCCCACTCCGCGATGTTGAGGTAGATCTCCAAGATGCGCCGCTTCCCCCACAGCGCCTCAATGGCGTAGGCCAGCGCTATTTCGATCGCCTTGCGCACGTAGCTGCGCGAGGGCCACAGGAATAGGTTCTTCACCACCTGCATCGAGATCGTGCTGCCGCCGCGCGCCAGACCATCGCCGGCGCTCTCAATAGCCTCCCTGAGCTCGCCCCAGTCGACGCCATGGTGACGGCAGAAATGGCCGTCCTCGGAGGCAATGACGGCCGCGACCAGGTTGGGCGACATGCGCTCGAGCGGAATCCAGCGCTGCCTGATGGGCGTACCCGCAAACCGCTGCGCCAGCATCAGCGTCGAGGCCGGCGGATCGACCCAGCGGTAGAGGATGATGAGGGCCAAGAGCAGCCCGCCGATGGCGAGGAGAAGCGCCAGAGTGGTGCGCAGGATGAGGCGGACGTGGCGCGGCTCGACGAGCCCATCAGGCGATCGGAAAGGCAGCGGGAGGGCCGGCGCCGGCGACGGAGCCGGGATCCGCGGCGCGCTTGCCGCCATGCCGGGTGCGGCGGGGAACGGCAGCATCGGCGCCATGGGCTCGGCGGCAGCGAGCCTGGGCGGTCTCACCACCGAGGCCAGGGCCTCGGATGGTGGCGCGATCTGTGGGGTGGGGTGAGCTCGGTGGGGCTCGCGCGGCAGCGGGGGCTCGACCTCTCGCAGCGCCGGCGTGACCGAGGGCGACAGCGCCGGCGGGCTCGACGGCACCTGCGGCAGGAACGCGACCACCGGCAGCCCGGCGCCGCTCGCCCCCACCGGATCGGCGAGGGGCGCAAGGTGTGCGTCGGCAGCCGAGGCTGGCTCAGCCGGTTGCTCGGGGAGAGCTTGCGGTGCCGCTTCCCCGAGCGCCACCTCTGCGCGCAAAGGGCCGCACGCTTGCGGGATCTCAACGGCTGCCGCCGGTGCGCAGCCCGGATCGACCTTCGATCGGCCGGCCACTGGGGCAGCCGCCGCAACCGGCTGCGGCAGCTCGCCGGTTGCCGGGACGGCGGCATGGGCACGCTCGACCTTTGCCGGCAGCGCCGCGGCAACGGTTTGGGGCGCTGCGGCCGAAGGCGATCCCGCCGCCCGAGCTCGCCCGAGCGGGCTCATGCAGCCCCCCTCCTCTCCGCCAGCGGCCCCGGAAAGCTCGGGGCTAGGGCGGAGGCGAAGCTCCGGGGGGCCCCATTCCCCCTGCACGAGGGCTGCGACGGCTCCGGCCCCGCCACCTGCCGCACGCGGGAGCAGAGGGGGGTGTGCCGGGTCGCGCGGTGGCGCCTTCCCCTGCGCATTCACCGCCTGCGCGTTCGCCTGCCACGAAGGTCGGGTCTCCTCGGCGCACGGGGCGGTGTCGGCACCGCACTCAGTGCCGGAGACCGTCCGCTCCTTATCGCGGGCCTGTTCGTCCACGGCCCCGTGTTCCTTCAAAGAATCGACCGCCTTTCGCGCCGCGCACCGGACAGCTAAAAAAAGGCGCGCGAACGGCATCGCCCGCTCGATCGATAGCCTTGGGCGCATATGGTCGCAACATGGGGTTCAGCCAACGGCTAACGTGCGCCGCGGCGCTCATCGAAGCGCGCCTTTCGGATCTTCTCGACCAACGGGCTGCGGGCGGCGCCCCCGACCGGCTGATCGAGGCCATGCGGCTGGGCGCGCTCGGCGGTGGCAAGCGGGCAGCGGCCATTCCTGACCCTGGAGTGCGCGCTCCTGTTCGGCGTCCCGGCCGAGGCCTGCCTCGAGACCGCATTGGTGCTCGAGTGCGTGCACTGCTATTCGCTCATCCACGATGATTTGCCGCCCATGGACGACGACGACATGCGGCGCGGCAAGCCCATCGTGCACAAGGCCTTCAACGAGAGCACCGCCCATCCTTTCCGGCGACGCGCTGTTGACGCTGGCGTTCGAGCTGCTGGCCTCGCCTGCGACGCACCCCGACCCTGGCGTGCGCACCGAGCTCATCGCCTCCTGGCGCGCTGCGGGCACCGCCGGCACGGCCGGGGGCCAATGGCTCGACCTGGAGGCCGACAAGCTCGGCGTGCCGGATGCGCCCAACGTCGCCCACGTCGAGCGCTTGCAGGGATGAAGACCGGCGCCCTCATCCGCTATCCGTGCGAGGCCGGCGCCATCCTCGGGCGGGACCGAGGCCTCGCGGCGCTTGCGGCTGGCAGGTGAGTGACTGCATGGCCTTTCAGATCGCCGACGACTTGCTCGATCTCGAAGGCAAAGCCGCCGTGATGGGCAAAGCCACGGGCAAGGATCAGCGAAGGCGACGCTGGTCTCCCTGTTGGGGGCTCGTGAGGCGTGCGCGGCTCGGCGTCCTCGAAGCGCAGGCGATCGCCCTCTTGGAGCCCTTCTGTGCCGAGGTCGATATTCTGCGCGAGGCGGCGCGCTTCCTCGTCCGGCGCCAGGCCTAAGACCTGATCAGGCGGCGCCGGTGAGGCCGAGGGCATCGATGATGGCCGCGAAGTGGCAGCACGAGCCTGCCAGCACCAGGCCATGCCAGATGGCGTTGTGGTAGCGCAACTTCTCCCACAGATGGAAAGGGACGCCCACCGTATAGAGACATCCGCCGACGAAGAGCAAGATCAGCACCCGGCTCGACACGGCTGGCAACAGCGAACCAAGCGTGCTCAGGACCGCCCAGCCCTGGACGAGATAGAGCACGTAGGAGGTACGCGCCAGCTGCCCGGGCCAAAACAGCTTGGCGGTGGCACCGAAGGCCGTGATGGCCCACACTCCGCCCAGCAGCACCATGCCCGCCATGCCGCCCATCTTGAGGGCGAGGGGGGTGTAGGTGCCGGCAATCTTCACATAGATGGCAGCGTGGTCGAAGCGGCGCAGGATGGCCTTGAGGCCGGGCCGGGCGGGAGAGGCAAGATTGTAGGCGGCGGAGCAGGCGAACACCGCCACCATGCCGAAGGCGTAGATGCCCAGGCTGGCCGTGGCGGCGGCCGGCAGCATGTTGACGGCGAGCGTCATCATTGCCGCCGCAGCGACCAGGCTGAAGGTGACGCCCGTCGCATGCACGCAGCCGTCGGCCACGAGCTCGCCTCGCGTGTAGCGCGGAAACTGACGCGGCATGGCTACTCCCAGCGGCGCGCGCGCCCGGCCACTGGACGGCGCTCACCCGAGCTTAAGGCAAAGCCGGCGCCAACTGCTACCAGGGAGAGGTTAAGC
>Ga0306920_100011417_pt1 | contig 11998 bp, 7 predicted proteins | sample flu12Cox44000170_FD_204666 | JGI IMG/M metagenome (GOLD analysis project Ga0306920, IMG submission 204666) | Lab enrichment of tropical soil microbial communities from Luquillo Experimental Forest, Puerto Rico - flux4day.12C.oxic.44.000.170 (v2)... | ecosystem: Environmental > Terrestrial >...
GATGTGCTTTTGGCCGATGCCCTCTACGCGGTCGAGCCCTTTTTGAATTTTCTGTTGGCGCATGGAAAGGACGCGCTGGTGGTGCTGAAAGATGAGCGCCGCAATGCGTATCAGGATGCCGCCGGCCTGTGGGCCCAGCAGCGGCCTCAGCTGGGCAGCTACGCTTCGCGCAGCTGCCGGTGGTGGGACATTCCCGCGCTGCTTTCTTGGCCGGAAGTGAAAGGTGCCACGCGGGTGGTGCGTTCCGAGGAGTCTTGGACGGTGAAACTACAGCTCACCAAAGAGCCAACCCCACAAACCGCCAGCTGGGTATGGATGACGACCTTGTCGGTGGAGCAAGTGTCCACGGAGCAGATCGTACGCCTAGCACACTTGCGCTGGGACATTGAGAACCAAGGATTCAACGAATTAGTCCACGGCTGGCACGCGGATCACGTCTACCGTCACCAGCCTCAGGCGATCGAATGTTTTTTGTTGCTCGCCTTTCTGGCCTACAACATTTTCCACGCTTTTTTTGCCCTGAACCTCAAGCCGGAGCTGCGCCGCGGCCGAACCATGGCGTTCTGGGTACAACTGATCGCCGCAGAAATTCACGCACTCCCGCGCTTATCCTCCAGCCCCGCGCCGCCCTGACCCTCGCATCGGTCGGCTGCATCTTTTTCTCTCCGACGATTGCGCTAAAGCGGAGTGTCTCGCTGGATCCAAAATGCGGCTGGAATGACGCCGCAAGGCGCTCTGCGGCTAGAAAAAAGGCCATCCGAATCTCTTCGGAATCACAGAAACTCATCAGAATGCACGTTATCAAGCACATCCTCGGCCCTTAGGGGACGATTGCGTAATCGCTGACCAAATTGGGTGCTACTTCAGCAGATACTAGCGGCGTGCTATCCTTTAGGTGTTGTGTGCCACAGGTCCGGCACAACTACTGATTTGGTTCGTTTCTTGCCGCAAGCAGGGATTCCCTCAGCTGGGGCGTGGTCCAACCGGTAGGACACCTCACTGTTAATGAGGATGGTGAAGGTTCGAATCCTTCCGCCCCAGCCAAAAACCCCAATAAAATCGCTGAAAAATCGGCGTCGGACGGTTTAATACCATTATTAATACCGATTTCCAGGCACAAAAGACCGATGTTTCCCAACGACGCAGTATCTACTGAAGGGAGACATCATCGTGGGCCGCAGGGCAAAGGTTTCGCTGTATAGGCTGTTCACTGTTGGCGGGAAGCATCGATACGTTCCAATCGTGAGGAAGGGGCGCAGTTGGAGACCGAAAACTGAACCTACAGGGACGCCGAGCTCCTATTACCTCCGCTACCTGAAGAACGGTAAGCGCACATTCGAGAGCGTCGGCGATGACCTCCAAGTGGCATTGCAGGAGCAGAAAGCGGTTCGAGTCTCAAATACTCCGACGCCCATAACCGTCATCACGCAGAGGAAGACTCTCAGGACGGAAGTGCAATCATTTCTCGTCAACAGGCCGGAATCATGGCGATACATCCTGGGCGTCTTTGGCGACTGGCTTGGCTGGGACAAAGACCCAGTCAGCTTTCAACGCGAAGACTTTCAGGCCTTCGCCGCCCACCTGGCAAAGCTGCACCCCGCTAATAAGGAGTGCTTGGCCCCTCGCACACGGAAAAACTATCTCAAGCACGTGACACAATTCCTCCGCAGCACCGGCCGCGTTGTGATCGTGGTGCGAAACGAACAGGACGCGACGATTGCGAAGGCTACGGCGGTAATTCCCAACACAATGGTGTTGACGCGCGCTGATTTCCCCAAGGTCAATAAGAAGGTCAAGGATTACTATCCCCGATCTGTCGTAGATGCGATGTTCGCCGCCAGCAAAAATCTTCGCGAATTGGTGATGCTAGCTCTTTTCTATTACACCGGATGCCGTGAAGATGAAGTCGCTCACCTCCGCTGGACTGATATTCGCTGGGAAGCGAAAGAGTTTTTCGTCCGCGAATGGTGGAAAGACAATTGGACAACCAAAACCTATGAGGACCGCAGCAATGAAATACCGGACCAACTCATAGAAGTCTTGAAAAAGGCCTATGACGTTCTGAGTGACCCGCTCCGCTATCGGCAAGAAGGCTGGCTCTTCGCTGGCAAATCACCGCTGATACTTCCCAACATGTTTGGCCGACCGGACGGTCACCTTTTGAAAAAGGTCCAGCAGATTGCCAAACGGGCCGGGATAGCGTGCGGCGAATGCCGCGATTGTGTAGAGCGCAAAGGGCGCAACTGCCAGAATTTTCGCCTTCACAAATTTCGCTACACGTACGCCCGACGGCTTGAATATGAGCCGGCATTGGCAGACTGCGGCAAGACGATTGATTTCCGGGCTACGTCCGAGAATGGCGGAATCGTCTACGTGGATGTGAAAACGATCAAGCCAGAAGATACGGACCGTTGGGAGCAATTCGAAAGAGCTAGGGCGGGGGGATGGTTTCCCGAGAACGTCATCGTTGCCATTTCTGAAGAGTGGGGCGGCTGTGAAATTTGGCATGCCTGGTTTGCAGTGCGCGCCAGGATGCTGGAGTATTCGCTCGAGCTAGAGCAAAAAATCAGACAGGCAAGACTGGCGGAAAAGAATGTGGATACGGTCCTGGCGTTATGTAGCGACGGCTTTCGCTGGCGCCAGGATCAACTTGAGGACTTCGTCGCATTTTATTCGACAGGTGCGTATCGCGCGGACGATCCCTTCTCCGAGATGGAACGCAAATATATCAACAGCAATGGGATTTCCCTTGCGCGAACGATTTCGCGATTCGCATACTTCGAACGCAAACAGGGTGAGGTTCGACCGCGCTGCATGAACTGGTATGTTCGGTCGCCGCGTGATCCGTTTGCCTGAACGCGAGCCGACGGCGTTTGGCTGCCCGTTAGCCCGTGGTCGGTGAAGATTCTAATTTCAGGGTATGAGGATACTTCTTGCGCAGCGAGTCGTTCTCCGCTAGTCGTTTCAGCATCGATTGGAGATAGGCGTGAAGGAGGTTGCGCTGCGGCTGGGACAATTTGGCCAGCGGTTCGGAAGCGTTGCTCACAAATGTCGCCCCGCGAGTATACGCTCCGCTGAATGCACCAGCGGGCAAAGACTGAAGCGCGAGTAAATCCCCGATAGGGATGCGGGCAGTTTCTAGAGTGGACAAATATTCGTCGACATATGGCGCGCCTTTTGAATGATTGGCGCTGTCGTCGATGGCTGCGGCGATGGAAAAGAACTCGGGCGCTGGGAAGAGTTGCGCAACGATGCGCTGCCCGAGCTCGGTTTCAGTTCGTACGATGGTGGGTGTATCGGGTTCTTCCGGAAGATTGGCAGCCACGTGCTCGGAATAGACGAGCAAACCCGGAGACGTGATGTCCCGAAAGGAGTCCAGAAGAATCGAAAGGACATGCAGGCCAAGGGCAGGGTCTGGGTGGAATTGGGCGGTGAACCGAGCATTGAATCTAGGCATGTCAGGGACAGCCTTTAGGATGGCGACAATATCCGCGGCGTGGGTCTGTGCCTCCTCGCGGTCATGACGCGCTTCCTTGGCTCCCCGAAGATTGTTGTAGCGGTCTCGAAGTGCCAAGAGCTTGAGCATCACCAGAGCATGCGGACGGGTGACTCGAATTTTTCCTGTAAATGGCGTGCCATTGGGCAGCTTGCCGGAGATAGTGTGTGAGTCGGATTGCGCGAGCGCGATCGAGCCGCCTGTACAGGCGCGTGCATGGACACCCTCTTGAATATCGACCCGAAAGTCCTGGCGACGTTTGAATTCCTCAGGGGCCATGAATTCGATGCGCATGATTTCGGTGCTGTCCGGAATGGGTTTCTCAAACTGGAAATTGCGCGATTCCGGAACGGGTTTGTAGCCGAGACTGTCCAGTAGTTGAGCGAGGTGTAGAGGGTCCTTTCGGAGAGCGATGACGTTAAGGATAAAATCTACATCTTTGGTGCCGCGAGCCCTTTCGACGCTGAATTTCATGGCTTGCGCACCGGCGACCACGAACTCATCCGCGGCAGTGCCAAGCGTAGCTAAAAGCTCCAGCACATAAGTCTTTTGTGGTTCGGGAATCATACGGGTTTCCAGCGGGGCGCGATGGCCGCGTCGAGCAGGACGTCCGCCTGCTTCAGATCGCGCCCGCCCTGCGCATACAGGTCGAGATAGGCTTGGATGTTCGAGACTTTGGGAAAATTGGATTCACGTGTGGAATAAAGGAACACGCCTTCATCGTAGGGGTAGATGAAGCGAAGTTTCTGTATGTCCTGCGACATCGGAGTCGGGGGGAGTTGGCGGAGCTTGGCGTCATCCTGGTTGGGAAGAAGAAAAATGTCTATGCGGTCTAGGTCAATGAATGGGGCATCAATGGCGGCCGCCGCGGCGGTGAAGACATAAGGAGTGGCGACGATCGATTGTAGTCCTCGGTTGATTTCCGCGGGTGTTTTCCCGAAGGGATTTGAGGCCTGGAAAGAGCCACGAAGACGCCAGCGAAAGCGTTCCTTGTATTTTTCCGCCCATTCGAGCAAGAGACGCCGTGGTTCTGGAACGACGATGGACGAGTTTTGCCTTCGAATCCAGAGTTGTTCCTCCAGACTTGAAAGAGCTTTGGAGATCGCTCCGAGGCTGACGGCGAAGGCGAGTTTCTGAGTTGCGAATTGCCGGCGAATTCGATTGGTCTCCGCTTCCAACTCATTCGCAATTTCGGTGAGGGTTCTCGGTTTTATTCGTTCGAGCAAAACGCGCAGGACCCGCGACGAGCGGCCCGAGAAGACATTCGTGGTGGGAAGTTGCTCGGTGCTGCTGCTGTCTGCTGTTTCACCGCGCATTCCGAGACGTTGGAGTGTAAAGGCACCAGGAACGTTGATGGAGATGTTCCCAGCTAAGTCGAGAAAATCGATCCCATTTTCGATGCAGTAGGTTTGCGACCGAGGAGACAAGAAGGGGCAGATGAGGGCAAAGGCCACATCTTTGCGCAGGGACCGCATGCGTCGAATCCACGGAGCGAGTTGTTCCAGGAGCTTTGGGGACGCAGCAGGTTTGATTTCTCCGTAAACATGAATGCTGCGTTGGCCAGATTGCAGTTGGAATTCCACATCGAAGCCGTCTTTAGGCTGGGTTTTCACGTTGTTAATGCGCACACCCGGGAGGTCTCGAACCGGGGTCTGGTTGGCCAAAGCCTGCACGACGTTTCGCTCTAGTTGTAGCCCTTGAGCTGTCATGGCCTAGATTTTCTCAAAGTGGAAAGTAGATTGTAAAGGAAAAGTTTCTTGTGCGATAGATTTTCCATTTATAGAAAATATTCTCGAGGTACCCATTCATGGGTGCACAAGCCATCCAATTCTACGTGTCTCGATAGCAAAACTTTGACATCAGTGAAATTCTATGACGGTCTGTATTATATGGAAAACGAACTAGTGCTGATAACACCCGCACAACTGAAGGCAGCCCGAGCTCTACTTGGTTGGTCGCAGGCCGACTTGGCCAGGGCATCACAATTGGCACCCTCAACGGTAGCAGATTTTGAGCGTGGACAGCGTACGCCGGTCGCCAACAATTTGTCGGCAATGCGTACCGCCCTTGAGGGCGGAGGCGTGCAGTTCCGCGGGGGCGGGGCCGTTGTGGGGCCGACGAGAAAGACAACGGCGGCGCCTACGCCTGGATTGACCCCCGTCCGTTGGGTTGATGCGACAGACCTTGGGCATTGGGCAGACCGGCGAGACGGACAAGATACGCTCCCCGAACTCATCAGCCGGCTGATCCTTGCTGGACTTGGAGCGAACGTGCGCCTCAGTTTCCCGTCGAGTGACAGCGTGCAGGTCGCTGGGTGGGATGGCATGTGTGAGGCGAAAGAAGGAAATCAGTTTGTTTCGGAGGGCTGGTCAGGATGGGAGATCGGTGCGCAGCGCGCGAAGATTAAAGCGAAGGCAGATTCCGATTACGAGACGCGCACAAGTGATCCGCTCGAACTTGAGATGTCGCAGACAACATTCTTCTTTGTTACGCCGCGGCGGTGGAAAACAAAAGCCGCCTGGGCAAGGAAACGAGCCAGTGAGAAAAAGTGGAGAGACGTGAAAGCCTACGATGCAGACGATCTCGTGCATTGGATCGAACTTTTCCCTCAGGTTGGGCAGTGGCTGGCCGTGCGGATTGGAAAGCGCCCGCCGGGTCTCCGGCAATTGGAAGAGGTTTGGCGGGAGTGGTCGCTTTCGACGCAATGGCCGATGACGACCGAATTAGTGCTTGCTGACCGGGATGAAGAAGCGTCACGCGTTTTACGCTGGCTTCATGGCGAACCTTCTGTGCTGGCCGTGGAGGGTCACTCAACGCAAGAGGCGATGGCGTTCCTATTTGCAGCGTGCGCGCAATTGCCCGGCGACTACCGCACAGCCTACCAACAGCGATGTTTGGTGGCTTCGACCGCGGAAGCTGCTCGCATGGTTGGTGCATCCCGTACACCGCTGATCCTTGTTCTCGAAGGAGGGGAGGCTGGACTGGCAACGGAGTTGGTGCGCCAGGGCCATCATGTGTATGTACCCCACGGCTCCACGATCGGTTCACCCGACGATGTGATTCGACTGTCGCGGCCCGGCAGCGAGGTGTTTTGCCAAGCGCTTGTGGGAATGGGCGTAGAGAAAGATGACGCGGAGCGGCTTACGCGCGAGACAACACGAAGCCTATCGGTACTGCGGCGACTTATTCCATCGGCACCGCAGAATAGCGTTCCGGAGTGGGCCGAGAAAGAGAGCGGGAGAGGTTTAGTTCCGATGCTGCTTGCCGGAGCGTGGAACGAATTGCAGGAGGGCGATAAGACGATCCTCGAGGAACTCTCTGGCGAAGGTTATGACGACCTTTCTGCGCGCTTGGCACGGTGGGCCGAGATTCCAGACAGTCCATTTCGTCGCGCTGGTAGCACCTGGAAGGTGGCGTCGCCGCGCGATGTATGGTTTCAGCTTGCTCCGCAGATCAGTTCTGCGGACCTGGATCGTTTCGCGCAGGCAGCGATAAAGGTGCTTGGGGCACCTGACCCCCGTTTTGAAATGAAATCCGAGGAGCGATGGTTGTCCTCTGTTCACGGAAAAAGACCTCCGTATTCCTCTCTGTTGCGTACAGGTTTGGCGGAATCACTGGTTCTTCTTTCGGTCTTTGGCGATCAGGTCAGGAGCGTAAGCAACGCAGCTGCAAGGGCGGAAAGCATTGTTCGGCAGCTCTTGGATGGTGCCGACGCAAAGCGATGGTGGTCCCTCTCGCATGAGCTCCGCATTCTTGCCGAAGCATCTCCAGAGGCATTCCTCGACGCGTTGGATACGAGTCTGGGTCGTCCAGACGCTCCCGTTGTTGCGATCTTTCACGAGGACGCTGGTCCGGTGGGGCACGCGCACCATTCGGAACTTCTGTGGGGTCTAGAGGAATTGGCTTGGTCGCCGCGCTATTTGGCGAGAGTGGCCGGGCTTCTCGCCACGCTCGCGCGGCTCGATCCGGGCGGCAAGTATACGAACAGACCTAAAAACAGCTTGCTCAATATCTTCCGTCTTTGGATGCCCCAAACCAGCGTAGGCCTGAACGAACGCCTCAAGGTGCTGGACCGGCTGAGGAAGAGTGAACCCGAGGTCGCCTGGGAGTTAATGCTCAAGTTGCTGCCGGGGGGCTACGATTTTGCGATGACCCCTCCGCAAGCTCGTTGGCGGGACTTTGCCACAGAGAAACCCGAAGTCGTAACGTACGACCTTCTGGGAAAAGGGGGAGTCGGAGTCGGTGCTCGATTACTAGAGGATGTCGGGAAGAACGCAACGCGGTGGCGGGCGATATTCGAAGTCTATCCCAAGTTGTCACCGGAAATGCGCCCACAAGCGGTCACGCAATTCCTAACGGTAGCGACTTCCTTTGCGGGTGAGGAGCAATTGGATCTTTGGGGAAGTCTGCGGAGCCTGCTCCATCATCATCGAGCGTTTCCGGATGCCGACTGGGCGCTTAAAGAGGACCAACTTGCAGACATTGAGCGAGCCTACAAAGCGCTGGAGCCCGCTGGGTCTGTGGAGCGCTCGGCCTGGTTGTTTGATGCACCTGGAGCAAATCTTCCAAATCCTGCGGCGAACGACTGGCAGGCAGACGATCAGACATCATCGGTTTTGCGGCGCCAGGTTGTCGAGCAGCTGCTACAGAACCATGACAACGAGACAATACTTGCTTTGGCAGGAGCCGCGAAGATGCCGGGCTTGGTCGGAATCGCCACAGTCGAAGCCACCGGGAACCCGGAATGGAAAGATGAAATTCTGATTTCCGCATTGCAGAGCGGGGAGGACGCAAAACTCAATCTTGCGTATGGGATGATCGGCGAGTTCTGTCGCGGGAACGGAATCGCGTGGGCGGTCGAGTTCCTGAATCGGCAGGAGCTGTTTGAGTGGCCCAAGGACAAATTGATTGTGACCCTGCTGGTGATGCCGGCGGGAAGAGCCGTCTGGAATACGATGGACCGCTTCGGCAAGGAGGTTGAAGACGGGTACTGGTCGCGCGTGGGAAGCCTGCGGATTGGTCAAGATCCGGACGCTGTGAAGCTGGCGATTGAAAAATTCCTCGCTGCGGGGCGAGCACACGCCGCGCTGCTGCTTGCGGGCCGCCACCGGAAGGGCCTTTCCAGCGAACTCATTCTTCGTGTTCTTACGCAGGCAGCTGGCGAGGCATGGCCCGCCAACGCGGATGGCAATGACGTGACGATGTTCATTTTTTGGGTCGAGACACTGCTGAGACAGTTGGATGAAGCAAAAGACGTATCGGAAACAGAAATTGCGCGCCTCGAATGGGCTTATCTCGCGGTGCTGGAACATTCACGGAGACCCCCGGTAAAACTGCATTCGGTGATGGCTTCGAGTCCCGAATTCTTTGTAAAGGTCCTTTCGGCCGTGTATGGGCCGGCTCCAGAAGATGCCGATGAGGATAGCGAAGAAGCTGCTCCAGTGCAGACTCGTTCGATTGCGACCCAAGCATTCAATTTGTTGCGCTCATGGCATCGGGTTCCTGGAGAAGAGAATGGTGTCATTGATGGATCAAAGCTTGAGGCTTGGGTCAAAGAAGCACGTCAGCTTTGCGCAGAAGTAGGAGTCGGGCCTATAGGGGATGAGCAAATCGGCAGGGTGTTGGCTTCGTCCCCGGCAGACGGCGATTCTGTTTGGCCCGCGAAGCCGGTACGGGAGGTCGTCGAGACCACGCGGAGCCGAGAGATGGAGTTGGGGATCGTGATCGGCATTCAAAATAGCCGGGGCGTTACGCGCCGCGGAATCTTGGACGGCGGTGAGCAGGAGCGCTCCATAGCCATGCGTTATCGGCAGTGGGCGAAAGCCACAGAATTGGAATGGCCACGGACGGCAGCTTTACTAGAACGCGTAGCACGAACATTCGAAGAGCATGGACAGTGGCACGACCAGAACGCCGAGCGCACCGACTGGTCATTGTAGGCTGGCGGACGGCGGTACGGTCTTCAATGGGCAGCTCACGATTCGCGGACGTCAGCGAGGTAGTCGGCGATGGTCGAAGCCATGTGAAGCCGTCGGCGCTGCGAGTCTCGTCCAGGATTATGAAGGTGGCGCCGGGATAGCGCCGGTTGAACTTGTCTGGACTGGGCTTTAGGCATTCCCCCCCCGTGATTTTCTGCTGTCGGCCTGGTTAGAGCGGGGAACTCTAACCATCGTGGTCCATGCTGCGCCCGCGCCGCCTCAACGGTACTTTGGTGGCTAGGCGTCTACCTGATAACGCTTGCCAAGGATCATCTTCAATTTGAACTTATGAAACTGAGCGATGCTCTCGGGATGACGGTAGCCGAGAATGAAGGCTTCCTTGAAGCGAGAGTTAGCCAACGCGAGCGCATCAATCGTCTTCCACCAAATGTTACTGGCGGCACTGCTGAGGTCGGTCGCACAGTCCGGGCGCAGTTCGATGTACTTCTTCCAAGCCCAGAGGAACTCCGCGATTGATTCTTCTAGCTCCTTCGCCTGCATCTCGCGGATCGTCTGATCGTCGGAGATGGGCTTCTTCGTCTTGACCTTCCCGTCAGGCTGCACACTCACTTCGCTGACTTCATCGAGCATATCCATCAATCCTCCTCTATGGACTTGGCCACTTCCTCGGTGTTGAAGCGGCAGGTTAATGGGCGGGCTGCGCAGAGACCATCAGCCCCGGTGCGGCGAAAGGCGTTGTCGACTTCGTTGCCGATGCCGCACACCTGATTGATCTCCCAGCAAAGGGACGACACGCTCGCAAGCAGCCCACAGCGACCTTCTTGGTCGTGGACACAACCATGTGGATGCGAAGGAGCTCCTCCAACACCTCCGGCGTGAGCCTGCGGGGCTTGCGGAACGGGATTATCTTATTCACGGACTGCACTCCAGAATGTGAACGCCACGGGAGCGTAGGTTGCAGCAGGGAGAAGCTGCATGGCAGCAGGGGACGGCGGCATCAGGAAGATATAGGCAAACTCGCAGGCGTAGGAGAAGAACAGCGAAGCGAACATCCATCCAGTGCCCTTAGCGACCGAGCGCAGGTATCCGCCGCGACGCGCCCGCCATTCTTCCACGGCTTCGCGCCCACGCCAGAATTTGCTCCCGATGAGGTTGTAGGCGAGGATCGACCAAAACGCGCAAGGCCACGGCGCAGTCCAGAAGAATATTTGACCGCCGATTGGGTCGCGTACCATCCAAAACGACGCGAACGGGAGGATCGCCGAGGCTACGACCAACACGATCAAGATGAGCAGGCGTTGCAGCAGGAAGTTCAGGAGCCACTTCAGCATCGGTCTCCTTTCTTATGGCACCAGCAGGATGTTGGGTTAGCAGCAGTTCCTAATCGACCAAATCATCGCAGCACGCCGATCGGCACCGCTGACGGAGCGCTAGAAGCCCGAAAACGCAATTGACAAGGCATGTTGTACTTGAGCAGCGGTGGCCCGAGAGTCGGGATGCGCGTAAGACATCGAAGATGAGATGGATGCATGCCCCAGATGATTCTTCAGGGTGAAAATATTCTGCACACGGTTGGCTATGATGGTGGCAACGCTGTGTTTTAGCGTATGAAACCGAAAGCAGCCCTGCGGAATCGGATGCAAACCGCGGGCGACCCGGGTGTCCGATATCTTCTTCAGCAGCTCGACAAACATCCGATTCAGAGCCCACCGATGCAGTGGGCCTTTTTGGCCGGTGAAGAGAAAGTCCGACCCATCATTGATTCGGACGGCGAGGTATGTTTTGAGGCAGGCGTAGTCTGATAGAGCAGGTTTTCCACGGTGCTCGACAAATGCCTGAGTTGTTTCGAGGCTGCCCTTGAGCCTGCGGACTCGGATGGTCCTGTGTCTCATATCGACATCGGAGAGCGTTAGCGGCGGAATGGCCGGACGGGTCTTGCCTGCAATTGCTGGGGCTCCGCCGGCGCATTCACTCACTCGGAGACCGTGGTTGAAAGCCAGTGTCAAAATGCACCAGGAACGCTCATCGGTCTTGCGTGCCAGTTCAAGCAGTTCTTCGATTTCATCCATTTCGAGGTGAGTTCGGCTGTTTATCTCAACTGCGCGCTCGATCATCATAAGCAATTCTACCGTATCTAGACACGGATGACACTAGTACACATGTACCACAACTACATGCGCACCAGTAGGCGGGTTTTGGGACGCCGAATCACCAGCTAAGCCTCTTTGTTTTCAGTACGGGAAAGTCGGTGAAGCGAAGAAAAGCCCCAATACAATAAGCTCCGCCACGTCATATGGTTAACCATGGACAGACGCAGAGAATGATTCTTGATATCGCATGACGCGTCCATATACGCTTGGGATTGTGAAACAGAATAAAAGTCGCTTCCTCAAGACGAAGGACCGCGAGAAATATGCGGTATGGATTGATAACGGAGACCTCGATCGTCTCAGGGAATATCAAGAGAGGATAGGAGTACCTGTTTCAGAAAGCATCAGGCGCGCGGTCAAGGCGTACGTCGAAGCTCTGAAGAATCGCAAAGCCATTTAGATTCCTTTTTCTC
>Ga0306920_100011418_pt1 | contig 11998 bp, 10 predicted proteins | sample flu12Cox44000170_FD_204666 | JGI IMG/M metagenome (GOLD analysis project Ga0306920, IMG submission 204666) | Lab enrichment of tropical soil microbial communities from Luquillo Experimental Forest, Puerto Rico - flux4day.12C.oxic.44.000.170 (v2)... | ecosystem: Environmental > Terrestrial >...
TTCGGACGCGGCCTGAGCCCCTGCCACGTCTTTCCACTGCGACCAGAACCAGCGCCGCCCGTCGCCCCTTGAGCTGTCGGCTTCCGCGGAGGCCAGCTTGTTCGCCGCCAATCCACGTTTCATCAACTTCTACCTCGCCGTGCAGCGGTTCCCGAACTACATTCACCATCGCCCGGCGGAGCTTGTGAAGCAGCATCCACGCGGTCTCGTAACAGGACAGACCAAGTTGTCTCTGTAAGAGCAAAGCAGAAACCCCGCGCTTGTCTGTGGTCATCAGATAGGCGGCCCAGAACCAGTGGGTTAGCGGGGTCTTGGTCCGGTGAAGAACCGTCCCGGCTGTCAGTGAGACTTGGTGACGGCACCCGGCGCACTGCCACCGCCGTTGATTCACCAGCTCGTAAGCTCGCCGATTCCCGCAGCGCGGACAGAGGAAGCCCTCGGGCCAGCGGCAGGCCGCGAGGTACTGTTCGCAGGCTTCCTCGGTAGCGAAGTCGCTTTGAAATTGCCGCAGGGTCTTGGGAAATGGCGGTCTGGGCACCCATGCACACTACCTGTTGGGGTTTGCTGAGTCAACCAGACAAGCAGAAGTCGCCTAGTGTTTACTGATGGCTGCTCAGACGGTCGTCGTTCGGATTCTCAGTTGGCGGCAACAGGCGCTCAAAACTGAAGCTGCTTCCGCAATGCCCATTTGGCCCTACCGTAGCTTTGTCGCCAACTCCTGAGGGCTCATCACTCGGTTCGACGCTGTGATACCGAAGCTCGCCTCCACCGTAATCATTGGTCGTTTCGCCCGGTCAGCTTCCACCTCACCGAATATTCCCAAAAAGACAATCACCTTGACTTAACTGTCACTCTGTTTCAGCTGAGGACGATCTGCGACACTGGAGTCAGGACAGACTCCAGCCTGCTCTGGAAATGAGCAAACGTTGAGGCCATGTTTGGATATTTCTGGCAACACCCCTGCTGGCCATGGCTCGTTGGAGCGCCAATCCCTTCGTGCTGGTATCGTCGTTGTACGGACCTGGCTCTGGTCTGCCTGCCGGATCAGTACATCGGGAGCCGCGGCTTGGTCAGCCCCAGTCGTTTTTCCACGACCTTCCATTGCGTCGCCGTCCTCGATGTTTAGTTCTTACCTTCAGCAACCTGTAAGTCGAGGGCAGCACGTTCGCCATTAATCACGATGGTTCCCGAATCGAGAAGTTGCTGGCCCGTGCAGTCGTAAGAAGCAAAGCACCGCATCACACGGAAGGGAAAGAAGAACTCCACCGAGTTAGCCTCGGAGCCGTCAGATAGCTTAATGACACTGCTGAAGTCAACACCGTCGAAGTTAGGGTCCGCGGGAAAGTAGCTGAGCAGGGGCCGCACGAGGTGAGAGACATGTTCATCGAAGGCGAGAGCCGCTTGTTTGTAGCGGGATGTACCCTGCCCGGCACTCAACGGAGTGCTGAATGAAAGTTGCAGATAAGCTCCCTGGCGGAATCCGATGAACGTAGGCGGTGCGTAAGCAAAAAAATGGGCTTCTTTGCCGAGCCCTTTTACGATGTCTTCGATTGTCGTTTGATGCTGACTCTGGAGCTTAGCTAATTGGTCAGACGTAAAGATGCGCATCGGCTCAGGCACAGTCTTCGTCAAATTCGGCGAAACTAGGGAATTACTCGTCCCGATCGAAGATGCAACATTAGTCGTATCCACCGACGGTTTCGAACCTGCTGACCGCGCCATGCTTCGTTCATTCCATTCTTCGGGGGGAGCAGCTTCTTTCAGCCAGAGGGCAAAAGGCTGCCCGTTCAGGAATATTTGGGCCTCCATGATTGCCGCTTGCCGTTGGTCGTCGTTCTTGGCGTCAACAAGTTTTTGTGCACCAGTGACTGGAATAATGAGCGTCACGTTCTCCGGGTTCTCGGCGCTGACACCGAGGACCTTCTGGCGAACGTGATGCGAGATTTCGATGGCGAACGCCGAGAACTCGGAGTCGTCCGGGAAGTGTGGAACTACCGCCTGCAAGATAGGCATTATGACAGCGTTAAAGGTGCCTTTTACCCGCTCAGCGGCATTCATCTTGTTGGCCGAATAGGCGGCATAGTAGTTGCCAGTGATTTGGAGGACGGTCCGCCCTTTGTAGTTATCGAAGTGAATGGAGCGCTGGTCGGCTTGGATCTGCTGTTGTAAGTCAAGATCAAGAACGCGGCTGAAATAGAACCGGTAAGGAAACTTGTGCGACTCAATCTGCGCGCCAATGTCAAGCAACACCTGCATGTGACGTTGCTGCAAGTGCTGCGCGGTTGGATCGGATAACTCCATGGCCGTAAGTACCTGCGCCCGGACAGAAATCGCTGTTCCTAGCAACAGCAGCAGGCTCGTTACAGTTCTCGCTGATCTCGTTTGCACGACAGTCGATCCCACCTGGCAAATTAGAATTCCGATAACCCTCATTGCTCACTTTTGTGCGTAGGCAAAACCGCTGGCCTCGTACGCTGGATCCGCCACAGCCCGAATGTACGCAACTAAGGAGGCGATGTCACTTTTTGAAAGAGTGTATCCCCAGGGCGGCATTTCCGGCGACTTGCTAAGCGCGGGACCACCATGGCTGATGATAGCTATCAGGTCGGCGTCGCTCATCTTGTTTAAGGTATCACCATCGGTAAAGGCATGGGGCTTGACAGAAAGATTGTCCATATTGGATACGCGTTCGGGTGTGGATTCCGAATCATGACAGCGGATGCAATATTGCGCGCAGAGCTGAGCGCCCACCGTCTGCTGATATCCCAGGGCAATCTCCTCGACTATGAGATAGATATTCTTTCCCGACGAGTCGTGGGTATTGGCCAGAAGCTTGTAGCGACCAGATTGTTGCCCTAGCGTGACGACACTTGTAACCTGCCCGCTGGAGTCCGTCAACGCGGCTGCAGGCTCGAAATTCACACTTTTAGGGCCACTGAAGTAGACCGCCGCCCCGGCAAGGGCGTGTCCTGATGCATCGTTGACTTGCACGACCAAGGGCTGATCCAGCGGCATCCCGATATAACCAATCTGCTTGCCGCCGCTCGACTCAACGATGGCCGATCCGGCCGTGGTAGCTTGCGGTGGAGCAGGCCTTCCACCCTTTCTTGTGCATCCGATTATCAGAAATACCGATAGCACGAGAGCGATGATTATTTTGTTCATTTCTTCATCGCCTCGATTCTCCCTCCTTTGAGGGACATCAGGAACGCAGTCAGCGAGCGCGCTTCCTCGTCTGTCATGTGCTGGTTGGGTTCGAGCGCACCCGGACGCAGGGATTGGGGGGCTTTCATCCAGTGGTAGACCCAGGCCGCGTTGAAGCGTTTTCCGGCTTCGGCCAGCGCCGGGCCGATGTATCCCTTGTCTTGCTTGAAGTCGGCGATATGGCAGGACTGGCAGGCAAATTTCGAGTAGAAGAGTTGGCGTCCCTGCTCAACTTGCGTCGGCGTGAAGCTCGATACCGACAGCGATTCGCGATCGAAGTCTGGTGTCTGATAGACGGTCATTATGTAGTCCGTGATTGTGTTAATCTCCGAATCCGGCAAGTTGAACTTCGGCATCCGGCGTATCAGCGCGGGCCGCAAGGTCTCGGGATTCTTGAGGTATTGCACCAGCCACTGGCGTTGCACTGTTGTTCCTTCCCAACTGAGATCGGGAGCTATGTCACCGCCGTGGCCGTTGATCATGTGACAGGTGAAGCAGCGCAGGTCGCGCATGAGCTGCCCGGCCTGGCCGGCGGGCTGATAGCGGGTCTGTTGCACCGAAGCGATTCGCATTGATGGCGGCAGCGATTGCCCCTTGTCAGTCAATGCCAGCAGGGCAGTCGTAATGGCATCGACTTGCTGTGGGGTTAGCTTGAATTGTGGCATCTTCAGGGAAGGACCAAACGCTCGCGGGTTGCGAACTTTTGCTGCCACGTAGTCAGGCAGCGCGTGATCGACTCCCGGGACAAACAGCAGTTGCGAGAGAGGCTTGCTTCCGATCCGGCTCAGCTCGGGGGCAAAATTCTCTGGTTTCTTGACGCCGTTGATCTCGTGGCAACTGGCGCAGCCGTTCTCGACGACCAGCCGTTTGCCATGCTCGATCTGCTCTGGCGTCGCAGCATCGAGATACACATTCGCAAGGAAGTCCGGCTCAGTCTTCGACTCCAGGAAGCCGACCAGCGTGGCGACTTGTTCGGCGTCGAAGCGGTAGTGCGGCATCATGCTTATAGGATCGTAGTGGTTTGGGTTTTGCACCCAATCCTGCAACCACTCGGGTTTTGCCTTGCTCCCGATTCCTGTCAGCTCAGGACCAACAGTTCCCCCGACGAGCAATCCGGCAGCGTTCTGCACCGCATGGCAGGACGCGCAGAACGACTGACCATAGAGCGTGGTGCCAGCAGCCGGATCGTACGGCCTTTTCGGGTCCGTCTTGACCGGCTGCAGAGGCGGCTCCAACGGTGTGCTTTGCGCGATGATGAATGCCGAGATATCACGGGCGTCGTTATCGCTGAAATGATAGTTCGGCATGGTTGCGGTGCTGGCATAGGATTGTGGGTCTTTGATCCAGGCATAGATCCACTCGCGGGTTGTCTTGTCGGCCACGTGGTTCAGCAACGGCGGATCGTCGCCAGGAACGATGTACGTACCGTCCCCCTGCTTTATGGTGTGGCAGTGCGTGCAACCGTAACTCGCGATCAGTTGACGCCCTTGGTTTAGGAACGGCGTGGCCGTCTGCTTCTCCAAATGGCATTGCCCACACCCTGCTTCAATGTACTTTGCCGGCAGAAGAGGCTGTTCCCAGTCGGCGGTACTACTATGGGCTTCTTGCATAGTGGTCGCCGGGCCTTGCCCGCGATGGCATGTGGTGCAACCGAATTCGGTCAGTGAATGCGGGATGACCGGATGCTTGCGGAAGACAACCGTGTTCACGTCGGCGAGCGTGCTTTCCTTCAGTCCTTCGTGACATGTCGTACAACGATCAGTGACCTGCTGCTCGGGTATCCATATTTGTTGAATGCCGATCTGGAAATGACGTTCAAGCGTGACCGCATCAGCACGTCCGCGGATTAAATGGAGATACTGCTTCTGATAATGTCTCCACTCGCTGAAGTAGTCCTTGGCGGGAGCAATCGCGAGCAGCACCAGAAAGATAACGCTTACCGAGCCGAAGGCGCGGGCACTGTCGCCGAAGAAGGTATGCCATAGGGAACGAAGGGTCTTCATGGCCTAACTCCTCCAAGGAAAAACCCACGACCATCCCGGCCCGCGGAAGAAGGTTCCAATTGCGGTAAGCACAATCAATTCGAAAAGGAACCAGGTCATAATCCAGAACGATAGCGGCTTGGCGACAAGTGATTTGCGCAACCCCGTCGCCGTTTGCGGGTCGGTTTGCGCTGCCAGCATCATGCATGCCGCAATGAAGAGCGTCGGCACCAGTGCAACCCACACATTGAAGATAGCGAGGAAAATACAGAAGACCACCACGACAATACCGAAGATCCGCAGGCGTTTCGCCTTGTCGCGCAGCCACAGGCCTTCGGCCTCGATGTTGATATTGAAGTAGGGAATCACAATCAGCGCCATCACAACCAACCCCGGTATGAGAACGCCCGCGACCACCGGCGGGAAGTAGTGCAGCAGTTCCTGAAGTCCCAGGAAGTACCACGGAGCTTTTGCCGGGTTCGGGGTGTGCATTGGGTCGGCCAAGCCCTCGAGCGGCGCATCCCACAACAGAGACGTAAGGACCAGTGCGATGGCCATCACCTCAATCGCCACGGCCACCCGGAAGAAGACCTCGGGATAGGTCATGACTCGGTCTTCGTCTTTCACCCGGACCTGCGGAGAGGTGCGTTTAGTGATGAAAGCTATGCGGCGCGGTGTTCGGCGCGCGTCAGAATCAACCACGGCTACAAAGTCTTTCGGAGTGCTCATTTACTGCCCACCTCCGAAGCTGATTCGCCGGAATAAATGCCGCCGTCCTTCCGGATTCTCCAGAAATGGACCACGATGAACAGGATGGCAGCCAGCGGAAGTATTACCGTATGCAGCACATAAAACCGCAACAGCGCGTTTGCGTTTATCGCTGTCCCGCCCAGAAGGAGAAAGCGAATCTTGCTGCCCATGAGCGGGACAGCCGACGCGATATTGCTGCCAACTGTAACCGCCCAATATGCAAGTTGGTCCCAAGGCAACAAATAACCGGTATAGCTCAACAGCAGCGTCACCAAAAGGAGAACTACCCCGATCACCCAGTTAAACTCGCGTGGCGGGCGGTATGCACCACGGTAGAAAACCTTGAACATGTGCGCGAACACTAGGAAGACCATCGCGTGGGCCGACCAGCGATGCAGATTGCGCAAGAACACTCCCGAGGACACGACAAACTGCAGGTCCTTCATGTCTGCATACGCCTGGGGAACAGAGGGATGGTAATAGAGCATCAGCAGAATGCCGGTGATACTGAGGATGAGAAAGGTCCCGAAAGTCAGTGCACCGAGGTACCAAGTCGCACCGAACTCGAGCACCCGCCTGCGTGCCTTGATCGAGAAGAGATGCAGAAAAACATTCTGCTGCACGAACAACGCGCGGCGCAGGTTGCTGTCGCCGGATCCACTGCGGAAAATCGAGCGCCAAATGCGGTTAACGCGGATTTGGTTAATCATTTGATCCATACCGTTGGGCATATCTACACCCTCACCAGTTGCTTGACCGCGATTGCGCTGGAGCGGTCGACAAGCAGGTTGCCTTCATCGCTCAGCCACATGCGCAGCCATGGCAACGGCCGCGGCGCTGGGCCTTCGATCTTCATGCCGTCCTTCTTGAACTTGCTGCCGTGGCAGGGACAAGCGATGATGCCCAGGTCCGGTTTGTAGGCTGTCAAGCATCCCAGGTGCGTGCAGGTGGCGGAGAGCGCGAAGAATCCTTCGGAGGTGCGGACCACGTAAATCGCTGTGTGGGGATCGAGCGTCACCGAGTCAGGCGGATAATCGTCGGGCTTGCCCGCATCGACAATGGGCGAGGGCTCGTAGAGAACGTTGGGTGAGAGGTAGCGGTACGAGAACCCCGCCGTCCCGACCGCTGCAACCGCCATCGAACTAACGCCTATTTTGACGAAGAACTGTCGGCGGCTCATCTCTTCGGGGCTATCGGATGCATTGGGTTGCTTCACATCATTTGACATATCTTCTGGTCCTGCATTTCCATTCTTGTTAATTAGTCGCGGTTCCCAACGCGGTTGACGGCTTGGGCCCATCGAAACTCTGAATCGTGATGAGCCCGGTCGGCTCAAGGGGCACGAAGTGGTAAGCCTCCATCGTGATCGTGTTCGCGGGGCAACGCAGCGCGCACAGGCCGCAACGGATGCACCGCGTCTCGTCCTTCAGCATAGCGGTTCCGGTGATACTGCCAAGTTCCGTCGGCTGAACGTTCTCCAGTTCGAAGCGGAACAATTCGGGATGGTTTGCCAGCTCATCAATGGCGCTGGGCTCGAATTCGATGCGATCGAGAGACACAAGTTCCAGGCAATCCTCGGGGCAGACATCCACACATGCCCCGCAGATGACGCAGCCCGTTCCATCCTGCTCGCTTGGTTCGAGTATGGTGTTGATGTAGCATCTCAGGCAGCGCTGGGCTTCCGCCATGGCCTCTTGCTCGGTATAGCCGACCTCCACTTCGGTCATGCCGGTGCGGCGGTCGAGGGGCAACATCGGGATAGCCTGGCGCTGAATGTTCATATAGTCGGTCGCCATTTGCCATCGGTCGAGCACCTGCACTTCGATCTGTGGCTGCGGATGCTTGTGACCGCGAAGGAATTCGTCGATCCCGACCGCTGCCCGCTTACCATCGCCTACGCTGTCGATGATGAGGCGCGGTCCAAAGGCGCAATCACCACCGGCAAACACTCCCGGGGCAGAGGTGATCAGGCTTTCGCGATCGACTTGAATGAGTCCGCGCGGCGAAATCTGCACGCCATCCTCAGGCCGTAGGAAATCGAGGTTAGGGGCCTGGCCGATGGCGAGGATGATGGTGTCGCACTCGAACTGTGTCTCGCTGTTGTCGTAGAAAGCCGGATTAAAGCGGCGGTTCTCGTCGAAGACGTATCTCGTCTTCAGACATTCCAAGCCGGTTACCTGGCCATCGCGGCCCAGCACCCTTCTTGGTCCGAAGCCTGGATGCATGATGATGCCTTCGGTCTCAGCCTCTTCGATTTCTTCCAGAGCGGCGGGCATTTCGTGGCGCTGTTCGAGGCAGACCAACCCGACTTCGCGCGCGCCCATGCGCAAAGCTGACAGGGAAATGTCCACCATCTCGTGCGTGGCGACCACTTGCAGATTTTCTTCCGAAGGAGTGATTTCGCCCGGGGCGTCGTGCTGGCGCAACACTTCCCGCGCCGCAGAGCGGGCGACGTCCATAGCTACATTGCCGCCGCCGATCACCAGGACTCTCTTGCCGATGGTGAATTTGTAGCCGAGATTGACGTTCAGCAAAAACTCGATACCGCGATGCACGCCGTCCAAATCAACGCCCGGGATCGACAGATCTCGGCTGCGATGCGCGCCGACCGCGATCAGCACAGCGTCAAACCCGCTCCGGCGAAGTTCGTTGATGGTGAAGTCGCGTCCCACGGCCGAGTTCAATTTCAGGGTAATGTCGCCCGTCTCCAGAATTTCGCGCACCTGCGCTTCCACGATGCTCCGTGGTAGGCGGTACTCCGGTATTCCGAGATACAACATGCCGCCCGCGACTGGCGACGCTTCAAACAGAGTGACGGAGTATCCCATCAGCGCGAGATCGTGCGCGGCTGACAGTCCGACCGGACCAGCGCCGATGACCGCGACCTTGTGGGGAAGCTTTTCCGACGGCTTGGCCGTGGGCGCCAGAGGATGACGCGACTCGGGGCCGTACCGCTCGGTGAGAAAACGCTTTAAGGCGCGAATGGAGATGGGCCTGTCGATCCTGCCGCGGCGACACGCCGTTTCGCAGGGGTGGGCACATACGCGTCCACAAATGCTCGCCATTGGATTGGGATCGCGCGCGAAGCGGTAGGCTTCTTCAAAACGGCCCTCGGCAATGAGCGATACATAACGTCCTGCGTTCGTATGCGCCGGACACGCCATCATGCACGGGAAGTTGGTGTTCAACCATTCTCGGTCGACTTGCTTCTTGGCGAAACGGGTTAACATTCAAGCGTCTCTAGTGACGAGTGGGCGAACAAATCGAGTTGAGGGCGGCCTGCCTCACACCGCCCGGCATAGCTTCACTTGGCGAGCGAGAAGTCTGCTTTGCCGGTTCCCGCAACATCCACCGACTTGGTCTGAGCCTTCATGCCTTCATGCCAGGCCGCGACGTTATATTTGCCGTCAGGAACGTTTTCGATCTTGTAGTTGCCTCCAGCATCGGTCTCTGTGAAGTAGGGTGTCGGACTTACGACGATGTAGCCTGACATCTCAGGATGAACATTGCACAGCAATGGCACAACGCCTGGCTGGTCGAATTTGAAGGACTTCTTTTCGCCCTTCGGCCAAGTGCCGAGATTGTGACCTTCCTTTTTGTTCCCGCTGATTGAGGGCCAGAAGACATTGTGCTGCACCATGTCACTGTTCAGAAACTCGACCGTTGCACCCTGCTGAACAACCATGACGTGCGGACTGAAGACTAGGCCCTTTTGGTCCATTACGGGCTTCTCGGATGGATCTGGGAAGGTCTTGCCCGAAATGGTGTCTACGTACACGACGGATTTGCCTGGAGACACCTTCCCTTCAATCGTGCCGGCAAAGGCGACTGCTGCTAACGTTAGGACCACTACTGAAATCAGGATGTGAGTGCGATCCATGAAAGTTCCCTTTCGTGAGAGTGATTGTCGGCATTTGGGTGGTTTAGTAAGCAAATTCGATTCCGAGTACGAGTGTATTGGTGTGGAACGAGTTCACTGCCACCGGAAGGCCAGTGAGCGGATTGGTAGCGACCATCACCGATTGCGCCGGGCGGAATTGATATTCAGCGATTACCTTGATGTTCGCGTGAATAAGGAACTGCACGGCGGGAGTGATGCGGTTACGTGTCACATTGGCGGCGCCATTGAATGGCGAGCCGGTGAAGCCTCCCGGAACCAGCGCGTTGTGATGATCGGAGTTTGAGTTCACCCCGTCGTAGCGCAGCATCAGGTACATCCATGGATAGGCGAGCCATTCCACGTCGGCAAAACCGCCACTGAAAGTTGCCGGCGAACCATGCACGAATCCGACTGGGGTCATGCCGGTTGGCACCGGGAGCGGAATCAGCGCCCCTGTTGAGTCCACGGGCAGCAGGTTGTAATCGTGCCCATACATATACAGTGCGTTAAACTGGAGGCAGCAGCGGTAGTTGAATGTGAAGTTGCCGCCAACACGGTAGAAAGGCTCGCGTGCGGTAATCACAGCTGGAGTGCCGTCAATCAGGGCTCCGCTTAGACGCTGCACAGAGCGACCGTAGAGCCAGTAAGTGCCCAAATTTACATACGTGTGGTCGCGGGGACCAGTGGGGCCAGCCGCCTGAATTGCCTCACGGCTTTCCTTGTTGCGCTCCAGGTTGAAACGGTAGTTAAAGCTGGTATAGATGTCTTTAAAGTTGGCGTCGGAAACGATGCCAACTCCACCGAAACTGCTCGCGGTGGCCGTCGGCACGTATGCATTATTAGGCGCTTGCACGGCTCCGCTGGTGTTCTGGTCGATAAAGGCGATCGAGTACTCGTACCCGCCATAATGTCGTCCGCCGCTGAGCTCGATGCCTTTGCCTGAGGTCGCGACGGTCTCTTGGTTATTCACAAACTGCTGGTTAAACAGCGGGTTTACTACGCCTACATTAGCCTGCGAGTAGATGTCATACGGGCTGATCCAGATCGACTTCGACTGTGTGAACGGAATATCGAGTTCGACCTGGCCGACCCGCAGATTCAGGGCGTGCTCCGGCAGCTTGATAAGACGGCCAATGTTTACGAATTTGAGATAAGCCTCGCCCAGGCCACCGTTAGAGTTGGCCCCACTGACACTGATGTCATCATCCACCCAGAATGCGATGTCACCACCAAAGTTACCAGCACTGAAGAGGCTGAAGAAGCCCGTTTGGAAATCCGTAGCCGGAATGTAAGGCGGAACGGTCCCCGGAGGGACGAGCGAATTGAACTTGTTGCGGCCACTGCCCGTGTACTGGAAATAGTTGTTGTAGCGAAGGCTGATGGGCGGGATCCCCGGTATCGTTCCCGGCCAAATGGCTTTCGGCCATAGCTCGGCGTTGGTAGGTGCGCCCAGCATTACCGGTGGAATCTTGAGTATGGACTCGTCGTCCTTTGGGAACTTGAAGCCTGCATCTTTAAAGGCCTTGCCGAAGTCGTTGAGCTTAGGAAAATCAATGTGACAGGTGCTACAACTGGTGCCATACATGCGCGAAAAGGCGGGAATTGCATAAGAAAGGTTCGACAGTGCCAAGACAAGCACAGCCCGCGTCAAGAGAAAGCCGAACTTCCCTAATCGCCTAAACATTCTAGATAGCATTAATCAGCCTCCGCGTTTGGCACTCAGGTACTGATGCACAGGTAATTGTCGGGTTAACAATGTCTTAATTTAACTTGGGCGTGAGTATTTCGTTTTGTGTACTATGCAGCAGTGACACGAGTCACACATTGATGTGATCGTTGACACCTTCCGCCTGATCACGGATTTTTCGCGCTTATGGCGCGATCCCAACACTCCGGAGCAAGAACGCAAGCGCTTGGTTGATGTGTTGCTGGAACATGTGGCCTTGATAAATCGCGAACAGTTGCTGATTCATACGCGCTGTGCTGGATGAGCGCCCCGAACGCTCGAACTGCCCACCAGTGCCAAGCTGGTGCTTTGGCCGGTTCAAGGCCATTTTTAATCTGCGTGGAGACGACAACAGGCGACCGGAGGTCCCACGGTCGACAGCAAGCTCGACTGGAAGGGCCCGCATAAGTATGCCGCCACTGTTCGGCAGGTCTTCCTCTAGGAGCCTGTGGTGTA
>Ga0306920_100011421_pt1 | contig 11997 bp, 13 predicted proteins | sample flu12Cox44000170_FD_204666 | JGI IMG/M metagenome (GOLD analysis project Ga0306920, IMG submission 204666) | Lab enrichment of tropical soil microbial communities from Luquillo Experimental Forest, Puerto Rico - flux4day.12C.oxic.44.000.170 (v2)... | ecosystem: Environmental > Terrestrial >...
CTCGGCGTCTAAAGCAGTCCATCCGTTGTGAAACAGCGGCGCAAGGTCGGGGTTTACCTTGATGAGATAGCGCCGGGTGAGGTCGTCCTTGACGCCCTTCATGATGAGGCTGCCAAAATAGGTATAGCGACCGGCCTTTATTTCGACGCCGTGGGCCTGCAAGCGCCGCAAGGAACGATAAAGCTGTATGTGTTCACTGTTGCCGATGTGGCGTCCAAGCGATTTGAGTAAACCATGCGCCGATGTGTGGCAGGTGTCGCCGAGCGGATGAAGCCGGGCTAAGTGGAAGACTTGGGCGCATACGTCGAGGTCTTCCTGATTAAGCTGCTCGCCCTTAAAGCGCATTTCGATGCCGTTCACGGCGGCGATTGGTTCATCGTTGAGGAAGCGGCGGTCCTTGCTCTGGATGGCCGAAAACAGAGCAGACCGTAAGGCCGGGTTGGGCATTCCCCGCACTGGCTCCGGCCATAAGGGAAGCTGAATAACCTTCGCTGGCGTCGGTTTCTCTTCTGGTAGGTCGTCGCGGGGATTGGCCTTCATCTTGCGGAAATAGCTTGCAAGAGCCGCTTCTACGCCGGTGTCGATTGGTTTGGGGTCACTCATGCTGTCTCCCATGACGCCCGAATATAACCGCGCCGAGTTTTGACTGTCAGCCGTTTTGTAAGAGCGGCTTGCGCTGCTGGCTCGGTTTCAAAAAGCTGCTCCCTCACCTGCCCCGGTGAACCAATGCGGCCCCATTCGCTAATCAGACCCCATTCACCGAACAGCGTTGGGGCAAGGTGCATGGCATAGAAACGATGCACGTTGTTTGAAGGCTTTGAGCGGATCAGCTTAATCATCGGCCTCACGCGCTGCGGTTAATTTGATGTTTGGCGAACAGTAAATTGATTGCTTCCTCGCCTAATGCTTGTGTGGTTGTGTTCGCCTCGACAGCTAGAATGCGTAATTGTTTCCATGCCAAGGGGTCGAGGTAAATTGAGAGAATCCGCTTACCGGCCCGGCTTGGTGGGCGTTGCGGGGGTGCCTTGGTCTGGTCGTTGGTTAATGTAACCGGCGCAACGGCCTCAGTTTCTGGCGCGGCGGCGTCCTGTTTTGCTTTGAATAAGCTTGGGCGTTTGCTCATGTAGACATGTCCTCATGATGCTGTGCGGTCATGTAGGATTGTGGGTATATCCACAATACCACATAACCACTTGTAGATAGCATAGATTTCTTCGGCGGCTTTGCTTTTCGGCTCAAACTCTTGTGCCGTGCGTCCATCAATCACGCTATGAGCGAAAGCCGCGCGGTGTGTGAGTTGATGCGGTGCCACCTGTGCGCCCTGCCCGACAAGCCTTTCTGTCGCTTCCTTGTCGGTTCCGCCGCTGCGAGAAGGAACCGCGTTTAGCACCACATAGGCAGGCTTTCCCGCTGTCTTTGCCAGCAGAAGCGTGGTTTCTATTGCCTCAAGGTCGAAGGCTGCGGGGCGGCATGGTATTAACACTAGGTCGGCGGCGCGGGCCGCAAGTGATGCGGTCTGGTCGGCGTTCGGGGCGGTATCCAGCACCAGAAATCCGGCCCCATTCTCACGCGCTGTCTCCACCAATCCGGGAAGCCGCACAGCTTGCCCACTGATAACTTCCGGCTCCCCTGCTTTTCGGCGGTCGCCCCAACTTGCAGCGGTGCCTTGGGGGTCAAGGTCAATAACCGCAGTCTTATGTCCGGCTTTCGCCGCTGCTGCTGCCAGATGTACCGCAAGCGTGGTTTTACCGGCTCCCCCTTTTTGGCTGATTATTGCGACAACTTTCATTGGATGATGTCCTGTGGGCGTGAGGGACTGAGGGCATGACTATATCACCACAAGGCCACATGTCAACATGATGTCAGGTCTTACGCAAGCGCCCGATAGAGCGTGGTACGGCTGACGTTGAGGAGGTCGGCAATGCCCTGCCGGTCGCGTTCGCCTTTGTCGATGAGTTCGCGGGCGTGTTCCAGTTGTTCTGGCGAGAGTTTGCGCTTGCGCCCGAATTTCACGCCCCGGCGCTGCGCGGCTCTTACTCCGGCGCGGGTGCGTTCGCTGATAAGGCTGCGCTCAAGCTCGGCCAGCAAGCCAATCATCTGCCACATGGCGCGGCCTGTCGGCGTCGCGGTATCGATATGCTCGGTAAGCGACCGGAATTTAATCTCTCGGCCTTTGAGGTCATCAAGCATCGTGATGAGGTCGCGTAAGCTGCGGCCTAGGCGGTCCAGCTTCCACACAATGAGCGTATCGCCGGGTTCGAGTTTTTTGAGACACCGGAGAAGGGCAGGGCGCTTGGTCGTCTCGCCGCCTATGCCGTCATCCCTGAATACCTTTTTGCATCCGGCTTTTTTCAAGGCCGCGAGTTGCAGGGCAGGGGTCTGGTCGTCCTTCGATACGCGGGCATAGCCGTATTTCATGCCATCATTTTGCAACGAACATATGCAACATGGCAAACCCTTTATTTATGCGGGTTTCCGTCATGTTGCAGAACTTACCGTTTTTGAAACATGGCGAGGCTGTCACTCAGCAGTCTTCAACTGCTTACCGATAAGGGGCAAGGGGAAACTCATCGTTTATGATATGGGCTTGCGAGCGATTGCGAGGAAGTGTGCACTCGCTCCCATGATTGACGGGTCTTCCTCAATTTGCGCAAGCATTTCGAGGAGAACTTTCCGTTGGACCACATCGACGACAGCGGAACGAAACTGAGCGCCTCCCCATGCTGGCCCCTCGATGGCTAACAGCTTTGTGTTCTCGAAGTGGGCCGCCGACACCTCGTCTTTCAATTCGTCGGGATGATGCAAATAAGCGGTGGTGAAATACTCTGCTAAGTCGGTGGGATTCTTGTGCATACCAGAAGCTAAGTCTGCGCTCACTATTTGCCTAAATATGGCGTCCTTAAACATTCCATGTGATAGGCCATCTACGAAGGATGCAAAACGACTGATGGCAGCCGCGATTAATGTTGCTCCGGGTTTGAGAATGCGATGCGCTTCGCGTAGCGCTTTCATGCGGCCTGTTCTTTCTGCGAGATGGTAAAGGGGGCCAAGCAGTAATACGGCATCAGCACTAGAGGATGGGATAGCGAGATTACGCGCATCGCCCAGAGTGATTGAGGCAAGCTGTATTCCATCACTAAGCGATTGCGCTTTAGCCTGTTCAATATGTAAGGGAACAATGTCTATAAGGTGAACCTGATATCCCTTCCGCGCGAGGGGGAAAGCATAAATACCCGCGCCGCCGCCAACATCACAAATGACGGCGGGGACCGGGGGCAAATAACGGTCGAGAATTACCTCAGTGCGTAGCCGTTCAACCTCGCTGTCTCCGCTGAGGCGGTGCTGCTCTTGCCCCAGAGCGTAGTAGTTCTGGATTTCGTTCGTGGACATACTCCAACCGTAAGCGCTGCTCATCGCTGCTGCAATAAGGACCCTTTGTGCAATCTTGCGGCATTACGGCTCCAATGGACTGGAGAATGTAAACTGCACCATCATCGGACAGCATGAATCTCCTGAGCCTCTTTGGACTTTTTGCGGTCACCGCAATGATGATTTGTTATGCCTTTGAGGACCGCAGTTCATGGTTCGTCCTGGCTTTTGCGGGTGCGTGTGCACTCGGCTCGACCTACGGATTCCTACAGGGAGCTTGGCCTTTTGGATTGGCAGAGGGCATTTGGACACTGATAGCGATCAGGCGGTGGTGGTTAATGAAGAATCTGAAAACGAACCCGAAAGAATAAGAGCTATGTTACTCAAGGTGGGGTTGCGCTAGCTAGGAGGCACTGATGCACGCGGATTCGGTCGGTCATCTAATCCACTCGCACGACTTTCTTGGTGAGCTGCACGAGGAAAACGAGCGACGCACTTGGCTTGTTGTCGGCTTGACGTTCTCCATGATGGTCGCCGAAATTACTGGCGGCACGTTGTTCGGCTCTCTCGCTCTCGTGGCCGATGGCTGGCACATGAGCACCCATGCCGCCGCGCTTACCATTTCGGCGACAGCGTATCACTACGCGCGGCGCCACTCCGCCAATGCGCGCTTTGCATTCGGCACCGGGAAGCTTGGCGACCTCGCCGGTTACACGAGCGCCGTAGTGCTTGGAATGATCGCCCTGCTGATCGCCTATCAGAGCATCGAACGCTTGCTTCATCCGGTCGTGATCGCCTATGGCGAGGCGATTGCGATCGCCTCGCTAGGTCTTGCGGTCAACATGGTCAGCGCTTGGTTGCTGCGCGGCAGTGACCACCACGATCACGACGACCACAACCACCATGGACACGACCTGAATCTCCGCTCAGCCTACGTTCACGTTTTGGCGGATGCGGTAACTTCGCTTCTGGCGATTAGCGGCTTATCGCTCGCATGGACATTCAGCTGGCGGTTCATCGATCCGCTGGTCGGCCTTGCCGGTACCGTTGTTATTGGAAGTTGGGCGTGGGGGCTGCTTCGCGCTGCCGGTCAGGTACTCGTCGATGCCATTCCTGAGGCGACGCGGGTTGAGACGGCGGTGCGCGACCATCTTGAACTGGACGGCGACCGGGTGACTGACTTTCACCTATGGCAGGTCGGGCCCGGACATCTGGCCTGCATCGTCGCTCTGGTGTCGGACGTGACGCAACCGCCTTCAATCTATAAAGCGCGGCTCAAGGATATTCCGGGGTTGAGTCATGTTACGGTCGAGGTCGAACCATGCCCCGGCCAGCATCCGCATTTGCGCCGCGCGGCCTGACCCCTTTGTGAAACAGATTTTATCTAGGGGGATTTGTCTCGGTTGTAACTGCAGCGGTTCCTGCTAAGTCGCTCCTCCGTTGATGAGAAAGTAGGCTAACCGGCCGCGTATAATCATCCGGAATTCAGCACATTTAGCCAGGATTTCCATTTTGAATCCTGAATCATTTGCTGGAGGGCAACGAGTCCTTGAATACTAGGATTTTGCCGTGCATGGGATCGCAGACATAAACTTGGTCGCGGTCATCGACCGTTGCACAGTGAGCGCCTTCCACCGTGTCGGTCGTTTTCAGCACCGTCGGAGCACCGCTGGATGAAACCCCCACTATGGCAATGGTTCCGCTGTCCGCGCCCGGCAGATACACATGTGCGAGTTTCTGATTGTAAGCAATAACGTCGACGCCGGCGCCGGCAGAAGCCTCGCCGAGCAGCCTGCCGCTTTTAAGATCAAGCACACTCAGTTTTCCCTCATCACAACCAGCGAAAAGAAAACCGCGTTTTTCGTCGAGCGCTATGCCACGAGAACCCTTGCACCCGTTGGGCCATCTGTCGGCAATTCTGTGGTTCCTAATATCAACGGTGAGAGTAGTACCGCGCCATAAATGGGTGAACGCCTGTCTATGTCCGATGACCAGAGATTCTGGCCCGCCAGGTACTGGAATGAATTCACGGTGAGCCAGCACGGGTGTTCCATGGTCAGATAACGAGAATATCTCGATACGCTGCGCCCCAGGCTCTGTAACCCATACCTCGTTAGTTTCGGGGACAAAGCGCACATAATCCGGCCCTGAGGCCAGCCGCGCGCTGGCGAGAATTTTCTTGGCCTGCGGATCGACGATGTCCAGCAGTCTGGCGCTCCGGTCCGTAACATACATGAGACCACGACCGGCGTCGGATGAGGTGATGCCCTCACCATGTCCGCCGGAGTAGCCGGCCCGTTCGCTGAACCCGCCGATAATTTCCATGTTCTGAGAGTCCGGATCGATCAGTGCCAGTTTGCCCGTACTGCCACCCGGCACCATCACCTTATGCAGTGTCGGCGCGAAACCGAGGTCATCGAAACCTATTCCTTGGCTGCCACCGGGAAAAGATTGAGGCGACAGCGCCGCCAGGGCGGCAACCGCGAACATAATCGGGGTATACTTCATCAGCCGCACCTCGCGATGTGCGCTTATTTCACGAATACCCAGGCGGGATTCAGCAGAGGAAATGCAATCATTCCCACCGCTGCGGTGGCCGCGACCAGCAGGGGATTGCTCACCTTCCAGCGGAAGAGCACCAACAAGCTCACCAGCGCGATAACGGCCGTGAGCCAGTCACCGATGGCGATTCTGCCGAGCAGGACCGCCGCTCCCAGGATTGTGCCGATCGCGGCGGCGTAAGCTCCTTTAACAAACCCTCTTACGTCAGGCTGTGCGCGGTGCCGAACAAGAATGGGCGCAACGATCAGCACGAACAGGAAAGACGGTAAGAATATGCCGACCGTGGCGACAGTGGCACCCCAGAATCCTGCGACGAGATAGCCGACGAATGTCGCGGTTATCACGACGGGACCCGGACTGATCATGCCGATTGCGACGGCAACCAGAAACTGCCGTTCATCAAGCCATCCAGTGTTCTGAACCAGCCCCTTCTCTAAGAACGGCACAATCACCAGACCGCTTCCGAAAGTCAGCGACCCGGCCTTCAAGAAAAAGAGAAGAAGCTTCCCCAGCAGGGGGAAACCATTAATCTCTGCGATTGCGGCTCCTGCAGTGAGGAGGGCCGTCGGCTCCATTGCTGCCCGCCGCCGGAAGAGTGAGCCGTAATAGCTGATGCCGACGAGTCCGGAAGCGATGAACAGCACTGCGACTTCGGCCTGAAGGGCAATAGTTACAAAAAAACAGGCCACCGCAATCGTCCACTGCAGCCAGTCCTCCATGCCGAGCTTCGCCAGGCGGTAGCAGGAATGAAGTATGAGGGCGATCACTGCGGGGCTCACGCCATAGAAGATCGCGGTCAGGATTGGCAGTCCGCTAAAGTGAACGTAAAGTGCGCCCAGCGCGGACACGATAATGAAGTTCGGTAAGATGAATGCCCATCCGCCTGCGCACGCTCCCCAAAAGCCGCCGCGCAAGTACGAAACGAAAATCCCCACCTGAATGGCGAGAGGTCCCGGAAGCGATTGGCAGACCGCTATCCCGTCGCGCATCTCGTCGCGGCTGAGCCACTTGCGCTCCTGCACGAGCTCCCGTTCCATCTGCCCGCAGAGCGCGACCGGCCCGCCAAATCCGAGCGCGCCAAGCCGCAGATAGTACAAAACGAGATCGCGAAGACCGATGTTGGGGCGAGAATCCTTCTCCATTAACGGCTCCTTCGCGCGAACGACCCATGCAGGTCGTCGAAGAGCGCCAAGGCGCGAGCCAACCTCGCCTCGTCGTCCTTGTGCACTGTGCAGATTCCAGTGATCAGTCGCTCGATTCCGGGAGTTTCAGACCGGCCGAATTTACCGTCCTTGAGATCGATATCGTGGACGATCTCGGCTATCGGACGAAGGGCTGTGTCCTCCAGCTTGAGCCTTTGCAGCAGCACTTCGAATGTGCAGAGATCGCCCTCATGGGTGAATTCGGCTTCGAACATGTCGAAGCGGATTTCGTCTTTCTCGGGCTGATAACCCCGTGCCGGCACGAATTTGAATTTGCCGTCAGGATCAATAAAACGCTTGATCAGCCACGCGCTCGCCATCCGATCGACGTGAATGCCCTTCCGCGTGACCCACACCCGCCGGCGGTACTCGCTATTCAACGGAGCCGCATTGCTTCCCGTGGAAGTGTCGGGATGCAAACGCGCCTCGAGAGTCGCGACCAATCCTTCGGCGCTCTGTCGACCGAGCGAATCAAAGAAATCGATCTTGACCACTTCGCTAAGCCGTCGCCGTAGCCGCGTGACGTCAGCCTCAAGTCGGCTTCGTTGCTCCGGTTCAAGCTTCCGCCCGAGCGCAGGAAGAGCTAATCCCAATTCGCGCGCTTCCTCCGCGATGGCTGAATAATCGGCATCGCGGGCTGACCGAAAAATCGTCTCAATATTACTGTCGGAAAGCCCCTCTACGAATCCTGCTTCACAAATCGAGCCATCGCCGCCGCCCGCCATGATTTCCCCCAGAACCCACTGGAAGTCTTCCAGCGTCTCCTCATTTTTTGGCAGGACGTAGACAGAATTCTTTACGGCAACTGCGCCTACGCGCTGCATGCGCCGCCATATCTTCACCCGCAGATAATCCGGCTTAGGCGGAATCTGATGGATCAGCAGCAACCAATTGGCGGACGGCTTATCGGCCATTGCTACAGCATTGACATGAAAATGATACAGTTGCAACATCAATGAACGGACGCAAGATCCCCGTCGATCCACGTCACTATCTTGCTGCTGTGACTTGTCATACCCGGAAATCCGGAAAAGGAGTGGTTTCATGAGCTTCAGAACCAGAAACGCAATAGTCGCTGCATCTCTGGCCCTTTCTGTAGCCGGGATTTATGACGTCACCGCTCTTGGACAGACAGGAGGAACAGCAATGGATACCAGCGCCATCGAACGGCTGACCGGTGCCAAAGGCGCCCTCGACGAAAAGGAGGGGGTGTTCAAAGTTTCGGTTCCGCGCAAAGACCTCTCGGTCGTCATCGCCGGAGTGAAAATGACTCCTCCCATGGGTCTAACGTCCTGGGCCTCATTCAAGCGCGACGGCCAGGACGACATGGTGATGGGCGATTTGGTTCTAGTACAGGATCAGATCAGCCCAGTAATGAGCGCGGCGCTCGATAATGGTCTCGAAGTGACGGCTCTCCACAACCATTTCGTCTGGGACTCACCAAGAATAATGTTCATGCACATTGGTGGCGTCGGTCGTGAGCAGGAGTTGGCGACAGCAGTCGGCCGGGTGTTTGCGGAAATCAAGCAAACCAGTGGAAAAACTCAGCAACCCGATGCCCAAATCGATCCTGCGCACTCGTCGCTGGACCCGGCCAAGCTCGATTCAGCCCTCGGTGTTAAAGGTCAATACAAGGATGGCGTGTATAAATTCGTGGTCGGGCGAACAACTCATATGCATGATATCGAGATCGGGAATCAGATGGGGGTGAATACATGGGGAACATTCGCCGGCAGTGACGATAAGGCAGTCGTTGACGGCGATTTTGCGATGCGAGAATCCGAGTTGCAGCCCGTGCTCAGGGCATTACGCAAGGCCAGGATCAATGTCGTAGCGATTCATCAGCACATGGTCGGCGAAGAGCCACGCATAATGTTCCTACACTATTGGGGCGTTGCACCCGTCACCGAGCTCACGAAAGGCCTTCGATCCGCGCTCGACCAAACGCGCGAGTAAGCCTTACAACTTCCACCTGCCCTATTACACGGACATAAGCTCCGGAAGTGCGGCTAGTTGACATAACTCTACTTACGCGAAGTTGCTCCGCGCCGGCGTACCGTAGGGAACAGCGAAGCTGCCGACGGCATCGTCAGAACCGGCGGTGTCAGATTTCTAGGACCTTCAACCGGCACGGCCTTGCCCCAGCCGAGGGCCATGAGCTCGTCCAATCGTTTGTTTTTTCGTCCCTAGCCGTTTCGCCGAGACCGGGCACGAGGCCAACCAGTTCCTTCACCCGCTCTGAATTATGTTTCGTCACGAAACGAAATTCCTTGAAGGGTGCCTCTTGGGTTTCATGCTTAGCAGCACGCGCAACTGCTCGTCCTTGGCTGGGTTGAGCATAATAGTCCAGTAGGTGCCCGGCATAATGAGGTGGCGGATATAGGCGTACGCCGCCGGCTCGCGCCCAAATGGGTGGAGCGCGGCACGGTATTCTGCAATTCGAGCATCAAGCGGGCCAGGGCGTTAGGCGTCATCGGGCTTCGTCCTTGTTCGCTGCGGCGCTAGCCTCTGCGTTCATGCGGTTCACATCGTCCTGCATGTCGTCGGTCCGCCACGGGTCGCGGACGTACTCACGTTTCGTTTAGCACGGACGGTAGGGCCACTACGCAGGGCGTGCAAAGTTCCTGGCGGTCCGCACGTAGCGGTTGCCGATCCCGCAGTGACGGGGGCTGGTGGAATCAGGCATCGGGTTAACTCTCCTTCACGTTGGGATTAGGCTCGCGGTAAATGGCGTTCGGGGAAGACGTTGACATTGAGGACGACTTCTTTGCCGTGATGTTCGAGATGGTGACGAAAACACAGCCATCTGACATCTAACGGCTTCGAATACATGGTTCGCTCTTGGCCAGCTATCCTCCACAGGAAATCTGAATTGCCTTCAATAGTGCTCTCACGTTAAGGAAGCCCAAAACCCAGGCAGCTCGCTCAAGACCATCAAAGCGTCGAGCTAGGGCTGAAACGCTCATGCCGTAGCAATTCGGCCTCCCGGCAAAGTCCTGAAACTCGAAAGCCCCGATGTCGCAACGCAACTCGCCTGCATCAGGGCGTAGGGCGCCACGTTGGTCGGTGATAATCCGCTGCAAGGCCTGATCCGTGCAGTCTGTAAATGGAATCGCATCGATAGCCGGGCTCTCGGAGTCCAGGGCGATGGTCTCAGTCGGTCCGCCGTTGTGCTGGAGACCTTTAGGGTCAAGCATCGGATTGGTGTTGTTGCGGCTGCTGGTGGCGCTGAATTTGCACGAGTTGTCATCGGAGATGTTGTAGCCGGTGTCGATAATCGTTCCAGAGCAATTACCCCTACCGCCGGAGCTGCTTGCCAGGATGGTGTTCTTGAGGCTGGCGAAATCGCCATTGACAATGGCGCCGCCGTTGTTGCCAGAGAAGGTGCAATTGGTAACGACTAGCGCTACGTCGTTGGAAATACCGCCGCCCATCCCACTGGTGTTGTCAGAGAAGGTGCTGTTGGTGACGGTCAACGTGCCGTCGTTAGAAATGCCGCCACCACCAAAAATACCGGTGAAGTTGCCTGAGAAGATGCTGTCCCTGACCGTGAGTACGCCACTGTTGCTGATCCCGCCGCCGTTACCGGGAGCATCGTTGTCAGAGAAGGTGCTCTTAGTGACTGTTAGCGTGCCGTTGTTGTAAATCCCGCCGCCATTGCCAGTACTTGAGACACCTCCAAAGGCCCTGTTATCAGAGAAGGTGCTCTTGACCACCCTCAATGTGCCGGCATTAGAAATGGCGCCGCCCAGGCTGCTATCAGGCGTGTTTTCTTGGGTGGCGTTGCCGGTGAAGCTGCTGTCGGTCACAGTCAACGTGCCGTTGTTGTAAATGGCGCCGCCTTGGCAGGAGAAAAGCCCTGGGGAGCTTCCTTGGAAGGCGGTGTTGTTGGAGAAGGTGCTGTTAACGACCAGGAGCGTTCCTTGGTTGAAAATCCCGCCACCTTTTGGTTCGGCGAAACCATGCGCGATTGTCAGGTTCCTAAGCTCTAGCGTGGCACCCGAGGCAACCTGCATCACCTGCACCCCTGTACCAAGGCCCTTGCTGCCGCCATCAATCGTAATGCCGGGCGAAGTTGGCCCGTTGATCGTTAGTCGGCTGTCGGTAATTTGCGGCAATGTACTAGCGAGCGTGATCGTGCCTGTGACGCTGAACCGAATCGTGTCTTTGCCAGTCCCAGCCGTACAGCCGTTCGTTGCGGTCTTGGTGTTCGCCGCAGTGATCGCGTCGCGCAAGGCGCAAATACCCTTTGCGCCCGGGTCGGCCAGCGAGTTGACGACAATCGTCGCCGCACCCGCTGCCGTGCTCAGCGTGAGCGCCAGAACGACCGCCATCGCCATTGTGTTCTTGGTTGCCATAGGTTGTCTCCTCCCATCTTCAGTCGACCGAAACGCTGACCATATACGTCCCGAAACGTTGACCGTTACGTCCCTTAAAAACGCCCGAGCTTCGCTGGCGGGACCTCGACCTTCGCCGGGTGGGTGAGTTGAAGCGTATGGCCTGGGCGGCGCTTCGAAGCCCCAATATCAAGGCTTTTTCGAAATCCAATTCGGGCATGGATTCGCGACAGCGCTCGGCGAGACCAATCAAATCCCCGTGGAGTGCCACCGGGACGCGCTGTTCAAAAACGACCGTGTCTTCAACGGAAGTAAGAAGGCGTAGCGAAAGCTTCATTGGCGGGACCTCCTTATGACGTATATCGTTGGCGTATAGCCTATACGTATGGCGCGAGTCAACGGGGCCGCCACTACAATGCGACGGGTGAGAAAGCAGAAGATGGTATGGGAGAATACGTGCGAGAGGTGCGGACACTCGTGGCTCAGTCGCAAGGACGAGACGCCGATTACCTGTCCTAATCCTTCGT
>Ga0306920_100011422_pt1 | contig 11996 bp, 7 predicted proteins | sample flu12Cox44000170_FD_204666 | JGI IMG/M metagenome (GOLD analysis project Ga0306920, IMG submission 204666) | Lab enrichment of tropical soil microbial communities from Luquillo Experimental Forest, Puerto Rico - flux4day.12C.oxic.44.000.170 (v2)... | ecosystem: Environmental > Terrestrial >...
CGAGACGGCATCGGCCGTGACCGCCGCACTTTCGAGCGAGACCGTGACGGGCGTCGGGATGTTGAGCTGGGCCGTCGCATACGCGCTCGCGTTGCCGTGAACGTCCACCGCCGCGAGCTTGTAGATGCTGAACGAGCTCCCGTTGGGATCGAAGAAGCCGGTGTCGGGTTGCGTGCGAATCAGTGTCGCCGCCGACGGAACGAAATCCGGATCCCCGCCGCGGTGGATCTGATACGTGGAGAAATCGCTTTCGTGGCTCGCCCCCCAGTGGAGCGCGACGCCCGACGTCCCGAACTGCGCGGCGAACGGCGTGGGCGTGGCGGGCGCGAGATTGTCCACGGAGTAGCCGCTGTCGGGATTCGAATCGTAGAACACGTCGATGTCCGAGGTCAGCGCGGAAATGAAGAACACCGAGTACGGATTGCTCCCCGGCATCGAGTCCTGCGTCGTCGGCGCCGTGTAGCCGTAACCCTGCAGGCGCTGCGCCGGGAGCGTCGCGAGCGCCTCCCAATAGACGATGTCCGTCACGCCATCCGCCCGCGTGACGCGCGTCACCCGGATCGGCGAGGCCGGCGACGGTGAAACCGCCGTCACCCGCGTCTGGGCCACCGCCGGTGGGATGCGCCGCCACACGCGGTAATTGATGATCGGGCCGCCGGTCACATCCAGCGAGCTCGCGATCCAGGTGACGAACACCTTCCCACCCTGATCGTTCGGAACGTCGCGTACGGCGGTCAGGACTGGACTCTGGGGACTGAGGCTGCACGCATCCAGGAAGACCCCCACGGCGTTGTTGTCGTAGCCGGCCGTGACCGCGTCGGGGAAGCCGTTGCCGTTCAGATCGGCAGTCACTGGGTGGACGGGGAAGCAGCAATTCGCGAGCGTCACAGGAGCCGCAAACGTTCCATCTGCGACCCCTCCCGTTGCGTGTCCCGCCAACCAGATCAATGAATTCCCGTCGCCCGATGTCAGCACCAGATCAAGGATTCCATCGCCGTCGATGTCCGAGACCGCCACCCCGCTGACGTCCGTTCCCGGCAGCATGAGCGTCGGCGGCGCGAGGAATGATGAATTACCAAACAGGATCGCAACACCATGGGCGGGGCCACCGACCACCGCGAGATCGGGGCGGCCATCCGCGTCGAAGTCGCCTACCGCGACGTCGTAGGGCTGAAAGTCCAGTGGAACATGGGTTGGGGTGGGGTTGAACATCCCATTCCCCACGCCACCGGATCCCAGGCCCTGAAAAATGGCCACGGTGTTGTGGTAGTTCTCGGTCGCGACCAGATCCGTGATTCCGTCGCCGTTGAAGTCGAACGCCGCGATGGACGTCGAGAGATCGCTCAACGTCAGCGATGTCGTGAGCACGAACGTCCCGTTGCCGTGACCGGCGCTGCCCTGGCCGATCAGGATCTTGATGCTCGGCTCTCCGTTGTCGCAGACCGCGAGGTCCGTGATTCCGTCGCCGTTGAAATCCGCCGCGACCAGTTCGTAGGGTTTGTTCCCCGCGGGGTAATCCACCGGAGGACCGAACGAGCCGTTGCCAACCCCACCGCTCCCCTGCCCGAGCAACACGGTGACGGAGTTCGAGCCGTAGTTTCCGACCGCCAGGTCCTTGATCCCATCCGAGTTGAAATCCCCCGTCACGATGCCGAGCGGCTTGCCGCCCACGGGGAAATCGGTGTGCGCGAGGAACCGTCCGGTGCCTGCGCCGGCCCTGACCTGCGCGAGCATGATCGAGACCGAGCCGACGCCCGAGCCGTCGAGATAGCTGTTCGTGGCTGCGAGATCGGGAACACCGTCGCCGTTGAAATCCGCCACCACGATCTCGACCGGCTGATGGGCGGTCGGGACGAGTCCCTGTGGCAGGAACGGCGTCGAGCTCGTGCAAGTGGCGGATCGCGCACTCGGAGCAGCGAGCAGACCGCCGAGCAGGAGCAACGAGATGCAACTGCGACGCCGCGCGGACGCGAGCGGGGCGAGGTCCATGGATGATCTCCAATCGACTCGGATCAGGGTCGATCACCCGGAAGCTCTTAGCCGAATACTAGCTCAGCTGGTGAGCGGGAGCACGGGGAATCCGTCTACGACTTCGCGCCCACCAGAGCGAGGAGTTGCCACAGACGCGGCAGCCGGAGCCAGCGCGAGTAGCGCCCCGGGAATATCTTCCAGCGCTCGACGCGCCCGCGCGCACCGAAATCCCACGGAAACCAGCCCGAGCGGTGGGTCTCGAACGGCATGCCGGGCACCTCCTGCGGTCGGAATCCCAGTGGCGTCGCGATCAGCACCTTCTTCGCGCGGGCCAGCAGCTGGTCGAGCACGCGATAAGCGTCCGGCTTCTCCAAGTGCTCGATCACGTCGATGAAGAGCGCGAGGTCGTAGCCGCGCGCCTCTTCCGGCAGCACACGATCCAGCTCGAGCAGGTTGCCGAGGTAGACGCGATCGTAGACCGGGAACTTCGGCGGGTTCGCATCCACCGCGTCCACGCGTGTCGCGCCCCCGAACTCGCGGGCCAGCATGCCGTACTTGCCGTAGCCCGCCCCCACGTCCAGCACGCTCGCCGGCCTCTCGCTCGCGATCACATCCACGACGTGCGGGATCTGCCAGTGCTCGGAAGTGGGCATGCGCCGCAGGTTGGCATACGCGGCGGGCGCGGGACAACGCGAGCGGCTCGAGGGTGGGGGCCGCGGTAGTGGGGTGTCGGACGCGGCGACGGTTTCTCGGTACGAAACCATGCTCGGTCGACCCGCCCTCGCACGTTCCTGCCGACGCGCTGCGTGCGGCCAACAGGTTCGAATCGAACCTTCATGTGGCACATGAATCGGCCCGGCTTTTGCGTGACTCCCGGGCAAGGGGGCCGCCAGGGAATCGTGGCCACGGGCACTCAAGAGAGAGAATCGAAAAGGATTTCTCCGATGCCCCTCTATCTACATCGGCCTTCCCTGTTTGCGCGGGCGGCGACCGTGGCAGCGGTCGCCGCGATCGCGCTTGTCGCCGGCGCTCATGCGCGAGCAGATCCCACCGCGGATGTGCCGGTCCCGATTCCGCCGACGCTTCCGGCGGAGGCCGTGCTCGGAATCCATCGCCCGTGGTCGCCGCCCGTCGCTCGCGATGAAGCGACTCGCGCCGCAAGGCGCGCTGAGATCGAAGCGCAGGTTCGAGAGGCGCGCGATCGCGTCCAGGGGACCACGCCTCCGATTCTGTTCGCCGAACCGCCGGAGCTCGCGTCGGCGCCGCCCCCGCCACAAGGTCCGCCCCCGCCTCCGGATTCGCTCGTCGTCGGAATGGATGACTTCGTGGTTGGCGATCTCAACGGCGACGGGATGCTGGACGTGGCCACCGTTCGCCAGGCCGACAGCACTCTCTTCATCCGGCTCAACATCGGCGGCGGGCACTACGGTCCGGCCGACACGTACTCACTCGCGAACGGCGCGTGGCGGATCGCGCTCGGCGACTTCAACGGCGACGGAATGCCCGACATCGCGATCGGGAATCTTTTCCAGCCGTTCGATCACGGCTACAGCGTGCTCATGAACCTCGGCGCGGGAAGATTCGGGCCGAGGGTGGACGGGGCGCTCGGTCAGCTGCCGATGGATATCTATGTCGTGGACCTCGGCCACGACGGTCGCGCGGACATGATCTTCACGCCTTTCACGGGTTCGCACGCCGAGATCGTGCGAAGCAGGCCCGATGGGACGTTCGATCCGTTTTACAAGCTCATGGCCCAGCCGTACGACGACCCGTACCACAACCCGACTGTGGCGGTCGGAGATCTCGACGGTGACGGGAACGCCGATATCGCCATTACGATCCAGGAAGGCGACTGCTACTACCACCGGTGCCTTGCGCTTGCCGTGTTCTTTGGCCGAGCGGACGGCACCTTTGGACAGCCGCACATCTATCACGCGCCGGACGGTGATCTGACGGCCTCGTTCTCGGTTTCCGAGACAGCTGTCACCATTCAGGACATCGATGGGGATTCGATGCCTGACATGGTTCTGAGTGCCGTACAGTACTCGCAACCGCCCACTGCCGAGTACTACCTAGTTCGGAACTCGGGGTGGAGACGATTCGAAGCGCCCTTCCGGACGCAGATTTCAATTACCCCATGGATCCTGAAGGTTGGCACGTTCCGGCGGGGTGCGGCGTCTGATCTCGTCGTTTCGGACGGCGCGACCGTCGAGCTGGTCCTGAACACGAACGACGATTCCTTTGCCGGCGAGGTACGGGTCGGGATCGGCTCGCTCATGGATGTGCGCGACCTGAATGGGGATGGGCTAAGCGATCTCCTGATCGCGAGCCACGACACGACGGTCGTGCTGCTCGCCGACGGTACCGGCGGGTTCTCCCCGAAGGCTCCCATGACGGGAAGCACCTTCCTGGCAGATGCCGATTTCAACGGCGACCACGTCACGGATCTGGCCGTGGTGTTGCCCAACGGCAACTTGGGAATCCGATCCGGGGATGGCGCGGGTGGGTTCTCAGCGCCAATAGACGCCGGCATCGCGGCGGACTGGGGCACCGCGGCAATTGCCGCCGACCTGGACGGCGACGGGCTCGCAGATCTGGCCGTCGTCCACCAAGGGACGTGTGATTCCTGCTGGAGCGGCAGCTCCTGCTCCCAGACGGTGGTCGTGGATTCGCTTTATGTCCGATGGAATCAGGGTTGTGGATTCTCCGAGCTTCAGGTATTCAACCTCGGCCCAGACGAGAGTCTGAGTTACTGCGATTCGCCGCGGTCACCTATGGGACTGACCGCGGGCGACTTTGACGGCGATGGCCGCCTGGACCTTGCGGAGGTCAAGGGCGACGGCGGTGGTGGTATGGACGGAGTCGTTGTCACGCTTCGCAACCTCGGACACCGGCATTTCGATGCTCCAAGTGCACCGCTCCCTGCATCGGAAGACCCCTTCCCTGCTATCGCTGCCGATCTGGATGGAGATGGCCGCGCCGATCTTGTCGTCCCTGACCTCATGACCGACTACACGGGAAGGTTCCAGATCTATCACGGGTTGGCCTCAGGCGGCGTTGAGCTCATACCGGGGCCTTCTGCGCTGGGCGGATACTCCGCAGAGCACTTTGCATACTCAGTTGCGTCCGCTGATTTCACCGCGGATGGCAGACCGGACCTCGCAGTGGGCTGCGGGTATGCCCCCGGTACTGGCGCCGCCATCCTCGTCTTCCCGAACATCACCCCGGGCTTTGGCAGCACTCCTACACTCGCGTCGCTCGTGTCCTCCGACGCGACGCCCGGCGACGTGTCGCTCGTCTGGGATCTCGGCGCCTCGCTCGCGTCGGCCACCATCGAGCGCCGCACCGCGACCACCGATTGGGCTGCGCTCGCGAGCCTCTCCCCCGATGGCTCGGGCCGGCTCCGCTACGACGATCGCGCGGTCGTCGCCGGGGCACGCTACGCGTATCGCCTCCGTCTCGGTGCCACGACCACCACCGAAACCTGGATCGACGTCCCGCTCGCCTACACGCTCGCGATCCGCGGCGCGACGCCGAATCCATCGCGCGGCCCGCTCACCGTCGCGTTCACGCTCGCCAGCGCCGAGCGGGCCCAGCTCGACGTGGTGGACGTCGCGGGGCGCCGCGTCCGCTCGCTCGATCTCGCGGCGCCGACCGCCGGCGCGCAATCCGCGCGGCTCGATGCCGGGAGTCCGCTCGCGCCGGGGCTCTACTTCGTGCGCCTCGTCCAGGGACGCGCGCGCGCAATGGCCCGAGTCGCGGTGATTCGCTGAACGATCGCGCGGCGCGGCGGCCCCGACTTGCCCGCGCCGCGACGGCTCGATTATCCTCCCGCGTCCTTTGCTGCCGGGGTTGACCCGGTGGCGGGCCAACTGTCGCCTTCCCACGGGCCGCCCCTGCACGACATCTCAGCGTCCGCGGGCGGGTCTCCCCCCGGCACCTCGGCGTCCTGCCGTCCGGCCGGATCCCCGATCACCAAGGAGCCATTCGATGAAGATGTCGCGCACCGTAGGCTCGCCCCTGCGGAAGCTCTTCCCGCTCGCCTCGGGCCTCGTGCTTGCCGCCGTGGCCGCGCTCGCGCTGCCGCTCAGCGCAATGGCGAGCGAGCTCGACCTCCAGATCCCGGCGCTCGACACCACCTACTCGCTGTTCGGCACCCCGATCGGCGGGCAGACGCTGCTGATCTACGGCATCGGCGTCTGCGTCCTCGGCATGATCTTCGGCCTCACCATGTTCAACCAGGTGAAGGGCATGCCGGCGCACAAGAGCATGCTCGACGTCTCGAACATCATCTACGAGACCTGCAAGACCTACCTGCTCCAGCAGGGCCGGCTGCTCATGGTGCTCGAGGTCTTCATCGGCGCGTGCATCATCTATTACTTCGGCGTGCTGCAGCACATGACGGTCGCAAAGGTCGCGCTGATCCTGATGTGGTCGGTGATCGGGATCCTCGGCTCCTATTCGGTGGCGTGGTTCGGCATCCGCATGAACACGCTTGCGAACAGCCGCACGGCGTTCGCCTCGCTGCGCGGGAAGCCGCTGTCGGTCTACGAGATTCCGCTCCAGGCGGGCATGAGCATCGGCGTGCTGCTGATCTGCGTCGAGCTGATCATGATGCTCATCATCCTCCTGTTCGTGCCCAAGGAGGCGGCCGGCGCTTCGTTCCTCGGCTTCGCGATCGGCGAGTCGCTCGGCGCGTCGGCGCTGCGCATCGCGGGCGGCATCTTCACGAAGATCGCCGACATCGGCTCCGATCTCATGAAGGTCGTCTTCAAGATCAAGGAGGACGATCCGCGCAACCCGGGCGTGATCGCGGACTGCACCGGCGACAACGCGGGCGACTCGGTGGGCCCGACCGCGGACGGCTTCGAGACCTACGGCGTGACGGGCGTGGCGCTGATCTCGTTCATCGCGCTCGCGGTCAATCCTGAACACAAGGCGCACCTGCTGGTGTGGATCTTCGTAATGCGCGTGCTCATGATTGGCACCTCGATCATTTCCTACGCGGTGAACGGCGCGATCGCGCGCTCGCAGAACACCGGCAAGGACAAGATTGACTTCGAGGCGCCGCTGACGAGCCTGGTATGGATCACGTCGCTGCTCTCGATCGCGGTGACGTTCGCGGTTTCGCGCTGGATGCTCGCCGATCTCGGTGCGGGCCTGTGGTGGAAGCTCTCCACCATCATCTCCTGCGGCACGCTGGCCGCGGCGCTGATCCCCGAGTTCACGAAGGTGTTCACGAGCTCGAATTCGCGCCACACGCGCGAGATCGTCGCGGCGTCGCGCGAGGGCGGCGCGTCGCTCAACATCCTCTCCGGGCTCGTGGCCGGCAACTTCTCGGTGTTCTGGAAGGCCCTGACGCTCGCCACGCTGCTCCTCGTCTCCTACCTGATCTCCCGCCAGGGGCTCTCGGCGTTCATGACGCACGAGGCGGTGTTCGCGTTCGGCCTCGTCGCGTTCGGTCTGCTCGGGATGGGACCGGTCACGATCGCGGTGGATTCCTACGGCCCGGTGACGGACAACGCGCAGAGCATCTTCGAGCTGTCCCAGATCGAGACCACGCCGGGCGCGGCGGCCGAGGTCGAGCGGGAGTTCGGGTTCAAGCCCGACTTCGCGAAGGGCAAGCACTACCTCGAGGACAACGACGGCGCGGGCAACACGTTCAAGGCCACCGCGAAGCCGGTGCTGATCGCGACCGCGGTGGCCGGCGCGACGACGATGATCTTCTCGCTCATCGTGCTGCTCACGAAGCAGATGGGCGGGGCGTTCGATCTCACGCTCACCGAGCCGCGCGTGCTGCTCGGGCTCATCATGGGCGGCGCGACGGTGTACTGGTTCACCGGCGCCTCGATGCAGGCGGTGACGACCGGCGCGTACCGCGCGGTCGAGTACATCAAGCGCAACATCAAGCTCGAGTCGGCCGAGAAGGCCTCGATCAGCGACTCCAAGGAAGTGGTGAAGATCTGCACCCAGTACGCGCAGAAAGGCATGTTCAACATCTTCATCGTGATCTTCTGCCTCACGCTCGCCTATGCGTTCTTCGATCCGATCTTCTTCGTCGCCTACCTGGTCTCGATCGCCGCGGTCGGACTGTTCCAGGCGGTGTACATGGCGAACGCAGGCGGCGCGTGGGACAACGCGAAGAAGATCGTCGAGGTCGAGCTGCACGAGAAGGGCACCGAGCTCCACGCCGCGACGGTGGTGGGCGACACGGTCGGCGATCCCTACAAGGACACCTCGTCCGTGGCGCTGAACCCGATCATCAAGTTCACCACGCTGTTCGGGCTGCTCGCGGTCGAGATGGGGGTCGCGAACCAGGCGGTCGCGCGGCCGCTCGGCCTCGTGCTGATGCTGATCGCGCGTGTGTTCGTGTGGCGCTCGTTCTACGCCATGCGCATCTCGACGAAGTAGCGGTCGCAAACGAGCTTGATCGAAGCCCCCGCGAGCGACCGCGGGGGCTTCGGCGTTCCGATCGCGCGCCCGCTACAGCTCGTTCTGGCGGATCACCTTCGCCATCAGGCGCGCGCTGTGGCGCACCGTGCGTCTTTGCGACTTGAAGTCCACGCCGATCAGGCCGAAGCGGGCCGCGTAGCCGTCCGCCCATTCATAGTTGTCGAGCAGCGACCAGTAGAGGTAACCAATCACCGGCGAGCCCTCGTCGATCGCGCGCGCCACCTGCCAGAGGTGCATGAAGATGAACGTCCAGCGGTCGTTGTCGTCCGTCGACGGCACCCCGTTTTCGGTGATGAGCAGCGGCAGGTTGTAGCGCTTGAAGCGCCTCAGAAAATGCGCGAGGCCTTCGGGGTAAACCTCCCAGCCCAATGAGTTTCGCTTGCCGATGTGCTCGTGGTGGTCGAGCGGGCAGCTGTTCCCGACCAAGCCGGGAATGTCGATCCCGGTGTTGTGCACGAAGTCGCGCGTGTAGTAGTTGAGCCCGATGAAGTCGAGCGTGCGCCCGGCGGGCAGGCGCTCCCAGAACAGGCCCGGCACGCGCAGCACGCCCTTGTGCAGCGCGTCGATGAAGAGCTGATTGAAGATGTACTCGCGGAAGCTCACGGACACCCGGTCGCGCCAGCGGAACGGATTGCAGGGCGTGAACGCAAGCACGTGCTTCGCGATGCTCACCATGGCGTCGGGACGCCGCTCGTGGATCGCGTGATAGGCGTGCACGTGCGCGCGCAGCATGTGGCGGATCACGATGAGGCCCGTGGCGAAATCGTCGGTCTTGCCGGGCGGCCACTGACCGAGAAGCCAGCCCTTGAACACCTGCACGACCGGCTCGTTCAGCGTCAGCCACCAGCGCGTCAGGTCCTTGTACTCGTCCAGCATGCGTGAGACGTAGCGCGTGAAGTAGCGCTCGACGTCCGACGTCTCCCAGCCGCCCTTGTCCGCCAACCATTTCGGGAACGTGTAGTGAAAGAGCGTCACGATCGGCGTGATGCCGCGCGCGTTCAGCGCCTCGAGCACCTCCCGATAGTGCGCGATCGCCTCGTCCGAGAAGCGCCCCTCCTCGGGCTCGATGCGGCTCCACTCGATCGAAAACCGGTGCGCGTTGTGACTCAGCTCCTTCGCGAGGTCGAAGTCCTCGCGGAACCGGTGGTAGTGGTCGGCCGCATCGCCAGTGACCTGGCTGAGCTTGCCGGCCTGCTCCCACGCGGCCCAGTCGTTGAGCGTGTTGCCGCCTTCGACCTGCTGCGCGGACGTGGCCGCGCCCCACAGGAAGCCGGGCGGAAAGCGGAAATTCGCGGTGCGGATCCCCGGGCCGGGCTTGATCGCGTGCACCATGCTGCCGCCCTGCGCGGGCACGGTGCCGGGAATCCTGGCCGGATGGAGCCGCGGCTGCGCGGCGCCGTGCGCGGCGTCCGGTGCGGCGTCCGGCGTGGCCGGCTTCGGCGGGCCGTCCGCGGTCGCGGGCAGCATCGGCATGACTCCGGAGTCGGCGGGCGTTTTTTCGTGCGGATCGGGCGGCCCGGATTCGCTCACGAATGGCTCCGGGCGAGATCGCGGATGGTGCCGACGAGCGAGTTCCACTCAGGCGTGCCGAGATGCAGCTCGCCGATGTGGCGCGCGCGCACGCGCCCGGCGCCGTCCAGCACGTAGAGCGCCGGCCAGTACTGATTGCCGAACGCGCGCCAGGCGGCGAACTCGTTGTCCTGCGCGACCGGGTAGTCGAGCTGGTACTGCTTCACCGCCTCGACCACGTTCGCGCGCACGCGCTCCTCGTCGAGCTCCGGCGAGTGGAGTCCGAGGATCAGCACGTTCGAGCCCTTGAACGTCTCGGAGAGCTTGCGCATCGCGGGCACGGTGCGCCGGCAGTTGATGCACTCGAACGCCCAGAACTCGACCACGACGACGTGTCCGCGCAGGTCCGGGGCGCCGAGCGGCGCGTGATTCACCCACTCCACGTGAGCGAGCCACTCGTCTCCCGGCGTCTCCCCCGGCGGCGTGCCCGCCGCACCGGATGCGGCGACCGTCAGCGCGAGCGCCGCGAGCGCCAGAACCGATTGGATGCGAAGTCCGTCCGTCACGAGATTCCTCCGATCCGCCATTCCGGCTTCGTGCATCGAAGCGTTATCATTCCGTTTCGATCTTCGGCGCGCAACCCGTCGTCCGCCTCACGAGGCGCGGCTCCCAGGGAGAGTCCACATGCCACAGGTACCGGAAATCCAGAGCCTTTCCGTCCCCACCGGCTATCACTCCCAGGAGGTCGCCCTGTTCGTGGGGATGCTCGACGATCAGCTGCGCCTGCTCACCGAGGACACGCGCGGCCTGACGGTCGAGCAGCTCGCCTGGCAGCCGGCGCCGGGAATGAACACGATTGGGATGCTGCTCGCGCACATCGCGATCGTCGAAGTGTTCTGGACCAGCTGGACGCTCGAAGGGCTCGATCGCGACAAGATCCGCTACCGCGAGCTGCTTGGCATCGTGCGGGAGGACGACGGCATGCCGATGCCCGAGGGTGCGGCGCCGCCCGCGATTCTGATTGGCAAGGACCTCGCGTACTTCGACGGCTTGCTGGCCCGCGCGCGGGCGCACCTGCGCGAGGTGGCCATGAAGCTCACGGACACCGATCTCACACGCCGGGTCGACAAGCTGAGCCTCACAGGACAGAAACGCATCATCGAGCTGCGCTGGACGCTCTATCATCTGTTCGAGCATTTCTCGGGACACTACAACCAGATCCTGCTGCTCGAGCACGCGCACAAGGCCGGCCTGCACGTGCACACGCATTCCTGAAGCACCCGCCATCCCCGCGCCGTGGCCGCGCGCCGGCCGTGGTTCGATCCAAAGCTCTCGGAGGTCCCATGTCACCAGTCATTCGCAGCGCGCTCCCGATTCCGTCGGGCTACACTTCGGCCGAAGTCGCCTCGTTCATCGCGCAGCTGGACGATCAGTCACGCCGCCAGACCGCGCAGACGCGCGGGCTCACGATCGCCGATCTCGAGTGGCAGCCGGCGCCCGGGATGAACACCATCGGGATGCTGATGGCGCACCAGGCGATCGTCGAGGTGTGGTGGTGCGGGCTGATTCTCGAGGATCAGCAGGGCCCGAACGTGCGCTTCCAGGAGATCCTCGGCATCTCGGACAACGACGACGGCATGCCGCTCGCCGAGGGCGGCTCGCCGCCCGCGATCCTCACCGGCAAGGACCTCGCGTTCTACGACGATCTGCTGGATCGCGCGCGCAGGCACGTGAAGAGCGTCGCGCCCCGCATCCGCGATGCCGATCTCGGGATCATCCGGACGCGCCCGCGTCCGAACGGCGATCTGCGCGAGGTCGAGATGCGCTGGGCGATCTACCACATCCTCGAGCATTTCGCGGGGCACTTCGGCCAGATCCTGGTGCTGCAGCACGCGCGGAAGTCGCTCGCGCTCGGAGACGCGGCGCGGCGATAGCGGCGATTCGTCCGCCGTCAGCCTTCGGCGAGCAGTGATGCGAGGCGTTCGAGCCCGTGCTCGAACGCCTCGTTCGTCGCGACCAGACTCAGGACCGCGACCGGGCCGAACCCGAAATCGTAGAAATGG
>Ga0306920_100011424_pt1 | contig 11995 bp, 12 predicted proteins | sample flu12Cox44000170_FD_204666 | JGI IMG/M metagenome (GOLD analysis project Ga0306920, IMG submission 204666) | Lab enrichment of tropical soil microbial communities from Luquillo Experimental Forest, Puerto Rico - flux4day.12C.oxic.44.000.170 (v2)... | ecosystem: Environmental > Terrestrial >...
CGCGGGTGATTCCGACATACCCAGGTTAGGAACTTGTGTATCTCCGCCCCAGTTTGTGGCATCGAAAACCGAGTACCGAAGTTGTCCGTCGTTCCCGCTCCCCTGGTGGAAAACATAAAGATTACCAGTGGACTGCACGGGGATACAGACCAGCTGCCCGATTTGGAGGTTCTCCGACTCGGCCTCCGTGAACGGGGTGCCGTCGGGCTTTGTGAGCTCCACCCACAGCGCGCCGTTGCCTAGGAACCTCTGGGCAATGAGGGTGAGAGTATCCCCGGCTACAACAGTGTAGGATTGTCCTGGACAGCCCTTGGCCGTACCGAGTGCTTGTCCGATTCCGTTCGCCCAAGCGCCAGACGTACCGTACGTTGGCGGCCCATCTTGTGCAAACTCCCAACCCATGACACCACCAAATTGCGAGCCGAATTGGCCTTTCAGTGGCGCGATGACGTTGTTGATCATATCGCTAAGTGTAATGTACCCCGTGTCTTGGGGAGGTGGCAGATTGGCTGGATCACCAACGAGGGCGCCAATGACCAGTTTTTCTGACCCGATAATTTCGGCAATTTGCTGATAGGTATTTACCTTCGCAGCGGCGGTATCAACTCCGTTGTCGTAGAATTGGCAGTTTATCCATGCGATCTGATTACCTGCTTGCTGCCATATCTTGGCGTATGCGCTATCCCAATCCCCTGGAAACCAAAAACCGGGTGCTGGGGCATGGGTAATGAGGTTTTGCCCCGATGGCAGTGCTTGGTAAAGCCCCTTCGTCAGTGCAACTAGAAATCCGACGCCATCGTAAGAACCCGTAAACCCAGCATCGTCTTCGTCGTCGATGTCAACTCCATTAAAGCCATATTTCATCACCCAGTTGTTTACTATATCACTCACGAGTCCATTCACATTTCCGGCGTAACGTTTGTAGTTCGCTGTGGTTAGCAAATTATCTTCTGCTCCTCCGAAGGAGATCAGAACATTTTTGCCAGCGTTTTTTAGCGCTTGGATGTTGCTTTTGAGATTATCGTCGAAAGCAGGTCCGTATCCCTGCAAAGTCAAATTACTGGCCGATGTCGGTTGCAGATTGGCAATTATGACATCGGTGTAGGGTAGCTGGGCGATTCCTGCCAAGGATATTTGGTCATTGCTACTATTGTAGTAAATGACATTGCGTAGTGACATCTTAATCTCCTGTTCAGTAGAACGACCAGATCACAAACTGCGGAAGTCGGTTCTGCTTCCGCGGTTGCTTGGGCGCAGCGGCCGGGTTGGCCGCATCGACAAACGTATGCGGCCCCAGATGCGGGTGCTAATTCGAAAATCTGTGATTTTCTTTGAAAATATCGATCACAATCATCGCCCGTAATTCAGCTCTGTGACCCGGCCCGCGATGGTGGCGGTCGACGTTCTAACCTTTGGATGACTATGTAAATTGGGAATTTCCAAGGTGTTTGTTTCAATGTGATGCAAACCGTACGAACCCAACCCCGTAGAGTTGTCGCTGATCGAGTAGGAAGGAGCCACCTCCGGCTCTCTTTTCCTTTCACCAAGCTGAATGACTTGAACAACCATTCGCGCGCGGCGGTACTGGCCTGCGAAAATCTGTGATTTCCTGCGGCAACATGGTTTACAATTGCCGATCATGGTTCGCCTGTCCGACCCGCCGGCGATCGTCGAATTTGGCCACTTCAGCATCTTGCCGCATCGCCGCCAATTGCTCGCCGAAGGCCGGCCGGTAAGGCTCGGCGGACGCGCCTTCGACCTGCTCTTGGCGCTGATCGAGGCGCCGGGGGCTGTGGTCGGCAAGGACGAACTGTTGAGACGGATCTGGCCGGGCCGGATCGTCGAGGAAAACCGGCTGCAGAGCGAGATTTGGGCACTACGGAAGGCCTTCGGGGGGGACCGCGAGCTGATCCAGACGGTTCCCGGGAGAGGCTACCAATTCGCCGGCGAGATCCGCGAGCCCGGGGTAAACGTCAGCGTGCAACAGGTTCCTGAGCCCTTGGCCGTTTCCGCCCCGCTCCGCCCTGCGGCCACCCTCGCCGAGAGCGTATCCGAACTGATCGGCCAAGAGGCCGCGCTCCCCGAGGTAACGGATGTCGTGGCGACCGATCGCCCGGTTACGCCGATCAGCGAGGGAGAGATCGGCGAGACGCGCCTCGGCCTCCAAGTCACGCCGCAGGTGCAGCCAGAAGCTACCGACCGGACGTGGGTCACGAAGCATGATGAAGCCGAACGTCGGCAAATCACCGCCATGTCGTGCGAAGCGCTCGGCGTGGCGGCGCGAGCCGACGGGAACGGTCTTGAGAATTTGCTCGAAGCGATCGGCGCCTTTCAGCAGTGCGTCTCAGAGATCGTCGGTCGCCACGGCGGGTTTATCGCCAGCCGTCTCGGGAATACCGTCCTGGTCCTTTTCGGCTATCCGGCGGCGCACGAACACGACGCCGAGCAGACGATCCGCGCGGGGCTCGAATTGTGTGGGGCGGTCAGGACCCTGAGACCCGATGCCAATGCGCCGATGCGGTGCCGGGTCGGGATAGCGACGGGAATGGTCATCGTTGGCGATCTCGTCGGGGTCGGCGAGGCCCGGGACCACGGGATTGTCGGAGACGCTCCAGACTTGGCGGTGCGGTTACGGGTATCGGCGCGACCGGACACCGTGACCATCGAGCCGACCACCTGGCGTCTGATCGGCAATTTGTTCGATTGCCGCGATCTCGGCGCACTAGACACAAACAGCGACACCGAGCCCATACGCCGTTGGCAGGTGCTGGGTGAGAGTGTCGTGGCGAGCCGCTTCGAGGCATTGCGCGGATCGAAATTGACGCCGCTGGTTGGCCGCGACGAAGAGATCGACCTGCTGCTGCGCCGGTGGGCACGCGCCAAGGCGGGCGACGGCCAGATCATACTGGTCTCGGGCGAGGCCGGCCTCGGCAAGTCGCGCATCACGGCGGCAATCGAAGAACGCTTACATGCCGAGCCGCACCTCTGCCTGCGCTATTTCTGCTCGCCTTATCATCAGGACAGTGCGCTGTTCCCGATCATCGACCAACTCGGCCGGGCGGCCGGGTTCGCGCGTGACGATCCTCCCGCTTCAAAGTTGGAGAAACTCGATGCCTTGCTGGCCCGCGTCGCCCCACCGAACGAGGATGTAGCGTTCCTCGCCGATCTCATGTCATTGCCGGCTGCGGAGCGCCACCCTCTGCCAAATCTCAGTCCGCAACGGAAAAAGGAAAGGACGCTGGAGGCATTGATCCGCCAGCTCGAGGGTCTAGCGCACGAAGAGCCGGTGGTCGCGGTATGGGAGGATGCGCATTGGCTCGACCCCACCTCGCGGGAGCTGCTCGACCTCACCGTCGAGCGTGTCCGCAGTCTGCCGGTGCTGCTGATCGTGACGTTCCGCCCCGAGTTTCAGCCGCCCTGGGCCGGCCAGCCGCAGGTCGGCATGCTGGCTCTCAACCGTCTCGACCGGCGTGATCGCACCGTGTTGATAGCGCAGATTACTGGCAAGACGTTGCCCGGCGAGGTCGTCTTCGCGATTGCCGAGCGCACAGACGGCGTGCCGCTGTTTGTCGAGGAATTGACCAAGAGCGTCTTGGAGAGCGGTTTGCTGCGCGAGGAGAACGACCGCTACGTGCTCGACCGCGCGTTGCCGCCGCTTGCGATCCCTATGACCCTGCACGCCTCGCTGTTGGCGCGGCTGGACCGCCTGGCGTCGGCGCGGCATTTGGCGCAGATCGGTGCGGCGATCGGACGCCAGTTTTCCTACGCGCTGGTGCGCGCGGTATCCCGCCTTCCCGAGGACGAGCTGCAAGCGGCTCTCGGCCAACTCGTCGCTTCCGAGCTGGTCTTCCAGCGCGGCACGCCGCCCGACGCGGTTTACAGCTTCAAGCATGCGCTGGTGCAGGACGCGGCGCACGGCAGCCTGTTGCGCAATGCTCGGCAGCACTTGCATGCACAGATCGCCGAAGCGCTCGAAAACCATTCCCCAGAGATCACAGAAAGCCAGCCCGAGCTCCTCGCGCAGCATTACGCCGAGGCTGGTCTGGTCGAAAAGGCTGTCGCCTTTTGGAGCAAGGCCGGTCACCGGTCCGTCGCCCGCTCGGCGATGGCGGAAGCGGCTGCGCAATTTCAAAAGGGGCTGGACCAGCTGGCGCTGTTGCCCGACATCCCCGAACGCCGGCAAAAGGAGCTCGAGTTTTCCAGCGCTTTGGGCGCGGTGTTGAATGTCGTCAAAGGCTCGGCCGCGCCGGAGACGGGCCAGGCCTACGCTCGCGCGCGGGAGTTGTGGGAACAGCTCGGTTCCCCCTTGGAGTTCGTCGAGGTTCCCTGCGGGCAGTCCCGCTATCACGCGCATCGCGGCGAGTTGGATCAGGCGCAGTCTATCGCCGAGGACTTGCTGGATCTGAGCCGTCGACGGAACGATTCCGCCGGGCTCCTAATGGGTCACTATTCCTCCGGTCGAAACCTGATGTTTGCCGGCAGCTTTGCCTCGTCCCGATCGCACCTCGAAACGGTGCTCGCGCTCTACGATCCGAACTCCCATCACTCTCTCCTGCGTCAGACCGGAATCCACCCGCAGTTGGCAGCACAGGCAGCTTTGGGGGTCGTCCTCTTTTGTCTCGGCTTTCCCGACCAGGCATTGGCACAGAGCAACAAGGCAATTGTTGAGGCGCGGAGACTGCCTCATCCGCCGAGTTTGGCCATGAGCCTGGGGATCGACGCCCTTCTGCGATCGATCATTGGCGACGACATAGGCTTGGAGCAGCGGGCGGACGGCTTGGTTGCGGTCGCGACCGATCAGGGTTTCCCTTTCTATCGTGCAACGGGAGCGATTTTCCGTGGGTGGGTCAAGGCCAAGAATGCCAATGTAACTGAGGGCCTGTCTCTTCTGCGTGCCGGTTCGAGCGCTTACTGTGCCACTGGGGCCACGGCGTGGATGCCCTTGTACATCGCCCTCCTGGCCGGGGCATGTGAGATCGGAGGACAGATCGAAGAAGGCGCGGCCCAGTTGGATCAGGCGTTGCAGCTCGTCGAAAGGACGGGGGAGCGTTGGTTCGCGGCTGAGTTGAATCGGCACAGGGGTCGGCTGCTGCTGCGGCAGGGGCAAGCCGAGGCCGCCGAGGAGCTGTATCTCAGGGCCCGCGGTATAGCCCGAGAGCATGAAGCCAAGCTGTGGGAGTTGCGCGCCGCCGTGAGCCTTGCCCGACTGTGGCGCGACCAGGGTCGCCGCGCCGCAGGCCGCGACCAGCTCGCCCCGGTCTACGGTTGGTTCACCGAGGGCTTCGCCACCCCCGATCTCAAAGAGGCAAAGGCTTTGCTCGACGAGTTGGGTTGAGCGAGCTGTGCGCAGCGCGCCCGCATCGACAAGATACACGACTCGCCAGGGCATTGTCACGGAAACGGGGCCGGGAGTGATCGACGGATCGGGTAGGATGTTGGCATGTCCTTGCTCTGCTATCGGCGCCATGATGATGATCCTGTTTAGCCTGTTCCCTTCCGGCCTGCTCCAGGTGCGCGATGTGCTGCAAAACGGCTACTGGCACGCTCGAAGCCTCGACTATCTCGGCGGGCAGCTGCCGCGCTTGGTGGAATGGCTGCGGCTGCCGGGCGACCTGGTGTTCATCTTCCTCGGTGCGCTGCCGATTCTTCTCGTTCTTCTCGCCGTTGGGCTCGGCTATTTGGCCCTGTGGTCTGAGCGGCCCCAAGCCGGTGCGACGCGCCCGGTTAGGGCTGGATAACAAAGGCCCCGTCAGGGGATCTTGCCGTCGAAAACCGTGACGGGGCGTGACGAGTCAAGCCTGTGTCTCGCCCGACACTTAACCGGCAAGACTCACCGGGGTGTCGACGTGGCGAAATCAGTGCTTGAGGTCAGCTCGCCTGTCGCAAAGGCAAGTGCCGCGCCATTGATCAGGGCAACAGAGCGGAACGAACAACAACTTACCCAACTGAGCCGTCTGCGTCCGGCTAGGGCAATGGCCGGTTTGGGGCAGAGGCCGCCGCGCGAGCGCTCCATGCAATGCCGGGTCCGGGTGCGGAAGCTGAAATTCGAAGGAGCTTTACCGCGGCACTCCGATTACAGAAGCGACCGTTACCCGTCAGGGCGGAGACGTCGACCCGGCGAGGGGGAAGAGGGCGACGGCTCCGCGCGCGCAGCGCGTAGGGCGGGCGCGGTCCCGAGCACCGCGAGGGAGACGCCCAAACAGCAGGCTTAGCAGTAAAATTCAGGCTGGATGCCAGTGGCCGCCGCATTGGTCGGGGTCGATATCGATCGACGGTGATCGACCCGTCCCTCCGTAGCTTTGGCGAAGGAGGACGGGAGCGCCAGGTGCGGCGGAAACATGGCGTGGTATTGGAATGGACTGATCGATGCCGCCGTGCAGGCATAGCGCGGTTAAGCTCTATAAGCTGTCGCCCGCGGAGCAGCGCCGCGCGACGGTGGTGCCAGTGTGGCTATCTGATGGAAACGGTTGCGCGGATTTCGCCACTGAGGAGAAGTGGAAATGAGGAAAACGATCGGCCCCGTTCTGACGGCCGCGGCGGTCTGCGCTCTGCTTGCCGCCTGCGCTCAAGCTCCAGCACCGGTTCAGCCCCTACCCCCTGGCCCGACTGCCGATGAAGTGGCTGATTATGCAAGGGCGCAGGTGCAGTACCGCTACGGGCTGGCGTCGGGTAAGGGCGACGATGTCACGCAAGCGAAGAACAGGTTTTCGCTCATCGCCGGCGAGATTCTTTCCCGGCAGGACCCGAGGCTGTTCGACGCGCAGGTCCTATGCGAGAGGTATCCGGTCGCCGCGTCGCGCGACGGGAGCGGCCTGCGATCGACTCACGAGCCGCAATTCGTCCAGGACTGCCGGCGCATCGACGGTCGCTACGATCAGGAAACGATCGCCATCCGGCGGGACCTGGAAGCGAGGATCGCGGCGGCCGACCGTGCGACGATCGCGGAAGCGCGAACTGGCTCAGCCGTTACGCCTTGAGGATTCTGAAGGATCGGGCATGGATTTCTTCCCGGTCCAGAAGGGTCCCGTGACTGTCGGCTTGAACGGAGGCGATGGCGTCTCGGCGGTTCGCGTGCGTCTTGGCGGTGTCGTTATTTTCGGCTGCTCCTTGTCCCGATTGGCGGCCGTCCAAGGATCATTTCTCATCGTTTCTCTCCCTCGATTTATTCGCTGTGTGAGCGATCGGAATATAACACGCGGCGGGAAGGGAGCGTGATGCCGTCCCTGGCAAAAAAGCCATGGGACGCCCTGTCTAAACGGCTAACCCGAGGATTCTCGGACCGAAGCCACCTCCATATGCCAGGCGCCGACATCGGGAGGCGCGATCGCAGTTGCCGGACGCTACATGAGCGCGGTCTCGGTAAGTTGACGGCATCGTCAGCTCGGGTCGCGCCGAGAAGACGCCAGAACATCGTCGGGATGGCGCCTGTGCGCCGATTCCAGTCATTCACAAAAATGGCAACCGAAAGCAGCGCGTTCGACGTGAGGGGTATTCTGGGCTTATCTTTAATCGCCGCCGCGGTCTAACATGACACGAAGAGCTGCGGCGAGCGCGAGCCGCCGCGAACACTGGGAGGCAGAGGAAAATGATGCCGAACCTATGTTGTGCATTAACGGTGGCAAACGCGCTGCTCATGGTCGCTTCGGCGGTCGAGCCGGCGTTGGGCCAAAATCCGGCGTATTCTGACCGTCCACCAGTATGACAGCCCACCGAGTTTGTCGATCCACGAAGAGGTGACCTACGCGACCGACGTACCGATGATGGGGGTCTTCAACAACCTCGTCATCTACAAGCAGGACGAGCCAAAGAACAGTGTGCAATCCATCGTGCCCGACCTCGCCAGATCATGGTCGTGGAGCTGCCTCCATCATTACAGCGCGCCAATTTTGCGGCGGGCTGCGCGCTTTTGCTCCTGCGACCGTCGCCACTGATTCATGCCGCTCGCCCGGGTCGAGGCGATCATCGCCGAATACGACATCGCGCTGACAATCCGGCAAATCTTCCATCGGCTGGTCGAGCGCTACTTTTACCCCAAGACGAGGCTGGCTTACTACAACCTTGGCGAGCTTTTGAACAAAGCGCGGCGCGCCCGACGCGATGGTCGAGATCGAAGCGATCGCCAGTCATCGACGGCTGAACATCGCTCCCGCTCACCGCTCCTCGCAACGGCCGAGGAAGGATGGAGAGTTTAACGATCTTGTCATAAACGGTTAATAGGGACGTCATATACGGTCGGTAGCGTCCCCTCGTTTCCAGCACAATCAGGCGGGGGAAAGGATGCGATCCGAACACCGGCGGCGACCTTTGCGGACCACGGCTGCGTGGCGCTACAGCTTATTTTGCGGTGCGGCACTCTGTGCATTGGCGGTCAAAGCCTTTGCACCAGCGGCTGCGGCGGAGAGCAACGCTAACGACGGCAACACGACCACGCCGATCAAACACGTCATCGTGATCATCGGCGAAAACCGCACGTTCGACCATTTGTTCGCCACCTACAAGCCGGTGAATAGTGGCGAGACCGTGTTGAACCTGCTGTCCGAGGGCGTCATCAAGGACGATGGCACGCCGGGGCCTAATTACTCGAAGGTCCCGCAAAATCAGACGTTCAACACGGCTACCTACCAGATCAGCCCAACGACGAAGACCCCGTTCACAACCTTGCCGGCGCCCTTGGCGGGCGGCGGGTATGTCGATGGGGCTCCGCCTTTCTCCAATATCGAGGATGCCACCACATACGAGAACGGGCTATTGGTCAGTGACTACATACTTCTGACAACGGGCGGGGTTCCCTCGTCGCTTCTCGGGACGCCGGACACCCGGATCATGTACAACGGCAATGCCGTCACTAATCTTCCGCCGGGCCCGTATCAGCTGACCCCAGGTGTGCCCTACGACGCTTACGCCGAGAGCCCGGTACACCGTTTCTATCAGATGTGGCAGCAACTCGACTGCAGTAAGGCGCAAGGCTGCCAGAATGACCTGTTCGCATGGGTGGAAGCGACGGTCGGCGCGGGCAGCAATGGCCTGCCGCCGCCACCGGGCTTCTTCTCGCCGCCAGACTATAAAGAGGGCGCCACTGCGATGGGCTTCTACAATGTCCAGCAAGGCAACGTGCCCTATTTCAAGATGCTCGCCGACACCTACTCGATGAGCGACAACTACCATCAGGCGGTCAGCGGCGGGACCGGCGCCAACCACATCATGCTCGGCACCGGCGACGCGATCTGGTTCAGCGACGGCTTCGGCGATCCCTTGCAGCCACCCCACAATCAGAAGGTGGCTGCCGGAAGCCCCAACGCCGGAGTCGTCGACGAGATCGAAAATCCGAACCCTCTCGCAAACACCAATAACTGGTATATCCAGGACGGTTATGGCGGCGGCTCCTTCGGTGAGAAATCTTTCGGTGGCGGCACCTACACCGAGTGCGCCGACACTTCGCAGCCGGGTGTCAAGGCGATCGCCGACTACCTAAAGGCGGTGAAGGTAAAACCCAATTGCCAAGCGGGGCACTATTATCTGCTCAACAATTATAACCCAGGCTATTACGGCGACGGCACCAACGCATATGCCGATATCAAAAACCCGCTAAACACCCTTTTTCACAATCCCGCCGTCGAGCCTCAGAAATATCGGCGACGCCTTATTGAAGGCGAAGATTTCATTTGCCTATTTCGGCGACCAGTTTAACCCGTATCTTGCTAATCCCTACAACAATTTCGTCACCCCTGACAATCAATACTGCAACATCTGCAACTTCTTCCAATATTCAACCTCGATCATGACCAACGAGAAAGTGAGGGCGGCGGCGCTTCAGGACACCCTTGACCTCTACAACGATCTGATGACCGGTGATTTGCCGGCGGTCTCGTTTGTCAAGCCGAGCGGCTATCTCGATGGGCACCCGGCGTCATCGAAAGTCAATTTGCTCGAAGGCTTCGTCAAGAAAATCGTGGACCTTACTCAAGCCAATCACACGCTCTCGGCCGATACGGCGATTTTCATCACGATGGATGAGGGTGGCGGATACTACGACTCCGGTTATGTGCAGCCGCTCGACTACTTCGGCGACGGGACACGCATTCCGATGATCGTGGTTTCTCAGTACAGCACAGGCGGGCACATCTCCCATGTCTATTCGGATCACGTCTCGGTGTTGAAATTTATCGAGGCGAACTGGAGTGTCCCGCCGATTACCAAGCGCAGTCGCTACAATTTGCCGAACCCGGTCACTGGGGCGGATCCCTATAGGCCGACCAACGGGCCGGCGATCGGCGACCTGACTGATCTGTTCAATTTCCAGTAAACCGAAAGAGCATTCGAGAGCCGGTCTCGGAACTGGATCGGCTCTCTCTTTTTAAGAGATGACACCCTCGGCACGAAACGCCGCGATCTCCGAAGCGGTGTAGCCGGCGCGGCGCAGCACTTCCTCACTATGTTCGCGGGTTTGTCGATCACACTTACACTGGCACCGACAGCAGGAGCAGGGGCGAGGCTTTGCCTTGTCCTGACCTCGGATCCAGATTGGGCTGTTGGCTGATGCGCAAGCTGCTCAAGAAGCAAGGCTTCGCTCCCAAATTGCTGATCACCGACAAGCTGCGCTCCTACGCCGCGGCGTTCCGGCGTCTGCGACTAACCTGCCCGCATGAACAGGGGCTGCGGATGAACAATCGAGCCGAAAACTCGCATCAGATGGTGCGACGACGAGAGCGCAAAATGCAGCGGTTCAAGTCAGCTCGCTACGCCCAGCGCTTCCTCAGCATGCATGCCGCCGTTCACAACACCTTCAACCTTCAACGCCATCTCGTCTCGCGCTCGACGCTCCGGATCTTCCGAGCCGAGGCGGCGGATCAATGGAGAAATGCCGTTGCCGCAGCGTGATCACCTATTCCGCCTGGTGCTCCTTTCGCCGCCACAGAAGTTAATCTGAACAGAAGGGTCGGGCGCAAGCATGGCCTTGAGCTCGGCCGGCGGAGGCAGGCGCTTCTAACCCTGCGCTCTGACCCGCAGCGCAATGTCCGCTACTCGGCTTTGCGCCGACGACGCAGGATCCCAATGCCCAACAGTCCGGTGACGAGCAAAGCAAGCGATGCGGGTTCCGGTGTAGCCAAGACCTGGTTGGCCAATAGCCCGATAGTGTTGCCTCGTCGGCCCGGAGGATTCCGCCTTTGCCGACGCCTCAGGCCCTGTCGGCGCCGAATTGCTGTGCCTGCAATTCCGCCGCCGCGCGCGTGATTGAAAACGGACGCTCTCCGACGACGAGGTCGAACGCCGCCGCCTTTCAAAGTCATTGCTGCCGCATGTGCGGGCATTCTATGCCAATTACTTCGACCCCGATCAGCATGCGCCGTTTTATCGGCACAGCGCGCGCAGTAGGTTCACTTCGCGGCTATCTTCGGGAGGTTGCATGCGCGAGGTCATCCCTGCCCCGGTTCCCGGCCTCGATCTTCGCCGGGAATACGGCCATCACCAGAGCCCGGCGATCCGGGCCGGCGGGATGGTCTTCTGCTCCGGCATGGTGGCGATCGACCCGCAGAGCGGCGAGCGCTAGCACGGTACGGTGACGAGCGAGGCGCGGCGCGTCTTCGAGAATCTGAAACTGCTGCTGGAGTCGACGGGGTCGTCACTCGACCGTCTGGTGCAGGTGCACGCGATGATCTACGACCGCATCGAGTACGACGTGCTCAACCGCCTCTACCGGCAGTATGTCCCGAATGCGCCGCCACGCGCGAGCCGTCGAGCCACTACAGCGTCTGAAACGTGCTGAACTCCTGCGACCCGAACAGCAGACACCCTCGGCCGCTCGCCACCTCGCGACCAACCGTTTTTGCACGGCCTGGTTCCGGACCGGACGCGAACGGCCTGTATCTGGGGGCTCCGCCGCTTAGGAACCAAAAGTTCGCAGACTTGTATGGGGCTTTTCCTGTCAAGTAGTCATTTTTGGCTTGTTGGCGATTCTTTGTTCGGAGCGGGAATGCCGTTCTTCGTCCCGTCGCCT
>Ga0306920_100011428_pt1 | contig 11994 bp, 10 predicted proteins | sample flu12Cox44000170_FD_204666 | JGI IMG/M metagenome (GOLD analysis project Ga0306920, IMG submission 204666) | Lab enrichment of tropical soil microbial communities from Luquillo Experimental Forest, Puerto Rico - flux4day.12C.oxic.44.000.170 (v2)... | ecosystem: Environmental > Terrestrial >...
CCGGCATGAACCTGCTGCAAATGATGGATGCGGCCAAGGACGGAAACCTCAAAGCGCTCTATGTGGTCGGCTCAAATCCGATCGCGCGCTACAACATCGATCCGTTCGCCCTCTCAAAGAGCTTCGTCATCGTGCAGGATATGTTTATGACGGAGACTGCCGCCATAGCCGACGTGATTCTGCCCATCGCCAACGCTTACGAGAAGGCTGGAACCTACACGAACACTGCAGGCGACGCCCAGATGGTGAAGAAGGCCGCAGAGCTATCTGGCGTGCGTTCCGACTTCGAATGCATCGTGCGTATCGCTGCCGCCATGGGCTATGACGTGCACAAGCTGGTGCCTTTCGGCGGGGGCGGAACTCGCGCTGACATGGGCCAGACACGCGGGGTCCAGTCGGGCGAGTCCGATCGGCATGCCGTCTGGCTTGCCAGCCTCAATCTCGAGCCCAAGATGAGCCCTTACGACCCGATCGCGATGCTGGATGAAATTCAGCGGCTGGTACCAGGCTATGCAATTTCACGGCTCGGCTTGTTGTCAGGACGCGACGAACACACGCAGCTGGTGCAGATCACAGGTGCGACTGGGTTAGGACAGCCGCAGCTGATCCTGCCGGCGAATGACACGTTGTTTAGTTCAGGCACGCTGGGACAGTACTCGGCGACTTTGAGAACGGTGATGGAGCGCTACCATCCGGAATTCGAAGAGGTCGATCTTGTCGCCGGCTACGACCCGATGAAGCGAGTCGGGGAATAACAGTTCGAGCTGACGTTTCAACAAGGGCCGCTGCGTTGTAGACGCCGCTTCAAAATGCAGGAAAGCGGCAGCCCTCGAGTCGGACCAAGCTCTGTTCTCGGGATGACGATCGAAAGCTTTACCGGGACTTGGGAGCTGAGAGCTGATGGCTGCATGGTGAGAGCGAATTCATGACGATAGGGCTTTTCATCCTGGTTTCGGTGGTCAAGATTGTGATCGCTCTTTTTGTTCTCCTGACTGCCGTCGCTTACACCGTGCTGCTGGAGCGGAAGGTCGTCGGACACATGCAAAACCGCTGGGGACCATCGCGCGTAGGGCCGTTCGGCATCTTCCAACCACTGGCAGATGGTTTAAAGTTTTTCTTTAAAGAGGATCTCACACCACCATATGTTCATAAGACCTTATATTTACTAGCTCCAATCATTGCCGTTACCACCGCCCTAACCTCCATCTCGGTGATTCCCATCGGCACATGGATTACCATCGGAGACATCCACACCCCGCTGCAGATCACCGATGTAAACATCGGTTTGCTGATCATACTGGGCATCACTTCGGTTGGCGTGTACGGTGTGGCACTGGCGGGCTGGTCGTCCAACAGTAAGTATTCGATGCTGGGCGGTCTCCGCGCCTCGGCGCAGATGGTGAGCTACGAAATTGCGCTGGGTCTGTCGCTGGTGGGCGTACTCATTTACACGGGCAGCTTCAGCTTGCGCGACATCGTGGATGCCCAGTCGGGCGTGTGGTTCGGCTTCCTCCCGAAGTGGAACTTCTTTAAGGGCCAGTTCGTCGCTTTCTTCATTTACATCATGGCGGCCTATGCTGAGACCAACCGCATTCCCTTCGATCTGCCGGAAGCGGAGACCGAGCTGGTTGCCGGGTACCACACTGAATACAGCTCCATGAAGTTTGCGATGTTCTTCATGGCGGAATACGCGAACATGATCACGGTTGCTTGTCTGGCGACGGTCGTGTTTCTTGGGGGCTGGTCCGGGCCGGTGTTCGGGCCTCCGATCCTGCATACCCTTCTGCCGGTGTTTTGGTTTGTGCTAAAAGTTTTCATTTTCATGTTCATTTACATTTGGGTGCGTGGCACGCTGCCCCGCTTTCGCTATGACCAACTTATGGCTTTCGGGTGGAAGTTCTTGTTGCCGCTGGCGATTGCCAATATTCTGATTACCGCGCTAGTGATAGCGCTGAAATAGTCGCGACTCGGGCATTCGTCCGGCAATGTAGTCACCGCCGGCGTCCTGAATAACATGTTGCATCTTGTTCTCTTCTTCATATTCGCTGCGATGTGTGTAGGCGGGGCAGTAAACCTGCTGGTGCAAAAGCATCCCATCAGCAGCGCATTGTCGCTGATCGTGGTGATGGCCTCGCTCGCGTTGCTTTACCTGTTGCTGGGCGCGGAGTTCGTGGCCGCCATCCAGATAATCGTGTATGCCGGCGCAGTCATGGTGCTCTTCGTTTTTACCATTATGTTGCTGAACGCCGGAGCCGAAGAGCGTACGCCGCATGGTAGCCGGGTTGCCACCATGCTGGGTGTACCGGCCTTGATCATCGGGCTTGGCATTTCCGCCTGGGTGGTTGCCCATATGACGGGGCTCGACAAACTGGGCATTGGCGGCCCTACGATAATGAACGGGACTGAAAGCTTTGGAGCGCCGCAACCCGTCGGCCATCTTCTCTTCCGCGACTTCCTATTGCCATTCGAGGTTACGTCAGTCCTCATTCTCATTGCCATTATGGGTGCGGTCGTGCTCGCGCGGAGGGAGGACTAGATGGTTCCCCTTTCCTATTACCTCATCCTGAGCGCGATCCTGTTCGCCTGTGGCGTCACTGGTTTTCTGATCAAACGAAACATTATCACCATCTTCATGTCGATCGAGTTAATGCTGAATGCGGTAAACCTGTCGTTCGTTGCATTTGCAGCGAGCCTGAAGGCACTCAGCGGTCATATCTTCGTGTTCTTTGTCATGGTTGTCGCTGCGGCTGAGGCGGCCGTCGGCCTGGCCATCATTATTAGTGTCTTCCGGACGCGGGAGACGTTGAACGTAGACCGCGTGAACCTTCTTAAACTATGAGTTTGCACCTTTGGATCATTCCGCTGCTGCCGCTGGCCGGAGCCGCAATCAACGGGTTGCTGGGCAAGCGCTTCTCCAAGGCGCTGGTCAACACCATCGCACTTGGCTCGACGGGGCTGGCCTTCGCCTATGCGTTGTGGGTGACGGCCCAGTTCGCAGGGATGCCGTCGAGCCAGATTCCCTACATCGAGCAGCACTCAGCCTGGATCACAACCGCCGACTTCTCCGTCAACTGGGGCTTCTACCTCGATCAACTCTCGCTGGTGATGATGCTGATTGTCACGGGCGTTGGTTTCGTGATCCATGTCTTCTCCGTCGGCTATATGGAACATGAAGGTGGCTATTACCGCTACTTTGCCTACCTCAACATCTTCATGTTCTTCATGCTGATGCTGGTGTTGGCTGACAACTATTTGCAAATGTTTATTGGCTGGGAGGGCGTAGGCCTCGCCTCGTACCTGCTCATCGGGTTTTGGTTTCTCAAGAAATCTGCAGCTGATGCCGGCAAGAAGGCGTTCATTACAACCCGCGTCGGAGACTTCGGATTTCTGATTGCGCTATTCCTGCTGATCAAGCATTTCGGCACGCTGCAGTACGAGGGCGTGTTCAAGGCGGTTTCAGCCTACCCGGTGGAAACTTCAGCGGGATTCCTAACTGCCATCGGGCTTCTGATGCTCTTAGGCGCTACCGGAAAGTCAGCGCAGATCCCGCTCTATGTCTGGTTGCCGGACGCGATGGAAGGCCCAACCCCGGTGTCGGCACTCATCCACGCCGCAACAATGGTGACAGCCGGTGTGTACATGGTTGCGCGGTCGCACGCGATCTTCGACCGCGGGCCAGATGCCATGCTGGCGGTGGCGGTGATTGGCACCCTGACGGCGATTTTTGCGGCCTCGATCGGCTTGGCGCAGCAGGACATCAAGAAAGTCCTCGCCTACTCGACCGTGTCGCAGCTGGGCTACATGTTCATGGGCTGCGGTGTCGCCGCCTACGGCGCCGGCATTTTCCACCTGATGACGCACGCGTTCTTCAAGGGGCTGCTCTTCCTGGGCTCGGGCGCGATCATACACAGCCTGGGCGGCGAGCAGGACATGCGCCGCATGGGTGGTCTGCGCAAGTACATGCCCTATACCTTCTGGTGCATGACGATTGCGACGTTTACAATCGCGGGCTTTCCTCCCCTGGCGGCGTTCTTTTCCAAGGACGGTATTCTGTGGAAGACTTGGGCCAGCGGCAATCACATCTTATGGTTGATTGGCGTAATTGCGGCCGGCATGACCTCGTTCTACATGTTCCGGCTGTGGTTCCTCACGTTTTTCGGCGAGTACCGTGGTCCCACTCCCGAGACCGGCGCACACGCGCAGGACGTTGATACCCGACATGCAGCACATACGGGTGCGGTTCGTGACGCGCAAGACGCACACGTCACCAGTGGCAGCCACGGTCACGGCGCGCCGCATGAAAGCCCGTGGGTCATGGTGGTGCCACTCATTATTCTTGCCTTCTTTTGCGTCATTAGCGGATGGGTCGGAATATCTGAAGCCATGGGTGGTTCCGATCGCTTTGACCACTTCCTTGCACCCGTTTTTCAAGCGGCGGCGCCGGTGGCGGCGACTGGGACTCCGCCCGCGCACGAAAGTGCCAGCATTGAGCTGCTCTTCAGCACTATTTCCGTTGCGGCCGCGCTGGTCGGCTTCCTGATCGCATGGTTTCTGTACTACAAGCGCACCGACCTCCCGGCGAAGATCGCCAGGAGCCTTGGCGGCCTTTACACGCTTGTGCTCGACAAATACAGGATCGACGAACTTTATAGTGCCGTGTTCATCAAGCCTCTGATTGCCGCTTCGACCGACATCTTCTGGAAGGGCATGGACCGTGGCTTGATCGACGGCGCTGCAGATGGCAGCGCGGCAGCCGCGCAGGAGGTGTCTGACGAGATGCGGCGCATGCAGTCAGGCAATATTCGCTCGTATGCAGGATGGGTCGCCGTCGGCGCTGCCGTCGTGATTGCCTTCATGGTGTGGCGAGGTGTGCGGTGAACTACATCGACAACCACATCGTGACCATCATCGTGTTCCTGCCACTGGCGGGAGCAATCCTGCTCGCTTTCCTGCCACGACGCGAGCGCGACATCCGCTATTTTGCCCTGGCCGTTTCGCTGGTTACGCTGCTGGCGTCGCTACATCTGCCCTGGTATTACGTGCGCGGGCAGGAGGGTTTCCAGTTCGAACAGAACGTGCCTTGGATCGCACACCCCGCAATTCAATATCACCTTGGTGTCGACGGCATCTCGATGTGGCTGGTCATCCTGACGACCTTCCTGATGCCGCTGTGCGTGCTGATCTCGTGGAAGTCGATCGCCGACCGGGTGAAGGAGTTCTTCATTCTGATGCTGGTGCTCGAGACCGCCATGCTTGGCGTCTTTGTGGCGCTCGATCTCTTCCTCTTTTACTTCTTCTGGGAAGCTACGCTGATTCCCATGGCGCTCATCATTGGCATGTACGGGCATGGCCGCAAGATTTACGCAGCCATAAAGTTCTTCCTGTACACGATGATTGCCTCGATGTTCATGCTGGCGTCGGTGATCTGGCTTTATGCGCACATCGGCAGCTTCGATTTCGTCACCATCCAGCACGCGATTCAGACTGGGCAGGTCGACAACTTTGCAACAGCCGCCCAATGGCTGTTTCTGGGATTCTTCGTGGCCTTCGCCGTGAAGGTGCCGCTCTTCCCGGTTCACACCTGGCTGCCCGATGCGCACGTGGAAGCTCCTGCTGCAGGATCGGTTCTGCTGGCTAGCGTTCTGTTGAAGATGGGCACTTACGGTCTGCTGCGGTTCAATGTTGGACTGTTCCCGGACCAAGCGCGGCGTAACGCTCCCTGGATCATAGCGCTGGCAATTATCGGCATCATCTACGGTGCCCTGGTGGCGATGATTCAGCCCAATATCAAGCGGCTCATCGCCTACACATCGGTGAGTCACTTGGGCTTCGTGGTGCTGGGTATCTTCAGCTTTACCCAGCTTGGAGTAGATGGCGCCGTGTATCAGATGCTAAGCCACGGTGTTTCAACCGGTGGCCTGTTCATGTTGCTGGGCATGATCTACGATCGGCGGCACACCTACGACTTTAGTGAATATGCGGGCCTCGCGACCCCAATGCCGGTGTATGCAACTTTCTTCACCTTCATCATGCTATCGTCCGTTGGGCTGCCGTTGCTCAACGGGTTCATCGGGGAATTCCTGGTCCTGAGCGGCGCATTCCAGGCGAAACAGCTTTATGGTGTCCTGGCGGCAACGGGCGTCATCTGGAGCGCCTGCTATTTGCTCTGGATGTATCAGCGGGTGTTCTACGGCAAAGTAACCAATCCCAAGAACTCTACGCTATCGGATATTGACGCTCGTGAGCGGGTGTCCTTGTGGCCGCTGGCAATAGCGGCACTGGTGATGGGCGTGGCCCCAAATTTGTGGCTGCACTCGATTGATCCTTCCGTGTCGGCGGCTTTACGGCAATTTTCTGCTGGCACCCAAGCCACACCGACGGCTACTTACGATGTCCGTGCCCCGGGCTCTCAGTCGCACCCGGGAGTGGCAAGGCTGATGGTCGATACTGGAGCCGCTTCCACTTCAGAAGATTCCGTGCGTCATAACGCGGAGGTGATGGGACGATGATTCCGGCCGTTGACTACATTCGGATTCTCCCCGAGCTGGTGGTGAGTCTCTTTGGTGTGATCATCATGCTTGTGGATCCGATTCTGCCCGATAACAGCCCGAAGAGGCCGCTCGGTGTCCTCGCAGTTATCGGAGTACTCCTGGGGTTGGCGGCAACGTATTACCAGACTGGTTATTACGGATCCGCGTTCTCAGATATGGTGTCTGTGGACACCTTCAGCGTCTTCTTTCATTTCGTTGTATTGCTCACAGCACTCGTCGTCATCCTCACGTCGTTCGAGTACCTCGCCATCCAGAAGCTGCGCGCCGGCGAGTACTACGGCCTGATCCTGTTCGGCACTGTCGGTATGATGCTGATGTCTTCAGCGGTTGAGTTGGTGCTTATCTTCATTGCGCTCGAAATCTCGTCCATCTCAACGTACATTCTGGCGGGATTCCGCCGCCGCGCTGCCGAGAGCGCCGAATCTTCGCTGAAATATTTTCTGCTGGGCTCTTTCGCCACCGCTTTTTTCCTTTACGGCGTCGCCTTGATCTTCGGCGCGACTGGCACAACCAACGTGTACGGGATAGCGCAGGCGCTGCATTCGCAGAAGTCTTTGCTGGCTTACCTGGCCATGGCGCTGATGTTCGTCGGCCTGGGATTCAAAGTGGCTTCGGCTCCGTTCCATGTCTGGACACCGGATGTCTATGAGGGTTCGCCCGCACCGATCGTGGCGCTGATGTCTACCGGTCCGAAAGCTGCCGCTTTCGCTGTGTTGCTTCGAGTGCTTTTCGCAACGGGCGCACCTGGCTGGTTCTGGCTTGTCTGGGTGTCAGCTGTGCTGTCAATGACTATCGGCAACATCGGCGCGCTGGTGCAGCAGAACGTCAAGCGCCTGTTGGCCTATTCCTCAATCGCCCATGCAGGATACCTGCTGGTGGCATTTGCAGCCGCGAGGCAAATCGGCATCTCGGCGGCGATTTTTTACGCGGCCTCGTACGCAGCGATGAATGTCGGTGCGTTTGCGATCGTGAGCCACTTCGGCTCGTCGGGGGAGAAATACGTGACCCTCGACGACTATGCCGGGCTAGGCCGCCGCTCGCCAGTCCTTGCCGCGATCCTGACAATCTTCTTGCTGTCGCTCATCGGCATCCCCATCACGGGCGGCTTCTTTGCAAAGTTTTATGTATTTTCGGCTGCTCTACAGGCAAACCTGGTGGGATTGACGATCATCGGCGTGATGAACAGCGCCATCGCCGCCTATTACTACCTCCGCGTAATTGTCTACATGTACATGCGCGACGCGCGCGTGGAAGCTCCGGTCGCTCGGATTCCGGCGGGCCTGGGGGTCGCATTGGCGATCAGCCTGATCGCCACGATATACCTGGGCGTGCTGCCTGGCCGCATCCTCGACTATGCCATGACCGGCGCCCAGGACCTGCTGAAATAGATCTCGCGAAGGCAAACGCCCCGTCCGGAGACAGGGCGTTTCACATTGAACCAACCGGCCTTACACCACTTTCGCGAAGATAATCACCAGCGTAAACAGTACCAGGGACTCGATAAAGGCCAAGCCAAGAATCAGCGCCAGCTGAATTGCTGGGCGCGCTGCGGGATTGCGGGCCATAGCCTCACAGGCGGCGGCACCCACGCGACCCTGGCCGAGCCCAGCCAGCCCGGCCGCGATTGCGATGCCGAAGCCCGACGCGATCGCCACCCAATTGGACCCTCCTGCAGCGGCGCCTCCGCCCTGTGCGTACGCCGGCATGGTCATCGTCATGATGGCCATCAGCGCAAAGAATCCGATCATCATTTTTCTCATGTGTTCTCCTTATGAATCGCTGCCAGTGGGTGGTTGACGTTCACCGTGCTGACGCCCTCACGCTGGCAGAACTTGGCAACTAGCAGTTGGCAAATGAGCAGCCAGTAAGGACATAAGCCCGTTTCGATTCCGGTAGAAGTCTGCGGGATCGCTAGGCTCCCCGTGCTCGACGGTCAAGGCTAATTGCGAATAGCCAGCTGCTAAATGCTGCTTTTAGTGCTCGTGTGCTACCGCCTCACCGATGTATACCGTAGCCAGCAACACGAAAATGTAAGTCTGAATGATTGAAACACCGACGTGCAGCAGCATGAACGCGACCGGAATTCCAATGGGCACCAGTGATAGAAACACCAGGGTCACCATATCACCAGCAAACATATTGGCAAACAGACGAATGGTGAGTGACAGAATGCGCGCCAGATGACTGAATATTTCAATCGGGAACAGGAGCGGAGCCAGCCACGGCTCCGGCCCCATGAAATTCTTCGCATAGCGAAAGCCATTTTGGCGAATCCCTTGCAAATGGTAGTAAAACCAAGTCACAAGGGCACATCCCAATGGAACCGATGGAACCGCGGTCGGCGATTCCAGCCCGGGCACCAGTCCGATCAAATTGCAAATGAGAATGAAAATGCCTAGCGTCGCCAGATACGCGGTATAACGTTGGTAGCCGTGTCCTATCACCTCATGCGCCTGCTGGCTTATAAATGCGTCGATGCTCTCCACCATGTGCTGCGTCGCTCCCGGATTATCCACCGAGAGCCGTGAGCGCACGATGATGAAACAAAGCACCAGCAGGACAAAAACCAGGATCTCCATCGCAACATAGTTCGTTATAGGTGCCTGGGGATGTGTTGATTTCAGATGGAAGACGGCGAGTATTGCATTCGCCAGGCCGGCGAAATATTTGTTTAGAAGAGCGGTGATCCAAAGTTGGTGAGGCATGAAAGCTTAGCTCGTAAGGGGCGCGATCTGGTATTTTGCAGCACACATCAAGCTTCTGCCCATACAAGTGCCGAGTGTTACTTGGGGAATTAGAATCCGCGCCGCAGGGTAGTAAACAACTCCACCGCGACTTCGCAGCCTACGGCCATTATAGGAAGGCAGACACCACCCAGAAAGCCACAGAGCGCTGCAAACGAAACATTAAATATAACATAGGCGCCAATAGCGATGAAGCCATAGCGTAGTACGGCGCGAAACACGATCGTCCCGCCACGCTCTCGGCTCTTTCCAGTTGTGATGCGCTCGCCCAAGGCATCGACCATCCGTGTGAGCCAGAGATGATTGAGATAGGAGATCGTTGCCCCAATAACGAAGCCCGCTGTGACCGGCCAGCGGAAGCGAACCAGACACACGACGATCCCCAGCACCGAGATCGCGAGCATGAACTTGCGAATGCGCTCCAGTGCGTCACCATAGAACCGATCGGCAGAAGAGGATGGTGGGGCCGGTGTTGCCATAACCAGGACTAAATCTACCGCAACGGCGAAATTGAATCTGTAGAACCCAGCCTACTCCATCGGCTTCAGCTTTGCCGTGGAGATCTGGGTCAGAAGGTCGTCAGCGGTGAGCTCGGAATTGGCACTTGTCGCAGTGACTACAGACAAGACACCCTGGCCGGCGGCTACGCCTCCCGGCGCGAACTGGATCCAGGTGTAACGGACACGCTGGTCTTTCATGCTTGGCGGCATGTGAAAGCGTTTCACCGCTGGTTCATTGGCGGGTCGTTCGGTTTCCAGTTCGAAGACAAGGGCATCGCCGCCAGGGATCGATTTGTGCTCAGCCCGAAGTACCCGTACGGACTGATACTCTTCCGACACTTCCGAACCCCCATGGATGGCCTTGATGTTGTACTGTCCGAAGAGCTGGGAGGTGTAGAACCATCCCGGGTTACCCTCTCCGTCTTTCATTTCCCAAAGCCGGGGCGGTTTGTTTCCCTTGGCGATATCTTTTGCCGCCCGCTGCGAGTAGGCATCAGGTAGCTGGAAAGCAGCCGTTGCCAGGACCTGGGAAGCATCACCGCTTGGATCCTGTCCTGATTGCCCGAAATACTTTGCGATCTCCGAAACTTTCTGCATGCCGGGCAGGGCCCGAATTTGCACTAGCGAACCTGTTTTCACGTCGTAATAGGCTTCGACACCAGAAAACGCAGTACCCAAGTCTTTTTCGCTCTCCCATTGTCCCGGAAGTGGCAGGTCGAGGTACTCACTACGGATGCCTTGCGAAAAAAGCGCACTTGAATAAAAGACGAAGAGAAACATCGCAACGAGACGGACGGTGACGCGAATCATGGCGGCTATACCCCTATCAGGCATGGACTTCTTGCGCCTGAGCGATTGTTCATGGAAAGCAATTCCCTGCGAGTCCAAGATGTAAGTCGACTCCCGGGAAGCGACACCTTAGCACGAATCCGGCGTCACATCGAGAGCTTTCTGCAGGAAAACAAGAACCTCGTGCCAACGACAATCGGTGGCCCCTTGCGAGTGTGATGACCTCTCCACAATGTGCTCCCGCCTCCAGAATTCCCGTCCTGGGACGAAGACTTGCCGCTCCCCTCCCCCGCGGAACAGATCGTATCTTCTGAGCGTATCTAGTACTGAAACATGTTGTTCTTAAAACGCGTGCGCCGCATCGACGGCCTGTCATGGAAGTAGCCGCATGAACCTGCTCGACGTTTTCAAACAGACCATCGCCACCTTGCGGGCGCACAAGATGCGCAGCTTCCTGACAATGTTCGGGATCGTATGGGGCATCGCTTCCGTCATCCTGTTGGTCGGTCTTGGCCTCGGATTCAGCAAGGATCAGAAAAAAAGGATGGAAACCCTCGGCAAAGACCTTGTCATTGTCTGGGGCGGACGGACCAGTTCGCAAATCGGCGGTCTCGCCGCAGGACGCCAGATCGTCCTAACCATCAACGATGCACGCCTGATTCAAAAAGAGTGCTACCTGGTTAAGGCAGTGAGCCCGGAGTTGCAACGCTCGGTATCAGAAGTGAGCCAATTCAATTCGGCCGCCCGCCAAGTGTCAGGCGTCTGGCCTGCTTATCAGGACTTCCGTTCTCTCATTCTGAGCGAAGGCCGCTTCATGGCCGAGGAGGATGAGCAGGAAGCTCGCCGGGTTGTGCTTTTGGGGTCGAATGCAGCCCGCCAGCTCTTCCCCGGACAACCTGCCGTCGGAGCAAACGTCGCCATCGCGCGATTTCCGTACACAGTCATCGGTGTGCTCGCCGAGAAGAAGCAGAACTCCAACTACAGCGGTCCCGACAACGACAAGATTTACGTGCCCTACTCCGCGATGGCGCGTGACTTCCCTCCCCCACCGGTAAAGGGCGAGGTCATCACCAAAGGATATCTCTCCGATATTGTGTTCGAGGTGGCTGATCCCGAGGTCCACGACAATGCCGTCAGGCAGGTACGCCACGTTTTGGGGCGCATGCATCACTTTGAAGCTACCGATAAGGACGCACTTTTCATTTGGGACACAATGGAGTTCGCCAAGGTACTAGCGCGGATCTTTGCTGTTATCACCATCTTCTTCGGCTGTGTGGCCGTCACCACCCTTTCGCTAGGAGGCATTGGAGTAATGAACATCATGCTGGTAGCAGTCACCGAACGTACACGCGAGATCGGCATCCTCAAGGCGATCGGCGCCACGAAAAAGGATGTGCTGAAGCAGTTTTT
>Ga0306920_100011429_pt1 | contig 11994 bp, 13 predicted proteins | sample flu12Cox44000170_FD_204666 | JGI IMG/M metagenome (GOLD analysis project Ga0306920, IMG submission 204666) | Lab enrichment of tropical soil microbial communities from Luquillo Experimental Forest, Puerto Rico - flux4day.12C.oxic.44.000.170 (v2)... | ecosystem: Environmental > Terrestrial >...
GGCTGCTGTTTGGAGCCAGGGCCACTTAGGAAGACGAAAAACACAACGATAAGTTGAAGTGCGGTAATGACGAAGGACTCGAGTGCGCGCTTCATGGACAGTCGCCAAAATACTTGGCAAGCCGCGGATTATAAAGTATACAAATCTGAGTGCCAACCGTTTCTTTGCCGGATCTACCCGAAAAAGGCGAGCGGGAAGGGCGACCACTACCTGCAGTTAGTAGCATGCACGAAGTACTGTCGCGCGGCAGTTTTAAGGAGGGCAAAATGATTCGCAGGTTGGTTTTTGTCTTAGCCTTGGCTGCCCCGCTCACAAGCCACGCCCAGCAACCTTCCTCCAGGGCCATGGACGACCTAAATTGGAAGGAGTTTCAGCAACTGGTCCCGACAAAAATCAAGACGGTCATCGTGACGGTTGGGACTCTGGAAGCGCATGGATTCATCAACAACGGCGCTGACAACACCGTGCCTGTAGCCATCGCCAACGCCATTGCTAGTGACGTGAATGCGCTGATTGCGCCGCACATTCCTTACGGCGTCACCGATATTTTAGCGCCCTATCCTGGCAGCCTGCACATTCCAGAGGACGCGTTTCGCACTTATGTGCGAGCAGTGTTACTCGGGTTGGTCGAAAACGGTTTCCGCAACATTATCATCCTTAACGGCCACGGGCCTCAGGTCCCTATTCTTCAGCAATTGGCCAACGAGATTTCGCTCCAATGCAAGGTCAACACGCTGCTCATCAATTGGTGGATTCTGGCCAGCGATATTACACGGGAGTTCTTCGGCGAAGACGGCGGTCACGCAACGAATGACGAAACCGCAATGGTTCAGGCCGCCAATCCGAAACTGATACACTGGGACCTTTTCACGGGCAAGGACATGGCCACGGCGCTCCCCAAACCCGCGGATGGCTGGTCGGCAACGCCATTCCCGTCCACCATCTTGCTTTATACGGAGGGACAGGGACTGCCGAAGGATCGCAGCCAAGCAAAAGCTGAGGAGTACTTTCACAAAGTTGTGGCCAAAGTAAGGGCTCTGGCCTTGGACACGCTCCACAAATGGGAGTCGGCGGGATTTAAATAGGAACGCAATACCAACTGTTGAGCGAGGGTTTCCCGACTCTGAAGCCTTTTTCATCGACAGATCGAAAGCTACTGCCCTCTCCGGCAATCGGCCGAGTAGGTTTCTGGTAGGACGATGATTCCTCTTCCCAAACCGCGCGGCTCCTGGGATTACGCGCTTTTCGCACTGCTGATGACCGGCGCACTGTTCTTCATGTTTTGGTTGGAAACGAGTGACGGAATTGGTTGGGCTGATGCTGCGCTTGCATTTGCTGCAGCTGTTCTATGCGTTTTGGCCGTTGTCCTTGCTCGCAGAAGAGAGAAGGCGACATGGATAGCGCAGCCGTCGCGGTACGCGTATTTACTATCCGTTCTCGGAGCATTTGGTCTGATGTTCGGAGCGACGTACGCAGATGCCTACCTGCTCCATCGCAGTGACATCACTTCCAGCCGACTCCGGCATGACATCTTGCTCGCCGCAGTATCAACAGCGGTGATGCTGTGGTCCTTACGAAGGCGACCTTCTGCAAGGCGCCAGTTGTTGTAATCGGTTGTGCTCAGGCCTTGTCGGCGACACCTTTCGCACTATTTAGCTACTTTTTTGACCGACGTTCTTCAAATTGAACCATCCGTTTCGGCGTTTCGGAGAGGGGGAACCAGTACCAACCTTACCGATTTGGCACGTTTAACGAGAGCCAGTGGCCCTGTTAGTTCTGTCAGGTGCCATGTCCCGCCAATTATCAATAGCCTCGGCTGTGTGGCAAAGAAGGCGTTCCAAACATACGAATCGAGGGGCGGACTATTCCGACGTTCGGCTACGGAGCGGTGGCCGATAAGGATACAGCGGAAGAGCATCGCCTCTACCTCCTCACCCACGCGAACCGCAGGGCCCAATGTGTCGTAACTCAATAGGAGGTCTCGCAACTGCCATGCGATTGAGCATTTTCTGTATTCTAGCGTCCATTTTTCTTGTATCCACGAGTCGAGCCCAGTCTGCGGATGGCGTCCCCGTGTTCACGATTACGCCAGTAGAGAGCTCGATTAAGTTCGACGTGAAAGCGTCGGTGGCCATCAGGGGTACCTTCGACAAATGGGACGCGACGCTAACCTTCACTTCTCCAGATGTGTCCAGTGGAGTGTTGGACATTAAGATTCAGGCCGACAGTGTTGATACTGGAAGCGGGATGAAAAACGGCAAACTAAAGGGCAAGGATTTTTTTGACGTAAAGCAGAATCCCTATATCACGTTCCACTCGACGAAAGTTGTGCAGACTGGTCCGGACACCTTCGAGGTGGACGGCGACTTCACTATTCGCGGAGTATCCAAGCCTGAGAAGCTCACCCTCAAGGTCGAAGGCGCCGGCACGGGTGCCGGAACCATTAACGGCATAATGGCTTTTGACCGGAAGCAATACGGAATGAACAGCGGCATACCCTTCATCAGGATTGCCGACCGCGTCGAGGTAACCGCTAATCTCAAGGCTACCCGAGTGAGCGGGCCTCCGGTTGACCTTAAGAAATAGCTAGCAGCTTTGGGTGCGTTGCACAGCAACGCCATTAGGTTGTCCTTGTCGCACTTTGACGGCAGCCTGAATTTCAACGGTGCGGTTCCCATCACTGGAGGCACTGCACGTATAGTGTACCTGCCATCAGTGACTATCATTGGTTTGCCCTGTTTGGTCGCTCGGCAAAGGTTGCAGGCGTGTTGCCTTATGGCGTGGGCACGTTCCAGGGGTCGGTCCTTGGCACGCAGCGCCGAGTGTATCGCTCTGGGTTCTCGACCTTGCTTTGCTCTTCTCGGTCACTCAAGGGTGGTCCAGCGATGGCAGCGCCGCAATTCGTGAAGTGGAAGCAAAAAACTCGACTCGGAGTCAGCCTGACAGTCGTCGCCCCAGCCGGCCAAGATGACCCGACTCACTTGATCAACTGGGGAACCAATCGATGGGCCTTCAAGCCGGAGTTGGGCTATTCGCGACGCATGAGAAACTGGGTGCTTGATGGCTACGGAGGCGTGTCGTTCCACACGACGTACGCTGTCTTCTATTCGTTACCGAATCCGCAGCCTCAGAGCCAAAGCCGTATGGGCTCCTTCGAGGGCCACCTAAGCTACGACTTTAATAAGTTGCACGACTATCCTTGTATCTTCAGCCTCGTTCCGCGCCATAGTTGGAGATTACCCGGGAGTTAAACATGGCGGCGCTGGTGTCGACTTAGGTTAGAAATCCCCGAGTGTACGAAATCGTTCTCAACGAGATCGAGGAGAATGTCAATGAATCTGAAAGCTCAGCCAAGTCAGCCATTTTCGTACGTCGAAATCACTGAACAAAAGCGCCTGAATGAGGCGCGTGAGCGTGGTGTCCCGTGGAAGAAGTGGGGGCCGTATCTCAGTGAACGGCAGTGGGGAACGGTTCGCGAGGACTATAGCCAAGATGGGAATGCCTGGGACTACTTCACCCACGACCAAGCGCGTTCCCGCGCTTATCGTTGGGGCGAAGACGGGCTGGCCGGAATCTCTGACGATAAGCAGCATCTCTGCTTCGCCATCGCCCTGTGGAATGCCCGAGACCCCATCCTGAAAGAGCGATTGTTCGGCCTAACCAATAGCGAAAGCAATCACGGCGAGGACGTCAAGGAATACTACTTTTACCTCGATAGCACGCCGACGCACTCCTACATGAAGTATTTGTACAAGTATCCTCTGCAGGAATTCCCTTATCGGGATCTCGTCGAGACGAATCGACGCCGCTCGCGCGACGAGTTCGAGTATGAACTTCTTGATACGGGGGTGTTTGATACAGACCGGTATTTCGATGTGTTCGTGGAATACGCCAAGGCCGATCCGGAAGACCTGCTTGTCCGCATCACAGCTCACAACCGCGGCCCCGAGCGAGCCGAGCTTCATCTGCTTCCGACACTGTGGTTCCGCAATACTTGGTCGTGGAAGATAGGGGCACCCAAGCCGACACTACGTCAGATCAAAGATGGCACGGTCCTGGCTTCTCATCCACAGCTAGGCGAGCTGACGCTACTTTGCGAAGGCAACCCAGAACTGCTCTTCACAGAAAACGAGTCCAACGCCAGCCGTCTGTGGGGACAGCCCAACCCGTCACCCTACGTGAAGGATGCATTTCACGATTACCTTGTTTCCGGCAATAAGGAGGCGGCGAATCCGTCTCGGACAGGGACAAAAGCTGCGGCGCATTACCGCCTCGAGGTGCCCGCCGGGGGTAGTAAAAGCGTACGGCTGCGGCTGAGTGCGAAGGAACCGACCGACCCGTTCGGCACTTTTGACCAGATCCTCTTGACCCGTCTGGCGGAAGCAAACGAATTCTACGAGCGGATCACCCCGCCTTCCTTGAGCCAGGATGAGCGTCGCGTGCACCGCCAGGCGCTCGCCGGAATGCTGTGGAGCAAGCAATACTACTATTTCGATCTGGACAAATGGCTGGCCGAGCATGAAGCCCATCCCCTGCTGGGGACCTCTCACCGCCATGTGAGGAATACCGAATGGTTCCACATGCTGAACAGCGACATCATTTCGATGCCGGACAAGTGGGAATATCCCTGGTATGCCGCGTGGGATCTGGCGTTTCACACGCTGTCGCTGTCGCTCGTGGACTTCGATTTTGCGAAAGACCAACTGCTGCTAATGCTGCGGAATCTGTACGCGCACCCCAATGGGCAGATCCCTGCCTACGAATGGAATTTCAGCGACGTCAACCCGCCGGTGCATGCTTGGGCGACACTATTTCTATACAACATCGAAAAAGAGTTGGGCAGAGCTGATCTGCGCTTCCTGGAACGTTCTTTTCAGGGCCTGATGCTGAATTTCAACTGGTGGGTCAACCGAAAAGATCCGCAAGGAAGGAACGTTTTCGCAGGGGGATTTCTTGGTCTAGACAATATTGGTGTGTTCGACCGCAGCGCGGAACTTCCCACAGGCGGCCATCTTGACCAGGCAGATGGCACGGCGTGGATGTCGTTCTACTGTCAGAACATGTTTGAAATCGCCCTCATTTTGACCGAGTACGATTCCATGTATGAAGAGATTGCCTTCCGGTTCCTCGAGCATTTCATATGGATCACCTACGCCATGGACCGCATTGGAGAGCATGGCGACGAAATGTGGGATGCGAAGGATGGGTTCTTCTACGATCTGCTGCATCTGCCAAATGGGGATGCAATGCGACTAAAAGTCCGGTCCATGGTGGGATTGTTGCCCTTGTGCGCTTCCACCGTCATCGAAAACAGACAGCTGAAGGATCATCCTCGGATCAAGGAATTGATCGCGTTATTCTGGGAGCGGCATCCGGAACTGTTGAAGCATATCGCTCCTGCCGACGAGAGATTTGTGGGATACGCTGATCGTCGACTTTTGTCGGTCTGCGACAAGAAAAAGATCGAGCGGACTGTGGCCTACATGCTCGACGAAAACGAGTTTCTGAGTCCCTACGGCATCCGTTCTTTGTCCAAATACCATCTGGAGCATCCCTTCGTATTCCACATCAATCGGCAGGAATACAAAGTTCAATATCTGCCGGCGGAGTCCAATACCGGAATGTTCGGCGGCAATTCCAACTGGCGCGGACCCATCTGGATGCCAGTCAACGCTTTATTGATCCGGAGTTTGCTGAATCTTTATCAGTTCTACGGCGATGACTTCAAAGTTGAGTGTCCCACAGGTTCTGGAAAGTACATGACTCTATTCGAAGTGGCAAAGGAGATAGCTCGAAGGCTAGCAAATATTTTTCTCCGTGATGCGAACGGGAAACGTCCCGTCTATGGCGGGACGAAGAAGTTTCAGGAAGATCCCCACTGGAAAGATCACATCCTCTTCTACGAGTATTTCCACGGGGACAACGGCGCCGGTCTTGGCGCAAGCCACCAAACCGGTTGGACAGGGTTGATCGCACGTACCCTCGATTTGTTCGGCCACCTTGGCGCGGCCGATTGGCTCCAAGTCGGCAGAGGCGAACTCGCGGCGCGGATGACGCGTGAACAAGTTGCTGGGAAAACTGCATAAGCATTCTTGGAATCCTCGACTATACACTTCTCGTATTCGCTATGTCGTTCATAGTTCTGGTGCTCTCGGCTAAAACCGGTGATGGCCTTCGCAAGAAGGTACGCCGATTACAAGAAGACGGGGGGAGCGACTTATAGATTCCAAACGGCGGCGGGAGTTTGGCGAACGACAAGGTGTCGATATTCTTGTATTTCGTCAGCAATAAGATAGAGTCTTGGTCCCAGACCTTGAGGCCCAGAGTCAAATCGAAGAGTGTGTTTGCAGAGCGCAGCATCTGGGCGGCGTTGCTGCTTGGATTGCGTGCGTCCGCGATCATTCCACTGAGCCACGGCGTGTTGCCGTTTCACCGGCCGATTTTGGAAGGGATATCTGTGCAAGCACAGGCGTTGCTGCAATTCCTGTCGCCTGTGCCACCCCTGTTACTGATGGGTGTGACGTACCTGCTTACTAGGAAGCGGATTGTGCCGGACATGGCGGCCCGCGCGCCGAAGGCGCGTGTAGCTGCGCGTGAGATGGCGGCTTTATGGGGCTATGGCGCCAGCGTGCTCGCGGTAGGACAGATTTTGGGGCGATGGCTCGTTGGAGAGGGAATTGGGTTGCACTTGGACGGGTCGCTATTCGGCGCTACGCGGACCCAGACGCCGCAAGAGGTGTGGTCGTGGGCCGTTTATAATTTCGTTTTGTATGCAGCTGTGCCCTACTTGTTTTTTAGTCGGCGAGGATACTCACACGAAGGCCTCAATTTGAAATCATCCAACATCAGAAACGACGCGCTTGTGATTTTTGTCGTCTTGGCGCTGGAGTCGACGCTGGAATTGGCAGGGAAAGGCGGTCCAGGGATCACTGGCCACCAGTTTGTGATGGGCGGGATGATTTCGTTTGTCGTGCATCTCCTCGGTACCGGGCTGCCGGTGATGGTATTCATCTACAGCATTTTGTTGCCGCGCTACTTGAGGCTGACCGGCTCGAAGTCGACGACAGTCTTGCTCGGAGCGCTGAGTTACGCGGCGTTGCACGTTTTCGAGTATTGGACGGTGTACGATTCACTGCCGCATGCCGCACTTTCTGTGATTTTTGTGGTCACCACGTTCTTCGGTCCAGGACTGATCAAATCGTATCTCACGCTGCGGACGGGCAACGCCTGGGTCCACCTGTGGGCTTACCACGCGATTGCGCCACACGTGATTTCGGACACCCCAGTTGTCGTTAAGATTTTTGGCATCCATTAGGAAGCGCCGACAATTCGCCCCTCGTCCCCTGTACAATCACGCGGAGAGAACCAGCGTCTCTGTTCAGGCCACACGCTTAGAGCAGGCCAAGATATCCACTGGCCCTAACGGCCCAGAGACACCTTCCACTTTCGGGCTTGCTTATGGGCGGCTCAAGATCCCTAGCGGCAGCCGTTTCTTGGATGTCTACCTTGTCGAAGCACCCTCCACCTGCCAACCCCGGGTGGCGCTCTTCATCTTCCACGGAGTGGGCGAAACGACTTCGCAATGGGTCGGCGTACAGCGTCTCCTCCATGAGAATTGCATATCGTCGTTGGTCTTTGACTATTCCGGTGACGGCGACGGCAGCCCTCCAGGGACAGTCCGGAACCTTCACCAGGATGAGGTCGCTGCCTACGCACTTTTTCACACACGCTTCGCGGAGACGAGCCGCGTCTGCACTCTTGGTTTTTCCCTGGGCAATGCCGTAATGCTCGATGCTTACACTGAATTTTCAGCCCACGCCGGCGTGTCTGACTGTTGGCGGGGCATTCTCGTCCGCACGCGACGGGGCTGCTCACTCCTGGGGAATTCCTGCATGGATGCCACATGCGTTTCCCGATCAGCGGAACAAAGGGGGCGGCCATCTCTCACAGCCATTCACCGCTACTGGCGGTGCACAGTGATGCCGACCATGCGAATCCAATCGGGATGGGCGAGCGCATCTACCAGGCCGCGCCGAAACCCAAACAATTTGTCATCCTGCACGGCCTTCCTCACAACGCGGCGTATTAGAGGCCCCGTTGATCAACGGTGGGCCCCAATAATTCAAATTCTTAGAGGAAGGTGGCGCCACCCATTGATCGTTTTCTTGCCTTCTCGCCAGTTTCCCCTACTGAAATGGCAGCCTGATCCGATTCCGGGCGCATGAAGGGCAAACCATAAGCTGAGAATTTGACTCCAGCAGGAATCTCAACTTGAGAGTTGGCGACAGACCACGAACGGGCTGCTTTTGTGATCGCAAGAGAGTTTAGCCTAACCGGAGCGCAAGTTGTTTTTGCCGGATCCCAAGAAGAATCATGCCCATATGCCGTTTCTTGTAGTAGCATTGCCGGGGTGAGTAGGAGATCATGAGAGAGCCGCGTCTTTCCAAAGCCGAAACCCGCATTTTGGAGCAGTACTGGAAACTGGGGACCGCCTCGGTGCGCGAGATCCTGGAAAGCCTGCCGGAGGATGAACGCGTTGCTTACACCACCGTGCAGACGCTCGTCTACAGGCTTGAGGAAAAAGGTGCGTTGCGAAAAGTAAAGAAGATCGGCAATGCCCAGCTCTTTCAGCCAGCCATCAATGAAAGCCAATATCGCAGCAGGCTAGTGCGCGATTTGCTCGATCTGTTCGGCGGCTCCCCGCGTCTGCTCGTCTCGAATCTCCTCGAGAATGGTGCGCTTTCGTTGCGAGACCTGAAGGCATTACAGAGCGCGGCGCGCAGTGAGAAAAACGGCCGCACTCGCGGAGGCAAACGTGCATGAGCATATCGCGCGCGCGATGTACTACTTCAGCGTCCACCTGCTGTTTGCATCGATTGTTGCTACCGCAGCGTGGGTGCTGACATCAATCCTGCGAGCAAGCGCCACCACGAAATATTGGATCTGGGTTGTGACCGCATTCAATTTCGTTGTCCCTTCGGGTGCATTGATCGACAAGTTTTGGGCGCGCCACTTGGCGTGGGCTACGCCGCTCGGTGCTATTGGCGGGCCGGTTTGGGACATGACCGAAGGCCGGACGGCCGTTGTGCTTTCTGTAATCTGGATAGCTGGCACATTCGTGATGCTCTTGCGATTGGTCTCGCGTATACGCAGAGAATGTCGTGAGGCGCAAGCGCCGGCCCGTCTGGGCGGCCCTGGTGCGAAGTCCAACTTCCTAGCGGATGGCATTCCAGTGAGCTTCGGCGAGGAGCATCCTTGCCCCGCAGTTCGCGGAGTTCTTTATCCTCGCATCCTGCTTCCCGTTGGCATCGATCGGTTACTCAATCAACGTGAATTCGACGCCGTGCTGATCCACGAAGTGGCCCATGCAAGACGGCGTGATAACTTAATTCGTTTATTCTATGAGCTGTCATCGTGCGCCCTGTGGTTCCATCCGCTCATCTGGCTGGCTGGAGCCCGGATTGCACTCTACCGCGAGCTCTCCTGCGATGAATCTGTCATCAGGCGTGCGCGTGGACAAGAACTGGTTTCAGCGCTGGCCAAACTCGCTGTTCCCGAACAAGTGGGCGTTCTGCAAGCAACAGCGTCATCGCATCTGAGCTATCGCCTGGCACTCTTGGCCGGGCCGGCAAAAACGACGTCCCGCGCCGCAAGCCTGCTATTGACGTCGCTGTTTGCCGTTGTTATCGCGGGCGGCATCTTTCAAACTATCGCACACACCGCCTGCTGTTTCGTCCTGAAGCGATAACCGGCGCGTGGCGCTCACGCTCCACGGGAATATGCGTCCAATTGACTTATACGTTGAATGTAGTAGCATTGCGGCTTCATGTAGTAGGCCCACGGAGGCATAAAATGGCGACATTGGGATCCGCGCGGCTACCAGGGGAGGCTGGCCTTCCAAGCTCCGTTTCGACGGTCTCGGTCACAACGCTCCCCCCGAGGCACTCTGCGGCCGTCCGTGTCACTCACTGGATATTCACTCTCTCCTTTTTTGCCCTGCTCCTCACCGGAATCGAAATTGTGATCTCTCACCCTCGCTTCTACTGGGGCGAAACCGGAACCGTCTTGACCAAACCGTGGTTTCAACTGCCGATCCCTTCCTCAAGAAGATTGGTGCCCACTGGTTACACTTACGTGCTGCCGGACCAGAATGGCTGGAGCCGCGCGCTGCACTTTGAAGCCGCCTGGATTGCGGTGCTCACAGGCTTGTGGTATGTGCTCTTCGGTCTGTTCACACGGCATTTCCAGAAAGACTTGCTCCCCCACAAGGCCGATTTTTCCTGGCGCACTTTCTGGACCTCCTTCACAAGGCCGTTGCGCTTTGAACGGCCAAGCGCGGCAGAGGCCTCTTCCTACAACGTGCTTCAGCGCCTCACGTACGTTTTAGTGATCTTCGTTCTGTTTCCCTTAGTCGTCTGGAGCGGCTTGGCCATGTCCCTCGGCTTTGCCTCCGCCTTTCCTTGGTCGGTTACTCTGCTCGGCGGGCGCCAATCCGCTCGGACGATTCACTTCTTTGTCTCTCTGGCTCTTGTGCTGTTCCTGTTTGTCCACATCGCGATGATTTGTCTGGCAGGATTCTGGGGCCGCACGGGAGCGATGATCACAGGCCGAATCAGTACACGTAAGGAGCACAAATGATCAAGCTTTCGCGCCGAAAACTAATCGTATCCGGGCTCACAGCAACCGCAGGTGCATCAGGCTTAGCCGCGGCGGCGCGCCTGGCACAGGAGTATGGTTTGGTTCCGCCCGACCACGGAGGGATGTACGGCTTCGGGGAAACGCTAACCTATGCCTCACAGCGGCTGCTCACGCGGCGCTCGTTAGCGCGCGAATTCCCGCGTAGTCGCATTTCGCCCCGTCCATTCCCGAATGAACTCGCGCCCCTGACGGAAGATTTTAAGCACCTACAGGCCAGGGGATTCGCCGACTGGCGGCTCTCCGTCGATGGCATGGTTGCCCAACCTGCCTCGTTCTCGATCGCCGACCTCAAGAGCTATCCATCTCGCAGCCACATCACCGAACTCGCGTGCGAAGAGGGCTGGTCCTACATCGCCGAGTGGATCGGCGTGCCGCTTTCCCACGTCTTGAATCTCGTGGGGATCCTCCCGCAAGCCAGATATATTGTCTATGTCTCGATGGAACCCGATACCTGGGACAGCATCGACATGGCCGATGCTCTGCATCCCCAGACATTTCTTTGTTACGGCATGAATGGCAACGACCTCCCGGTGCCCCACGGCGGACCGCTTCGCATGCGGCTCCCTCGGCAAATCGGCTACAAGAACATAAAATTCATCACGCACCTGACGGTCACAGACAATCTGAAAAGGTTTGGCAAAGGCCTCGGCTCCGCGGCTGCCGAGGCAGGCTACGCCTGGTACACCGGCATCTGACACCCGGCAGCCGTGCCAAACCGGACTGACGTTCCTCCGCCGGAGTCAGGGGTTTCCCGGAAGGTGGTTCACACCTTCCCAGATCACTCCTGCGTTCTGGCCTCGTGTTCCATCAGCGAATCTGCAGTGACAATTCCGATGCCCTGGACGAGTTACACTAGAGCCTATTTCAAAACCGGGTACAACCCACTAAAACAGTGATAGTTACTTTGCCGAAAATGGGTGATAACTCCAAGCAGCAGCGCCGAGGGAGGGCCGATGGCGCGATACGGTCGGCTGTTGACCGAAGCGCAATGGGAAAAGATCCGGCCCTTGCTCCCGAAACGACGGAAACACGCACAGGGCGGACGACCGCCTGCCGACGACCGCAAAGTGTTGGAAGGCATCTTGTGGATTCTGCGCAGCGGGGCCCGCTGGTGTGATTTACCGGCAGAATTTCCGTCGCCGTCGACCTGCTGGCGGAGGCTGCGGGACTGGGAGGAGCAAGAGGTCTGGCTGGAAATCTGGCGCGCGTTCCTTAGCGAGTTGAACGAACACCAGCAACTGAAATGGAGCGAATCCTTCATGGATGGCAGTTTCGCTCCGGCGAAAAAAGGGGCGA
>Ga0306920_100011430_pt1 | contig 11992 bp, 6 predicted proteins | sample flu12Cox44000170_FD_204666 | JGI IMG/M metagenome (GOLD analysis project Ga0306920, IMG submission 204666) | Lab enrichment of tropical soil microbial communities from Luquillo Experimental Forest, Puerto Rico - flux4day.12C.oxic.44.000.170 (v2)... | ecosystem: Environmental > Terrestrial >...
CGCAGCAACAACTAACTCGGGAAAGCTGAAGAAAGTAGGCCTTCCAGACCATTTTTCCCGCGGAAAAGATGATGTCGCGGCGGTTGTTGATGTTGTCGGCGAGCTTTTGCTAGCTTTGCTCCGGTTGGCCTATGTCGTCTGCCGACTTACGCTAAATTAGAGGGGCGGGGCGAAGCCCCTTTGGGGGGCCACAGTGGCGGTATTGGCGAGTGGGCTCCGCTCAGGCCAAGAGACGGAGCGCGCGCTCCGTTGCAGGCGCACGGGATGGGGCGCCGGCGTACTCGCGCTGTCGGCGATTGCCACCGCCGCCGACCCTCCGGTTGCACCGGCGCAGGAGCGGACGTCCACGCCTGAGACGGCCACCCAGCTCGAAACTGTGGTCGTTACCGGCACGCTCATAAAGCGCACCGACTTCGAAACCCCGAGCCCGATGCAGGTCATTACGGCGGAGGACCTCCAGCACTCCGGTTACACGAGCGTCTCGGAGGTGTTGCGCAACCTCGCGGCCAATGGCCAGGGGACGCTCTCGCAATCTTTCCCCTACGGGTTCGCGGGTGGCGGCGCGGGCGTCGCGCTGCGCGGACTCACGGTCGGCGCAACCCTGACGCTGATCGACGGGGAGCGCATGGTGCCCTACCCCTTGGCGGACGATGGGCAGCGCAACTTCGTCGACGTCAGCGCCATTCCCTTCATAGCCGTCGATCGGATCGACGTCCTGAAGGATAGCGCCAGCGCAGAATATGGCTCCGATGCGATCGCGGGCGTCATCAACGTAATTCTCAAGAAGTCCTTCAGCGGCCTCGAGGCGAGTGTCGAGGGCGGGACGACCAGCCATCACGATGGCACCACCTGGCATCTGTCCCTGATCGGCGGCACGGGAGATCTCGCCGCCGACGGCTACAATGCCTATCTCGCGCTCGAATACCGCCACCAGGACAACATTCTTTCCATCAGCCGCCACGGTGTGTGGAACACCCTGGATTGGACTCCTTACGGTGGATACAACAACTCCTGGGGTGCCGGAACCACCAATCCGGGCGTGGGGCCGTTTTCCGGACCGCTTGGTGGCTACCTTGTCAACCCCGCCGCCGGCGGGCTCGACCCGAGCGCCGTATTCCTCGGCCACTGCAACTACAATGCTTTCCTTGCCAATCGATGCATCTACTACCCGTCGCGGTCGGTGTTCCAGCCGCAGACGGGGAACCTCAACGTGATCGGACGGTACACCTGGAATCTCGCCGGCGATTGGCACGTAGTGGTCACCCCTAGCTTGTTTCGCAGCGAGGCAGAGCAGGTCAGCGGGTACTGGGTGCTGACCAACCTGCCATATCAGCGAGTAGTCTTCGCGCCGGGAATGACGGCACCGATGCTCCTCCCCCCCCAGGGGGTCGTGGTGACGGTGCCGAAGACGTACCCCGGGAATTCCTTCGGCCAGCCGACGCAGATCGACGTGCCGCTGACCGAGATCGGCCCGCAACAGACGCAGTTCGTGACCAACACGTGGCGGCTGTTCGCGGACGTCAGGGGCAGTGCGGCGGGCTGGGACCTCGATCTCACGGGCGGTCTCATGTACGCGACGCTCAACCAGCACAGCACAGGCAACCTCAACATCGATGCCCTGCAGAAGGCCCTGAACAACGGTTACGTATTCGGCAGCGCGAACGGCGCATCGCTGTTCGCCCCGCCGATTGAGGCGAGGGACACGAACGCCCTCCAAGTAGTCGACCTGCGCGCCCTGCGTGCCCTGACGCAGTTGCAGGGCGGACGGCTGTCGCTCGCCCTCGGCACCGGTTTCTACCACTTGGCCAAGAACACGCCGGCGGCCGCAGCGGCCCTTTGGGGCCCCCCGTCCAGTCTCAACACCTTTTCAATCGGCACCGAGACCAACGCCAGCGCGTATTTGGAGATCGCCGCCCCGCTCGTGCGCGGACTCGATCTCGATGCCGCTGCGCGCTGGGACCACTTCTCCGGTATCGGAAGCTCCATCAACCCGAAGTTCGGACTTGCCTATTCCCCTTTCCGCTTCCTCAGCGTGCGCGGCACCTACGGCAAGGGCTTCCGTGCACCGAATCCGGCCGAGTCCGGCGTCACAGGTACCCTAGGGTTCAGCGGGTATCCGGCGAGCGATTCCGTCCTCTGTCCGAGCGGAACCGGGACCCAGGTGGGGGATTTCCCCAGTCAGTGCGTGATCTTCCCGGCGGGGATTGTGGTCGCTGGCAAGAACCTGCGGCCGGAGAAGTCGACCAGTTACACCTTCGGTTTCATCGCGAAACCCGCGGACGCAGTGACGCTATCGCTGGACTATTGGGACATCCGGATAAACGAGGACATTGAGTCCGGAGTCAGTGCGCTCTTCCTCGGAGATGACGCCTCGCTTTTCCCCGTAGGACGCGGTGCGGTGCAGGTGCTGCCCCAGGTCACTGCCATCGGGCCGGGCGGGCCCGTGCTCACCCCGAGGCCGACGCCGGTAGGCCCCTACGCTTATCAGCTGTTCCCGTATGTCAACTTCTCGGAGACGCACGTGAACGGCGTGGACGTGGATCTCACGGCACACGCCGACCTGCATGGTGCCGGACGCCTCAGCGGCTCGCTGAACTACACGCGCATCATCCATTACCTGTTCGGTTTCGCACCGAATCTGGTCGACCTCGCCGGCACTCACGGTCCCACGATCGTCTCCGGCGACACCGGCAACCCGAAGAACCGGGCCACGGCGTCCCTCACCTGGGATCGCGGCAGAACGACGGTCACGCTGTCGGCGAACTACGTGGGGTCCTTTAACATCACCGATCCGAGTAGCGGAACGACCACCTGTGCCGCAGCGCTCAACTCCGGCGGCTACCACTTCCCCGTCGGCAGCTCACCTGTGGGGCTCGGCAACTGGTGCAACGTTAGCCACTTCACCAGCGTGGACCTCTACGCGCAGTACGCCTTGACGAAGCGCTTCACGGTGCACGGAGCGGTGCTGAACCTCTTCGGCGAGCCCCCGCCGCTCGACATCCAGACGTACGGCGGCGCCGCGGCCTACAACCCGGCCATGCACCAGGCGGGCGCGGTCGGCCGCTTCCTCAACATCGGCGGCACTTACACGTTCTGATGCACCCACACTCAGTTCAAGAGCTGCCAGCAGCGGCTGAGGATGTCGGCCGGAGAGCCGCGATCATCCGACCGGCTAAAGCCACCCGTGATCAATAGCGCTTGCGCGCTTGCTCGCACCGGGAGTGCCGATGCGAACAGCGCCAACGTTACGACTCCAACCTTTGCTACCTAAGAATGAGTTGCGACGCTCATACGCGCCCCCGCTTATGTAATCCCAGTAGTGAGCGTCCGCTTGCTGCACCGCAGCGAATACTGGCAAAGCAGCTCTACGTTCCTGCAACAGCTCTCGACACTGATTCGTGATCCGCGCATTCTCGAAGCAATGCGTGCATTCGTGCCTCCCAACTTCGCCATGGATGAATTTGCGCAGACGATGAACGTATCGGTACAGACCGTGCGCCGCGACATGCGATTGCTTGAGGTTTGCGGGTACGACGCCATGCGAAGCGCATAGGTGCAACTTTGGACACGCAGCGTTGGCTGCAAATCGAGGAGCTATTTCATCGCGCCTGCGAATGTGATCCCGCGCAACGCGCCCGCCTCCTTGAAGAGAGCGGCAACGATGACCCCGAGCTGCGGCGGACACTCGAAGAGCTGCTGGCGAACGAGGGAAGCGCCGCTGACGACCTGCAAGCCACTGTCTCCGGCGGTCTCGACGCGGTGGCATTCCCGCTGGTGGGCGAGACAATCTCGCATTATCGGATTCTCGCGGGCATTGGAACGGGCGGAATGGGCTCGGTCTACTGTGCCGAGGACCTCAGACTCGGGCGTCAGGTCGCCCTGAAATTTCTCGCCGAGGAGTTTTCCAGGGACTCGGCAGCACTTGGCCGCTTTGAGCGCGAAGCGCGCTGGGCTTCCGCGCTCGAACATCCGAACGTTTGTCCTGTTTACGAGTTCGGCGAGCACGCTGGGCAACCCTTTTTGGTTATGCCGCTGCTGCAGGGTGAGACGCTGCGGGAGTTGCTCGCTCGGCGCACGCCCTCGCCGCTTGAAGTTCCTGAGCTTTTCGCCCTGTCGCTGCAGATTGTCGCAGCGCTGGATGCCGCACATCGGCAGGGCATCATCCACCGCGACATCAAGCCGGCGAACATTTTCGTCACCACCCAGGGTGAGGCGAAAATTCTGGACTTCGGTCTGGCGAAGCCCGCGCACCGGGAGACCGCCGAGGACGAATCGCGCGATTCGGCGGGTGAGCGTGCCAATCTGAGAGACGATGGGTTCACACCGCCGCTGTCGACCCCACAGGCTTTTCTCAGCCGCGCGGGGTTCGCTATTGGAACCTCCGCCTACATGTCTCCCGAACAGGCGCGTGGCGAGAAACTCGATGCGCGCACCGACATCTTTTCCTTCGGCCTGGTGCTCTATGAGATGGCTACGGGTCATCGCGCGTTCCAGGGAGCGACTGAGCCGATACTCCACGACGCCGTCTTCGGACAGAACCCCGTGCCCGCGGGGCAGCTAAATCCCGCGCTGCCCGCAAGGCTCGAGTCAATCATCGGTAAGGCACTCGAAAAGGACCGTGTTGCCCGCTACGCCACTGCCGCCGAGTTGCGCGCGGAGCTGGCAGCCGCCAAACAAGAGACCGAGGGATCAAACGCACACCGCTGGTGGGTGCTGGCGGCTGCCAGCCTGATCGTCATGATGCTGGTCGGAGCAGGCGTGGCGTGGTTTTCGAAGTGGAGCGCTCGCCAGACTGGGCCGAGCAGCGTACAGATGACAAAGCTTACGGACAGCGGACAAGTCGGGGACGTCGCGATCTCTCCCAATGGGCGATATGTGGCGTATGCGATTGGTAACGAGTACAGCAAGGCGGCTGAGCGAGGCTGGGCGCAGAGTCTCTGGTTGCATGAGTTGGCTGGGGGGCACGACGTGGAGCTTCTCCCAACTGCAAGCGGTTTCCAGGGTTTAACTTTCTCTCACGACAGCACCGCCATCTACTTCGTCCGCGCTGACGCACATGAGCCCATGTTCAAATATCTCTACTCAATGCCGGCGCTCGGAGGGCCCGCCAGAAAGTTGATTACGGACATCGATTCCCCCGTCGCTTTCTCTCCCGACGGCACACGATTCGTATACGAACGTTGCGTCCCACGTCGCGGCGATATTGAGTTGAGAGTCGCCAACACAGACGGAAGCGATGACCATCTTCTGACGGTGATTCGTGACGCCAGCTTTGGGGTAGTTCAGCCGGGTCCGAACTGGTCGCCAGACGGCCGGACGATCGCCGTTCCGGCACTGATGGTCAAACCGCACCTTCGCTGGGTTCTTGGTGTGATTTCCGTGGCGAATGGAAGTCTCCGGGAGTTGTACTCAAGTCCTGAAGAAATTGGTCGTCCGGTCTGGCTGACCCGCGGAAGTGCGTTGCTTTTCCCTCATTTTGAAAAGGCTGCCCACGGGTTCCAACTCTGGACTGTGTCTTTTCCCAAAGGGCGTGCCCAGCCTTTTACGCATGATCTTTCCGATTACGGTGCTAGTCTGGACGCTTCAGCTGACGGTCACAGATTTGTGACAAGCGCCGGTTCGACCATCTCCGAGGCTTGGATCGTTCCCGCCTCGGATCCGTCCGCGGCCAAACAGGTAACCTCAGATGCATTGCCGATGGTGACCGACATTGCGGAGACTCTTGACGGAAAGCTGCTCATAATAGGACGAGACGGCACCGTATGGATGATGAATACCGACGGCAGTCGACGCATTCGCTTTACGGATGTTCGAGCTGAGGTGCTGACCGTGTGCGGGCGTTTCGTAATCCTCGCGCACGGCCCTGAACTGATCCGGGTCGGCGATGACGGTTCGCATCCTGTCACACTCGCACGGGATAATGTGACCCCCCCGGCGTGTTCAGCGAACGCTACCTCAGTTTTCTATCTCACATGGCCAAACAAGATCTGGGAAGTGCCTATCATGGGTGGCACGCCGCGACGCGTTGGCGATGTGCTGGGAGACCAACTCAGCTCTGTGTTGGATGTGTCTCCCGACGGCAGATACCTTGCTTATGAATACACAGAGTATGGCCCGGTTCCGAGAGGGGGGAGAGTCGTAATAACCCTCGACGGAAGCTCCCCATTGAAAGAGTTCGCGGTTTCCGGAGACCTGCCGCACAATCTGCGCTGGTCTCCCGACGGTAAGAGCCTACAGTTCCTAATCACACAGAACCGCACCACGAGCCTCTGGGAGCAGCCTTTGACGGGCGGAGAGACAAAGCAGCTGATCCAATTCAGCGCGGGTCAAATCTTCGATTTCAAGTGGTCTTCAGATGGTCGGCGACTATTACTGATGCGCGGCAGCACAACCACCGACGCCGTCTTGTTGAACGCAATCCCGTAACGGTTGGGGTATACGACAGCGACCGGCGTTGCGTGTCCGGCGGGCACCTATGCACTTTGCATGGCGCGGCGCAGCCAAGCCTGTGCCATCCTCAGGTCGCGCCGCACGGTGTCCACGGACAGGTTCATCGACTGCGCTATTTCATCCAGGCTGAGACCGGCAAAATAACGAAGCTCGATCGCCTTGCACTTCCGTGCGTCGAGCTTCTCCAGATCCTTGAGACTGGTATCGAGCGCGAGCAGGTCGCCGCTCCGATCCGGTTGGAGGCTGACCACCTCTTCCAGGGGCAGCAGTTCGCCGGCTCGCTTCTTCGCGCGCTTCCGGCGCGCGTGGTCCACCAGTACCTGCCGCATCACCCGCGCTGCGACTCCATAGAAATGTGAGCGACTTTGCCAGTCGGGGGTCGACTGGTCCACGAGCCGCAGATACGCCTCATTGACCAAAGCCGTGGGCTGCAACGTGTGCCCCTGTCGTTCGCCCCGCAGGTAAGCAGCCGCGAGCTGGCGGAGCTCCCCATAGACGAGTGGCATGAGTTGAGCCTCGGCCCGCTCGGCACCGTTCCGCCATTCCGCCAGCAGCCGCGTCACTTCATGGGTAACTGACGCTCTCATTTATTAGGACCGCGGGTGGGCCCAGCCCGGAGCCAGTCTGGATTCGTTGTTGCAAATTGGAATGCCAGATTTGCTCGCGCTTTTACGCATGTCCATCTGAGAACGGCATTTCCACGTGCCCGTGAGTTCCGAATGGACACATGCATACGAGCATGCGCGGCCGACCTACAACTGTCGAGGGCGACCGCGCGATCCCTTGTCTGGAGGTTGCATGACGAGTATTTGCTGCTGTGCAACAAGATACTGGATCAGGCACTTACTAGGGTGTGCCCGTGCGCGAATTCGGGTACCGGAATTAAAGGCACCCGAATCCCAGCGAACGGACACGTAGTCCTCAGACGGGCACAAGAAGTCGAGCAGCCGATCATGGCATCAAGAAAGGCGCAGGCGTCTATGAAACATCATACGTTCACTACGTTGGCACTACTCGCGGCGCTAGCACTCCCCGGTCGGACCACGGCCCAAGAGACACAACACGACGGCAAACCCCATCACCAGAAATACCAGCTCATCAATCTCGGAACCTTCGGAGGTCCCCAAGGGGGTTTCAATCCCTCGGGGAACGGAGCGCCGTACATCAACAACGGTGGGGACGCCGTGGCTACGGCCCAGACGCCCGTTACCCTTTCGCCGAACAGTCCATGCGGTCCCGGGCCCAATGTGAGCCACGCGCTGCGATGGCATAGCGGACAGATCACCGACCTGGGTGCGCTGTCGCCGTCGGACCAGAACTGCAGCAGCCCCGGGGGGATTAACGATAGGGGTGAGATTGCTGGACAATCGGAAAACGGCGTGATCGACCCCCTGATTGGTGTAATCGAATCCCGCGCGGTAGTGTGGAAGGGCGGGAAAATTTTCGACCTGGGAACCTTCGGGGGGAATCAAAGCGCCGCATCTTCGATCAACGATCGAGGTCAGGTCGCCGGTTTTGCCTTGAATGACATTCCCGATCCACTTTCCATTTATGGTGTTTTTTTCTTTGGCTCCGCGAACTCAACTCAAACTCGCGGGTTCTTATGGCAGGACGGGAAAATACGCGACTTGGGAACCTTGGGCGGGCCCGATACGTTTGCCCTCTTCGTGAATGCGAGGGGCCAGGTATCCGGTGGGTCGTACACGAATTCGACTCCGAGTCCGCCGTTCGGGCTGGCCACTATTGACCCGTTTCTGTGGGAAAACGGCAGGATGATTGACGTCGGGACTCTGGGAGGCAACTTTGGTTTTACCTTCGCTCCTCCCAACAACCGAGGCCAACTTGCAGGGTTCTCGAACCTCGCCGGAGACGCGGCCTCTCATCCGTTCTTTTGGGATCGCGCTACGCTGACTGACCTGGGCACGCTCGGCGGAACCAACGGCGCGGCAAACGCACTCAACGATGCCGGTGAAGTGGTAGGTCAAGCCGATTTGTCCAACGATGAAGCCTCTCACGCATTTCTCTGGAAAAACGGGACGATGAAAGACTTGGGTGCCTTGCCAGGCTGGCCGTGTTCCAGCGCCGTTGCCATCAACTCTTCGTCACAGATTGTGGGTATATCCAGCGACTGCGGCTTTTTTTTGGCAGCCTCTCTTTGGGAGGATGGAGACCTGGTTGCTCTGGACGACTTGGTTTCCCCGAAGTCGGACGTAATCCTGATTGAACCCCAAGTCATCTCAGATCAGGGCGTGATCGGCGTCACTGGGCTTCCGCCCGGCTGCTACAACTCGGACATTTGTGGACACCCCTACTTGCTGGTTCCGATCGGCGACCAAGACGAAGACAATGACGCGAGAATCGCCGCCAGGCACAGCCGACGAGCCACCGCGATCCTCGGACGCTCCGGAGAGCATCCCATGATCGGCGGAAAAACACCCGCAAGCCCCGTCGAGCGGGTGCGGAGTCTTATTCTCAGGAGTTTCCACCCTCACAGTTTGGGGGCGAGACGCTGATCGGAGGACAACGTCAAGAAGTAGAGTAGCGATTCTTCATCAGAGTGAGTTCTGGACTCAGATGGTTTCTCAACTTATTGGTTATGAATAGTTAATAGGCTCGCATAGTCAATATACCTCCTGAGGTGTCGCATATCTCTCCGTTAGTCGCTCTGCCTTTCGTAAGCTCCCATGTCGCAGCCGCTTTTTTCCTCAGTGTCGGGACGCGGCAGACCGCGCCGATCGGTCTTCAGCAGATGGCCGAGTCGGTCCGTGCAGCCGCTCGGGCAATTTATTCGAAAACAATTGCTAACCCTCTAGGTCTGTAGGTTGTTCCGAGGCGATGCGCCCAGTCGTGTCAAAAGCCGTGCAGCGCCTGCTATCCAAACCGCATCGCGACGTGCCACTAGCTCCAGTCTTTTCTCGACCAGCCGTTCGTGCGTTCCGCAACGCATCCCTTTCGGTTTCGGGAAATACTCCAAATCCCAGTCGCTAACGTCATCATCCGGGTCCACCGGCTTTCGCCGTAACTTTCGGATAGCGCAGTCAAGCCGACCCATCGGGCCGACGATCTGGGTCCAGTAGCGCAGTCCCGTGCAGCGCCGGCAGACGAATCTGCCCGAGCGCAAACATAGAAAGCGGCTCCGTCCGCAACACCGCTTCGGCCCGCTCGGCACCGTTCCGCCATTCCGCCAGCAGCCGCGTCACTTCGTGGGTAACCGACGTTTTCATTTATTCGGACCGAGGGTGGGCCCAGCCCGAAGCCAGTCTCGATTTGTTAATGCAAATTGAAATGCCAGATTTGCTCGCGCTTTTACGCATGTCCATCTGAGAACGGCATTTCAACGTGCCCGTGAGTTCCGAATGACACATGCATGCATGCCCCGAAACGGCAGGGGAGAAAATCATGAAATCCAGATTCTGCGTGGGTCTTAGCGCCATCACATGCTTGGCTGCGCTGACGATGCCGATTCGGCTTGCGGCACAGGATAAAGCAGAGGCAGACCATAAGCACCACCACTATAAGCTCATCGACGTGGGCACGTTGGGTGGCCCGCAGAGTTTTTTCCAGGAAGCCCAAAGGGTGCTGAATAACAACGGACTCTTCGTTGGCTGGGCTGACACGGCGATCTCCGGTTACCCGGAGTTTTGCTTCAGCCCGGGAGATGGGTTCTATGCGCACGCCTTTCAGCGGCAGGACAGCATGCTGACCGACCTCGGCACACTTCCCGGCGGCAACAGCAGCCAGGCTGTCTGGGTCTCGACGAATGGGCTCATCACCGGCTATTCAAGTAACGGTCAGCTGGATCCGCTGGTCTTCGGGCTTCCTGAGGCTCGTGCAGTTCTTTGGCGTGAGGGACAAGCCGTTGACCTGGGAACCCTTGGCGGCAACGAAAGCGCCGCGAACGCCGTGAACAGCCGCGGTCAGGTGGTAGGTATGGCGTTGAATGCGATCGGCGATCCGTACTCATTCTTTGATTTTGCCCTCTGTGGCTCTTCCAGCGGCACGCAAACCCGAGCGTTTTTGTGGGACCCCGACAACGGCATGCAGGATCTGGGCACTCTTGGCACTGGAACCGACGCCGCAGCCTACTTCGTCAATGAGGCGGGTCAAGTGGCGGGGTTCGCTTATACGAATTCGATTCCGAACGATACGACCGGGTTACCCACCTTCCATCCGTTCCTTTGGGACAAGAAAAACGGCATGCGCGACCTCGGGTCCTTCGGAGGCACCGTAGTCCAAAATATGAATCGTCTCAATCAACGAGGCCAGATTGTCGGCTCTCTAACGTTGCCAGGAGACGCAGGCTGGCACCCCTTTGTGTGGGACGGCAAACAGCTTATCGATCTTGGAACGTATGGAGGGGATCAGGACTATGGGAATTGGATCAACGACGCTGGCGAGGTTACGGGTCAGGGCGCTTTCCCCGGACTCCAGGAATTTCACGGCTTTTACTGGAAGGATGGCAAGAAGACCGACTTGGGCGTGCTGCCGGGCGATTATTACAGCGACGCCTCTGTCATCAATTCGCGAAGCCAAATTGTAGGCATGTCTGGAAATAACGAGTCAACCAGTGCCGTATTGTGGGAAAACGGCGAGATTGTTGATCTGAATACCCTTGTGGCGCCGGGCTCTGGCTTGGGACTTTATTGGGCTCGTTATATCAATGATCGTGGCGAGATTGCCGCCTCTGGAGCGGAGGAGCGGACTCCATTTTGGGAACAACCAAATGGGAGCAGCCACGATGTCTTGTTGATCCCCTGCGATGCGGGCCATCCGAGCATCGAAGGGTGTGACTACACCATGGTGGACGTTGGCGCTGGTGTACCTCGCAACACCCACAACGGCGCGTTGCCCAAATCACTCATGCGGCAATTGAACCGGCACGAAGGCGCGAACCGACGCCCCATGCAAGACGCACACCCCACCCGAGGGAGGCATCAATGAAATCCACTTGGATCACAAATACCTAAGAAATCCGTAAGGATCTTCGGTCAGCCGGTACCTAACCTACCTCCCGAGGCTTGAAGACTGTGACGACGCACCGAATCAACTCCGCGGTCGCAACTGAGAACGTACCCTCCTTGGGGGGAGGAATGTTATGAATCACCTTCGCGCGAGTCTGCTGCAGACCGGGCTGCTCCTTATCCAGACACCAATCGCCCTGGCGGCCACAACTTGGTACGTGAACGGCGTGAACGGCAGCGATAGCCATAACTGCGAGTCGCCGCTGACCGCCTGCAAGACCATCGGCCACGCGATCTCATTGGCTGCCTCGGGGGATGCCGTCACCATCGCAGCCGCAACCTACATTGAAAATGTGACGATCCCCGTGAGCTTGACGGTCACGGGCTCGGGTGCCGGCGGCACGATTATAAATGGCAACGCTTCCGGTTCGGTGGTCAAAATTCCCAATGCCAGCACCCACGTCACTCTTTCAAACGTCACGCTTCGAAACGGTTCGGCTCAGGGGGTCTGTGGGGTGAATCCCACCATTCACCCGAGCTGCGGTGGGGGCGTCTACAACACTGGCACGCTTACCATGAAT
>Ga0306920_100011431_pt1 | contig 11992 bp, 7 predicted proteins | sample flu12Cox44000170_FD_204666 | JGI IMG/M metagenome (GOLD analysis project Ga0306920, IMG submission 204666) | Lab enrichment of tropical soil microbial communities from Luquillo Experimental Forest, Puerto Rico - flux4day.12C.oxic.44.000.170 (v2)... | ecosystem: Environmental > Terrestrial >...
TAGAGCACTGCGACGCTCATATAGGCGCGCGCGGCATTTTCATAGTTTCCTCTGCTCAATTCGATATCGCCAAGTTGCATCCTGGCTTCAGCATTCAGTCGGCCTTCGGGTTGCAAGACCAACGCCTGTTCTGCAGACTTTTGTGCCGCATCGAATTGTCCGGCGCCAAGCTGAGCATTGCCCAACGCAAGAAAGCCCTGTGATCGATCGGCGGGCTCTGTCGCTCCTTCGAGGTAATGGTTGGCTGCTTCGATCGCGTCCGGATAATCCTTCAGCTCTCTCTGCGATTTTGCGAGCATAAGCCAAATGGTTTTGTCCACCTTAACCGGCTCGACACTCTTGGTCGTCAGGGCCAGAAATTTGACTGCCTGATCATACTTACTCTCATTGTAATATTCGGTCCCTAACCAACGGCAGATATCCACTACCATGGAAGCTCTGTCGGGATCCTTCTTCAGAAAGTCATCCACTTCTCTGGCTGCTTCGGCTTTCTTGAGAAGAAATTGGTAGCATAACATCAACCGAAGGGACGTTTTTTGTGCGAATTCTTCCGCGTTCAACTCCCGAGCCTTAATCAAAGGGGTCACAGCATCCTGGTACTTCTTCGCTTCGAACGCCGCCCAGCCTATCCAATAATAGGCCTGAGCTCCCCCTGTGGTGGCGGGATAATTTTTCAACAACTGCCGGAAAGTCGCGGTCATCTGCGGGTAATCCCCCTGTTGTCCGAGCGTCAGTCCTTTTTGAAGGAGAGCCGTTTCGGTTTCGGAGCCGGGGTAATCCGAAATGATTTTATTAAAGTCGGTGACCGCCGCGGGAAAATTCTTGACCTCCTGATAGAGAAGCGCTCGCTTCAGCAAAGCCTTGGAAGCCATCTTGTGCTTTGGATATTTATTTATCAGTCCGGAGAAGGCGTGCATCGCGGATTGATTGTCTTTTAAAAGGAGGAACGCGTACCCGGCTGCGTAATAACAATCGGCTTTGTAAGCGTCAGCCAGAGAAGAGTTTGTTAATTCCAGATAGAGTCTTGCGGCTGGCTCGTATCTGTTAAGTTGGTACAAAGCCTGAGCTTTCAGCAGCTTGGACTTATCGGCGCGCTCTCGCCCGGGGCCGGTAGCGAGATAGGAATCGACTTCCTGAACGAGCGACGGATCCTTCATCGCGTCGAGGGAAACCAGCTTCTGATAGCGTGCGTCGTACGCTTCCGAGCTGTTCGGATAGATGCGGATTAACTGGTTGTAGAGCTCAAGTGCCTTTTGGTGTTTACCCAGTTGCCGGTAGGAGTTTGCCACGAGGAGCATAACACTGGGTCTGGTTTCGTCTCCCGGCGAGTTCGAGCTCGTCGCGTAGGAGTCAAGCACCTGCGCAAATTTGTCTCCTTCGTATTCGATCTTCATGAGCTCGAGTTCGGCGACCTGTTTCCATTTGCCTCCGGTATTCAGCGCGATTGCGGCCCGGAGAAGTTGGTCTGCCGTGTCCTTCTGCTTGAGATCCGAGGCGAGAATTCCGGCTCGCGTCAGCGCCTCTGCCTTCACGACCGGTTTGACTGCATCGCGGCTGAGGTCCTGGAACAAATCAAATGCCTGTTGTCTTTGATTATTCTCGAGGGCGTAGTAAGCCAGCGATAAACGGGCTGCGTCGCGGTAAGGGTTTTTGCCGGGAGTCTTGGCTACGTCTTCGTAGGCAAATTTTGCTTCGGCCCTTTTGTTGCTTAACTCGAGGCACTTGGCCTGATAGTAGCGAGCTGTGAGCTTTACCTCCGGCGTTTTGGCATTCGTGAACGCTTTCTCGTACAGGGACGCGGCATCCGAATAGCTCTTTCTGTCCAGTTCGTGAGAAGCAAGGCGGAATGCCGCACTTCCTACGTACTCGCCTGAGCCTATTTCGTCGATGAGCATCCGATATGTATTCAGCGCGGGCTGTTCCTGGCCGAGGATTCCGTAACAGTCGGCCAAGCGATACATCGCGGACGGGCGCGCGGGGTCGCTCGGGTATTGGCCGAGGTATTTTTCGTATTCGGGAACGGCGAGATCGTAGAGTTTCCGGATGTACAATCCGTCAGCGATGGCGAGTTGATTTTTTGCCGGATCGGTGGCCTGGGCTTCCTGTCCCTGATTTGGAGCCAGTCTTATCTCATCGTCCGTGGCCTGATCCCTCGTCTTGGAATCGGGTTCGGCGGCGCTTCCAGTCGATGCTTTAGCGTCTGGATTATTCTCAAGATTTCTGCGTGGCTCCTGAGCCTGGGATGCCGGGATATTCTCGTTCAGGATCGATTGCGAACCTCGCACTTGATCGGGATGAACAGGAAGCGCTCTTGGAGCGGGCGCCGGTGTGGGAGTAACAGGGAAAGCCCGTCGAACCTCCTGTGCTGCAAGACCCGAAACCAGGCATATGCTAAGTAAGAAAATCGGCCAGGAACGAGATCTCATTGTTCCGGTTTACCAGTCGCGAAGGCAACATTCCAAATGTCTGCCTGACGGCAGATGTCGAGCACATCGACGATGTGCTTGTAATCCACAGCTTGATCCCCCCTGACGATGACCGCCTGATCTGGGTAGAGTTGGGAAAGCCTCTTCAGCTGATCCAGGAGTTCCTGGGAGTTCTTTTGCTGTCGATTCACGATAATTGTACCGTTGGCTGCGATATTGATTACCACTTGACCAACGTAAGGTTGGGGCTCGTTAGCCTTTGTGGCCGTTGGGACCCGGACATCCAGCTCGTTCTCGGTCAGCGCAAAGTTCCAGGTCACGATGAAAAACACCAGGACGACCAGAAGGATGTCGACCATTGGCGCAATCATGAACCCGAATATCCTGGGTTCTGGTTGTTTGCGAAAATTCATTGAGTTCAGATCTCGTCGCTTTCGAGTACTCGGGATCGTTCTGGCCGGCGCAGCATTTGGTGGGCTGTGATCATGTTCACGATGTGCGAGGTGGCCGATTCCAGATCGGAAATCATCGAGGCAACCTTACCACGGAAAATTGCATAAAATGCCATGGCAACAATTCCAACGATGAGGCCCGCAGCCGTCGCGACTAACGCTTCCGACACGCCGTGCGCCAGCAAAATAGGGCGAGATTGGGTGGTATTGCTGGCGAGAACCCCAAAAGAATTGATTATGCCGACCACGGTGCCCAGAAGGCCCAGCATCGGCGAGAGCGTTGCGATATCCGCAAGATAAACGATCCGATGATTCAGGCTGGTCGCGACGCGGGAGCCTTCCGTTTCGGCAACCTCGCGAATTGCTTCGGGAGTTGCAGCTGGATTTTTGGTCGCGAAGTCAAGCGTTAGAGAAGTGATACGGGCCACGGCTTCCGGGTGACGATTGGAGACCGCGATCAACCCGAGGTAGTCGCGTTTTCGAAGCAGCGCCTCGGCGGTCTCCATGAAGCGCCGGGTTACGATCGCTCCTTTTCGCAGGCTGAACAGGCAGGCAAAGACGAGGGCCACCGTAATTAGAGAAGCGATCACAAGCGGGATCATTACCCAGCCCCCTGCCTTGATAAGCTGGAGCAAAGTCGCTTGGGGTGAGTTTGGCGAAGGAGCCGCTTCGACGGCTTGCGCCAGAAGTGAGGCAATCGGAACAACAAACGGATTCATCACGGTTAGCTCCCTATTTAAATGCACGTGTCCTCGAAGTGCAAACGAGTTCCTTACGCCAGTCCGGTGAACCTATCCAAAACGTTACCAGGCCGGCCGTGAGGAAGAAACTCTCTCACAACATTGATTTCATGCAACAGAAGGCTGAGGTCCTGGCTGAGGTTCCTCGCAGGCGTGATTGGACGGAATCGTGCATGCAGCGTACTCTCTGTCCGATGGAGGTCGTTGCCCGAGGCGAAAAGCCAGATCCGAATGAAAAATTGCGTGACGTGCCGCATAAGCCTGGGGTCTACCTCATGAAGGACAGGCTTAAGCGAGTCATTTACGTAGGAAAAGCGCGCGATCTCAGGAAGCGCCTCGGGCAATACTTCATTCCCTCCAGGCGGTTAACAGCTGATCTGAAAACGCGTGCGTTGCTTGACAGCGTCTGGGATTTTGAAATTCATCCGGTCCGCAATGAACCGGAGGCGCTCCTGCTCGAAGGGAAGTTAATCAAGGAATTTCGGCCCAAGTACAATGTGAGCTTTCGTGACGACAAGAGATTCCTGTTGGTAAAAGTGAATCTTTCGGATCCGATCCCGCGGTTTCAGCTGGCGCGTTTGAAAAAGGATGATGGATGCCGTTATTTCGGGCCCTTTGCCCACGCAGGTGCGCTTCGCTCGACGTTGAGTTGGATGAAGAAACGCTTCGGAATTCGCTCCTGCCGAGCGCCGGAACCCGGTGAAGAGGATTATCGCCGATGCATGGATCATATCATCAAGAACTGTTCCGCGCCCTGCATACGCCGGGTAAGTTTGGACGAATACAGGGTAAGGGTTTTGCAGGCATGTGAGTTCCTTGATGGCCAGAGTCAGGAAATGCTGAAGCAGATCGAGCAGCAAATGAAAAGCGCTGCGGAGAAACTGGATTTTGAGAAGGCTGCGGAGCTGCGAAACATGCTGGAAGATTTGCGGCGTACTACCCGGCCGGCGCGTCGATTTATCAGAGGTTCGTTGCCCACATCGATCGATCCTGAAGCAGACCTTCGCTCGCTGGCTGACGCGCTTTTGTTACCGCTGCCTCCCGTCACGATGGAATGTTTCGACATTTCCAATATCTCGACGACACACGTTGTCGCTTCGATGGTGAGTTTCAGAAACGGAGTTCCGGACAAATCCAATTATCGAAGGTATCGGATCAGGACGGTCGAAGGACAGGACGATTTTGCCAGCATGGCGGAAGTGGTTCGCAGGCGCTATTCGCGCGTATTACTGGAGAGTCGGACTGCCGCGCCGGATCTGCATGAATTCAGTCAGGAAACGCCATTGGAATCGATGACGAAAATTCAACAGATCCAACCCGAAAGGACGGTTCGATTGCCCGATCTAATCGTTGTAGATGGTGGAAAGGGCCAACTCAGCGCGGCTTGCCGAGAACTTCAGCGACTTAGCCTGCACGAGATTCCAATTATAGGCCTGGCCAAAGAATACGAGGAAATCTATCGCCCGGGGAGAGCACTCCCGCTGCGGCTCCCAGAAGGGTCGGGTGCTTTGCAACTGCTACAGAGGATTCGGGATGAAGCGCATCGCTTTGCAAACGGCTACCACCAGCTTCTGATGAAGAAGCGAGTTGCAGAAAGCATTTTGGATGACTGCCCCGGTGTCAGCGAAAATCGCAAGCAGACATTGCTTAAGCACTTCGGGTCGATCGAACGTCTGCGCAAAGCCTCCGCGGCTGAAATTGCAAGGCTGGACGGGATTAGTGAGAGACTTGCCGAAGTCATTACGCGATTTCTGGATAGGTGAGGAGGAAGACAGGAGTTCAGGCGCCTGTTTGCTCCTCCTTGGGTTGCGGTGTTCTCTGGCTGACGAGAAACTCCTTGCGCGATCCCATGTCGGGTGCTGTTTTAAGTACTTGATGAATCAGCGGTTGATGATTTGGGCGTGTGCGCTTAGCATACTGGCTTTGTCGAACGCGCGATCTGACGAGGCGAGCTCGACGGCCCCGACGAACTTGGTACCCAGCTGGGAAACGCAGCGCCAGGCTGCGACATACGCCCTTGCCATACCGGCACCAAGAGGTCAGATCACCGACCGCAATGGTGTTCCTCTGGCTCAGACACGTGTCAGTTACAACTTAAGTGTTGTATTTCCGACGCCCTTGGATTTCACGGACCATCAGATTGTGGAGTTCGTAAATCGTGCTGTGGCTTCTGTTTACGGGTTGAATACTCGCCAGGTTGGGTTTTCACAGGAAGGGGCTGTGCAGCATTATCGCAACCGCGGTGTGATTCCATTCGATATCGCAACGGATCTACCCGATAGCGAGGTCGCAAAACTGCAAGGCAAACTTCCGCCCAGCCTCATTTTGCGAGGGACCTACGTGCGCATCTATCCGCAAGGCTCCGTTGCCGGCTGCGTCGTCGGCTACACAGGCCGAACAAGTCGTGAAAGCACGCGGATCCTCCAAAATAACGAACCTCTCTGGCCGGAGAGCGAAGGGCGGGAAGGCCTTGAACAGACTTTCGATGACCAGCTTCGTGGCAAATCCGGTACGCTGAGCCTTACCTTCGATAAGGACGGCAACAAAACGGGCGAGCGTATCGCAGTTCCGCCTGAACCGGGGTACAATCTTGTCACGACGATTGACCTCGACATGCAACGATTGGCCGAGAAAATCCTTCAAAAACGGGCCAAACGCGGGGCAATCGTTGTTACCGATCCCAACACGGGCGAAGTCCTCGCGCTTGCTTCGTGGCCCACGATTAATCCGAACGATTTCGTTCCTTCGATTTCCGAAGAGCGATTTAAGAAGATCGAGAGCGATCCAAATATTCCTATGTTGCCCAGAGCGTATCGCTCCGCCTATCCGGCTGGGTCCACCTTCAAGGTTTTCGTCGGAGTGGCGGGCTTCGAAAGTCGCGCTATCAGTCCGAAGGACGAGTTTGACTGTCCATCAGCTTGGGAGGTGGGTAATATGGTTTTCCACAACTGGAGAAAAGGCGATGGAGGTGACCTCAATTTTCGGCAGGCGCTGACACAGTCCTGCAACACCTGGTTTTTTCAGGTCGGGCAGAAGATCGGGGCGCGCACGCTGATAAGCTGGGCTGAGAAACTCGGCTTGGGAACCCGCACAGGAATTCTGCTGAATGGGGAGGCCGAAGGTCGGATACCGACGGATAGCTACATGGTGCAGACATACCACCGCCATTTTATGGCGGGGGATCTGGCCAACTTTTCGATTGGCCAGGGAGACATTCTGATCTCCCCTCTTCAGATGGCGCAAGCGATGGCCGCTGTCGCCAATGGCGGGATCCTGTATCAAACCAGAATTGCGCGTCAGGTTCAGACTTTGAATAATGAAGTGGTTTATGTATATAGTCCGCGCGCCAAGGACATCCTCAGGCTCGGGCCGGTAACCCTTGAGGAGTTGCGGCAGGGCATGATGAGCGTGGTTTCAAGTCCGAATGGGACCGGAGGCGCTGCAGAATTGAAGAACGTCAAGGTAGCAGGGAAAACCGGGACAGCGCAGTGGGGGCCAAAGAAGAAAGAGCGCACCGCCGCGTGGTTTGCCGGGTTTGCTCCCGCTGATGCACCGAAATATGCCTTTGCTGCTCTGTACGAAAGTGCCCCCGGCGAACAGGTTCATGGGGGCACGGCCGCTGCGCCGATGATCGGTGAACTATTGCGTGAAATCTTCAAGGCTGAACCGCCGCCGAAGAAGAGCTCGCATCAAGACGATTCGGAACAAATGGACGAGGATTCTCCGTCCGGAAACGACCAAAGCAACTGAATTCGTGCGGGAATTGCGGATTGCGAATTTCGAAATGCGGATTTGTAGTTAGTTCGCCGTCTCAAACTCTTCTTCAAATTCAATCCGCGATTCGCAATCCGAAATCCGCAATTGCTGTACCGTAACCTTGGCATCAGCTCCGGCTAAAAATGGGTTGCAGCTCATTGGCTTTGCGTTGAGGCTGGGCGGATAATGATCAAACGGATTACCCTCGCAACCCTCCTGTTTTTCTCCGCTTATGTTGCTTCGGCTGAGGACGCCACCCCGAGTGCGTCGCCTGCCGCAGCTGCTTCCGCCCCCGGCTCCACTTACAAAACTGACAAGGACAAGATCAGCTACAGCCTGGGAGTTGATATCGGGCGAACACTGCAGAGGCTGCAATTGGATCTAAATGAAGAGGCCCTTTCCAAAGGGATTGGCGATATACTTGGCGGTAAGCCGATGGCAATGACAGACCAGGAGCTGCAAGAGACGCTGCAGGCCTTTCAGCAGAAAATGATGCAGAAGCAGCAGGAGGCTATGGCCAAAAAGCAGAGCGAGATGAAGGTCGTCGCCGACAAAAACAAAGCGGACGGCAAAAAGTTTCTTGAGGATAATGCGAAGAAATCAGGTGTAAAGTCGACGCCGAGTGGTCTGCAATATAAGGTCATTAAGGAGGGTAAAGGGGACAAACCGAAGGATTCGGATATCGTCGAAACGAACTACCGTGGCACCACAATCGATGGAAAAGAATTTGATAGTTCGGCAAAGCACGGCGCCAGCAGCAGTTTCCCGGTCAACGGCGTGATCAAGGGCTGGACAGAGGCTTTGAAGTTGATGCCGGTTGGTTCGAAGTGGGAATTGTATATTCCGTCTGACCTAGCGTATGGCGACGAGGGGTACGGCGATGATATTCCTCCGGGATCGACTTTGGTTTTTGAAGTGGAGCTGCTCGACATCAAGAAAAATGCTGGCACCGGGCCGGCTGGTCCCGAACAGCAGCAAGGCCAGAGCGAAAAGAAGCCGGCGGGTTCTTAGGATTGGAGTTTTGGGGTTTGGAGTTCGGAGCGCAAAATCTAACCCTGAACGATTCCGGGTGCGCGAGAGTCCATCAGACCCAGTTGTGCCATTCGAGCACGAGGACGATTGATAAGGGAAACAAAGCTGGGAGAAGCCCAACACCCTGTTTCAGCCTGTTTAAACCCAATTTTGCTTCGGAGCCGTCTCCCGGGCGGCTCTATAGCGCGAAAATCTCATCCCCCGGCCGCGGGATGAGATTTTCGCGCTAGGCCTATTCTTTCCGATTTTGAATATGCAGTTCACGGAGTTGTTTTTCCGAAACTTCGCTCGGCGATTCCATCATCAGATCCTGGCCCCGGCTGTTCTTCGGAAATGCAATAACGTCACGTATGTTTGACGTCCCGGTGATTAGCATCACCAGGCGGTCTACGCCGAGCGCGATCCCTCCGTGTGGAGGAGCTCCGAAAGTAAAGGCGCGGAGCAGGTGCCCAAACAGCTTTTGTTGTTGTTCCGAACTGATTCCCAGGACGTCAAACATCTTAGCCTGCAGATCCTGCTCGTGAATTCGGATACTGCCTCCCCCAATTTCCACGCCATTCAACACAACGTCGTAGGCTTCCGCTCGAACTTTCGAATATTCGGCCGCTGTGAGAAGTGCGACGTCCTCCGTTTTGGGTCGGGTAAAGGGGTGGTGCATAGCGTTCCACTTTTGTTCGACCGGGTCAAAGCCGAGTAACGGAAAATCCAGTACCCAGAGAAATTTCAGTTCGGAGGGATCGCGAACCAATTTGCAGATCTCGGCAACTCTGAGGCGAATTCGACCGAGAACGGTACAAACGATTTCCCACGAATCCGCACCAAACAGAATTAGATCTCCTTCTTCAATAGACAGTGCCTCTTTCAGCTCGGCTTTCTCCGTCTCAGTGAAGAATTTCACAATGGGCGACTTCCACTCGCCATCTTCAACCTTGATAAATGCCAGCCCTTTTGCCCCCGCGGTTTTCGCGAGGTTCGTCAGCTCTTCAATTTGGCCGGTCGTGATTTTCGCGAAACCCTTTGCATTAATTGCTTTGACGACGCCCCCGGCATTCAGCGCAGCTCGGAAGACCTTGAACTGTGACTCGCGAAAAACTTTGCTGAGATCGACAAGTTCCATCGCAAAGCGCATGTCCGGTTTGTCGATACCGAATCTGTCCATTGCAGCCTGATAGCTCAACCGCAGAAACGGCGTTTCGATCTCAATTCCGCGTGTGGCGCGAAAGATCTCTTTCAGTAGTCCTTCGACCAGGCTGAGGATATCCTCCCGTTCAACAAAAGAAGCTTCCAGGTCAATTTGTGTAAGCTCGGTAATGCGGTCCGCACGCGGATCTTCATCGCGAAAGCATTTAGCGATCTGGAAATAGCGTTCGATCCCGCCGACCATCAGGAGCTGCTTGTACTGTTGCGGTGATTGGGAAAGCGCATAATAACGCTGCGGGATCAGCCGGCTTGGCACGAGAAACTCGCGGGCGCCTTCCGGTGTGCTTTTCGAAAGGACCGGGGTCTCGATCTCAAGATATCCTTCTCGATCAAGAAATTCCCGAGTCGCTTTGGCAACTTTGTGACGAGCCCTCAAATAACGAACGAACGAGGGGCGCCGTAAGTCAAGATAGCGATAAGCAAGGCGCAAATCCTCATTGCCCACCTCTGCATGAATGGGAAACGGCGGCACTTCGGAGCGATTGAGAATTGTTAACGATGCAGCGACAACCTCAATTTCCCCGGTCGCGAGCTTCGGGTTCTGAGTTCCATCCACTCGCAACGCAACGCTACCCACCACTTTCACGACATCTTCGGCACGCAAACTGTGAGCCAAAGCGGCCGTTTCAGGCGATTCTTCAGGCCGAAAGACCACTTGCGTAATCCCTTCGCGGTCCCGCAGATCGACGAAGATCACGCCGCCGTGATCTCTTTCCGAGTCCACCCACCCGGCTAAGGTGACTTCCTGGCCTGTGTTGGACGCTCTCAGTTCGTTGCAGTGATGCGTGCGGTACATGGTGTCGTTGTTTAGAAAACTTTTTAAACGCCGGCAAAGATTGAGTGGATCTCGTCCTTGGAAATGATCTGCTCGGTTCGGTCGGAGAGCTGCTTCACGCGCAGTTGTGGCCACTCCTGGCCAACTACAATCGCACGAGCTGCTCCCAAAGCCTCTGCCAGTTGAAATTGTTTACCAACCTTTGCCGGCTCGAGTGCGTAATCGACGGAGATCCCGGAACGGCGAAGGGAATCTGCGAGCTGGATTGCGTTTTCGCGCCGGCTTTCGTCCGCCACCACAATGAAGGCGGCAAGCCGATTCTTCAGCGCATTGTCGATGCGCAACTTCGTGTGATCGAGCTCAGACAAAAGATTCCCGAACGTTACATCTCCGATCGCAAAGCCGGCTGCTGGAAGATCGACGGCTCCGTCACTTATAACGGAAAGCAGATTGTCATAGCGTCCGCCTCCCGCAAGAGATCGGGTTTCCTTCTTGCGGTCAAAAAATTCGAAAACCAGCCCGGTATAATAGTCAAGACCTCGAACGACGGTCAGATCGAGTTCGACATATTCTTCCAGTCCCCGCCACCGTAATTCGCGAAACAAGCTTTCAAAGCCAGGCAGCGACTCCGCAGGTGTTTTCAGAAATTCGTGCACCGTTTCGGGACTTAGACCGAAGGCTTCAAACTTTCGAGCGGAAATATCTTCGCTTTCACGCCCGAGCTTATCGACGATTGCGAGAAATTCCGATAACCGGTCAGGCGACATCTTATTGCGAATGAGGAACTCAGCCCAAAGCGCCCGATTGTTCACCCGGACAAAAAAGTCGCTGCTTGTCAGGCCGAAAGCCTCGTGCAAGGCGACGCCCAACGCGATCAACTCCGCGTCCGCCGCGGCGGAATTGTCCCCGATGATATCACAGTTGATTTGATAGAATTCCCGGAGCCGGCCCTTCTGTGGTTTCTCGAATCGAAAGAATGGCGAAATGCTGAACCATTTGAGAGGTTTCCTGAAATCTCTTTCCCGTGCCGCCACCAGACGAGCCAGTGTGGGCGTCATTTCCGGCCGAAGACAGACATCGCGTTCCCCTTTATCCAGGAATCGGAACAGTTGCGTCTTTAGTTCTTCGCCGCTTTTCTTTTTATAAAGTTCCGTGGGTTCCAACGTTGGCCCATCGTACTCAGAAAATCCGAATGATCGCGCAACCTTGCGCCACGTTTCGAAAAGGTAATTTCGAAATGCGCATTCTTCTGGATAGAAATCGCGGAAGCCGGGCAGCCGTTGCATAAAAGGAGAGCGGAAAGGATGCATTCAACCTGCTGAAAATCAAACGAGAAGCCTGGCCGAACCCCAAACTCCAAACCCCGAAGGGGATTCACCACAGAGGCACAGCGCGGCGTAGCCGCAACCAAATTCTACGTCTTGCGAAAAAACGGTCTTGCAGTTCCCCCGAAAAAACGAGCACGTAATTCTCGGTTTCTTTGATGTGTCATCGAAGGAATCAGGTGACTCTGTCCCCCGAACCCCCTGGGATTTTTCGCTTTAGGCTTGCTCCGGCAGAGACCCCGGCCCTTGCCGGGGGAGGTTCAAATCCAAGGGTGATGGCACGCCG
>Ga0306920_100011433_pt1 | contig 11991 bp, 18 predicted proteins | sample flu12Cox44000170_FD_204666 | JGI IMG/M metagenome (GOLD analysis project Ga0306920, IMG submission 204666) | Lab enrichment of tropical soil microbial communities from Luquillo Experimental Forest, Puerto Rico - flux4day.12C.oxic.44.000.170 (v2)... | ecosystem: Environmental > Terrestrial >...
TGTTGAACCGGGCGTTAATTTGTAGTAACTAAGTGTTCATCCGGCCGGTACGCGCCAGCCACTCTTGCGGTATCAAATCCCCCGAGCGCTGGAAGATGGCGGCGCCGCCCGGAACGATTATCGTGCTCCTTCTGCCGGCGCTTGGTATTGCGCGATTACCGGGTGGATTTGGATTCGAGCGGCTTGGTCGCGCCGCGCGCCTGGTCGGCTGACTTGATGCCGCGCTGGAGGTCGCCGCTGGTGCGCCAGATGGCCTCGCTAACGTTCGGTTCAGCCTCGTCGTCATTGCCGTTGTCGGCGAGAAACTCGACCTCGAACTGGCGGATGGCGGCGGCGAGCTTGCGGCGTAGGAGGCCTGCGCGGGTCCTGGCGTCGTCTTCGTTCATCACGGCTTTGATGCTCGACATCATCGCTTTGCGCGTGATGCTCATGATGGTCACCTCATTTGTCTTTGGTCCGCTCGACTCGAATCATGCGGCCTGAGTTGGCCGGTGCGCAGATCGACGATACCGTTGCGAACGCAGAGCAAACCGAGCGCGCGGTCGAGCTAGTCAACTCGTTTGGCGCATACTTCACGCGCATACTTCACGGCGCCGTCAGTATGGCGGCTGCGCCAGCGACTTGGACGGCTCATGCAGGACTGCCAGCGGCTGACTATCCCTGATCCGATAGTCACTTTCGAGGCGCATTTGAAGGCCGGCTTGTGGCGGCGCATGGAAGAAATGGGTTGGGACTCGGAGTGACGATATGCCAAGAAATTCTTTATGATCCGGCGGTTAAGAAAAATCCTGTGAGAGTTTTGGTACCTTTGTTGGAATTTAACCAACACATGAAGGATGCACGTCTGGGCATTCCGACGCCTGCTCTGCTTGCTAAAACGGTTGAAAAGCTCGACGCGGTGCGGATAGAAGATCGCAATACAAAGGGCGACGTGTATGAGTACATGCTCAGCGAGATCGCGACAGCCGGGCAAAATGGCCAATTCCGTACTCCACACCATATCATCGCTCTCATGGTCGAACTGACTGAGCCGAAGGTCATAGATATCGCCTGCGATCCCGCTGCGGGCACGTGCAGTTTTCTGGTCGCTTGTGGGGAATATTGGTACGACGCCGAGCGCCCTCACCAGGCTCTTGGCTATCGCAGCCCGCGAGCGCAAACGATGCCCGGTTTCGAAGGCAATGGAGAGAGGGAACACATGCCAGAGATTGATGATCTGATTCGCGAGGTGATCAGGAGTAACGCATCGGCCGATGATAAGACAAAGATTATTCAAGTATTGTTAATGGGGGCTCCGGCTGATCGATGGGGAATCAACCGCTACGTAATATGGGGCCTAATCGCGGTGATAGTAATGACAGTCATAGGAGTGGTCATCACGTGGGGCAGGGCAACAGGAAACCTCACTGAATTCAAGGTCCCGGAGGGACTCGTTGCTCTTGCCACGACCGCATTGGGGGCGTTGGCCGCATATTTAGTGCCGCCCAGCCATCCGGCAGCGACAACGCTTACGACCTCCGCTGGGGGACCGGCAGCTGGCTCAGAACCGGCAACTGGCTCAGGACCGGCAACTGGCTCAGGACCGGCAACTGGCTCAGGACCGGCAAGCGATGGCAATGGCGATGATCTATCCGGAAGCTAAGCGCGGAAGAGGTAATAAAGAAGAGGTAATAAAGACGAAGCAAGAAAAGCGTTACAAAGTGACGATTTTGGCAACACCTTGTTGAAATATGCCCGCTTCGCGTTTCTCGAAGACATTCGCCGAGAGCCGGACAGGTTGGCGGCATTGCCGGCTGACAGTTCGGTCGACGCTCGCGGCCTGCGAGTCGTCGGTCGTACGGATCCAATGTCAGGTAATTTTGGTCCTCGCCCTCGACGGCGACGCAGAAAATGAAAGGTCTGTTCGCAGGCTGCATCCAGACGCGCTTTCGAAACCGTAGTGCGGTGGCACGGAAACGCCCCTAGAAACGATTTTCAGCATGCAGGCTAAGCTCAGGGCCGCTCGGCTTACTTCGGCGTTAGGCAAATTTCGAGCTTTACCTTAGGATCCGCTGGTTTGGAGCACGATCTCACGATTGCGGTCGCTTACGTGTTATGAAAACCGCGTTTCGTCTTTAGAATCGCGCCGAATTCCACAAATAGATCGTTGAGGTCAATTGGCAGGAGAGAGTCGAGACACCCATCACAGAGGTAAAGAGACCGGATTATAGGCTTGTGCTTCTGAAGCCGCATTCGGCCTAAGTTCAGGCAGCCCGGGTGCTGACATGACTTTAGCGCCACGGCCAACGCAACGGCGCTTCGAGGCTTCATTTCGGGGCTCCCGGCGCTAGCCGTTTCCGCGCTCGGGCCCGCTCGGGCGCCGGTTTGATTGGTGGCCACAACTTCCCCTGACGACGCATGAAGGCACGCCGGCGGTTTTCCTGGCGCGTGCGCAAGCGGCCGAGCAAGTCTTCTGGGTGGCGGTATTGGTTGAAAAGATTCTGCCGCAAATCGCGCAATTGAAGCTCAGCGGCACGGTGGTTTGCCATGGTATGAGGCAAACTATAGCATCTGCCATCCCACTATCTATAGTTTGCCTCATGGTTTGGCCGCCTCATGAGGCAAAGCTATATAGTTTGCCTCACCTTCTAGTCGCCATTGCTATCGACGCGCTCCCGCAGAGCCTAAGCGAGACTGGCTGGTTTTCCGTCCGTGTCAGATACTGGCGGCGGCGCCACGAAGTCCTGAAAGCGGCCGAGCGGCCGCATGCCGAGCTGAAGCGCCACTTTAAGCACGAGCAACTACGATTGTTTGTCCGGGCCGGTAGCGGGCGGCTGAGCGTTTGCGGCCCGCCTGCGTTGTTGCTTGCGGGCCTGCTTGTCGAGCTTGCGCACTTCCTTCTCTGCTTCGCAGTTGCACTGCTGTGCGGTCGAAGTTCGGGCCCGGCGCTTGGGCCTGGGCGGCGGTAAGCTCGATAACCTGCGGCTCGATTTTCGGTTCGGGCCGCTGTTCCCCCCGCCGGGTTTCTTCTCTGCGCGCGCGCTCGGCGGCGAGGTTGATCACTTCGGCCTGATGCGCAGCAAGCTCAGCGCGTTGCTCTTGGCTCGCGAGATAGTAGTCTTGTTCCGCCCACAGGCAGTTGCAGCCTGTCCAAGTGTGAGGTGCACCCTATTTTTTTCCCTGGTTGCGTTGCTGGTGCGTCAACCTTACAGGTTAAAGGTTAAGATTTAATTGAACTGTCTCCTCCCTCGCTGAGTTTCTTCTGTGTATTGATGGCGTTCTTGCTACCAATGCCCCCGGCCAGTGTTCCCTAAAATTAGAAAGTCCGAGGCTTTGCCTCGGTCCTTATTGCCGCGTAGCCGAAGGCGAAGCGGCTTTTAAGAAGGATTGGAGGTCGCGCGGTTCTTACCGTGCGCACCTTCTCCCTGTTATTAAAGGTTATAAAAGGTTATCGGTGGCCAAAACCCCGAAAAGTGCTTGAATTCATTATATAATCTGGAAAACTGAGATACACGCTATCCCGTGCTTCCATACACGCTATCCCGTGCTTCCATACACGCTATCCCGTGCTTCCATACACGCTATCCCGTGCTTCCATACACGCTATCCCGTGCCTGAAGCGGATGAAAAATTGTGGTGATTATGGGTGTTATTCGGTGGGACGCTGCGTTCGTTTACGGCGCTCCCGGATTACTTTCTTGACGATGTGGTGGGCTTGTCCGGGGGTCGGGTTAATGTGAACCTTGATAGTGCTGCCGTTCTCGGAAACGCTGTAGTCGCGGAGAAAGCCAACTTTCTTCAGGTGTTCATGAGCCTTGATAATGTGGGCGCGAAGGCGCGGCTTATTTGAATCCTGCCGTCCGGTGATTTCCGTCAGTGTCTCAAACTTGTGAGCGCTAGGAGCCGCATGAGTCGAGTAGTAGGTATGGAGAGCCTTCGCCGTCACATCGCGGCCAAGCGCGTAACGTTGGTCGCGGTCGATGCTTGACCACATTCCAAAGCCGAACAGCACGCCAAATTTCGGGTTGATGGTGATGCGATAATGCTTGTCGAGTTCATCCTTTAAGCCGCCTTCAATCAGGTGGCCGAAAACGCGTTTCTTGTGGTCAGTGATGTCGATGGTGCTGGTGCAGAGCCGAATAAGCACCCTATGCAGCCATTCGTGGTCACTGAGTCCTGTCTGCCGGTTAAGCCGTTTCAACATACCGTGTGCAGTGAAGCTGCATTCGGTTCCGAGCGGGTGAGAACAAACTAAATCCAGCAGTTCGAGATAAACGTCTAGGTCGGACTGGTCGAATCGTTCACCATTAAAAAAAGCCTCGATGCCGGAAATGGCAAAGATGCGCTGCTGCTCGCGGAAAAGCGGGCGCTGTTCCTTGAAGTTGAGCGCAGGGAATAGCGCTGAGCGAAAAAAGGCATTAGGCGCAGCGCGGCGGGCTTCCCCCCAGAGGTGAAGCTGAACGACTTTCGCCAGGGCGAGGTGATTTGGCGCTGGCGGTTCTGGTTCCGGTCGCTGTTGAGTATCCTCTTTCGTGGCGCTCGCGTGGCCTGCGGCGAGAAAACTTTCGAGGGTTTTGGCTAACTCCGGGTTCGTCTCGCGAATTTCCGCTAACTTCTCGTCGGTGATGTCGGTAGGTTCGGCGGCGGTCTGTTGGTTGCTCATGGGGCCTCGCGTTGTCGTCCACGTCTGCTGCGCTCGATGATGGTTCGTTGGGGGAATGCTGCTGAGGTTCTTGATTGCGCCGTGCATCGCGCAATTCGAGAGCTGCTTTAAATGCGATAAGCGCTTCGTCGAGCTGGTCACTGATGCGGGTCCGCATTGAAGTTAGCCCTTTATCCCTGTTTGCGCTGGTTCGTCCTGGTCGTCAATTCTCATGCAAGCGTTCTATAAACAGTGGCACGGCTGACGTTGAGAATACCGGCTATGGCGTTGGCGCTATCACCTTTCTCATGAAGCTTCCGGGCATGCTCGATTTGCGAGGCGGTTAGTTTCGGCTTGGGGCCTGGGCGCATTCCTCGGGTGCGCTCGATGATAAGGCTGCGTTCGAGTTCCGCGAGCAGGGCTATCATCTGCCACATGGCGCGGCCCGTCGGCGTTTCCGTGTCGATGGCTTCTGTGAGCGAACGAAATTTCACGCTTCGGGTTTTGAGGTCGTCGAGCATGGTGATGAGGTCGCGCAACAGGCAGCGACTTTTCAGAAGGCCAACCAAACAGAGAGGCTATAAGCTCCTTATATATCAGGACGATTTGGACGCTCGCCTGATTCTTATTTCCAAGATTTCGGCATAACCAGGTCATGCGGTAGTTCGGTATCTTTATTTCCTCTGGCTGAATTAAGCTGTTCTTGCGTTAGATCAATAGCATCGGAAGCACCAACCGATAGATGCGCGCCGGTCAGGTTCGCGCCGGTCAGGTTCGCGCGGTACAGGTCCGCGCCGGCCAGGTGCGCGCGGTACAGGTCCGCGCCGGCCAGGTGCGCGCCGTACAGGTTCGCGACGGTCAGGTCTACATATTCCAGGTCTTGTTTAGTTAGGTCAGCTTTTTGCAAATGTAGTTGCCGACTTAATACTCTGCGGAAGTATATCTGCCAGAACTGCGGGTCGTGGCGGCCGAGCATGTGGTTGCTGGCCCATGAATAAAAGGCTAGAGCAGCGAAAGAGACGCTGCACAAAAACGTTAGCCAAAGTAAAAAGAGGCCGATTTTGGACGTCTGATTAGAGCGCCGACGTATCAGAAGAAACAGAAACACGACTACGAAAGAGCTTGTAAATGCAATCAATGTGGGCGCTTCAGGGCGAGGCAGTACCTTCCAAGTGAAGACCCCAAGCATGATGGGTACAAGCCAGTAAAATAGAAAAGTTGAGAGCCAAGTCGCAGTGCGATATGGGAGATTGAAAACGAATGGCAGCTCCGGGTGCAAAAGCTCTGAGTTTGAAGGGCTTGGTCGCTGACGCGTGAGGTTTAGCCAGTATCCAGCAAAAATGTGGAGATAGAACGATAGCGCAGTCAACACCAACGGGGCGAGGATAAGAAAAGCGACGAAGGAGATTTCGGTATCGGCGAAAGGCAGTTTGATTTTTGCATCGCTTGCAAGTAGAGACCTATCCGGCGCTCCAAGGGCTAGTCCGCAAAAGAAACAAAAGCCGATGAGGACGAGCAGCAACTTGTTAAGCGCCTTGGATATTTCATCGTGTTGTTTCTTCCAATCCTCCTCGGATAATTCGATTTTCTTTGATGCCGGCCACCACCATTTGCGTGGCCACTTCGTACGGTCAGCAAGTCTCACTCGTAATGGCACCTCGGTCGAGAGGGTGTTCTCTTGAGGTGTTGCTAGCTGGAGGTCACGTCTGGCCGGTGGCTCAGATAGTTCAGATTCCGGCGCTTGCCGTAATTCTGTGGCTTCAGGGGCGCTTTGTTGCGTCGCCATGAAATTACCATTTAGCACATTCGGCGGTTAACGATAGTCGCGACTGCGAGGTGCTTCATATCGAAATCTTCTCGACCTCATCGAGTGAAATCTCCTCCGCTCTCCTGTCATAAAGCTTCGTCGTGCGCGGTGACTCGTGGTTGGCGAGGTGCTGCGCATGTTCGAGCGTGCCGTTGTTCTTGAGGTAGGCGGTGATGCCGGTAGCGCGGAAGGTGTGGTTGCCGATTTGGGAAAAGACGAATTCTCTACCGCTCGAATACCGACCGGCGACGTGGGAGAACCTCCTACTTGATGCAGAGTCGCTGCTTCCGCACGTCGGACCCGTGCTGGTGTTAATGGCTGCGAGCATCGAGACCGCTATATCAGCGGTATTGAGACATTTGGCAACGAAGGGTCTTGTGCCTGACCAATTGTGGCAATGGATCAATGATCGTGGCGACTACCGCAAGGAGCCGTCAGTGGAGGAGGAATGCGACGTTCTTTTGAACGTGCTCGGTGGCAAAAGCCTCAAAACAGAGCCCAAGCTGTGGCAATCGTTCAAGAACATCAAGAACGCTCGAAACAACTTCGTTCATGAAGGCATACCCTCGATTACCAAAGGGGGAAAGGCGTTGAGCTCCGCTGAAGTCTCGCAACTCTTAGATTCTGCAAAGCAGATTATTAAGTTTCTTGAGGAGTTTTTACCCGAAAACCCTAGGCGACCAATCGCGATGGAGAAAACGGAATTTGAGTTCAGGCGTGAAGTTGGAGAAGGAGCGCTGGAGCCGCGCGTAATAAGCGGGCAAGGAATATTAGTGCCGCATCTTAAAACGGGTTAGGGTCACACCTGTAATGGTTTAACTGGTTTTGGGTCTTTGTGATCAGATACGTCTCGTGCCTTCCTTATTTCATGCACGATGGATGTTGCGAATCGCGAGTGTCTACTCCAGAGTGTAGCGCTGCGCATCGAATAGCCAGACCGCAAGCATACGGCTCTTTATGAGACCACGTCGGCAAGTTGTTCGCGTCAAGGGCAAGTACGAATCGCGAACATGCGTATGATCGTCGCCAAGTAAAAGCGGGCCGGAACGTCACTATTGCTTCTATATCTGAGTCAACAACTATAGGAGCGTTTATGTGGCGCACTGCAAAGTTAAAATGCTGTCCAGGTGTGAGAACTTTCTGTATTTCTCCATAGGGAATAATTGAGTCATGGACCACGAGAATGGCTCCGTTCGGAAATCGTGTTTTGATTTTGATCCCGAACAATAGAGCTCTCACGTGATGAATCGGTAAGATACCATCGTTGCGAACCGAGAATGAAAGCGGCTGAGGTGCAGAAAATGAAGACGACGAAATATCCAGAATGATACGGGGAAGATAAAATGGTAACGATAAAGCTATGCCGACAATGCCAATCACAACTAACATCGTCCAAGCCCAGAATCGAGGTGTGCGATAGAAGGGGCGACGATCTGCTCCTATTGAGGTCTGCATAATATAGTTACATCATCCTTCATAGAAAATAGTGCGGGACAAGGACTATTTCGTGCTCAGGTCGTAACAATATTCTGCAAATATCAATAGTGCTTGAATTATCCCAATGACGGTTACAATTATTGCCGCCAATGAATGTCTCATCGACTTCGACCGGGCTCATCAGTTCGGGAATTCATCATTCGCCAGCATCGCACGAACGCGAGGGCAGATGTAAGCCGGAATTTCCGTTTTGACCTTCTCGGTTAGGTTCCTCATAGACCCAATGGCACGTGTAGTGCAACGGTTGCGAGCCTTCATCCCGCTGCGAGCCGCGGCCTGCTGCTGAAGCGGCCGATTCTATCGTTGCAGCCGTGCCCCAACCCGATGCTGCCCATTCGCAGCCGATTTTCGAAGATACCTCTCCTCCCCCTGCCTATTGCCCGCCCGGTTTGAAGGTCAGCACCAACCACCGCTACCCTGCCGGTACCGGCAGCGCCGCGATCTTACCCAGCATCCCGGCAAACAGCCGCCGCGTGAGATGACTCTCGGCCAGCAAGAGCCAGTAGCATCGCTGTCCACCCTGATTTCCAGCGCGGGGTTATACATTGGGTGGCCAGGCTCTCCCGCCACGCCAAAGAGCATGCCGGGGGAGGTCTCCCCGAGCGGAATCCGGACCCGCGCGCGCTTATCGACGGCTTGGACGTGGCCACGACCGAGACATAGACCACCACTGCCGTAGGGCGTTAGCGCCAGGCCGACGCCACGGCATATTCGCGGGGAGCCGCCCGCAAAGGGTTGCCGGCCAGGATATCTCCGGACCGCCTGGCGCCAACGGGCAATCGAGCGCCGAGCCGCGGGCTTTGCTCACAGTGGGTGAACAGGGCAATGCATGGTATTGTCCTAATTCGACTGAGGCGGTCCAGAACCAAATTGGGGCAGAGCATCCCTGATCTCGAACCACGACGCTCTGCGATCAACAAAAACGTGCATCTCAGGTTCGAGGGCTAGTTTATCGTCCAGAGTGCCTGCTGGAAGCCCAACGATAGACTCGTCCACATACGGAGCCGGGCCGCCACAGACCGAACAGAAGGTTCGGGTATAACCGGGTGGCGTCTCCTTCACCGGCGCAACATACCGGCGGACCAATTCCTCGCCAGCTATCCATCGGAATCCGGGACGTTGTCCTACGATCCAAGCAGCGAACGCTGACCCGGTCGATTTTTGGCACCGTGAACAGTGGTCCAAACTAAATCGAATGATTTCGCCGTTATACTCGTATTGAATGCCGCCACATAGGCAACTGCCGCGCAATACGCCCTCGCTTGCTGTCTTCAGTTTGGGGTCTCTCAACCAATTCCTCGAGCGATCCATAGCCGATCTGATGCCCACGCTGTCATCGGCGGCATGTCAGTCAAAAATGGCTATGTCAAATCAGGACACTACCATGGCTTTTACTCAATCATCATGCCGTGTCGTTGCGATGAAGGCTTTGTGACGAAAGCGGAGCCAACCGACCAAGCAGCGTGATTAAACCCGGACCGAGGGCGAGTCACACACGGCTCGTCCGTTTTGCGGTGGTTCTCGGCCTCGATGGCTTATATGCGAAAGCGGCGCTCGGGCGACCGGTCCACATCGGCGATGAATGGAATATCGTCATCATCAGCCGGGGGCAGCGCCTCGTGTCCCGAATTGAAGTCCGCAATGCCGTCGTCAGCGCTGGCGGCAGGACGCCCGCCGAGGAACTGCACGCGTTGCGCCACGATTTCGGTGCGCTGACGCTTGCCGCTGCCGTCGCGGGCCTCGTACTCGCGACTGGCGATACGGCCTTCGACATAGACCTGGCGCCCTTTCTTCAGGTACTGCCCGCAGAGCTCGGCCTGCTTGCCCCAGGCGACGATGTTATGCCATTCAGTCTGTTCGTGGTTGTGGCCATCGCGTCCTTGATAGCGCTCGGTGGTGGCCAGCGAGAAGTTGCAGACGCTCTGGCCTGATGGGGTCGCGCGGACTTCGGGGTCGCGCCCGAGATTACCGACTAAAATCACTTTGTTGACTGACAAGATATATTCCTCCTATCGCCCAATTGCCGGGAGCAACCCTGGCATGCATCTCGATCATCATCGCGATGATTCTGTTGCAAATGGTTCGCACAAGTGGCGTGTGTAGTCTCGTTGCAGAGCTAGATTTGCCACATCGGCTACGTAATCCACTCAGGCTTGCGTTCGAGCAAATTAATTCGGCATTGACACCCGCCCCAGCTCCGCCCGCAACGCAGCCAAGAGCCGCTCTCCCTCGGCACTCAGCTCGTACCCGCACTTCTCATAGCGCGCCATCGAATGACCTCCCACACGCCATCCTAGCGCCCAGGGAAGCCGGGCAAGCACGCGACCGCCGATGCGCGCAAGCACAGGCAGCATGGGCAGAACCTGTTCCTCTTCGTAATAGGGTTTTCACCGGCGCCAGCAAAATTTTTTTTCTGCTAGACCCAGATTTTTTTCTGATCATACCCTGTTGTCGTGAGGCGAAGAATAGGCGAAAATTATTTGCATGGCGGGGGTGAGGGATCATCACTGTCGCGATGGGGTGCCGGGGGCTGGTACCAGGGTCGCAGCAACGCGATGACCAGCATGTTTACCGAGCCGCGCAGAACCATGCGCCGCAGGCACCAGGACGACCGCTAAGCCACGATCACAATAGCGCGGAGACTGGCCGCTCCTTCCCGTCGGTTCGGCCTAAGCCCGGCCCGGAGTACGTCAATAACAAAAGGGTCAGTGCCACCAACACCGACAGCCCGCTGACAAAGCCCGATATCGGAGGTATCGAGCTATGCAACTAACCGATCAACAATTACTCGAACGCTGTCATTGCGGTCACGGACGCGCATGCCACTACGGCATGTCATTCAATGGCGAGCCGGTACACGAAACCTGCGATCGCTGTTATTGCCCGCGCTTCACGCTGGCCGAGGGCTTCACCGCAGAGGAACGCGCCGTGCCACGCCGTCCGCTGCCATCAGACCCTATCGACGAATATCAGCGCTGTCGCTGCCTATGTCCGCGCGGCCAGCATGACGGCCCGCTGATGCTCGGCCCGTGCTCGAGCTGCAGCTGCCAGCGTTTCTTGCGGCGCTCATCCGAAACTGACGAAGCCGAGATCAAACTGTTGAACACGACGCTTGAGCATGTGTTCGACGCCATAGTCTGGCCAGGCCGCAAAGCCGCGTAACTCAACCCGGGCGAGTCACTGACGGCTCGCCCATTCCCGCCGAACTGCCCACCATATCAGCGCAAACGTCCTAAAAAGCTCGAATAGTTTTGTCCTACGTTTGTGTCCCACAAAAAGCTAGGCAAACGTTAATCTATTTTTGCAGACCAAATTGCGGACAATATCGACCGATTTTGTCGCGCCTGTTATGGTGTACCCATGCTCATTGGCTACGCTCGCATCTCCAAAGACGAGTCCAATTACATCGCTCAAGCGGGCGCCTTGCGCCAGGCCGGCTGCGCCGAGGTGGTCGAGGAAATCGCCAGCGGCGCCAAGTGGGAACGGCCGAAATTGCAGGCACTGCTTCAGCGCCTTGAGGCTGGTGACACGCTGGTGGTGTGGAAAGTCGACCGGCTCAGCCGCTCATTGCTCGATATGGTGAGGATTGCCGGCGACCTGGAGCGCCGCAACATCGCGTTTAAAAGCCTGACCGAGAATTTCGATACCAGCACCGCAGTGGGCCGCATGACGCTCGGCATCCTGGCGACGTTCGCGCAATTCGAGCGCGACATGATCAAAGAGCGCACACACGCGGGACTCCGAACCGCGCACGCAGCCGGACGCTTCGGCGGACGTCCGCGCAAGTTCAAGCCGCTCAAGGCTGCCGAGATCGTGCGCGCGATCACGACGGGTGAGAAAACGCCGGCAGAGGTTGCGCTCCTCGAGGACGTGCACTTGAAAACCATTCATCGGCTGCTGGCCAAGGCGCAATGAAAGTTACGGTGATCTACACCGAGCTTAACGCCACGCCGTTCAAAGGATTCTGACCATGCCGCCGGTGATGATGGAGAAGCTCTATAACGTGCGCCGCTGGCGTCAAGCTGTGGCAGTGGGGCTTATCAGCCTCGCCGGCGGGTGCGCGGTG
>Ga0306920_100011434_pt1 | contig 11991 bp, 6 predicted proteins | sample flu12Cox44000170_FD_204666 | JGI IMG/M metagenome (GOLD analysis project Ga0306920, IMG submission 204666) | Lab enrichment of tropical soil microbial communities from Luquillo Experimental Forest, Puerto Rico - flux4day.12C.oxic.44.000.170 (v2)... | ecosystem: Environmental > Terrestrial >...
CGTTCGGAAATAACGCGCGTATATTGGGCGACGGCATCCCCGTACTTCTTTTCCTGCAGATAGAGCGAGGCCAACGCCGAACGGATCAGCAGATCCTTCGGCTCCTTCTCGAGGCGGGTATTCAACACCGCCTCAGCCTTGCCGGTATCGCCTGCCCGGGCATAAACGCCCGAGAGAGCCGAGGCGAGGTAGCCATTGGACGGCCGCGCGGCGGCCGCTTTCTCGAGCAAGGTGGCGGCGTCGTCGCGCCGCCCGGCCTTCTCGTACAGCTCCGCCGAAACAATGTCATAAACCGGGTTGTCCGGATCATCCTTGGCGAACCCGCGCGCCTTCGCCAGACCCGCATCCAAGCCGTCGATTTCTGCCTCGGCGCGAATCAAGTCGCCCTTCACCCCTGCGTTTTTGGGATCGCGGGCCAGTGCGGCTTGCAGGACGGTTCGCGCCTGAGAGAAATCCTTTGCCTGGTTCAGTAGCGTAAGATAACGCGCCAGGATCAGCGCGGAACTGGGTGCCAGGTCATAGGCGCGCTTATAGGTCGCGATCGCGCCCTCTTTATCGCCCGACGCAGCCTGCACACGCGCTTTGGCTTCGATGACATCGGGATTGACAGGAAATTGTTGGGCGACCTCGGTGGCTACCGCTGTTGCATTCTTCCAATCTTGGCGCAATCCATACAAATTGACGAGTGCGATGCCCGGTGCCGGACTGGAGGGCGCCGCCGAGCGCGCTCGGTTTATGTAATCCGTCGCTTCCTCCCACTTCCTTTCGGCGGTGGCGACCTCGGCTAGCCCCAAAAGGATGGTGGCATTCTTCGGCTGTTGCGAAAGAAGGTCGGCATAGATCTTTTTGGCATCTTCAGGGCGCCCGGTTGCCGCGTATCGCTGCGCGAGCGCCGCGCCTATCGCGAAGTCCTTCGGGTCGGCCTTGAGCCGTTGAGTCAACGCCCCCTCGGCTTTGGCGGGATCTCCCGCCAGGCCATAAAGCCGAGCCAGAGCAATCACCAGACGGTCATCGGTTGGCCGTGAGGTAACTGCCTTTTCGATGACCACAACCGCATCTGTGGTGCGCCCCGCCTTTTCGTACAGCTCGGCCGATACGAGATCATAGACGTCGTTGTCCGGGTCATCTTTGGCCAGGGCGTGCGCCTTGGCGACCGCTGCATCGACGCCATTGATCTCCGACTCGACCCGGATAAGGTCGCCTTTCAAAGCCACGTTTCGCGGATCGCGGCTGATTGCCTCCTGCAACACCCCCTGAGCCTGGGCAAAATATTTCCCAGTGTTAAGCAGCGAGAGATAACGAGACAAAATCGGCATCGAATTCGGCGCCAGCTCATAGGCATGCTTGTAGCTGGAAATCGCGCCATCGGTGTCACCAGCCCGGAACTGGGCTTGCGCCTGTGCTTGTAGGACCTCGGCATCTCCCGGAAACTGAGCCGACAATTCCCCCGCAACAGCCTTTGCGCTGTTCCAATCCTGGCGCAACTCGTAAAGGCTCACCAACTTGAGCCCCGGTGCCGGATTGTTCTGTTCCGCGGTTCGAGCACGGTTGATCGTATCTATGGCTTCCGGCCATCTCTTCTGGGCAATATAGATGTCAGCGAGCCCGAGAAGAGCGGTAACATTGCGGGGCTTTTTCGCAAGCAGATCAGTGTAGACCTGCTTGGCCTTGTCGACGCGATCGGTGGCCACGTATAGCTGCGCCAAGTCACGGGTCGTCGTGGGGAGCTCCGGGTTGATCGCCAAAGCCGCCCGGAACGCGCTTTCTGCCCCCGGGAAATCCCGTTGAGAGACGCGGACGACCCCGAGCAAGGTCTGATAAATCGGGTTGTTAGCGTCGCGCTTGATCAGCGAATTGACCACATCGGCCGCCTTGTCCACCCGGCCGGCGCGCAGCTCGCTCAACACGAGCGTCGGTCCAGCGACGGGCGCGCCGGATTCGGTCGCGAACACCTGCTCGAGCGTGGCCAGACCCTGCAGCCCTTGCCCGACATCGATCTCGGACATGCCGACCCGTGTCTTGATGGCCGGGTTGTCGGGATCGAGGGCGGCGGCTTTTTCGAACTGCTGCAGCGCGAGGTCCGGCTTGTGATCCGCCATATACGCGTTGCCCAGGACGGTCAGTGTTTCCGCGTCCGCCGGCATCTTGTCCACCACCGGCTTGAGATACTCGATCGCGCGGGACACGGCCCGCTGCTGCAGCGCGGCCGTCGCGATCAGCCGAGCCGCCCTTAAATCTTTCGGCGCGTGGCCGAGGTATTTGCCTAGAATGGTCTCGGCTTGGGCGTATTGCCCGAGCGCAAATTTCGTTGCGCCCTGCAGATAATATCCCGCCCACAGCGCAGAAAAGCCCGGGCTGATGCGGTCGAAGATGCGATCCGCGTCCGCATACTTTTGCTGCTTGGCCAGCTCCAGGCCGCGCAAATAGTTCGCCAGGAAATTGTTAGGAGAAGTCTTGAGGATGGGATCGAGATCCTCGTCGGCCGCTTTGTACTTGCCTTGCGTGATGTAGACGTTGGCGCGACTGAGATGCGCGAGCACGTTCTGAGGGTCGACTTTGATCGCTTGGTCGAATAGGCGTAAGGCGCCCTCTTGGTCATCTCGGGTACGCAGCATCTCCCCTTTGACCTGAAGCGCTTCCGCCGAATGCGGATCGGCAGCGATCGCCTCGTCGATGGTCTTGTCGGCTTCTTCCTGTTTGGTTCCGCTCAGCAGGCGCGCCAGCTGGATTTTCGGCCTGACGGCTGAAGGATCGAGCTTGATTGCCTCTCGCAACTGCGTCTCGGCCCTGTCCCGATCGTTTAGCCCGGCCGCCGCGGTGCCGAGCGCGGTCCTGACCTCGCTTTCGAGCACAGGATCCCGATCGGCCGGCTTAACGAGGTCAACGAGGTCGGCGAATTTATTCTGGCGGAGCAGTGCATCGACCAGCACCGGTAGATAATCAGCTTCATTGCCGTTGCGGTCGCGGGCGGTTCGCGCTTCGCGCTCCGCCAGAGCAGCGTCGCCGAGCTGGAGATACACACTCGCTAATCGCGCGTGGAGCAACGGATCCTGCGGCGTTTCGCGGATTGCGTTGCGAAGCTCGATTTCAGCGGCTTTGAGATTTCCCTTTGCGACGTATTGCTCCGCCTCTTTCATCGAGGTGGTGGAGTCTTTGCCAAAGGCGGCAGGGCCGGCGAAAACGGCAAAGGCAGCAGCAAAAATGGTGAAGCGCCATGCACAGCGGCGTTGACCCTCAGGCATAGACTCTCCTTTCTCAGGCAAGTGGCCCTCACATATCGACGCCGATTTGGTGCTGCTGCATCAAGTCGTAGAGTGTCGGCCGGCTGATCCCCAACAGTTTCGCGGCTTTCGACAGGTTGGCCCCAGCCTGGGCGAGCGCCAGTTGCAGGACCTCGCGCTCGGCGCGGGCCCGCGCTGCACGAATGAAAAGCGACTGCGGCTCCTCGCCGGGTGTCGACAGGCCAAGATCGGTTGGCGAAAGCAATGGCCCATCGGCCATTACAACTGCACGTTTCACACGATTTTCGAGTTCGCGGACGTTCCCGGGCCAAGAGTGATCCTTCAGCGCCGCCAGCGCGCCGGGGCCAAAACCCCGCACCGGTCGGTCATATTCCGCTGTGAACCGCCGTACAAAAAAACTCGCGAGGAATGCCGCATCTCCAAGCCGCTCTCGGAGCGGCGGCACGCGGATCGCTACCTCGTTCAAGCGATAATACAGATCCTCACGGAAACGGCCCTCGGACATCATTCGATCGAGGTCCTGGTTGGTCGCACAGATGATCCGCACATCGACCTGAATCGGCTTTCGCCCGCCGACGCGCTCCACGATCTGGTCCTGCAAGAAACGCAACAACTTGACCTGCATTGCCAACGGCACATCACCAATCTCGTCGAGAAACAGGGTGCCGCGGTCGGCGCTCTCCATCTTGCCGACGTTCAGCCGCACCGCGCCCGTGAAAGCTCCCTTTTCATGGCCAAAGAGTTCACTCTCGAGCAGTGTTTCCGGGATCGCTGCACAATTGATCGGGACGAAGGGCCCGTGCGCGCGCGCACTCATTCGATGGATGGCACGGGCCAGCAACTCCTTGCCGGTACCGCTTTCACCGAGCAGCAACACGGTGACATCGGTAGGGGCAATCTTCTCGACATTGCGCAGCACCCGCAGCATTTCTGCGCTGCTCGCGATGATGCCATCGACCGGGGATGCAGGGGCGGCCTCGTTGAGCTTGCGGTTCTCGGCTTCCAGCTCAAACATGTGTTGGGCGCGGCTGACAATCAGCTGCAGCACATCGACATCGATCGGCTTTTGATAAAAGTCGTAGGCACCCAGAGCGATTGCGCGCAGCGCGTGCTCGCGGGTCTCGTTCCCTGTCGCAATGATAACTTTTGTCGCCGGGGCGGCTGCAAGAATTTCCGATAGCGTCGCTAATCCCTCGGAAGCTCCGTCTGGATCAGGCGGAAGCCCGAGATCGAGAATTGCCACCGGGATGGCTTCGGTTTTGACGAGATCGATTGCTTCCTGCCGGGTTCCGGCCGAATAAACCTTGTGGTCGGAAAACGCCCAGCGCAATTGGCGCAGAAGGCCTACATCGTCGTCTACGATCAACAGTGGTTTCTGATGTGACGCCATTTCTCTCAAATCACGGCGGAGGATGCCGCCGGCTCCTTCTCGAGGAGCAGGGGCAAGGTAATCCGCATTGTCGTGCCAAATCCTTTTTCAGAAATTACCTCGAGATCACCGCCGGCCATGCGGACGAGTTCGCGGGTTTGAAAGGCGCCGATCCCATAGCCACCGGACTTCGTCGAACGGAACGGCACAAACAGCTCGTTGCGAATGAACGCATCGTCCATCCCCGGACCCCGGTCGCTAACCTCGATCAAGAGCTGGGCTCCCAGACGGCGCGAGGAAATGGTCACCCGATCGGTCGGGCAAGATACGTCGATCGCATTTTGGACGAGGTGGATAAGCGCTGATCGCAGGCGGTCCGGGTCGATCGCGACAGCGCATGCTCCGGCCTCGTTGCAAAACTCGACGGGCACCGAAGCACCGGAGAACTCTCCGGCAACAGCGCCGAGTACGAGGCTTGGGTCGAGAAGACGCGAGGCACGCGGCGCGGCGTCCGCCTTCAGCTGACTCAGCAGGTTGTTCATTCGCGCGACCGAATCCTCCACTGTTTGGAGCATGTCGCGCTGAAAACTCGGGATTTTCGATATGTCTTTTCGCATTTGACACGATTAAGTTTAGTTGGCTCGCCAGATTCTTGATGTCATGGACGACAAAAGCGAACCGCTTGCTATACTCGGTCAATAGCTCGCTGTCGCGCAGCACTTTGGTTAATCGCTCCTCGGCGAGATAGCTGGCCGCTTGGCGGCCGGCTGTGCGCAACAGATCAAAGACCTCCCAATCGAGGCCAACCGTTTATCTCGCGCGATCGAGGACTACAAACCCCACGATTTCGCTGCGGTGCGACAATGGCACGGCCAGCCCGGCTCTTGGCGAAGCAAACGACCACATCTCGTCGACTGCTTCCGAGCCGCGTTCTTGTGTCCAGCTGCCGTCCCGGAAGCCAAGAATAAACGGGTCGTCGAGCGCCATCTTCATCTGATCTGGAGTCGGCAGCCTCCATGCTGCGGCCGGCAGATAGCCGATACCTCGGCTCAACGACCACAGCACCCCGGCCGGGCTATCGACGAATTCTGCGAGAGCGCGGATGATCCGCACCGAGAGTTCTTCTCCCTCCTTGGGCTCTGAAACCAGCTCGATGAACTTCAACCACTCGACGCGATAGTCGAAGCGATGCGTGAAAAAATTACGTGATATCAGATAATTGAGGCGTCGTCTGACGCTTCCCGATGCAAGCACGATCGCGAGGACGACGATGCTTCCGAACAGCATTGCGAGCTGCAGCACCAGCCCCCAATCACCGCCGAACCTGCGCAACAGCATGCCGACGACAGCGACGGCGAGCAGGAAGCAGCCGCTCGCTCCCAGCGTTGCGGTGTGCAGAACGACTTGGCGGGATACATGGATGTCGACCCGCCACTCGCGGTTGCGGGCCATGGCTAGTGCCAGCAGAGGAACCATGAACGCCGCCACGATCGGCCGTCCGAGCGCGAGGCCGGGGTCGACGCGCCCGCGCGTAATGAAAGCATCGGAAAAGAGGAACAGTTCGTAAGCGAAAAGCCCCCCAACGGCGACACATAGCGGCCAGACGTGCCAGCGCTGCTGTGCTGCTGTGTTACGCCAGAAATTCTCGATCGTGAGAAGGCCGGCGACCCCGAACCCGATGCGGATCAGCAGCTGCGACATATAGAGACGCGTTGCACCCCCGTCGATGGCGAGGGTCCATGCGTCATTACCAATGGCGACGAGGCAGAAGGCGAGTGTGCCGTAAAAGTAGGCCCGGTCGAGACCGGCACCGTCCTCGGCTCGCATCGTAACGAGTGCGACCACGAACACCAGCCAAGCGCAAAGCCTGATGCTGTCCAACAATGCAAGGACAGGGACAGCCACACCACCAGCGGTCGCGCCTGCCCAAATCACCGATACAAGGCAGCAGCCGAGAATTGCGGTGCCGGTCTTGCTCGTCCGGCCGCGCGCAACCGTCAGTGCGATCAACGCCGCGAATGCCAGCGCGCACGCTGAATAGACCGTTGCAGCTACAGAAATCGCGACGGGCAAATCGTTATCTTGCTCCTTGGTTCCAGAAGATCACGCGAGCAGTCTGCAGCAATATCAGCGCATCGAGGAAAATTCCTCGATTCTTCACATAATAAAGTTCGTAAGTGAGCTTGCGACGGGCATCTTCCAAAGACGCCCCGTAGGGGAAATTTATTTGTGCCCATCCGGTGATACCCGGCCTTACCCAGTGGCGTTCGGCATAGTAGGGAATGGCTTTGGTCAGCTCGGCGACGAAGAACGGCCGCTCCGGGCGGGGTCCAACAAAACTCATATCGCCGCGCAGCACGTTCAAGATCTGCGCGAGTTCATCAATGCGAAGTTTCCTGATGATCGATCCCACTCGCGTAATGCGCGGATCGCCCTGTGCCGCCCACCGCGGCCGCCCATCCGTCTCGGCATCGACACGCATGCTGCGGAGTTTCAGGATGGTGAAGACGCGGCCGTGCAGCCCGACCCGTGTTTGGCGGTAGAGGATCGGGCCGCCGCTTTCGAGCTTGATCGCGCACGCGGTCAGAGCGAGTAGCGGGAAGGTTAAGAGAAGCAAGCTCGAACTGACGACGCATCGAAAGCGCGTTTTAGGAACTCACCGACCGGGCCACAGCGGAAGCCGTCCGAGTAGAAAAACCAGCTCGGCTTAAGCGCTTCAAGATCGACCGTTCTCGTTTCGCGCTCCCAAAAATCGAGAAAGTCGATTACCTTGATGCCGGCGAGCTTGCAGTGCAGCAATTGGTCAACCGGCAGGCCGCGTCGATCGTCGGCCGCCACGACGAGTTCGCTCGCTCCCAGCTGATAGGCCATTCCCACAAGTGCGTCGGGGTCGTCGGCAGAATTGTGGATACCTGCCGACCGGCAAGACGCTACGTCTCCAGGCACTTCAACGAACGATATCGGCGTGAAGTGCTCGTTTTGCCCGTTTCGACGAGTTTGGCGATGCGCGCTGCTTGCGTTCCATTGCCAAGGACCAAGATCCGCCTCTTTAGCAGGCCACGGCCCAACGTAACGGAAAACGTTCCGCGCGTGACTGCCACGCAGACTAGCCAGATCAGCGTCGCCTTGATCGGGAAATCAGAGAAATCGGATAGTTGAACAAGTCCATCTCGCCAATAATTTACCGAGAAAGAAACAAGCATCAACACAAGTATCGAAGCAACCACGATTTTACTGAGGAGCAACCGAAAATCCATAAAGCTCTGCTGTCCGTATAAACCCACAGACAGCATCGCGGTTACCGTGGCCGCCGCCAATCCGCCGGCAAATTGCGCGCTAGAGCTGGAGGCGCCAAAGACGATCGGGGTACCAATCTCCGCATGGGACAAGAGTTGATAAAAGGCCGCCGTAATCAGCAAGGCGTCCGACGACACGAGAAACACGACCGAGGCCGGGACAAAATGTCGGAATAGTCTGAGCTGCATCGCGAACTGGAAAAAAGGTGAACGCTCAGTGCGCCCGAGATTCGTGCGCCCGAACAGCCCGACCGATGGCTGGCATTCTGGATTGAACAATAGCAGGATCGAAGCAAGCCGTCCAGTAGACTCGCAGATCCGGGCTGCAACCACGAAGTGATCCTGCCGCCGTGGAACGACATTTTTAGGTTTACGAGACTCTTTAACGATTATCCGACAGCACCGCAGCGATACCGGTGCCGTAAGTGTCAATCTGCAGCAGGTCGGGTGCAGTTGCGGTTTGCTCGCGGGCGTGCTCGCTAGACGCCTCTCTGTTAGGTTCGAGAAGGCGATGCAAGAATTGGTCGAAGGGTGTGCTGCCCGGCCCGAACGGCAAAGCGCCTTCCTGCCGGGTATCGCTTTCGTCCTGGGCCGCGGTCTGCACTTTCAACTCGACGGAAATGTTAACGACGGCCGGCGAGACGCGGTCGAGCAGCGAAGCAATGCTGGGCAACGTGATGTTGACCTCGTTTTGAGTTCGCCGCGTGGGGTGCGGCCGATGTTGTAGCTGCTCCGGGTCAGCGGTTGAGCACCGGAATAACCCGGCGCGAGAGGCAAAGCCGTGCAGGTTGCGCCAGTGAGGATCGATCGGGTACCGCTGACAATCATCTGAGCCAGCCTTCGAACGAGAGCAATTCGTCAACCGGCATGGTCCAGGTGCCGCCGCCGATATTCGAAAGACGGTGGCGCTATGCGGGCAAAAGGTTCCGGCGCGGGCAGCTTTGCGGCCGGCCGCTCAAACAGAGACGGGGTGATCAATTTCCTGTCACGATCGACTGGTTGGATCTCCCGCGCGCCCGGCGGTGCGACTATTTGCCAAGGATAGGGCTGTCCGGTCCAGGGTTTGCGGACGGTGCCGCGCTGCCGGGCCTGTTTGTAACATGAGAGAATAGCTCATGGGATTTCTTCGCGACCTCGCCGCGTTCCTGCGATCGGCCTTGCCGCCGATCCCGGCTTTCTTGCGAGGCCTGTTGCCGGAAACCGGGACGGACGGGCTCGCTCCATCGATCTATGGATACATCCTGCGTTACAGCCTGCGGGAGCAGATATATCTGGTAGTGGTGACGCTGCTCTCTTTTCCATTTCTCTATTATTCTCTCGATTTGCCAAAGCTGATCGTAAATAGAGCGATTTCTGGCAAAGAATATCCGCAGAAATTCATGGGAATGGAGTTCGATCAGATTCCCTATCTGATCGTCTTGTGTAGCATTTTTCTTGCTCTTGTGTTGATTAATGGGTGGTTCAAACTGCACATCAACGTAAAGAAGGGGCAGGTCGGCGAGCGTATGTTGCGCCGTCTGCGGTACCAACTTTATGAGCGGGTGCTGCGATTTCCATTGAGCCATTTCGATCGGACCGCCACCGGGCAGGTCATTGCGATGATGACGGGTGAACTGGAACCGGTCGGCGGCTTTATCGGCGAGGCGTTTGCCCTGCCAATCTCACAAGGCGGCACCTTGCTGACGATTTTCATATTCATGTTCGTGCAGGACCCAATCCTCGGCGCCGCCGCAGTCGTATTCTTTCCGCTGCAGGGCTACCTGATCCCCAAGATGCAGCGCATCATTCGCCGGCTCGGGCGCGAGCGGGTGCGCAAGGTACGTGTGCTTTCGGACCGCATCGCGGAAACCATCGCCGCACGCACCGAAATTCGCGCCAATGACGCCGCCGCTTACCAGCTCGCCGACATCTCTCACCGCTTGGGTGAGATTTACGACATTCGGTTCGAGGTCTATAATCGCAAGTTCTTTGTCAAGTTTCTGAACAATCTAATCGGCAACTTCACGCCATTCCTTTTCTTCTTGATCGGTGGATATTTTGTCATCAAGGGCGAGCTCTCTTTCGGCGCGCTGGTCGCCGTGCTCGCCGCCTATAAGGATATTTCATCTCCGTGGAAGGAGCTGCTCGATTTCTACCAGAACGAGCAGGACGTCGCGATCAAATACGAGCAGGTCATCGAGCAGTTCAACCTCCCGGATATGCTCGACAAACGCCTGCTGCTTGACGAGCCGGAAGTTGCCCAGCAGTTGCGCGGCGAGATCACTGCGACCAATCTCAGTCTCGTCGACAGCGATGGCATCCCCTTGCTCGAAGGGGTCAGCTTCGACTTTCCACTCGGCACCGATGTGGCGATCGTCGGCCAGAGCGGCAGCGGCCGAAATCTCGTGCCGCAGTTGTTTCCCCGTCTCGTGATCCCGACAAGCGGGCGTCTACTGATAGGTGAAACCGATATCAACAGCATACCGCTGGCGGTTAGCGGCCGCCGGATCGGATATGTTGGGCCGATTACCTATCTGTTTTCGACTACCGTCCGCGACAACCTGCTGATTGGCTTGCGGCACCGGCCGCAGCCGATACCGCGCGACCGTCCGGCCGGTGGGCAGACCCGCGGCCGCGCGCTCGACGAGGCGCGCAAATCGGGCAACAGCGAATTCGATGTTGCCGGCGATTGGCTCGACTACCAACAGGCGGGAGTGGCCGGTGCCGCCGAACTCGAGGCCCGTATCGTCGAGGTGTTGCAACTCGTCGATCTCGACGAGGATGTCCATCTCTTCGGATTGCGCGGCCGGCTCGATCCGGATCGCCAGCCCGAAGCCGCCAAACCTATCCTCGAGGCACGCCGCGTCCTGTCTGAACGGCTTACGGCAGACGGGCTGGGGCATCTGGTCGAACGATTTGATCCGGCCTGCTATAACGCGAATTCTCCGCTGTCGCTGAATTTGCTGTTTGGTACCCCGATCGGACCGGCGTTCGAGGGCGACGGGATCGCCCGCAACGCCTACCTGCAGAGCGTGCTCGACAAGCTAGAGCTCACCCACGACCTCATCGAAGTCGGAGCCGGGGTGGCACGGGTGATGATCGAGCTATTCTCTGGTTTGCGGCCGGAGCACGAGTTCTTCGAGGAGTTTGGCTTTCTCAGTGCTGACGATCTGCCGGTTTTCGAAGGCATCCTGAAGCGGATGGAGACGGCCGGCATCGAAAGCCTGTTGCAGCCCCCGCGTGAGCGGCTTTTGTCTCTGGCGTTCAAGCTGATTGCCGCGCGCGACCCGCTCGACTTGATCGACGAGAAAATACAAGCGGGGATCCTGCAGGCGCGGCGCGCTTTCGCCGAAGGTCTGCCTGAGGATCTGCGGGCGTCGGTCGAGTTCTTCGACCCTGAACGCTATAATGCGGCGGCCTCGGTGCAGGAAAACGTCCTCTTCGGTACCATCGTGCGCGGCGAGTTGGGCGGGCGCGAACGCGTTCACGCTGCCATGACCGAGGTGCTCGACGAGCTCGGGCTGCGCCGAACCCTAATCGAGGTCGGGCTCGGCTATCCGGTCGGGACCGGTGGCTCGCGCCTGTCGGAGGCGCAACGGCAGAAACTGGCAATTGCGAGTGAGATCCTCAAGCGTCCCGATATCCTCGCGCTGCATGATGCCACCGCGGTGCTCGACGGCGCTACCGAAGCCTCGATCCTCGAGCGGCTGAAGGCAGAATTCGCCGGGCGCAGCCTGATCTGGAGCTTGCATCGTCCGCGCCTTGCCGCGGCCTTCGACCGAGTGATGGTCATGGAGCACGGCCGGCTCGTCGAACAGGGCTCGCCCGCCGAGCTCGAAAAATCGGGCAGTCCGGCGGCACCGCTGATGGCCGCGGAGTGATTTCCAAATTTGCCGGTTGCGGGAGGGCAAGCTCGCCCAACTCGCCGACTGAAGGCAACCCCTGCTCCCTCCCCGCGGCCGGAGGAGGGAGCAGCGAGAAATGGCTAAGCGTTGCTGTGGTAATAAGTGTTACGGAGCACGCGACCGGGCAGAGCCCCGGTGTGCTTGCCGTTTTCAATCAAGACTTCGCCGTTGACGATCGTCGCTATGATGCCGGCCGCCGG
>Ga0306920_100011436_pt1 | contig 11989 bp, 12 predicted proteins | sample flu12Cox44000170_FD_204666 | JGI IMG/M metagenome (GOLD analysis project Ga0306920, IMG submission 204666) | Lab enrichment of tropical soil microbial communities from Luquillo Experimental Forest, Puerto Rico - flux4day.12C.oxic.44.000.170 (v2)... | ecosystem: Environmental > Terrestrial >...
ACAACCTTAGTATCCACCGTCTTGACGTCATCGCTAGATGCCTTGGTCGCGAGTTCGGAATGCACGGAAGTGTCGAGCGCCGTGACCTTCTGGTTAGTTTCGTCGTTCAACTTTGTGGCTTCCGTGCGGGCTTTCTTCAACTGCCCCTGGGTGATCTTCAGCTTATCCGTGACCACCTTCAAATCGCCCTGCAAATCGGTATTCGCTTTCTCATCCTGCGCCAAACGATCCTTGAGGGAGGCCATGTCCTGCTGAACTGACTGCTGGGTCGACTTCACTTGTGCGGTAACCGCCTGCTGGGTGCTATCCAATTTCGAGGATGCGCTCCAGCCGAAGGCCAGTCCGCCCAATGCAATCAACCCGAGAACCACGATCGCGGGAAGCTGCCAAGAAGAACCGCCCTTCATGTCCACTATCTGATCTTCTGACATAAGTTTCTTTCTCTCCTCGCCCCTAGGGGGCAATGCCGGGTTTACCGGCTTGTAAAGAAGGCCATGCATGCATCAAACCAAAAGAAAGAAGCCCCCAAACGTGCTAACTCATAGAAGGATGGACGGTTGCCTGCGAGGTCGGTAACCCAGCTGGTACTAGACCTAGCAAAGATTACGTGAAAACACGCCGAATAGCGGATTTTTTGCGTGCCAGGACTTAAGTAACCTCGATACCAAACCGACCGAAGCTGTCCCGGAGCCGCTCGGGCGTTTCGAAGACGATGCCTCGCATACCCAGCCTCTCGGCTGCCTGGGCATAGGCAGGAATGTCGTCAACATAAACCGCTTCCTGAGCCCGAACCTTGCAAGCCTCGAGGGCTGCCTTGTAGATGATTGGGTCGGGTTTGCTTGCACCCACGCGGCAGGAGTAGATGCGCACGGGGAACAGCCGTAGAAACCCGTAAGTCGTTTCCATGTGGGCCACATGTAGCGGGTCGGTATTGGAAAGCACGGCCATGCGGTACCTCTTTGCTAACTTCTCCAGAAATCCGTCTTCATGAATGGGCTTGGGTTCTAAGGCCCGGTTCCACACCTCTACGAACTTTTCGAAAGTGAGCTTGCTGCCTAAGCGTTTCGACAGATGCAGGTGCCAGTCCCGCGGCGAGACGCGGCCTTCCTGCCAGTCCTTCCAAAGCGGATCCCTTTCGAGAGCCGACCAAATCTCCTGCGGTGAGAGCGAGAGTCCCTCGGCGAGGCCGCCGGTTGCGTGCGCCACGTTCACGCGAATCAGGACCCGGCCAATGTCAAAGATAATTGCCCGTATCTCGGGGGATGGCACGGGTTATTCCTTTTCGGCGCCGGGTAGGGAGGCAGCGCGATTGGCCGAGACGGCGTGGATCTGGCGCCGCGTTCGCAAGATGCTGATGATGGCCGGCATGATCGAAAGAAGAATCACCACGGCGATGACGTAGTGGATGCGCTGAGCGATATTGGGAATCAGATGACCGAGAAAATAGCTGCCGAGGATCATCGTTCCCACCCAGAAGACGCCGCCGAAGATGTCGAATGCCAAGTAGCGTCCGTATGGCATCTTCGCCGCGCCCGCTACCGGGGGACAAAACGTTCGAATGATGGGCACAAAGCGCGCCAGAATCACAGCCCTCCCGCCGTACTTCTCATAAAAATCGTGGGCGCGCTCGAGGTGACTGCGCCGGAAAAAGAGAGAATCCTCGCGGCGATAGAGCGCTGTCCCCGCCGAACGTCCAATCCAATAGCCGATCTGGTCACCCACGATAGCGCTCAGCATCACTGGCAGCAGTAGCAGCTTCAGTGGGATTACGCCTCCGGCGGAAAGAATGCCCGCGGTGACGAGCAGGGAATCTCCTGGAAGAAAAAAGCCGACAAAGAATCCTGTTTCCACAAAAACAATCGTGCAGATAAGGGGGGATCCGCCGGCGCGGATTAGTTCTCGGAGTCCGTCGGGACTAAATAGCGCGTGGAGGAAGTGAAGGATGGCGTCAAGCACTCAGACCTGTTCCTCAAAGATGAAAAATGAAAGGATGCCCGCGAGTACGCCGGCACAAGAGCGTGTGTGCGCAGCCCCGCCACCGCACCCCAACCTATACGGTAACAGAAAACGCCTGCATCCTGCCCACATTCGTGCCACAAGAAGACAAGGCTGCCTATTGCCGCCACCAGTACGCCCGGACGAATCATGGCTGGATCTCCGTTTGCTCCATGTGACTTCTCTGTTCCAGCATCAACCGAGCTTCCGAGGGAAATTCCGCTTCCGCGCCGCGCTCGAGCAACTTTTCTATGCGAGGCAGGGCGCGGCGGGCGGCCGTGACCCCAGCCTCAATCGCTTCATCCGCACGTGCAAAATCGTCCCAGGCTAGAGATTGCACGTCCGGGCGAAGCACCAGATCGGCTTGCCGCTCCCAAAGTTCAAGTTGATGCTTCTGAGCCGCGCCAACCGCGCGGCTCACCACCTGAAAAATGTTTGTGGGGGTGCCCCTGTGGCCGTCCTCTAAGCCAACACAAACTCCAATCACCGTTTGTGCCCCCATGCTGCGTGCGGCTTGCGTCGGCACCGGCGCGACAAGGCCGCCATCGGCAAACCATCGTGTGCCAATCTCCACTGGCTCAAACAACCCAGGGAACGCGCAGCTCGCACGGATGGCGTCATCCAGATTCCCCTGTGTAAAAACCACGGGTTCGCCGGAAGACAAATCCGTCGCCACCACGGCCAGGGGAATCCCTAGGTCTTCGAACTGGCCTGAACCGAACACGCGCTCAATCAGTTTTCCGAGGCGCTCGTTGCTGGCCAGACCTAGGCGAGACACACGCCAGCGAGCGATATGGCGAAAGCGCAACGTGCGGCAGGCTTCGATGATGCGCTCGAGCGGCGCTCCACTGGCATAAGCCGCCCCCAGGATGCTGCCCACACTGCTGCCTGCGATGTGCGAGACGCCTATGTGGTGTTCCTGGAGGACCTGCAAGACGCCAAGATGCGCAAATCCGCGAGCAAAACCCCCGCCTAAAGCCAGTCCCAACCCCGGTCGCAGGGACGATGTCCCTGTACTAGCGGCCACCTTCTCTAGCGCGAAATCGTGCCGCTCCGTCATTCCTAGAAGATGCCAGCGCCGACCTTTTCGAGCCATGGTCCGGCCGTCCCTCAGGCACAGTACGAATGTACTTCAACGATGCATCCTTTCTAGTTTGATCGGTCGGAGTGAAACAGTACCAACTTACTAGTCCCGTACCCTCTATGTACCATTGTGAGCCGCAACTCTCTGCGAGATTCTCGTCCCCGTCACGCCGAAGTCCTGTGGGGTCGAACAATGGAAAGCGCGTTCAAGGCTTGGATTGGGCACCCGGTGGTTCTTCAAGTGGCATTGGGCGACATCAAAGTGCCGCTGCGAGGAAGGCTGCTAAAAGATGGCAGCGACACGGTGCGCATGCGCATCGGGGAAGGCTGGGACGTAGACATTTACAAGACCATGATCCTGGCAGTGGAAGAAGACGCCATGGTCCTATTGCCTTCGTGAGGTCCTGAGACATGAAAACACAGGAATTCAAATACGTAACCCGCCGGCGCGCGGCGATGCTCCTGGGTCTATCGGAGCAGGAATTGAGTCGCCTCTCGAGCGAGTCCGGTTTCGGCCACAGAGAGGTCTCTGGCCAAGAAGAAGAAACCTATTTCACCTACGAAGAGCTGCGCCAGATCTGCATGTTGGCCGTAAACCACGTGCACTAGAACGAGTTTCCTCCGGCCCCCCCTCGGCAGTACCCCCACCCGGGTCGCTCCCCCCGCGACCCGGGTTTTTTTCGGCCCTTGCGCGTCCTCGTGCGACGGAAGGTGTCAAAAAGCACTTCCAGTAAACCGGGAACCTCTTTCAGACTCCAGTCGCTTGCGACTGCCTTTCTCCCCGCACGCTAGGTGAATCCGACGGTTGTAAGCACTTTCAGAGGAGGGCAGAAACCGATATTGTGCGCCTCCCTTGTGAAATCGTTTGACACCCCCCTCGAACACGAAGAAACTTGGCGGCTTGACCTCCAAAGGACGGGAGAGAGCTATGGCGGAGTGCAAAAGGAACGCAAACAAACTGATGCGGGCAGGTTGTGGCGTCGGGTTACTCGTCTTTGCGTTTAGCGGTACGGGATCGCTTGGCGCGCAGGACGCGTCGTATGACGTGGTGATCACGAACGGAACAGTGATGGATCCGGAATCGGGACTGCAGGCTGTGCGCACCGTGGGGGTTAGCGGTGGCAAGATTCGCGCGGTCAGCAGCAGCCCACTGAAAGGGAAACAAACGATCGACGCCAAGGGCCTGGTGGTCGCACCAGGCTTTATCGACTTGCACCAACACGGCCAGGATGACGAGAACTACCGGGCGAAGGCTCACGACGGCGTGACCACGGCGTTGGAGTTGGAAGTGGGTGCGGGAGATATCGACCGCTGGTACGCAGAGCGGGAGGGGAAGGCAGTTATCAACTATGGCGCCAGCGTTGGGCACATTCCGGCTCGAATGGCGGTAATGCACGATCCCGGACAGTTCCTGCCGAGCGGGGACGCGGCTCACCGCGAAGCAACGCCGGAAGAGATGGCACAGATCTTATCCCTTGTCGAGAAGGGGCTCCGGCGCGGTGCCCTGGCGGTGGGCGTCGGTCCGGCTTATACCGAAGCAGCGACCAATTGGGAGATCACCGAGGTGTTTCGCGTCGCGGCGAAGTATCACGCGTCTTGCCATATTCATATTCGCAGCGGAGCACCGAGAATTGGCGCCTCTCCGGGAAACTTCACCGGCTTTGAAGAAGCCGTCGCAACTGCCGCGATCACCGGTGCGCCGGTGCACATCGTACACATCCAGAGCACCGGGGGCCCGGATGTGGGCTTCGAACTTCGGATGATTTCGGAGGCTCGTTCACACGGTATGGACGTGACCACCGAAGCCTATCCCTACACGATGGGCATGACCAGCATTCAATCCGCGATTTTCGATCACCAGGAAAACGAGCCCGACAGCTATTTTGCTTCGCTTCTCTGGCCCGCGACCGGCGAACATCTAACACGCGACTTGTTCCTGCGGTACCGCAAACAGGGTGGGATGATTATTCTTCCCTCAAACACCCAGGAGAACATCGATGCCGCAATCGAAAGCCCGCTGACGATGATTGCCAGCGACGGCCATCTCTTGAACGGCAAAGGGCACCCGCGCACAGCAGGAACTTACGCACGTGTGCTGGGCCATTACGTCCGCGAAGAAAAGGTGCTCGACTTAATGACCGCACTGAAAAAAATGACGTTGCTGCCGGCGCAGCGGCTGGAGAAACGTGCGCCCGCATTCCAAGACAAGGGGAGGATTCGCGTGGGGGCCGACGCGGATATCACGGTCTTTGATCCCAACACGGTCATCGACAAAGCTACGTACGAAAAGCCGCTGCAATACTCTGAGGGAATTCAATTTGTGCTGGTAAACGGAGTGCCCATCGTCAAGGATGGGACGCTCGTTGAGGGCATATTCCCCGGACGCGGGGTGCGCGCGCCGAGCTCGCAGTGAGATTTCAAGGAAGCCTCCGAGGCGATCTCCTACGCACCAGTTTCAAGACCGCCGTTGCGGAACTGGAGCTGGCCGAAGAGAGCCTTACCGGGGATTGCGTTGGATGCCAGCTGGAGCGCGGCAGCATGCTGCACCTTAAGAAGGGAAGAATGAAGCAAAGACCACGGAGCTTCACCTCGCACAGGCGCATGCTGCCCAGCGCGCGAGAAGGCAGTAGGGAAAAGGCCGGCAAAGTGCTATATAGTACTGCGCACTCTCCGGGCAGGAACTTATAGGGAAAGGATCCGCTACTTTGACTTTCGCTGCTGCCGATTGGGCCGCCATCGTCGGCTATCTGCTTATCACCCTGGTTCTCGGTCTGTATTTCCGGAGCCGCTCGGGGAAAAGTACGGAAGATTACTTCGTCTCGGGCCGCAACGTTTCGTGGTGGCTGGCGGGCACTTCCATGGTGGCGACGACGTTTGCCGCGGACACGCCGCTAGTGGTCACCGGACTGGTCTACAGAAACGGCATCGGCGGCAACTGGTTCTGGTGGAGCTTTTTGCCCTCGGGCATGATGACCGTGTTTCTTTTTGCACGGTTGTGGCGCCGGTCCGGCTTGTTGACCGACGTACAGTTCGCGGAAATGCGCTACGCGGGAAGGCCCGCCGCATTCTTGCGGGGCTTTCGCGCGCTTTATCTCGGTTTGCTGATGAACTGCCTGATCCTCGGATGGGTCACAAAAGCCATGACCGCGATTGTTGCAGCCAGCCTGGGAGTCAGCGAAGCAACCTCGCTGTGGATTTGTGTCTTCTTCCTGATTCCATTCACCGGATTCTACGTGGCGCTCGGCGGTCTCTGGGGCGTGTTGTGGACCGATCTTTTTCAGTTTGTCCTGAAAATGGCCATCGTCATCGGCATTGCCTGGTATGCGATCGACGCAGTTGGCGGGATGCACGTCATGCTTGCCAAGCTCGATGCGATGCGCGCTGCGGCAGGACCTAGTGCCGCCGATGCCACCGCGTTCTTCCCCGATTTTTCCCGGCCCTTCACATTCCAGGCAATTTGGGCGCTACCTGTAATCACTTTCACCGTCTACCTTGGCTTGCAGTGGTGGGCATTTTGGTATCCGGGAGCCGAACCGGGTGGCGGCGGATATATCGCGCAGCGCATTTTCAGTGCACGGGACGAACGCAACGGTTTGCTTTCGGTTTTGTGGTTCAACGTCGCGCACTACGCGCTGCGTCCCTGGCCGTGGATTTTGGCTGCGCTCGCGGTGATTGTTTTGTATCCCGGCCTCTCGCGACCGGAGCCCGCGTACATGCGTATCGTTGCCGAACATATGCCGCACGCGCTGCGAGGCGTCGTGTTTGCTGGGTTCATGGCGGCATTTATGTCCACCGTCGCCACGCAACTGAACTGGGGCGCGTCCTATCTAGTTGCCGACTTCTATCGCCGCTTCGTGAAGCGCGACGGCACGGAGAAGCATTATGTTTTGATCTCGCGGCTGGCGACCGTGCTTCTCGTCGTGGTTTCGGCATACGTTTCGGCGCAGCTCGGCTCGATTGTCGCGGGCTGGGAAGTGGTATTGACCATTGGTGCCGGCACGGGCGGCGTGTACCTACTGCGCTGGTATTGGTGGCGGATTAATGCCTGGAGCGAAATTTCCGCAATGGCCACGGCCATTGCCGTAACCGCTGCGCTTTCTTGGCTGAAACCGTTTTCCGGATCCGAAGCGGTGCTATTCGCGAAGAACGCCCTCGTTACCACGGTGCTGACGTCCCTCGTATGGATCGCCGTGACCTTCCTGACCAAGCCCGAAAAAGAAGACGTGCTGGTGAAATTCTATCGCAAGGTTCGGCCACATGTCGCCGGTTGGGGGCCGGTCGCGCAATTGGCGCAAGACGTTCCCCAAACGCGGGACCTGGGGCGTAACCTACTATCCTGGGGACTGGGCTGCGGCATGGTGTATCTGGCGTTGTTTGGTTCGGGGAAGATGCTTCTAGGAAAAATAGGATTTGGTCTTGTGCTGCTGGTGCTCGCGGCCATCTGCGCCGTGCTGCTCTCGCGTCTGATGCCTCGCGCCCACCAGTGGAGCGCGGATTGAGATGGTGGATTCCGCTCAGCGGGTCCGCCATGGCACTCACAATGCGGTCCTGGCGGGATTCCTCGGCTGGACCTTCGACGCGTTCGATTTCTTTGTTCTGACCTTTGTTTTGGCGCCCATCGCCGCTGAGTTTGGCAAGACGCTTCCCGCCCTTGCTCTGACAATCACCGCGAGCTTGGCGACGCGATGGATCGGGGCGATTGTCTTTGGATTGCTTGCAGACCGCTATGGGCGCCGCATTCCGTTGGTTATCAACATCCTGTATTACTCGCTGATCGAAGTTCTGTCCGGTCTCGCTCCGAACTATCGAATCTTTCTTGTTCTGCGGCTGCTCTACGGCATCGGCATGGGCGGCGAGTGGGGCGTCGGGGCTTCGCTCACCATGGAGTCGATCGCTCCGAAATGGCGGGGGCTCATTTCCGGGCTCTTGCAGGAAGGCTATGCGCTGGGATTCTTGCTCGCGGCAGCGGCGTACCGCTTTGTTTATCCGCATTGGGGATGGCGGCCACTGTTTTTTGTGGGTGGGCTGCCGGCGCTGCTTACGCTTTTTGTCCGCGCCAAAGTGAAAGAGCCCGAAGCCTGGCACCGTTCGCGCACGGATTGGGCGAGTTACCGCAGAGCGATCTTCGGAAATTGGCAGCGCTTTGCCTATCTCGTGCTGCTGATGGCCATGGTGAACTTCATCTCTCACGGCACCCAAGACATGTACCCCACCTACCTCCAGCACCAGCACGTTTTCAGCCCGCAGCGTACCTCGGACATCACCGCGTTTGCCATGGTTGGCGCAATCTGCGGCGGCTTGGCGTTCGGATATTTTTCCGATTACAAAGGGCGACGCCGCGCCATGGTGACAGCTTTGCTCCTGGGTTGCTTGCTGATTCCGATTTGGGTGTTTGCGCCCAATCTCCCGCTGATTCTCACGGGAGGATTCCTGATGCAATTTATGGTGCAGGGTGCATGGGGCGTCATTCCAGCCCACCTTAACGAGCTGTCGCCCGATTCGCTCCGGGGTTTCTTCCCCGGTTTCGCTTACCAACTGGGTGTCTTGATTGCTTCCGGCAGCGCGTATTTCGAGGCGCGCATGGCTCACTTCATGAGCTATGGCCGCGCCATGGGCCTGTTCGCGCTGATCGTGCTTGTGGTCGGGGCAATTGTCGTTTGGTTCGGTCCGGAAGAACATCGCGTAACTTTCGGACGAGGCGGCTCCGCACTGGGCTGACCAGCCAAATCGGCCCGGCGTCGGACTCAGGGCGCGCCAGAGCTGAAAATCGAGGCGCAGCTCGCTCGAATTCTACCGGGGGCGATAGCTCGTCCACCAAGGCCTGTTGATCGAGAGCAGCCAGAATCATCGCGTCACTCATGGGGTAAGACCTTACTGCAGATTAATGGTCGATTCGGGAGCGCATCATTTCGCGCCGCGACATTATCGGCGTTGACAGCTTCCAGGGTTGGCGGGATATAATGTGCCGTACTGAACCTCTCCGGCTCCTCCACTCAGCCTGCGCGCCTCCTCTAGGGTTCCCGATCTAGGCGTCCGGCGCAAAAACTATGCCCCCAAAGTGAGGCACCATGAAGCGTCTTACAGTCGGCACAGCATTTCTTGTATTTCTGCTGGCCAGGAAGTCCCACGCACAATCGCGGGCCGAAATTCCGCAGCCTGACGCTGGCCACGCCTCTCAAGCTAATTGCGTAATCTTAAAGCATATCGGACGCGTCGGTCAGGTTACGAGCCACTTGTACTCCCTTGGCATACGAGGAAAGCAGTTTCGATATATTGAAGGCGAACTTCCTGAAGGATTCCCGTTCCACGAAAAAATGACCGATCACGATGTGCACAACTTGCAGACCCGGGGCATCGAAGTCGTTGTCCTAGAATCACATTACACATCGGACGATCTGAAACAAGCCAGAGCGACTTGCCAAGTGGACGCCGGCAAAACGGCAAACCAGGCTGAACCGAAAGCGCCACCTGCTCATGTGCCGGCGGCGACTGGCAGTACTCCCGCACCTGCACTGAAGGCGGATGATCCTCCGTCTTCCATGGATACTACGGAGGCCGCTTTGATCGACGTTTCCTCTACTCCCGCTGGGGCAGACCTCTACATCGATGAGCGTTTTTTCGGCCGTACGCCTTCAACGATTGTCCTGAGTCCGGGTGCCCACGAGATCGCAATCAAGAAGAGTGGGTTTGTTGTTTGGCAGAAAAAGTTTAAGCTCCCAAGCGGGCATATCGATGTCGATGCGCAGCTTGTCCGCAAGGCAAAATAGAAGCGACCAGGGTGCCGCTTCTTGTTTCCTTTTTCCCCAAGGACTTTAGTTTTGTTTCTAGGGCCAACCGGCATGCGGTGCAGGCGCCTCGTACGTGAGCACCTGTCCGGTTCGCTCTTGCGCCACTTCGGCTATTTTGTCCATGCCGCGCCACTCCGTAGCGATGATGAACAGCGTTTTCTTCTCCGCGCCGCCTAGCGTGCACGCGAAACAGCCGCGGTCGACGGTGACGGTCTGCAACACCTCACCACCTTCGCGGACCCGCACGCAGCGCTTGTTGGGTACGTCGGCGTACCACACGGCGCCGCCAGCATCGATGCAGATGCCGTCCGGGACACCGTCTCCGAGGGCGGCCCAGACGCGCCGGTTCAGCAAGCTTCCGTCGGCGGCGATGTCGAAGGAGGTCAGCTTCTTGCCGTAGGACTCGGCGATGATCAAAGTCAAGTTGTCGGGCGTAATTGCCATGCCGTTCGGGAAGTCGATGCTCTGGGCTACCGGTCGAACCGAGCCATCGGGGGTAAGCAGAACGATTCCCGAGCCCCCGTTGATGTAGACGTTGCCGCGGCCATCCACGACAATTTCGTTCCAGCCCATGCCTGCGGAGGCGTGCAGATCCGCGTGGGTCACGAGCGAGCCATCGCGCTCGCGGCGCAGAACCATCCCCTGCCGCCCGGAAACGACCAGCAGGCGGCCGTCAGGCAGCCAGTCGATACAAAACGGAAGACCGAAGGGAACCTGAAGTGCGACTTCGCTCTTGCCGTGGGAATCGACGGCAACAATCTCTCGAGCGCCCCAATCCGAGAACCAAAGACGGTTCTCGTGCCATCGTGGCGATTCGCCCATGGCGACGCCGCTCATCAGAACTTGTGCTTTATGCGCTGGAGATGGTTTCGACGGCATCACAGCCTCCTCAGGTTCAACCAATGGTAATCGGCTGCCTGATTGAGCATTCCTGACGAAACGCCGGGGCAATCTTAGTGAAATCCGGTCGGCTCCGCCTTCCTAATGGCTGGTCCCCTGGATTCCTCCTAACGGACGACTGTACAGTAGATCTTCCAAAACCCGGCAGCAACGAATCGACCGAGACGAGTTCTTTCTCCGACATTCTTTCTCCCAAAATTTTGGCCGAATCGTCAAAAGACCTGGGAAGCGTTGGCAAGTAACGTCCCGAGATCGCTGCTCATGTGGTCAGATTCATGATTCACAGGAATTCGGCGCTGGCCCTAACAGCCACTTGGTCGAGATGACTCCGCCCGCTTTTCTTTGATCTCCTTGACTTTGTCGATCAGCTCGCCGGCCATCTTGAGGAGTTCGTCTCGTTCATCTTGGTAGTAGACGGTATCCGCCTTGCGCCGATACAGCAGATTCAAGTAGGCCATTGCGTCGTCGTAGTCAGGCCTTAATTCAATCGCATGTTTGAGAGATTCGATTCCTTCGTCAATGATCGAACCGTATTCGCGGATGTATTGCTCGCGTACGTCAGGTGGCAAGGGGTCCTGATCCCGCACTTGTTGTCCGGAGGCGGCGTGCTCGTTGTGGCGCGCCCGCAGCGCATTATTTGCGCGAAACGACAGGGTCCAGTCAATTACCGCGACCCAGTAGTACGGCTCGGGATCGGCGGGTCTGATTTGCATATGTTTCTGGTGGAACGACTTCGATTCCTCAAGCTTCTCGGAATTGTAAGGAGCACCCGCCATCTGAAACAGGATGGAACCAATTCCGTCGATTGCGCTCACGTTTTGTGGGTCAATGTCGAGCACACTTCTGAACTCCTCGATTGCCTTGCGTCCCAGTTCTTGATTTGCTTCGCTCGGAGATCCCGGAATGAATTGGTCAGCGTATGCGGTCGCAAGGTACAGCCGTGCGTTCAGGAGTTGAGGATTCAGCTCCTTCGCGCGCTGGAACTCCGAGATGGCCGCGTCGTACTGACCGTTTTTGAAGTCTTCTACACCCTTGTTGAGTATTTCACGTGCCTGCCTTTGTTCTTCCGTCTGTGGTGGCGCCTGCTGAGCCTGTAATCTTGCTGCTGTTCCGCACCCGACAACCAAAGGCACGGTTATGAACCCAGCACGAATAGTCGCCGACACTACACTGTTTCTGGATGCCAACATGGAACTCTCCGGCTAAGCCTGCGGCACACTCAT
>Ga0306920_100011438_pt1 | contig 11989 bp, 10 predicted proteins | sample flu12Cox44000170_FD_204666 | JGI IMG/M metagenome (GOLD analysis project Ga0306920, IMG submission 204666) | Lab enrichment of tropical soil microbial communities from Luquillo Experimental Forest, Puerto Rico - flux4day.12C.oxic.44.000.170 (v2)... | ecosystem: Environmental > Terrestrial >...
GAGCACGCTGCTCGACGGCATCACCGACCAGGACGTGTGGTACCGCTCGCCCGGCCACTGGCGCGCCGACGTCATCACCTCGGCCGGCGAGACCGACACCTACCAGACCAGCCACGGGATCTTCGTGTGGGACTACAGCAGCAACCTGCTGACCCAGATCCTCGGGGCAGAGCCGGTCCGGCTGCCCCGGGCCGCCGACCTGCTGCCGCCGGATCTGGCCCGCAGGCTGCTGGGCTACGCCTCGCCCGCCGATCGCCTGTCGCGGCTGCCGTCGCAGCGGGTGGCCGGGGTGGCCGCGGTGGGCCTGCGGCTGGTGCCCGCCGACCCGGCGACCACGGTCGGCGAGGTCGACATCTGGGCCGACCCGGCCACCGGCCTGCCGCTCGAGGTCGCGGTCACCGCCCGGGGCGCGAGCCATCCGATCCTGGCCTCCCGGTTCCTGGACCTGAGCGAGCGCCGCCCCTCGCTCGCCACCGTCACCCCGGACCCGGCCCCCGGCACCGGCTTCACCACCACCGTGCTGCCGGACATCAGCGGGATCGCGAACGGCTTCGGCGCGATGCTGCCGATGCGGCTCGCGAGCATGCCCCGCGCCGCGTCCCCCGACGGGCTGGCGGACGTGGCCGCCTACGGGGTCGGCTTCTCCCGGTTCGCCGTGCTGCCGCTGCCCTACAGCGTGGGCGTGCGCGCGCTGAACGCGGCCAGCGACGCGGGCGCGGGCGGGCTCAGCCTGCCCAACGGGATCGGCGCGGTGATGCAGACGCCGCTGCTCACCGTGCTGCTGGCACAGGCGCAGTCCGGCGGGCCGGTGTACCTGCTGACCGGGACGGTCACCGCGGCCGTGCTGGTCCGCGCGGCGACCAGCCTGCTGAACATCGCCGAGCAGCAGCAGCCATGATCGTCACGCACGAGCTGACCAAGCGTTACGGCCGGGTGCTCGCCGTCGACCGTGTCGACCTGGACGTGCGCGAGGGGGACCGGTACGGCTTCCTCGGCCCGAACGGCTCGGGCAAGACCACCGTGGTGCGGATGCTGCTCGGCCTGGTGTACGCGACCAGCGGTCACATCGAGGTCATGGGCAAGCCGGTGCCGTCGCGGGTCGCCGAGGTGCTGCCGCAGATCGGCGCGCTGGTCGAGGGGCCGTCGTGCTACGGGCACCTGTCCGGCCGGGCCAACCTCGCGCTCATCGACGCCTCAGGCAGGGCCAGAGGACCGTTCGGCCGCCGCACCCGCCGCCGGCGGATCGCCGAGGCGCTGGACCGGGTCGGCCTGGCCGGCGTGGACCGCCGCCCGGTCAAGAAGTACTCCCTCGGGATGCGGCAGCGGCTCGGGCTCGCGGCCGCGCTGCTGCGCGCCCCGCGCCTGCTCGTGCTGGACGAGCCGACCAACGGCCTGGACCCCCAGGGCATCCGGGAGATCCGGGACCTGCTCGCCGAGCTCAACCGGGCGGGTACCACGGTGTTCCTGTCCAGTCACCAGCTCGGCGAGGTCGAGCTGCTGTGCACCCGGGTGGGCATCGTCGACCGCGGCCGGCTCGTGCTGCAGGAGGATCTCGACGAGCTGCGGGCGCCGACCGGCCGGGTGGTGGTGCACACCCCGGATGCCGACCGGGCCGCGGCCCTGCTGGACGGCCGCGTCGAGCAGCGCGACCGCGACCGGCTGGTGGTCGCGGAGGCCGACCCGGCCGAGGTCAACGCGCGCCTGGTGACTGCGGGGCTGCGGGTCTCCGAGATCGCGCCGGAGCGGCGCTCGCTGGAGGAGCTGATGCTGTCGGTGACCGGTTCCGGCTCCGACCGGATCGACGCGCCGGGCGGGGGACCGGACGAGCCGCACCAGAGCGGGCCGGCCGCGGCCGAGCCGGGCGAGCCGGGGCCGGGCGAGGGCGAGGGAACCCGGTGATCCTGGTCGAGCTGGTCAAGCTGGCGCGCCGGCCGAGGAGCTGGGTCAGCATCGCGCTGCTGTGCGGGCTCCCGGTGCTGGTCGCGGTGTTCGTCGCGGTCACCCACCTCGCGCCGCCGCCGGGACAGGGCCCGGTGCTGCTGTCGGCCGTGCTATCCAACGGGTCGCTGTACCCGGCGGCCGCCCTAGCGATCGTGCTGCCGATCTTCCTGCCCGTGGCGGTCGCGGTCGTGGCCGGGGACACGATCGCGGGCGAGGCGGGCTCGGGCATGCTGCGGTACCTGCTGGCCCGGCCGGTCGGCCGGACCCGGCTGCTGGTGGCCAAGCTGATCTCGGTCATCGTGTACACGATGACCGCCGTGGTGGCCGTGGCGGTCACCTCGTACGTGACCGGGCGGCTGCTGTTCGGCGTGCAGCCGGTCCCGGTCACCTCCACCGGCGTGGCCAGCTCGAACCTCGCCGCCGGCGGGGTCGCGACCTCGCTGTCCGGCACCACGCTGACCCCGGCCGACATCCTGGTCCGGACCATCGGGGCGATCGCGTTCATCGGGGTGTCCATGCTCGGGGTCGCCGCGATCGCGCTGTTCCTGTCGACCATCACCGACTCATCCCTCGGGGCCGCCCTGGGCGCGCTGGCCGCGCTGGTGACCAGCCAGGTGCTGGTCACCCTGAACGCCGCCGGCTCGGTCAACCCGTACCTGCCCACCCGGTACTGGCTGGCGTGGGTCGACTTCTTCCGGCAGCCGATCCTGTGGCGCAACATCGACCGGGGGTTCGCCGTGCAGGGCGTCTACGTCGTGGTGCTGCTGGCCGCGGCCTGGGCCAACTTCGCCACCAAGGACATCACCAGCTGACCGGCGCCGCGGGTGCGGTGAAGATCTCCTGAGGCAATCCCCGAGCCGGGCGGCCCCGCCTACGGGCCGTCCCCGCAGTCGGCCGGCGTCGGACGGCGCAGCGGGCCGGAGCCAATGGCCTGCAACACGATCGCGGTGACGACCGGGTTCGTCGGCAGCTGGGAATGGCTGATCCGCTCGCCCGGGCAGACCGACTGGATGGGCACGTTGACCGCGCCGGCCAGCCGGGCCGACCCGGGCGGCGTGACCACCTGATCGTCGGTGGTCCACAGCGACATCCAGCGCGGGCGCTGCGGCACCGGCGCGGCCACCAGCCCGGCGAGCAGGCGGCTGCCCGGCACCAGCTGCTGGCACGCCAGCGGGCACGCGCCGGGCACGAAACCCTCAGCCCCGGCGGCGATCTGGGCGCCGTGGAACGGGGAACCGAGAGTGATCACGCGGCGGGCCTTGCCCGGGCCGTCGTCGTGGCGCGCCCACAGCAGCGCGACCACGCCGCCGGCCGAGTAGCCGATCACGTCGACCGACGGCGCCCCGGCGTCCAGGGCCCGGGTCACCGCCCCGTTGAGCACGGTGGCGTCGGCGTTCAGGTCCCCGGTCCCGTTGCCGGGCAGGCGCACGACGGTCGCCGCGCGGCCAGCGGCCCGGATCCGGGCGGCCAGCACCGACAGCGCGCCGGTCTGCCCGCCGTAGCCGGGCACGAGCAGCACCGGGCCGGGCCGATCCTGCGGCGGATAGCCGGCCACCGCGCGGGCGGACCCGCCGCCGGCGGCGGCCACCCCGGCCACCACGGCTCCCGCCGCCACCAGCAGCGCCACCCCCGCCAGCAGAGCCCGGCGCCGGGGCGAAAGCCCGCCGAGCCCGAAGCCGGGCCTGCGGCCCGGCCGGCCCGGGCGCGCGGGCGCGCTCGGCGTGCTCATACTGCCAAGGTAAAGGGAGGCCACTAGCGGTACTAGTGCACATCTTCGTAAGTCCGTGGCGTTCCTACGAGGTCCTCGCAGTAAGGCGAGCGACTCCCCGGCCAGCCGTGACGCCGGTCGGGGCGGGCAGGTGCCTGCCAGGGGACCCGCGGATGTCGCCGTGATGAGGGCGGCGGCGCGGGTCACGTCGCGCCGCGGACACACCCGGAAGGTGGTTCCCGGCGCGGCGGTGCGTGACGTCGGCCGCGGTGACGGCCGGCGTGATCCCGCCGGGCAGGCGCCCGGCGATGTTGGCCGCCGCGATCAGGTCGCGGTGGCCGGCCAGCCCGCAGTGCGGGCAACAGAACACCCGGCCGCGCGGCTTGGGGACCCGGGCCCGGCAGGCGGGGCAGGTCGAGGAGGTGCCCCGCTCATCGGTCAAGACCAGGGTGATCGCGGCCAGTTCGGCCTTGTCGCGCAGCGTGGCGATCAGGTGGCCGACCCGCCAGTCGCGCGTTCGCTGGTTGTGCCGCCGGCCCGCATCGATGCTCAGGACGCCGCGGGGGTCGCCGACGGCCAGGGTGCCGACCCGGCGGTCGGCGGCCCAGCCGATCACGGTGCGGGCGGCTTCGTGCTGGGCCTGGCGGACCCGGCGCTGGTGCCTGGCCTCCACGATCTGCTGACGGCGCCGGTAGTGCCGCCAGCGCCGGGATCCGCGCTGCCCGGGTTTGGGGGCGCGGCGGGTGACGGCCCGCTGCCGTGCTTTGGTGTCTTTGAGGTGCTGGTGGTGCTCGGCGCGGATGGCCCGCCCGGAGACCAGCAGCGCTTGGCCGTCGCGGCCGGCGACGGCGTAGGGGTGGATGATGCCCAGGTCCACCCCGGCCACCCGCCCCGGATCCGGCTCCGCTCCGAGAGGGTAGACCGTAACCGGGACCTCGGCGGTCACGTCCACCCACAGTCGGCCCGCTTCGTACAGCAGGGTGACCGACCGGATCCGTCCGGGCGGATAAGGCAGGTCGCGGTCCAGGCGGACCTGTAACGGCGGGCAGCCCCGGGCCACCGGGATCCGCAGCCGTCGGCCATCCACAGCCAACCTGTCGTGATACCAGCGCGCCGGCATCATCCTGCGGCGCCGCCGCGGGAACCGCGCCGAGCCGTCCCCCTTCTTGCGGCGGGCGGCGGCGGCGAACCAGGCGTCGGAATAGCGGCGCAGCACCGACCGGGCCCCGGTGGTGTCCAGTTCTCCAAAGCATGCCGGCCCTGAGGCGGCCAGCTCGCGGCACAGCGCCTGATAGGACACCAGCGGAGTGTCCTGGCGGGCCTTCCGCCATGCGTTTACCTCCAGGACGCACGCCCAGACGTCCCCGGCCGACATCAGCAGCCCCAACAACCGGCGTCGCTGGCCCCGCGTCAGCCGCAGGCCCGCACGGGCGGTACGGTGCACCAACGCTGGTGAGCCTGGCTCGTTATGTCTGGGCATGCCATCATCCCACCAGGAGCCAACGACAAACACCCAAGCCAGCCAGCCGACGCTGCCCGGCGCAACGGCGGCTGAGCAGGCCAGGAATCTTCTCCCTCGCCAAACGGCCGACGGCCGCCCTTGACGACTAAACCGGCGCACCACTAGCGCGGAGCTAGCGCGGCCCTGCGCCCCGGCCGGAAGTGTGGGCACAATGGGGCCTTGTCTCCCATGTCGGGCATGTGCGGGCGGGCGGGAGCGCGCCAGTGAGGAGCGCCGGTGGACTTGCTGACGGCGGGCGATCCCGTGCCGCGCCGGCGGCTCCTGCTGGGCCTGGCCGGGATAGGCGTCGGCGGGCTGGCCGCCGGCAGGCTGGCCGCGGCCGGCCGCGGGCGGCTGGAAGCGGCGCGGCCGCCGCGCCCGGGCGGCGAGATCTGGAGTTCTGGCGCCGGCGGCGGCGCGTTCTACAATTTCGCGGCGGCCGGCGGCATCGTCTGCTTCGCCGCCTCCGCCGGCAGCGGCACCGCGGCCGGCCCCCTGCAGGCGTTACGGGCCCGCGACGGCGCGGCCGTCTGGAGGTCCGCCGCCGGCGGCGGGGCCGCGTACACCCCCGCGGTCGCCGGCGACGTGGTCTGCTTCGGCGGATACGACGGCCGGTTGCACGCGCTGAGGCTGGCCGACGGCTGGCCGTCCTGGAGCTCGGGCGCCGGCGGCGGCCCGGTCACCGACCCGGTGACCGCCGGCGCGACGGCCTACTTCGGCAGTTACGACGGCCGGCTGTACGCGCTGCGGGCCGCCGACGGCTCGCCGGCCTGGAGCTCAGGCGCCGGCGGCGGGCCGGAGATCAACCCCGTGGCCGCCCGCGGCGTGGTCTACTTCGGCGGCCGCGACCTGCGGCTGTACGCGCTGCGGGGAGCCGACGGCGCGCTGCTCTGGAGCTCCGGCGGCGGAGCCTTCGGCGCCGGGCCGGCCGTGATCTCCGGCGTGGTCTGCGTCGGCGGCAACGACAGCCAGCTGCACGGGCTGCGAGCGGCCGACGGCGCGCTGCTCTGGAGCTCGGATGCGGGCGGCGGCCCGGCCACCGCGCTGGCATCGTCCGCGGGCGCGGTGTACTTCGGCGGGCACGACCGGCGGCTGCACGCGCTGCGGGCGGCCGACGGCGCGCCGCTATGGAACTCGTCGGCCGGCGGCGGCCAGTACACCGGGCCGGTGGCCGCGGGCGGCGCGGTGTACTTCGGCGGACGCGACCTGCGGCTGTACGCGCTGCGGGCGGCCGGCGGTGCGGGCCTGTGGAGCTCGGGCGCGGGCGGCGGCCCGACCGGCGCCACCCCGGTGGTGGCGGCGGGCGTGATCTACTTCGGCAGCTTCGACAACCGGATGTACGCGCTGGCCGCGTAGCCGTGGTGTCAGCCGGCGGCGGTCCCGCCGCCCCCGCTGCCCCAGTCGATGGTGGCCTGGCCCGCCTCGGCGGCGTGGCGTTCCAGCCAGCCGCGCGCGAACGGGCACAGCGGCACGACGGTCAGGCCCTCCCGCGCCGCCCGGTCGACCGCCGCCGCCACCAGCCGGCCGCCGAAGCCTCGTCCCTCGAGCTCCACCGGAGTCTCGGTGTGGATCAGCACGAGCCGCTTCCCGTTGAGCCGGTACTGGAGGTAGGCCAGCCCTCCGTCGGCTCGCAGCTCGAAGCGGGATTCGGCCGGGTTGTCGGTGACCTGCGGAGCATCGTTCACGGGCACCATCGTCGCATCCGCCGCGGGCTCGGGCGAGTCGAGCTGGGCCGGGCCCGTGGTCCGGCTGAAGGCGGCGCCGGCGGCGGCCACGGCCAGCGAGGCGACCAGCAGCGGCAGCGCCGCCCCGGTATGCAGGTACAGGGCGGCCCCGGCGGCCGCGCCGGCCAGCATCGCCAGCACGGAGCTCACCCGCCGGGCCGTGAGGCGGTTGGCCGCGCCCGGCACCGAGAGGTCCGCGGCCAGGCCGGTCAGCGTCATCGTGAGCACGGTGGTGGTCAGGTCGGGGATGGCCAGTCGCCGGATCGTGGCGTTGCGGACGCCCATGGCGAAGGCTAGCAGCGCGATCACCACGTAGCGAGGCCATCCGTGCCCGACCGCGTGCGCACCGAACGCGACCGCGGCGGCCGCGCCTTCGAACACCGCCTCCGTGGCCAAGGCCATCAGCAGCATGCGGGCCCGCCTGCTCTTCGCGATCCGGCTGGCCATCCGGGTGGCGAAGGCCGCCCCGGCCAGGAACACCGCGAGCGAGGTGAGGGTAGCCGGCACCGAGAACCCGGGCGCCCCGGCGGCGGCGAAGCCGAGCACCACCACGTTGCCGGTCATGTTGGCGGTGAACACGGGGCCGAGTCCCAGGTAGGACACCGCGTCCACCAGCCCGCTGACCAGCGTGAGCGCCACGAGAGTCCGCACCAGCGACACTGGAGGGCCCTTGGTCATGTGCCTAGTTTCCCGAACGGGACGTCTCGCCGGCCGTGGCCGCCGGCCACGCCGGGTCGCCGCGTCCCGCCGCCGGGCCTAGATCCGGCGGTCGGCTGTTTCCCGTGACCGCGTCGCGCGCACTGAGCCCTTTTCATCCTCCCCTGAGCTGTCCACAATCATCGGGAATGTGAGATCACGGATGAAAAGAGTTCACCCTTGAAGGGAGATCCGGTCATGCCCCAGGCTGTCAGGTTCGACGAATACGGCGGGATCGACGTGCTGCAGGTCGCCGACGTGGACCGCCCGGTTCCCGGCCCGGGGCAGATCCTGGTCCGGATGAGGGCCGCGGGGATCAACCCCGGCGAGGCCAAGATCCGGCAGGGGCTGCTCGCGCATCGATACCCGGCCACGTTCCCCTCGGGGCAGGGCAGCGACCTGGCCGGCGTGGTGGAAGAAGTAGGCGAGGGCGTCACCGGGTTCGCGGCCGGCGACGAGGTGATCGGGTTCACCGACAACCGGGCCAGCCACGCCGAGCTCGTCATGGTCGAGGCGGCCAACCTGATCCATAAGCCGGCCGGCGTCTCCTGGAAGGCGGCCGGCTCCCTGTACGTCGCGGGCGGGACGGCCTGGGCCATGGTCCACGCGGTTTCGGTCGCCAAGGGGGACACCGTCGTGGTCTCCGGCGCTGCGGGCGGCGTCGGCTCGATCGCCGTGCAGTTGGCCCGCCTCGCCGGGGGGACGGTGATCGGCCTGGCCAGCGAGGCGAATCATCCCTGGCTGACCCGCCACGGCGTGATCCCGGTCAGCTACGGCGAGGGGGTTGCCGACCGGATCCGGGCCGTGTCCGGCGGCCGGGTGGACGCCTTCCTCGATACGCAGGGCGGCGGCTACGTCGAGTTGGCGATCGAGCTCGGCGTCCGGCCCGAGCGGATCGACACCATCGCCGACTTCGCGGCCAAGGAGGCGTACGGCGTCAAGATCGACGGCAGCGCGGTCGGGGGGAACGCCAAGGTGCTAGGCGAGCTGGCCTCGCTGATCGACCAGGGGCGCCTGGAGATCCCGATCGCCGGCGTATATCCGCTGGCCAACGTCCAGGACGCCTACCGGGAGCTGGAGAAGGGGCACACCCACGGCAAGATCGTGTTGACGGGGTGACGCTGACCGGCCGTGCCGGTCAGCCGGTCATGGCCCGGAGCAGGACCTCGGAGCCGACCGGCCGGTAGCCCGCGGCCAGGAAGGCCCGGACGCTGGCCGCGTTGCCCGGAGTGATCTGGGCCCAGAGCGGGCTACCGTCTGGCACCAGGTGCCGGGCGGCGGCCGCCAGATCGCGACCCAGGCCTCGGCCGCGGTGGTCCGGGTCTACCTCCACGGCCACCTCCCACCGGCCCGCCACACCGCGGCCGAGCGTGACGATCCCGCCGGGCACTTCCCAGGTCCGGACGTTGTCGCGGTAGTGCAGCGCCCGGGTCACGCGCGGATGGCCGGCCGCCTGGGTCGGGCTCAGCGCGATTCCCGGCGACCCGGGCCGGGCGGCGGCCACGCAGAGCATGTCCGCGCAGTTCGCCTGGCGGCCGGTCCTGGCGCACAGGGCCTCCAGGAACGCGGGCAGGACCGGCGCGGCCAGGTCCCCGGGGTCCAGCTGGCCGCGGACCCACGCCGGGTCGGCGTCGGTGAAGATCACCGAGTGCGCGGTGAACGCGAGCACGCCGGCCTCCCGCGGCGACGGCTGCGACAGGATCGTGACACCGCCGTCGGCGGGCGGGTACCGGCCCGCGGCTACGCCGTCGAGCAGCGCCGCCAGCGGATGGCACTGTGTCTCCCGCTCGGCCCCGGGCCCCGCCCACCTCCCCGTTCCCACTTCACTGCGCCGCCTTCCCTCGTCGCTCAGTCGCAGGCTCCTTCGCTCCTCAGTCCAGGCGGCACCGCGCCCGAGCCTCGCTCAACTCTGTCTCCCGCTCGGCCAACTGTTTCACCGGTAGGCCGAGATGCCGGTGATGGCCTGGCCGAGGGCGAGCGTGTGGATCTCCTCGGTGCCCTCGTAGGTGAGCACCGACTCCAGGTTGTTCGCGTGCCGGATCACCGGGTACTCCAGGGTGATCCCGTTGGCGCCGAGCACGGTCCGCGCCTGGCGGGCGATGTCGATCGCGGTCCGGACGTTGGCCATCTTGCCCAGGCTGACCTGCTCCGGCGTGATCTTCCCGGCCTCCTTCAGCCGTCCCAGGTGCAGCGCCAGCAGCTGGGCCCGGGACAGGTCGGCCAGCATCCAGGCCAGCTTGGCCTGGGTCAGCTGGAAGCCGCCGATCTTGCGCCCGAACTGCTCCCGCGTCCGCGAGTACTCCGCGGCCGCCGCGTAGCAGGACCGGGCCGCCCCGGTCACCCCCCACAAGATCCCGTACCGCGCCTCGGACAGGCAGGACAGCGGCCCCTTCAGCCCGGTCACCCCGGGCAGCACGGCGTCGGCGGGCAGCCGCACCTCGTCGAAGTGCAGCTCCGAGGTCACCGACGCGCGCAGCGACAGCTTCTTGTGAATGTTGCTGGCGGTGAACCCGCGCGCCCCGCGGGGGACCAGGAAGCCCCGGATCCCGTCCGGCGTCTGCGCCCACACCACCGCGATGTCGGCGATGGAGCCGTTGGTGATCCACATCTTGGTGCCGGAGAGGATCCAGTCGTTCCCGTTATGGATCTCGGCACGGGTGGTCATGCTCGACGGGTCGCTGCCGTGGTCCGGCTCGGTGAGGCCGAAGCAGCCGACCGCCTCGCCCGCCGCCATCCTGGGCAGCCACTCCTGCTTCTGCTCCTCGGACCCGTACTTCCAGATCGGGAACATCGCGAGCGAGCCCTGTACCGAGACCAGGCTGCGCAGCCCGGAGTCGGCGGCCTCCATCTCGCGGCAGGTGACGCCGTAGGCGACCGGTCCCATGCCCGCGCACCCGTACCCCGTCAGGTGCATGCCGAGCAGGCCGAGCTTGCCGAGCTCCGGGGCGAGCTCGCGGGGCAGCGTCCCGGCCTCGAACCAGTCAGCGATGTGCGGCATGATCCGGTCGGCCGCGAACGCGCGGACGGTGTCGCGGACCAGGCGCTCCTCCTCGCTTAGCTGGTCATCGATGCGCAGCAGGTCGGTGGGAGCGCTGTCGGTGCTTGGCGACATGGCCGGTCCTCTCTTGTTGCCTCGCCCGCCAGCGTATGCGCGGGCATCCTGCCTGTCGCCAGCAGGTTTGGGTGGGGCATGATGGACGGATGAGTGACTACAACGACAGAAAGATGCTGGTTCGCACCCGCGACGGCCGCATCATCGCGGGCGTGTGCTCGGGACTGGCGGAGTACTTCGGCCTCGATGTCACCCTGATCCGCGTGATCGTGGCCGTCCTCACCGTCTTCACCGGAGGTTTCGGCGCTCTGGCCTACCTGGCGGCGTGGATAGTGATCCCCGAGGAAGGCCAAAAGTCGTCGATCGCCGAGGACCTGGTCAACAAGAGCCGCAAGAACTGAGGTTCTTCAGGCTCTGCAGGCGGTCGCCTGACGTCCGCGCCCGTCCAAGATCGACGCATGGGTCGGGCGCTTTGCCGCCAGCGTGGTTCGTCCCCTATGCTGGGGCGGTCCCCGACGGCGGGCGCCACGGGTCCCGGCGGCGAGAGTCGTCGAGCCCCCATCGTCTAGCGGCCTAGGACACCGCCCTTTCAAGGCGGCGGCACGGGTTCGAATCCCGTTGGGGGCACCGCTGGCAGCCGGTCAGCGCAACATGGTCCTGTAGAGCAGCTTGGAGTGCTCGCCACCCTGTCAAGGTGGAGGTCGCGGGTTCAAATCCCGTCAGGACCGCTCGGTCAGCGGCGCCTGGGCGCGAACCAGCGCTGGTGCCCAGGCAAGGTCAGGTAGCTCAGTTGGTACGAGCGTCCGCCTGAAAAGCGGAAGGTCGGCGGTTCGACCCCGCCCCTGACCACCACTTCTCACCTGCGCAGACGTGCGCTCAGTAATTACCCCAGTGCGAGTAGTAACGCTTCTAGTCTCATTTTGGTCTCACTTATTTGAAGCGGACGATCGGCGCGAAGCGCATGCCGGGAACCGGCGTCGCTGGCAGCGCAATCACTGTGGGTGAGTTGCGGCGAGCGGATTCTGTCGTCGTTTCCTCAGCCAGCCTGCCGACGATGAGTCGGCCTGGATGCCTTCATTTGGCTGGACTCATGGAACTCCGATCAGCCAGTTCTGCGCACCCGGAGAGCGCGAGCGAAGGGTTCATCGTCATCGCCTGCCTGGACGGTGGCGCTGATGCGCGCGCCGTCAATCCTGCGGGCTTGCGAGCCATGTCCGTGTGTTCATCGGTTAAGCCGCACTTAGATGACATGCATCGGGCCGGGCTGAGCTGAGGTCGCGGCCGGGTGCCGGGAGACCTCCCCAGCTCAGACGCGCGTCAGGATTGACCGCGTAGGCAATTGGCATGGGGCGCACGCCTGCGCCCTC
>Ga0306920_100011439_pt1 | contig 11989 bp, 9 predicted proteins | sample flu12Cox44000170_FD_204666 | JGI IMG/M metagenome (GOLD analysis project Ga0306920, IMG submission 204666) | Lab enrichment of tropical soil microbial communities from Luquillo Experimental Forest, Puerto Rico - flux4day.12C.oxic.44.000.170 (v2)... | ecosystem: Environmental > Terrestrial >...
CGATCCGAAATGCATGAATGCCTGTCCCACCGGCGCTCTGAAGCGGCGACCCGAGGGGGAGATCTACTTCCAGTACGATATGTGTATTGGGTGCGGCAACTGTGCGATCGCCTGTCCTTACGACAACATCGCTATGATCGATACGCCGACTTTCGACCGGGCGCAGGCTCGCAAGTCGCGCATCATGAATGACCCCAACTTCTTCCGGCCGTATCCGGTTGCGTCACACGACGTTGCCGATGCGGGCTGGTTCAGCCGCCTCTTCGGCCGCGGCCGTCAAGCAAAGAGTAAGCGCAAGCCGGCTCTAGTCAAAGCGAGTGGCGAGGCGAGCCACGTGCCGACCGCCTTCCCAATCAAGTGCGACCTGTGCGATGGCTTGCCTTTCATGGGTTGCGTACACAGCTGTCCGACGGGTGCGGCCATCCGGATCGATCCTGCCACCCTGCTCGAGAAAACCGGCGCGGTGAGGGCGGGTTCGCGGGTGCGCAAAGCGCGCGGTGGCAGCGACTGAGACGCTGGTCAAAGGCGCGTGACCACTCCCGGCACAAGCGTGCCACGGCCTCCCAAGAACCGCCCGCAGCGTGGTCTCATCTTGCGTGCGGACGGGCCTCCTCCCGTACGAGCAGAGGGGAGTGACGCAGAGAAGGCGCGAAGAGTACAGATTGGCGAGGCCGCAGCCCGGCGGCATACGGCCCCGATTGCGTCGATGATTTTGTGGGGAGCGTTGTGCGCTTCCACCGTGATCGCGCTGCATAAATTGTCAGTCGGCTGGGGCGCGCGCCAGGGCTCTTATCACACCGGCGTGTTCACCCTGAGCGCCTTTTTGCTGGCCGCCCTCTATCCCGTGCGAAAATACACCTTGTGGTTCTCGCTACAGTGGCTGCGCTTGGCATCGCGGCTGCCGCGTGTGTGGGCGGTGCGGTTGCTGCTCCTCGATCGGCTTGAAACCTGGCGCGTGGTGCATATCACGCTTGGTGTATTTGCCATGCTGCCATTTTGGTGGCATACGCAATTCGGCCGCCGGAGCTTGCTCGAACTGGCGCTGGAACAACTGGTGATTCTGCTGGTGCTGAGCGGGTTTTTGGGCACGCTGATCGAAGATTTTCTGCCCGTGCACATGCTCAAATCAGGTAATCAGGAGGTTCGGCTGGAAGATGTCGATGCCGCCTCTCATGCATTGTACGTTGAAGCTGAGGAACTTGTGCTGGGCCATTCGGAGGCGCTGGTCCACGCTTATCTTTCATCCGTGAGGCCGATTCTGGCTGGCAGCCAGCCCTCTCGCACGCTCCTGTGGGCGACCCTCACCGGCACCAATCCCGCATCGGAAGTGTGCAAGCCTGTACGGCTCCTTGCGAGCAGGTTCGGTGCAGATGCGGCAGTGTTCGACGCCTTGGTCAGCATCGCCGAGCGCAAAGTGGGCCTTGATCACAATCAGTTTAATTTGAAACTGAGCACAGTGTGGCTGCGGCTGCATCGCCGCCTCGCGATTGGCGTGTTGGTGCTGATCGTTTTCCACGTGGCCGGCGTCTTATATTTCGCTGGAATATGAACGTCCGCTTAGCTCCGCTGGCTTTGGGCATTGCGGGCGCAGCCATCGTTTTGTTGTTGCTCGCGCCGCGTTCCAGTTACCAGCCGGGGGCATTGCTCGCCGCTCATCAGCAATTGGCCACCAATTGCACGGCATGCCATCGCCCGTGGCGCGGGCCATCGAGCGCCGGATGCGTCAGTTGCCATGGTGACAACGACAACAATCCGCATAGCGGATTCGACGTCAGCCAGGAAGACATTGGCCTGATGCTCGGCCGTAGTCTGGCGGTAAGTCCATCCAACAACCTCGAGTGCCTCAGTTGCCATACGGAACATCGAGGTACAGCGTCAAACGTGAGCGTCACTTCTGCCTTTGCGTGTACCTGGTGTCACAAACACCCGGCGATCGATAAGGTTGCCGAGCATCAAGTGCCCGTGATGCACCGTCAATTCTTCGTGCGGCACCTGTTCAAACAACGCTTTAATCATTACGAGCATGCGTTGCTGATTACGTCGCATTACCCTCCAATCGCCGGCGGCTTTAGCTGTACATCCTGCCATTTGGTGCCGCCATCGCAGCCCGGCGGCCCCGAAGATATGAGTCTCAAATGGACCGCATGCGCCGGAGCGGGATGTCACCTGGTTCCGCAGGACAGCTTCATGGAGATGCCGGCGTCGCTCGGCCCCTCGCCTGCCACGATTCCATACTCAGGTGTGGTTCCGGTTCGACATATTAAGGCGGTTTTTGTCCACTCAGCCGGGCATCTGGAAAGCGCCTGCGAACATTGCCATTTCAAGGTAGCGGCGAGCCGAACTCCGGACGATCGCGACTCGCTGGCGCTCCTCCGATGCTTTAACTGCCATGCCCACCAGCCCGAGCGATCAGACCAATCTATAGCCCTGATGCAAAACGGCGCAGCCGCAATACAAGCAGGAACATTTGCGGCCGCGTCGATCTCCGGCACAGCGAGCCGTGTTCACGTGGCCGACGAAAGCCGAACGGTCGTAGCCTGCAACCAGTGTCATCTGTTTCATGCTTATGGCGTAGTACCGACGCTGGATTTTCCCAATCGCGCCCCTGATTTTCCGCCCAACCAAGCGCCCCGTTTCGAGGTTACTGTCTATGTGCCGCATTGGAAGCGCAGTACGGCGCAACCCGCACCGATAGCGCTACGGCCGATGGTTTTTTCGCCGTGGTGGATGGGGCTTGTGGCGATTGGCCTCGTCGTTTTGGGGTTTGTTAGATACGTCAGAGAATTGCCGCAAAAGCACGTATCGTATGGAGCGGCGCCGGATGTGGCGCCACAACGTTCCAAGGAAGTACCAGCGCTTGATGATACCTACCAGACCAGCGTCCGCCACTTGTATATCGTGGGTGAGGCGGCTGGCACCGCCTCGATTAATCTCGCCATGCGTTCGGGACGGCAGGTGATCGAAGCCATCGCCAACGAACTGCGTCACAGTGCGCCGCTGGTGCGGCCAGACCTATATGACGTTGTAATCGTCGGTTGCGGTCCGGCGGGACTGGGAGCGACCGCGACCGCGAGAGTCCTGGGTCTCAAGTATGCAACATTGGAGAAGTTGACACCCGCCAGCACTCTGCGCTCGTATCCGCGTGCCAAATTCGTTCAGGCTACGCCAATCGATATAGCTGAGTACGGCTCGTTTTTTTTGGAGGGCGATAATTCACGCGAAGAATTGATCAGAGAATGGGAGAAGATCATCTCAAAATTAAGACTCGTGATTAATGATCGGGAAGAAGTGGTGGGCGTCGTGCGCGAGCAAGATTACCTCGTCGTAAAGACCGCTCGCGGCAACTCCTATCCCTCGCGGTGTGTGGTGCTGGCGATCGGAGTACGCGGCAACCCGCGCCATTTGAATCTCGAGGGTGAAGTCTCGGAACGGGTCTTCTACAGCTTGATCGAACCTGATGAGTTTACCGGCCGCCAAATTCTGGTGGTCGGTGGCGGCAACGCAGGTGCCGAGACGGTACAAGCGCTTGCGGCCGCACGGCTTGCCAACACCGTTACCTATTCGTTCCGCTCGCCGGTGCTGACCAATGTCACCCCCGAGAATGCGGACGCGATTATAGCACTGCAAAAATCAAAGACGATTACAATCTATCCGGCAACCACCTTGGCTGAGATCCTCCCGAACAGCCTCGTGCTGGAGCCTGTGAAGTTGGCGCGCCGTCAGGGCGAGCCACAGTCAGTTTCAACAAAGCCGATCGAGATCCAAAATGACGTCATCTTTGCGATGATCGGCGCCGAGTTACCGACCGCATTTCTCAGAGCTATAGGCGTTAAGTTGGTAAGCAAGGGCCGGCTGTACGGATGAGAATTTTCAACCCCTTGCGCGGGCTGGCGCGGACCCTTTTTTCAGGATCAACGAGAACTCGTGTAGCTACTGCCAGCGGCTTTGGCGTCGATGGCACGCTGGATGACGTATGAGCGGATGGCGGCGGCTTTTTGATGATCCAGGACCTGCGCGAAGGAGACCATCCCCTCCTTCTTCAGCGCGCCGTCTAACACGATCTTGAACCAGCCGTCGTTGCCCAGAAAGCCGCTGTAGCGGAGGTCCGGATTCACGCCGCCGCTTACAACATCAGCCCCGTGGCAAACTACGCAGTAGCGCCCATAAAGCTTGCTCCCGGAATCGATCGTCGCAGCGTCGGCTGTCTGCACCGGAGGATTGAGGACCTTGGCTGGTTCTGGCGGGACAGCTGGCAAGCTTGCGGTGCCTCCAAGTTTGAAAGCGAGGATGCGGCCGCTATTGTGCTCATGTTCGCCTGATTTCTTCGATAGCTCACCCCCCAGAATTGCATAGCCACCTCCCCATCCGGCGAGTACTGCGATGTATTGCTCGCCGTCGACCTTATAAGTCATCGGGCCGGCCATGATTGCGGTCTGAACCGGCATCGCCCAGAGTTTTTCACCCGTGTCCGCCCGATACAGATTAAAATTGCCTGCAGTGTCACCTTGGGCAACCAGGTTTCCAGCCGTCGTCAGCACCCCACCATTCCAGGGTGCCATGTGTTGAACCCGCCAGACTGCCCGCTGGTGAACCGGGTCCCACGCCAGCAGATAGCCTTTCTCACGGTCCCACGCCGCCCTCTTTGCTGCAGGTTCCGTCGGTGGTCCCGCAGCACTGAAGCTGATGCCCAGGTTCACTCCGATCGGAGAACGCTTGTAAGTGTTGTCCACGGCAAAGGTCAAACTCTCCTCCTGGGCTGGTATGTAAACGAGACCAGAGCGCGGATTGAATGCCATCGGATGCCAATTATGTGCTCCGTTTGGGTGCGGGCTGATCTCGATCGCATGGCCAGTCTTCTCATACCTGGCTGCTGGATTTTCGATCGGCCGACCGGTTTTCGGATCGATGCCCTTCGCCCAGGTGACCGGGACGAAAGGCTTGGCCGAAATCAGCTCCCCTGTTTTGCGATCAAGCACATAGAAGAAGCCGTCTTTCGACGCGTGCATCAGTACCTTGCGAACGCGGCCATTAATCGTCAAATCGGCGAGGACCATGTCCTGTGTAGTGTCATAATCCCAGACGTCGCCGGGCACGACCTGGTAATGCCAGGCGTATCTTCCGGTCGAAGCATTGACTGCGAGAATCGAGGCGAGGAACCAATTGTCGCCGCCTCCCGGACTGCGATATTTCTGCACGTATTCATTGCCGTTGGCGGTGCCGAAGTAAATCAAATCGAGGTCTGGGTCATAGGCAATCGCGCCCCATACCGTTCCCCCGCCTCCGGCTTTCCACCATTGGCCATGCCAGGTCTTCGCGGCTTTCCTGAGAATGGGGTCTTCGAATGGCTTGGATGGGTCGCCGGGCACGGTATAGAATCGCCAAAGCAAGCGGCCGGTGCGGGCGTCATAAGCCGAAACATAGCCCCGTACACCATATTCGGAACCGCTGTTGCCGATGATTATCTTGTCGTTTATCGCGCGTGGGGAAGAGGTAATCGTATAAGGCTTGGATTTATCGAACGTTTGTACGCTCCACACGGGTTTACCGTTGGCCGCATCGAGCGCGATCAAGCGGCCATCAAGCGTGCCGACAAACACCTTACCTTTCCAAACCGCGACGCCGCGATTGACCGCGTCACAGCAAATCTTGATCAAAATTTCGTGCGGTACCTTGGGATCATATGACCAGATGAGCCGCCCGGTTTTGGCATCGAGCGCTTTGACCAGGCTCCAGGCGGTCGAGGCGTACATGACGCCATCGACCACGAGCGGCGTCGCTTCCTGCCCGCGCGAGGTATCGAGGTCGTAATACCAGGCCAGTCTTAGGTTACCGACATTGGCGGCATTTATCTGGTCGAGAGGGCTGAAGCGCTGTTCGTTATAGTTGCGGCTATAACTCATCCAATTGCCAGGCTCATTGTCGGCGCCGGTAAGCCGGGCCGCGTCGACTTGTGCTGGGCCGCCTTTCGCCGCTTTTGTCTGCGCATCAGCGTAGTAATGGTAAAAGCCCGCAATGACGATTAGCAATGTCATGAGCGTCGGGAACAGAATGCTTTTCCTAATCATGTGCGCATCCCCCGGGTAATTCCCCTTCGGAGCTGATGCCCCGAGAAGATTTTGATGCATTACACGAACTGCGTGTCATTATCAAAAGCGCCCGGATTTTTCTCCTGCTTGTGGACCGAACGGGGGGAGCGCAAGCTGACGGAGCCGTACCGCTGATTCAGGGGAGTGAGTGATTATGCCTTATGTGACCGCTGACGACGGCGTCAAACTATATTACGAAGAGGCGGGTGAAGGATTTCCAATCATATTTGTGCATGAATTTGGCGGTGACCATCGCAGCTACGAGGCCCAAATCCGGTATTTTGCCCGCAGTTATCGATGTATTGCGTACAACGCACGCGGCTACCCACCCTCCGATGTCCCCAGCGACGAGCGGCTATATTCGCAGCAGCGGGCCCGTGACGACGTTCATGCGGTGTTGAACGGCCTGGGCATCAGCCAGGCTCATGTCGTCGGTATTTCGATGGGTGGATTCGCTACTCTGCATTTCGGCATGACAAACGCCAAACGCGCACGTTCAATGGTTCTAGGAGGATGCGGCTATGGCGCCGAACCGGGAAAACGCGAACAATTCCAGGCCGAGGCGGAGGCCGCCGCTACCCGTTTCGAGACGCTCGGCATCGAGGCCGCCGGCAATGCGTATGCGCTGGGCGCGACCCGGGTCCAATTGCAGAACAAGGATCCGCGCGGATGGGAGCAATTTCGCCGTATGCTAACCGAGCATTCGGCCCGCGGTTCCGCTATGACTTTGCGCGGGGTTCAGAAGCAGCGTCCGTCGTTGTTCAACCTGGTAGAGCAGATGAGACAGATCAGGGTGCCAACCCTTATCATTACCGGCGACGAGGATGATCCATGTATTGAAGCCTCGATTCTGATGAAACGTACGATACCGTCAGCGGCGCTGGTAGTGCTGCCGTGTAGCGGCCATGCGATCAATCTTGAGGAGCCGGCACTATTCAACCAGTTCATCGAACAGTTTTTCCACCAAGTCGAAGCCGGCCGATGGCAACTGCGCGACCCTCGCTCGCTCACGGACAAGATCTTGTGATTAGCGGGCCGCACCCGGCATTGTGTTTTCCCCTCGGTTCTTTGCCAGTGTAGCGTCAGCGTGGCGGGAGTAAGCGCTCGTCCTGGAAGTGACAGAACCATTTGCGGAACATTACCTCGGTATCCATGGAATCGTGAAAGCCCGCTTGACGCGCCTTGATGGTGCTGACGATCGCGGGACGCGGCGGCTGGTCGGCTCCATAAGCGAAACAGAAATCCGCGAACTCGAACGATTCGCCAACGAAGGCGTTAATGTCCGCAGGCGAGCGCAATCCGTACTTGCGGACTACCGTCGCCCATTCTGCTGCCTTTTTGGGCATTTCCTGCTGCAGGCAAAACGGTTCGGGCTGACCGATCTTCATCCCCAGCGCATCAGCGATGGTCGGCCAGATTTCGTTCCATACGAAGACGTCGCCGTTGGTAATATTGAAAATTTCGTTGGAGCACGCAGAGGTCGTCGCCGCCCATTCGAACGACCGCGCGAGCAGACCGGCATCGACCGCTTCGAAAATGAACGGCGGACCCCCGGGGAAAGATAGCGGCAGGCCAGCTTCTTTTCTGAGAGCCGCGAACACCCCAATGGCGGGTATGATATTCAGGTTGCCGCCGATCGCTTCACCGACGACCAATTGAGGCCGAAGAATCGTCCAGTTCCATCGGCTGACGGCTTGTTTTGCCCGAAGATAGTCCTCCTGCAGCCAGTAGAAGTTGGCATGTTGATGGCGCGGATCACGCTCGCGTGCTGGAATCCGAATTGGCCCGAGGTGCGCGCCATAAGCCTTGGTTCCCTGCAGCAATGAAACGTGCTGCAGATTGGCGGCGGCGCTGAGCGGCTCGAACAAGTTTCTCAGCATCGTCAGATTGGTCTCCATCTGGTCGCGGTCGCTCCAGCCTTGGACCAGGGACGGCTTTTCGTAAAGCGCTGCATATACCAGGTGGGTGACATCGATCATTTGCCCGAACACCTCACGACAGCGCTGTTGGTCTCGCAGGTCGACTGAAACAAAAGTGACTCGATCAACTGCCGCAGGCATCCGCCGCGAAATGGCCACTATCTCCCAATTGTCGAGTCGGGAGAAATGACGCACGGCGGCGAAGCCGACTAAGCCTGACCCACCCGCGATAAGCACTTTGTTCATGGCATCGCTTCACCTCGGTTCTCTTTTTGACCTGCACGTCGGGAGAGGTCAACCCAGCGGGGACGCGGTTCACATTGGCTTCGTATCCAAGTAACTTGACCCCGCTAGCAGGATCGAGATGGCGATAATATTTGCTTCCTTGACCTTTATCTCAACTTGCTTCGGCGGCGTCGCAGCTATCCGGCTGCGCGATCGGCTGCATCTTTTACTGGGCTTTAGCTCCGGAGCGGTCATCGCAGTGGTGCTGTTCGACGTCATCCCGGAGATCTTCGATCTAGGCGGCGCCGCGACGCCGGTTATGCCGATCGTGGCCTTGGGATTCCTGATCTTCTTCGGGCTCGAACGCGTCACCGCTCTGCACCGGAGCCGTGAACACGCCCACAAAGCCGGCGTCCATCCGGAAGAGTTCGGCATCATTGCCGCGGCCGGCCTGTCGGTGCACAGCTTCCTCGACGGCTTCGCAATCGGCGTCGGCTTCCAGACCAACTTTCGTATCGGACTGCTGATCTCGCTGGCAGTTATCGCACACGATTTCAGCGATGGCCTCAACACCGTCACGGTGGTTCTCGCTCACGGCAATGCAATTGAGCGCGCGGTGCGATGGCTGATGGTTGATGCGCTCGCGCCAATGGCTGGCGCGCTCACTGCATTTCCGCTACGACTGGGCGAAACAGCACTGCCATGGCTGTTGGCCTTCTTCGCGGGGGCTTTTTTGTATATCGGGGCTTCAGATCTGTTGCCCGAAGCTCGGGAACACGACTCACCGGTGGTAGGAATCGCGACCACGGTGGGGATGCTACTGATGTTTCTGATCAGCCGTTATTTGCGTGTACGCTAAAAGTCTGCAGAGTGTAGTATCCTTCGGCTGAGCGGATCAGACCGGGGACGAAAACCCGGCGGCCTGCGGGCCGCCGGATAGGGATAATCTGAAATCCTGCGGAGGCGTTATGCAGATATCAAACGAAGAGATGCTCAAGCGCATCGCGCGGTTCAGCCAACTGATGCCGATGGACTACAAACAGATGGCAGGCGGCGAGGCGATCCCCCGTTCGATGCAAGGGTTCGCGGTCATCGGCCATGTGACCAAAGCCGCGCCCGCTATCTCCGGCGATCATGGCTTTACCGTGGCGTTCAACAAAGTGCAGGCGGGCAAGGGTGCGCCACTTCACAGTCACACGGTCGTCGAGGTATTCGTACCCCTCAGCGGGCGATGGAAATTCTTCTGGGGCGAGGACGGCAAGGGCGAGGCTGAACTCGGCCCGTGGGACACAATCTCTTTTCCGGCCGGTTTGATGGAAGGGTTCCGTAATATCAGCAGCGAGGAAGGCACGTTACTCGTGATCCTAGGTGGGCCCGATGTGGGCGAAATCACCTTTAGAAAGAACGAGGAGCAAGCCACAGCCTGAGAAAATCGTGATAAGGAGCGCGGACCTCTTTGCACTTTCGGCCCAGGAGGGCGCATCAGGCTCAAGAATACGCCGATGCGCCCCAACGCTAAGAACCGCACCAAACAGTCCGGACCCAACTCAGTCCGAATTAATCATGTATTGCTCACCGGAACCTGGGCGGTTTCCGCCCGTCAGACCGCTACAATCCGATCTCCCGCAGGAACGGCATCAGCACCTCCAGCAGTCCGCCAGGATTGTCGCCTTGGACGTTATGACCTGCATTTTCGATCTGGACCCAGCGTCCTTTGGCGAGTGAACGGGCGAACTTGTCCGCAGCGTCGTCCGTCAACACCTCGCTAACTGCTCCACGCACGATTAATACCGGACAGCTTATCTGCGGGATTTGCCGGGCAAGCCGTTCGCGTTGGGCGGTCCCAATCCTCGCGTACTCTTCGGAAGCGCGCCGCTGATCGTGTTTGAGCGCCCATCTGCCAACCGGAGTTCGGCGCAGATTGTAGTAGAGACTGCGTCTGAGCACTGCCGGATTACGCAACGGATTGAATTTCACTGCACGCTCGAGGAATGCTTCGGGGGAATCGAGTTCCGGAGTGCTGGAAAATTCGCGAATTCGCTGAGTACCGACCGGATTAATTTCCGGCCCGACGTCCACTACTACCAATCCCCTCATCTCCCGGCTATGCCGAATAGCGTAAGCTATTGAGTTCAGGCCGCCCATAGACTGTCCGACCAATACAGGATTATCGAGCTGCAGTTGCTTGATGAAACCTTCAATATCCGTAAGTTGAGTCTCAACTGCGTAGTCTATTACCGGCGACCATTCGCTGTCGCCATGGCCTCGCTGGTCGAGCGCGACGCAATGGTAACGGTCACGCAGCATCACACAGACCACGTCCCATGTGTGGGCGTTGAGTCCGCCACCGTGGAGAAAGAGCAGTGGAGGGCCACCGCCACCCCAATCGAGATAATGAAATCGCGTCGAGCCGATGATCACCTGATGGTCTTCCGGTAGAGTAATCGCCGAAGGCTTCAGGTTGGCAATTTCGAGCGCCGTGCGAAACATTTGCAATTGCTCAGTAAGGTCCATGATTGTTTTCCTTTGGGTGCTCACTGTTTTCGGACTATCAGCCTAAACTGCGTAAAGCAACTGCCGTGACAGTGGGATAACTCTCACTTCGCTTGCGCAAGCGAGCAGGCAAACCTTCATAAAGCACGAGGAAATATTCAACTCGCGGGCCGGCGCAGAACTACCGGATCGATCTTGCGCGGAATGAGTTGGCCGTCGCCGAGCTTGCCCGACAACTGATCACTTTCAACAATTACCTTGCCGCGCAGAATAGTCACTATTGGCCATCCTTCGACTTGCCATCCTTCCCATGGACTATAGTCACTCACATGGAAATCCTTCCGAGTGAGTGTTTTCTTGATTGAGGGGTCAAGCAAAACAATGTCCGCGTCACTGCCCGGAGCAATTACTCCTTTACGCGGATAGAGTCCCAAAATACGAGCCGCATTGGTCGAGGTTACTTCGGCGAAGCGTTGCAAGGTCATACCGCGGCGGACTACACCTTCCGTATAGATTATGCCCATCCGGGCCTCGGCGCCAAGATTTCCTCCGGTGACGTTGTCGATCCGCTTGCCAAGTAGTTTGTGCTCCAGGGTAGTTGGAAACTCGTCAGTGGCGGTAGTTGAGACACCATCATTGACCAGTCCCTGCCAGAGCGCCTTCTGGTCGTCGGGGTATTTTAACGATGGGTATGTGTGATAACAAAAGCCACGCGGCTTGTTATAGTCGTCGGCCGAGAACAAAGCGTAATGGTGAAGGGTTTCGCAATAGACCGGGAGACCATGGCCGCGCGCTTCCGCTACTGCCTCTACTCCTTCCAGCGCGGAAGTGTGCACGAAATAAACGGCCGTCCCCGCGGCCTTTGCGAGCCGGATGACGCGCTCGAACGCCAAACACTCCGACAATTTAGTGTGTACCAAGTGCAGGTTCGCGCCCTCGGTACGTCCCTCCTCAGCAAATCGCTCGTAATTAAACTGAACTATGTCGTCATCTTCGGCGTGAACGACCATAATTCCGTCGTTCCTTGCCACTTTTTCCATTGCGAGCTGGATACGGCCAAAGTCCAGGCGCAGCCGTGGGCGTTTGGGATGAGGCGGCAGCACGTCGGTAGTAAAGACTTTGAAACTGGGAAATCCTTGCTTGATTACATCGCCGAGCTGATCGAATACCTTAAGTGGCAGCGCGCCCATCAGTCCTACATGGAATGAGTAATCCACAAACGAATTACCCTTCCAGCGCGCCGCGCGCTCTTCGATAGCATTGATG
>Ga0306920_100011440_pt1 | contig 11988 bp, 7 predicted proteins | sample flu12Cox44000170_FD_204666 | JGI IMG/M metagenome (GOLD analysis project Ga0306920, IMG submission 204666) | Lab enrichment of tropical soil microbial communities from Luquillo Experimental Forest, Puerto Rico - flux4day.12C.oxic.44.000.170 (v2)... | ecosystem: Environmental > Terrestrial >...
GTTACACAGGGGTCGCCGCTCGGTTTCCTGAAGAGCCAGGCGTATCCCACGGCCGTCCTCAGCAACCAGTTGCAAGCAAAATCCAAGCTGCCCTTATTGATTGGCGCTGACTTCGAACGCGGCACCGCAATGCGCCTTGACGACGGCACCTCCTTCCCCACGGCCATGGCCCTGGCCGCCGCGGGTAATCCGGAAGATGCATACACTATGGGGAAAATCACCGCTCTGGAGGCCCGCGCCGCCGGAATTCAGTGGATCTATGCACCGGATGCGGACGTCAACAGCAACCCCGGGAATCCAATCATCAACACGCGGTCGTTCGGCGAAGATCCTCAACGCGTAGCAGAATTTGTAACCGAATTCATTCGCGGCGTACAGGAAAACGGCGGCCTGGCCACCGCAAAACACTTCCCCGGCCATGGCGACACCACAGCCGATTCGCACATTGATTTACCCGTCGTCAACGCAAACCGCGAGCGGCTCGACAGATTAGAACTGGTCCCGTTCCGCGCAGCGATCGCCGCCGGAGTAGGCAGCATCATGACCGGCCACTTGAATGTCCCGGCACTCGAACCCGATCCCAATACGCCGGCAACGCTTTCTTCGCGAGTGCTGACCGACTTGCTGCGCAAACAACTCGGCTTCGAAGGATTGATAGTTACCGACGCCATGGATATGGGAGGAATCACGGTACGCTATGCTCCGGGCGACGCCGCTGTGCGTGCCTTCCTCGCAGGCACCGATGCCTTGCTGATGCCGCCGGTCCCAGATGCCGCCTACGAGGCGCTGCTAGCTGCCGTTAAATCCGGACGAATTTCTCAAGATCGTCTCGACGCTTCGGTCCGCCGCATCCTGAAAGCGAAACAACGTCTCGGCCTGCAAGACAAGCGCCTGGTAGAGGTTTCGTCCTTGAACAGGAACTTTGGCATGGCCGATTGGCAAGTCAAATCCCAGGAGATCTCCGACCGTGGCGTTACGTTGCTTCGTGACACGACCCGCCGTTTGCCTCTAGACGGCACAAAACCCACGCGAGCGCTGCTTGTTTGCCTGTATGCCGACCCGGAGCCTTACCCCGGCGAAGATCTCGAGCGCGAACTGCGCAGGCGTTTTGATTCTCTTGTGACCTTGCGTGCCGACACCAAGTTCGCTAAAGCGGAAAACCTGAAACTCCCTTCGCCCGACAGCTATGACATCGCGATCCTTGCTTTGTTTGTCCGCGTTAGCGACCGTAAGGGCGACGTGGACGTCCCGGCCGACCAGTTTCCGCTGATCCAACAAATTTACAAAAACGGCAAGCCTGTGATTTCGGTGGGCCTTGGTAGCCCCTATTTGATCGAACGCTTCCCTCAGGCTGAAACCTGGCTCTCGGTATTCGGCATCAGCGACGTCGCGCAAATCTCGGTCGCTCGCGCGCTTTTCGGCGAAATCCCCATTCGCGGCCGTCTGCCAGTGTCGATTCCCGGCGTTGACTTGAAAGCGGGATTTGGCTTACAGCTTCCCACCAATCCGATGACCCTGCGGGCGTTCGACGTGAGCAGCGAAGCACAAATCAAGACTGCCTCTGAGGTGATCGACAAGGCCATCGCCGATCGCGCATTTCCCGGAGCAACCCTTGCCGTCGGCTATCGTGGGAAGCTCAGCATCCACGCGTACGGGAATCTTCGCTACGAAGCCAAGTCGCCCGCAGTGAAGCCCGACACGATTTACGACATTGCTTCCCTCACTAAGGTGGTCGTGACCACAACGCTGGTCGAAAAACTCTTTGAAGGCGATTTTCCTTCCCCGCTTTCGCTCGATGTACCTATCGATCGGTATCTCCCGGAATGGAGCAGCGGGCCACAACCGGATTGGCGCCACAAGGTCACTGTGCGTAATCTGATGACGCACACCTCCGGTCTTCCTCCCTTCAAGGAATACTGGCGCACCTCCACCAGCAGAGACGAAACGCTGCGACGCATTTTCGCGGAACCACTCGAATATGAGCCTGGCACGAGAGTCGTCTATTCCGATCTAGGCATCATCCTAATGGCGGAAATCGTCCAGCGGCTGACTGGCAAGCCGCTCGAGCAGTTGGCTAACGAATATATCTTCGACCCGCTGGGCATGAAAAACTCGATGTATAACCCCCCTAAGGATCTATGGCCAAAGATAGCGCCGACGGAGTTTGACAGCCAACTTCGTCACCGCCTCGTTCAGGGAGAGGTTCACGACGAGAACGCCTACGCCATCGGTGGCGTGTCGGGTCACGCCGGAGTTTTCAGCACGGCGCCCGACCTGGCGGCTTTCTGCCAGATGCTTCTGAATGGCGGTGTCTACGCACACCAGCGTATCCTGAGGCGCGCCACCATCGCGGAGTTTACCGCCCCGCAGCCCGTCGCTAAAAACACCCGCACCTTGGGATGGGTTGTCCCAACCGAAAACGGTTCCAGCGGACACTATTTCTCTTCCCACGGTTACGGCCACACGGGTTTTACGGGAACCACGATTTGGATCGATCCTGATCGCCAGTTGTTTGTAGTGTTGTTGACGAACCGAGTCCATCCCACCCGCGAGAATCATAAGATCGCCGAAGTCCGCCCCGCCGTCCACGACGCGATTATGAAAGCCCTCGGTCTTGTGAGTGAAGCCGCGCCGGCGAAGTAGGCGCTCAACGTGCTTCGGAGTCTGCCTTCCGCAATTCGTCCAACCTGCCCAAATCCCGCCAGGAATACTCATCCGCTCGAAATGCCATGATTCGCTCGCCTTCTTTGGCAAGCCGAAGATATGCTGGAATGATCGAGAAGATTCCTTCTTCGTTGATCTTGCGCAAAAACCGCGGCGAAATAGCATGAATGCCGGAAAAGGCAAAGGCCTGCAAATTCGGTGTGGGCCGCACAAACTCTGGATCTCTCCCGTTGATCCAACGTCCTCCAAGCTCACCTTCGTGGCTAAAAAGCAGCTGCCGGGGGCTCTCCCGTTTCTGCACCACCAACGTCGCCAGCGCATGATGCTCGGTGTGAAACCTCAGCACCTGCCCAAGGTCAACGTTGCTGATCACATCTACATTGTGTAGCAAAAACGGTTCATCCAGCCGAGCGGGGTCCTGTAAAAAAAACCATGCGGCTTTCTTCAGTCCGCCACCAGTGTCTAGCAAAACCTCTTCCCGGGAAATCTCTGCCTGCAAACCAAAGTTGTTGTGCGCTCGCAGAAACTCAACCACCATATCGGCGAAATGATGTACGTTGACGATCACATCCCGCACGCCAAACGACGCCAGGCGCGTGAGCACGATCTCCAGCAGCGTCCGTCCGCCGATCTCCACCAGTGCCTTGGGTCGGTCGTTAGTCAGCGGGCGCAGGCGCGTGCCCAATCCAGCGGCCAGAACCATAGCCCTCATCGGCCCATCTTCTCCAATTCCACATGCCGCACCAGTATGTCCAGGTCTTTGCGCCCACTAAGTCGCTTTGCCAATTGTTCCGCCAAATATACCGAACGGTGCTGCCCGCCGGTGCAGCCAAACGAAACCATCAGATTCTTGAACCCACGCTGATGATAGTTGGCGATGGTCGCTTCTACCATCGACGCGACATTGGCAAGAAATTGATGAACGCTCTCCTGCTGGTTCAGGTATTCAGCCACCGGCACATCTTTGCCCGTCAGTTGCTTGAAACGCTCTTCGCGCCCAGGGTTCGGTAGGCTGCGCGCATCGAAAACAAATCCGCCCCCGTTTCCAGACTCGTCTCTCGGCAGCTCCCGATGAAACGAGAAACTAAAGATGCGCACCACTAGATTCTGCGATTCCTTCTTCGCCTCGGGATTGAGGCCTTTCAGCTTTTCCGAAGTTAACATGCTCTGGAATGCCCCCAGCAAACTGGGCAACGCAATGGGCAGCTCAACGTTGCCTAACAGCCAGTGCAGATTCTTCAATGCATATGGAACGCTTTGCAGGAAATGTGGCTTGCGCTCGTAAAAGCCACGGAATCCATACGCACCGAGCGCCTGCATGATGCGTACGTAGACGAACGCATAGTAGTGGCACAGGAACGCCTTGCGATCGAGCCTAATGTGTCCGCCTAGGGCATCAAGATAAGCACTCAGCAAGCGCTGCCGCAACTCTGGAGGTAAATCCGCTTTCGCGTCGAAGAGCAGCGACGCAATGTCATACTGCAGCGCGCCTTTGCGTCCGCCCTGGTAGTCCACAAAATACGGGCGAGACCCAGGCAACAGAATGTTCCGCGACTGAAAATCGCGATAAAGAAAATATTGGCCAGGGGCCTCGAGAAGAAAATCTGTCAATTGGCCAAAATCATCTTCAAGCGCCTGTTCATTGAAGGGAATCGCTGCCAGCCGCAGAAAGTAATATTTGAAATAGTTCAGGTCCCAGGTGATGGATTGCCGGTCAAAACTGCCTCTGGGATAGCATACGGAATAGTCCAAGTCGCGCCCTGCCTCGACCTGAAATCGCGGCAGTTCCGTCACAACTTTCAGATAAGCATCGACAACCGACTGAGCAATCGTTTCGCCAAGCCGGTTGCGGGTGAGAAATTCAAAAAGCGTAGTGTCACCCAGATCTTCCTCGAGGTAGGCGCCGTTTTCCAGATCTTCAGCATAAATCTCCGGCACCGTCAGTCCATGACGCCGGAAATGCCTCGAAAATGCGATGAAAGCGAGGTTTTCCTCATAAACGCCGTAAAGAATTCCAATCGCTTTCTGGTTCCCCCCGGACAGACGAAGTATCCTGCGGCCCGAGCCGCCCAGGTCCCCCTGCAATTGCTGGACGTGTTCCGCCGGCATGTGGAAGCGCTGTTCGAAGAGTTTCTTTAGGACGTCCATGCGGTCGTTTCCGGTGCTATCGAATCGGAAATGCAGCCCATTCCCTTCTACCACAGCTAGCCGCTGCCCAAGCCCCTCAATTGCGCACAAGTTGCCGTTCCCGCCGTTAGGAAAAGCGAAACTTCCGCGCGCTCATTCGCTTGGCCCCCGTAGCCACCGCTATAATCTAGAAATGTCCTCTCGCAAAACGGTGCACAAGACCTATGCACGGCGTATGACCGAGGAGCGCAACGCGGCCTCGAAAGGCCTCGACCGGATGAGCGCGCTTGAAATCGTCCGCCTGATGAACCGGGAAGATCATAAGGTACCGCGCGCCGTCCGCCATGAAATACACGCGATTGCGGGCGCCGTGGATGCTATCGTTGCGCGCATGACAAACGGTGGCCGTTTGATCTACGTTGGTGCCGGCACGAGCGGCCGCTTGGGCGTCCTGGATGCCTCTGAATGCCCACCAACGTTTGGAGTATCACCAGACCTAGTGCGAGCGGTCATCGCCGGCGGAAAAAAAGCCGTGACGCAATCAGTCGAAGGCGCCGAAGATCGCCTCAAAGATGCCGCGTGCGACCTTGGCAAACTTAGCCTCACAAAACTGGATTGCGTTGTAGGCATCGCCGCCAGCGGTACCACTCCGTACGTGCTGGGCGCCATCGCTTACGCAAGGAGGCGCGGCGCCCTAATCATCAGCGTGACATCAAATGGCCGCTCCCCTCTGGCAAAGCGCGCGGACATCGCCATCACTCCCCAAGTGGGCCCCGAAATCCTCGCCGGTTCGACGCGTCTGAAAGCCGGCACCTCCCAGAAAATGGTCCTCAACATGCTCTCCACCGCCGTGATGGTTCGCCTCGGTCATGCGTACGACAACCTCATGATCGACATCGGCGAGGCAAATGAGAAGCTCAGAGAGCGTGCCAAATGGATTCTCAAGGAAGCCAGCGCCAGAGACGTGTCCGCGGTTACACGCGCATTGCGTCAATCTGGACACGACCTTCGCTTGGCCCTGATACTCTTGAAAAAAGGAGTTTCCGCAAGCCAGGCCCGGCGCATCCAGAGAGAATCGGGCGGAAACCTGCGGAAAGCACTGGGCGAGTAACGGAAACTCTCGCCTGGGATATTTCCGAAATGGATAAGTTCCTGATACGCGGCGGCAAACCGCTGCACGGCACGGTGCAAATCGGCGGAGCGAAAAATTCCGCGCTGCCCGCGATGGCCGCTGCTCTGCTGACGGCCGAACCCGTAACTCTGCGCAACGTTCCCAAGGTGCGGGATATCATCACCATGGGCAAGCTGTTGGCATTCATGTCGGCCACCGTGAGCACCGAGCATTTCCCCGCGGACGCCTACACCATCGAGAGCAAGACTCTCAACGACGCCGTTGCCCCTTACGAACTTGTAAAGACGATGCGGGCCTCCATCCTCACACTCGGCCCGGCGCTTGCGCGTTCCGGCGTTGCCCACGTTTCTCTCCCCGGTGGCTGTGCTATCGGCGCGCGTCCCGTGGACCTGCACTTAGCAGCGCTCGAAAAAATGGGCGCGCAGATCACCACCGAACACGGTTACATTCGGGCCAAAGTGCCCGACGGCGGCCGCCTCAAAGGCGCGCACATCGTCTTTGAAAGAATCACCGTCACTGGCACGGAAAACATCCTGATGGCCGCCACTCTCGCCGAGGGCGAAACGATCCTTGAAAACGCCGCTCGCGAGCCCGAAATCACCGATCTGATTCATCTGCTCCGCAAAATGGGCGCGGACATCCAAGGCGACGAAACCTCCATCCTGCGCGTGCGCGGAGTCCCGAAGCTTCACGGTGCTGTCCACGCGGTGATCCCCGACCGCATCGAAGCCGGGACCTTCCTGATCGCGGGGGCTATTACCGGCGGCGAACTAACCATCGCGAACTGCCAGCCCGCCCATCTAGGGGCCGTACTCGCCAAGCTCGAGAAAACCGGAGTGCGCGTTGAGGCCGTGGATCAGTCCACCTTAAGCGTTCGCGCCGCACAGAACCTGGTCGCCTCCGACGTCACCACCGAGGAATATCCCGGCTTCGCCACAGACATGCAAGCACAGTTCATGGCCATGGCCACACAAGCCGAGGGCACCTCTGTCATCACCGAAACCATTTTCGAAAATCGCTTCCTACATGCTAGCGAAATCGTTCGCATGGGAGCGAACATCTCCATCGACGGTCGCCGCGCCGTCGTTCGCGGCCCGGCAAAACTCTCCGGCACCACTGTACAAGCTTCAGACTTGCGTGCCAGCGCTGGCCTCGTCCTCGCCGCACTGGTGGCCGAAGGTGAGACCATTATTGACCGTGTCTACCACATTGACCGCGGCTACGAGGGCATTGTCGAAAAGCTGCAATCCCTCGGCGCTGACATCGCACGCCTGCATTTCTGACTGACACAACGACAAGAGACAGAAGGAAGCGGGTGAAATCGCCGTTGGCAGGTCTTTCCTTATGCTCCCTTCCGCCCTTCTTTTTCTCTTTTAAAACGCGCCAAAGGATCAATCGCGCCGACAAGAAAATCACATTTCTGCTAAAATGCTGGCCACATCGGGCAGCATGTGTTTGAAGGCCCGGTATCCAAATCGCTCTACGGAGAACGCCGATGTCCAAAATCGAACTGCTTGCGAAAATTGATGCGGCAATCGCCGAGAGGAATCTTCTCAAACACCCGTTTTATCAGGACTGGCAGACAGGCAAGCTGACCCGCGAAGCGCTTCAGCTCTACGCCGCACAGTACTATCGACACGTCGAAGCGTTCCCCAAGCATCTGCGCGTGCTCGCGGCCCGCACTGAAGGCCCCATCCGCAAAGTTGTGATGGAAAATCTCGAAGAAGAAGAAAATCCCCCCCGCCCGCACCCGGAATTGGGGCGCGAGTTTGCCGCCGGAGGCGGGATCGGCGAGGCTGACAACACCACCTGCCCCGCTCTTCCCGGCACTCAGGCCGTTGTCGAAACATTCCGCGAAATCGTCGGTGACCGCACCGTAGCCGAGGCCGTGGCTGCCCTTTACGCCTACGAAGCGCAGGTCCCCGAAATCGCTGCCACAAAAATCGAAGGCTTAAAGAAGTTCTATGGCCTGAACTCCAAGGAAGGACTCGCTTACTTCGAAGTCCACGAGGAAGCTGACAAGGCTCACCGCGAAGCTTGGCGCAACTGGCTTTTGGAACATGCCGAAGGCAGCGAAGAGGAAATCCTCGCCACCACCAAGGAGGCCCTCGATTCTTTGTGGGGCCTGCTGACTGCAGTGCATCGAGCACCAGCGCAAAAAGCAGTAGCCCATTAGTCGCGCGTGTGTTCGAGCTCCGTGGGGACGAAATAATTTGACTTAGGGCGTAAGGCTCGGGTTAAGGCATTATCTGAGCGCCGTGGGTGCGGGATTTCTCGAATCACTCAAAAAATCAAAAAAGGCCTCCGGTCGGAGGCCTTTCTCGCTGGAATTGGTTAAACGCTAATTGCCTTCGCCTCCGGCGGCTGCCGCAGGAGCCGGCGTGCTTCCCCCGTCCTTCTTGGCCTGCTTCTCCCGCGCTTCCTTAATCAGCGCCTTGCGCGACAAGCGGATCTTGTTGCCTTCGATCGCCAGCACCTTCACCAGCACCTGATCGCCCAGCTTCAATTCATCGCGGACGTCGCGGATGCGATGCTCGGAAATTTCGCTAATATGCAGCAAGCCGTCGGTGCCGGGGAACAGTTCAACGAACGCGCCAAACTCCGCCAGCCGCACCACCTTGCCCAGATACGTCTTCCCCACCTCGGCGCTTGCCGTAACGTCTCGTACCATCTGCAACGCCTGGTCGCCTCCGGGGCCGCTGGTCGAGAAGATGTGCACTGTGCCGTCTTCCATCACGTCAATCTTCACGCCGGTCTGCTCGATGATGGACTTGATCTTCTTTCCGCCCGGACCAATCAGGTCGCGGATCTTGTCGGTCGGGATACTCAGCTTATACAAACGCGGCGCGTAGGACGAAATTGTCTCGCGGTGCTTGGTGAGAGTCTTCTCCATGATGTCGAGGATTTCGAAGCGCGCGCGCTTCGCCTGCGCCAGCGCTTCGCGCATCATGTTGATGCTGATGCTGGTCACCTTGATGTCCATCTGCAGCGCGGTGATGCCATCCCGCGTTCCGGCAACCTTGAAGTCCATGTCGCCATAGTGATCTTCGGCGCCCGCAATGTCCGTCAGGATCGAATATTCGCCCTTGTCGCCAACCACCAGCCCCATGGCGATACCCGCACAGGGAGCCTTCATCGGCACGCCAGCATCCATTAAAGCCAACGAACCGCCGCAAACGGTTGCCATCGAGGACGATCCGTTGGACTCTAAAATGTCACTCACCACGCGCATCGCGTAGGGGAACTCCACTTCGGGCGGAAGCAGGTTCGCCAGAGCGCGCTCCGCAAGAGCTCCGTGACCAATTTCGCGACGACCAGCACCGCGCAAGGGTTTTACCTCGCCAACGCTGAATGGCGGGAAGTTGTAGTGCAGCATGAAACGCTTGAACGTGTCGGTCTCAAACAGAAGGTCCAGCCGCTGCATGTCTTCTTTCGTACCGAGGGTCAGCGTGGCCAGCGCCTGCGTCTCGCCACGGGTAAACAGTGCCGAACCGTGCACGCGCGGCAACAAACCGGCTTCGCAGGTGATTTTGCGAATCTGGTCGAACGCTCGCCCATCTGGACGCCGCTTCGCTTTCAGCACTTCCTGGCGGAAGATATCCTCCCGCAGCCGTTCGAAGGCACGGTTCGTCAGAGCACGCTTCTCTTCTTCTTCTTCCGGCACGGTCTCCAGAATCTCGTCGTGCAGGGCATCCACCAGGTGATAGCTTTCTTTCTTTGGATGCTTCTCCGTGTTCAGGGCGTCCTGCAGCTTCGCGCCGAAGGTCTTCTTGATACTGTCATAGATCGCTTGATCAAACGGCAGAGGCGCGACTTCCACCTTCTTGGGCTTAATCTGACCCTGGAGTTCCTTGATGCTCGCCACGATCTTCTTGATCTGCTCGTGGCCAAACTCCAGCGCTTCTACCACCTTCTCTTCTGAAACTTCGAACGCACCGGACTCCACCATCACGATGCCGTCCGCTGTTCCCGCAATCACAATGTTCAGTTTGCTGACCTTCTGGTCCGCAACGGTCGGATTCGCCACCAGCTTGCCATCGAGCAAGCCCACGCGCACGGCGGCGATTGGGTCGGTAAACGGCAGGTCGGAGCAATACGCAGCCGCAGAAGCGGCCGTAACGGCAATCACGTCGGGATCATTGTCGCTGTCCGCCGAAAGAACCATGGCAATCACCTGGGTTTCGTTTCTCCAGGAATCGGGGAACAGCGGGCGCATCGGCCGGTCAATCAGGCGGGAAACCAGAATCTCTTTTTCCGTGGGGCGTCCGTCACGCTTGAAGAATCCCCCGGGAATCTTGCCTGCAGAATAGGTGTTCTCGCGGTAGTCCACGGTCAACGGCAAAAAGTCGCGGTCATTCGGCTTGGGAGCCATGCACGCGGTCACCAGCACGATGGTATCGCCATAGCGGGCGGTCACGGCGCCGTTTGCCTGTTTGGCAATTTTTCCGGTCTCAAGGATCAGGGGACGTCCCCCGACTTCGATGGATACCTGGAATGGCGCGGGTGTGTGGTTATTATCGGACATGTATGTTTTCCTTTGGCTCCGCACCTAACGGAGCGCGTCTAGCAGGCAAGGCCTGCTTGCAATTGGAAGAGAAGAGGGAGTCCGCCATGAACAGGCAGGCTTCTTAGGATGACACCAATACAAACGCCAACAGGCCCTTGGAAAAGGGCTTGTCACATTCACGTCCGGCGACAACCCGACCGGGCGACAGACTCCGCTGGGAATTTGTTCGTTCGTGAAAGCACAAGCAGAAGCGCTTTTCGCGCGGCCCACAGCTACTTGCGCAGGCTAAGGCGTTCGACAATCTGGTGATACCGATCCGGGTCCCGCCGGTTGAGATAGTCCAGCAAACGCCGCCGCTTGTTGACCATCATGATCAATCCGCGGCGGGATGCGTGGTCTTTTACGTGCGACTTGAGGTGCGTCGTCAAATAGTTGATCCGCTCGCTCAGCAGTGCAATCTGCACTTCTGGCGACCCCGTGTCCTTAACGTGTGCGCGGAATTGCTCAATCAACATTACTTTGGCGTCGCTCAAGTGCCCCCCACCGTCGTCCCTGAAATTTTCCTCTTTTCTTCGACACTTCTAAACTATCACAAGTATGTTTTCAGTGTAAAGCGCCCGAGACGCATTTCCCGAGGGTCCAATCTTCCAGCGTGAATCAGGCCTCCCGACGCCCTGCACGAATATGAAAATAGCACTTGCCAGCAAACATACCGGTGTTAGGCTTATGGCCGTTTCGGGTGTCCTCTCGTATGTTTTCTCACCTGGGAGGTCTCGGTCCCCGGTATCCCACCACTAGGAGTGAAAACTTCCATGAACTTCCGACTCCAACTTTTCGTCTGTGCCTTGGGTGTGTCTGCATTTCTGTCCTTCGAAAGCGCCGCCCAGCAGCGCACCACCCAGTCGCTCAAACAACCGGTCCCCCTTCCGGTGTCCGTCGCCAATTCCCTGCCGAGCCGGATTCAGTTTCTCCATCCAAGCAACCGCGCCGTTCATTCGCTGAACGCCCACAACGCCGCTTCCGGCCACCACGACACCATCGTTCCCTTCCTCGGTGACATAAAAACCGTCCCGGTCTTCAGCCGATCCTTCTCCTTTGAGGGGCAGACGTTTCCCTTCACCATGGTTGGCCATGACCCGAACACCCGCCCGTCGAAGACAGACACGGTGCTGATTCCGGTAATTCTCGTATTCCCCGACTTCGTCGATGAAGCCGGAAAGCCATTTATTTTGGATCCGACGGGCATCGTGGATGCCACGGTTGCTTCTCCGATTTGGTCGGCCGCAAGTTTCCCGGGAACCACCGGACAATTTGGGGACGCAGTGATGCGGGCCACGTTTCACAGCCGGGCCAATGACGATTGGCACGACCGTATCGATCGGCCGAGGATCCTGAAGCCCGTGGTTGTGGAAGTCCCGGGGGACGACGCAAATCTGTTTTTTCTGCCCCCTAACGGTTCGCCGTTTGCCGTCGTGGACTCGGAGTTCTGGGATTCGCAGCTCGGCACCATTCTGCAGCTCGAAAACATCCAGGTGAGCGAATTTGTGGTCGTGCTGAC
>Ga0306920_100011441_pt1 | contig 11987 bp, 9 predicted proteins | sample flu12Cox44000170_FD_204666 | JGI IMG/M metagenome (GOLD analysis project Ga0306920, IMG submission 204666) | Lab enrichment of tropical soil microbial communities from Luquillo Experimental Forest, Puerto Rico - flux4day.12C.oxic.44.000.170 (v2)... | ecosystem: Environmental > Terrestrial >...
TTTCGCCGGCACTGTCGTAAAGGAGGCCTTGCACCCGCTCGGCACTCTCGGGCGGCGCCAGATAGGCGAAGGTCAGAAAGCACCGGCTCTCGAAGTGGGCGCCTTCGGTCTCGAACATGGCGCGGCGCTCGCGATCGACGAGGAACGAGACCGGGTCAGGGAAGCGGCTTTCCGGATACCCGGCGGCCTCGTGGCGCAGCGCTTCGACAAAGAGGGCCCAGCCGGAGCCGAGGCGCTTCAGCGCGTTGTTGAGCCGGGCACATGCGGCGACGAGCTCGGCATCGGTCGCGCTGTCGAGATCGGGGCCGCGGAACCGGCAGGTGCGCTGCAACGAGCCGTCCTTGTTGAGCACGATCCCGGGTGCGACGAGTCCCGCCCAAGGCAGGTAGTCGGCGAGCAGCACCCGCCGGGTTCGGTATTCGCGAAGGTCGAGCATCCCTGTCTCCTGTTCACGCGTCGAGCACGGGGGCGCGCAGGCGCAGGTGGCGCGCGAATACACCAATGAATTGCGGTTCGGTCCGGGTCAGCCAGACAGCCGCGGCGTGGCCGAGAATCCAGAGTGCGAGGCCCGCAATCCAGAGCTGGAGGCCAATGCCGACCGCGGCGGCAAGCGTGCCGACGGCGATCGCGATCGCGCGGGGCGCTCCGCCGAGCAGGATCGGCTCGGTCAATGAGCGGTGCAGCGGCACCGCGAAGCCCGGCACCTCGCTCGGGCCCGAGAAGGCGAGCGGCGGGCTCATGTGATCAGCGCTCCCCCGGCGAAGTTGAAGAAAGTCAAGAAGAAGGAGCTCGCCGCGAAGGCGATTGAGAGCCCGAACACGATCTGGATCAATCGGCGCATCCCGCCCGAGGTCTCGCCAAAGGCGAGCGCCAGCCCCGAGCCGATAATGATGATGACGGCAATGATCTTGGCCACCGGCCCCTGGATGCTGTCGAGGATTTGGGTCAGCGGCTGTTCCCAGGGCATGTTCGAGCCGGCCGCAAGAGCGAGCCCGGGCCACAGCAGGAGTGCGACGGCGAGTACCGAAAGGCTGGCACATAGAGCCCGCGGTCGCGATGAAGCCCGGTCGATCACCTCTTGTCTCCTTGTATCACGGTGAGGGTACCGAAGGGATCGAGCCCCAGCGGCTCGACGACGTAGTCGCCGCCGGGACCGAACTCGGCAACGTGCCAAATGCCCGCGAGCCGGCGTTGAGCGCCGCGCCCGGCCAGCACGGCGATCAGATCGATGGTCTCCGCGATCAGCGGCCGCGAAACGGCCACGACCGCCTCTTGCACCAGCTGTTCGAGACGTCGCAGCGCGCCGATCGCGGTCGAGGCATGGATCGTGCCGATGCCGCCGGGATGCCCTGTGCCCCAAGCCTTCAGCAAATCGAGCGCCTCGCGACCCCGCACCTCACCGATCGGGATGCGGTCGGGCCGGAGCCGGAGCGAGGAGCGCACCAGATCGGTTAGCGACGCGACGCCGTCTTTCGTGCGCATCGCAACCAGGTTCGGCGCTGTGCATTGCAATTCGCGCGTGTCCTCGATCAGCACGACCCGGTCCCCGGTCGCCACCACTTCGTGCAATAGGGCATTGACCAATGTCGTCTTGCCGGTCGAGGTGCCGCCCGCGACCAGCACGTTCCAGCGCTCGGCGACGGCGGTCCTGAGCGTCACGGCCTGTGTCGGGGTCATGATGCCGGAGGCGACGTAGTCGTCGAGCGTGAACACCGCGACTGCCGGTTTCCGGATCGCGAAGGCCGGCGCCATGACGACAGGCGGCAGCAGCCCCTCGAAGCGCTCTCCCGTCTCGGGCAGCTCGGCCGAGATCCGCGGGCTTCCGGCATGCGCTTCGGCCCCGACGTGGTGGGCGACGAGCCGCACGATCCGCTCCCCCTCGGCGACGGAAATGCGCCGGCCGGTATCCTCGAGCCCGGAGCTCAGCCGATCGATCCATAGCCGCCCATCCGGGTTGAGCATCACCTCGACGATGTCCGGATCCTCGAGATAGCCGCCGATGTCCGGCCCGAGCGCGGTGCGCAGCATCCGGGTCGAGCGGGAGAACCGCGTCGGCTCAGCGGGCATCGACTATGTCCCCCGCTCCAGGATTCGGCTCGCTCGGAACCGCTGATCTGACACCGTTGCTCCGCTGTTCCGGCCAGATCTCGAGACTGATCTCGCGCACGAGGCTATTGCCCCGTTGCAGCCTGCGCCCCAGCGTCTCGACAAAATCCCGATAGCGCTCGGCCCCCTTTGCCTTGGCGGCAGCCTGCGCGCTCTCGGGCAACGGCGGGGTGACCGCAAGCCAAAACCGGACGAACAATGCCATCGTCTCGATGGCGATCGCCAAGTCGCGTTCGACACGCTCGAACTGGCGGGTATGACGGTCGAGCCGTCGCACGAAGGCGGCTTCGCGCATATCGGCACTGTCCGGCGAGAGTATCGACGCGACCGCCGCCTCGATCACCGAAGATTTCGAGACCCGGCGCTTCGCCGCGAGCGCGGCTATTTCCTCGTGCTGGCCTGCCGAGAGATAGATGTTGAGGCGCGTCTTCATTGGCTGCGTCACATACCCGGCATCATCTCGTCGCCGCGGTCGACCGCCGCCGCGCGGGTGAAGGTCTGCAGGCGCTGCGGCGCGAGCATCCGGGCCTTCACCGCCTCTTCGTCAGGCTCGGCATCATCGACGAGATCGAACTCGTTCGCCGCTCGCTGCTCGGGTGCAATTTCTTCTTGCTCCGGCAATTCGGGCTCTCGTCGCAGCCCGCCTTCGCTGTCATTGGTAAATTCGTCGGGATCATGAACGGCGTGCCGCGGAGCGTCGTCAAGGACGCAGCTTCCAGTCCAATCGTCGCGTCGACTCCTTGGCCGGTCCGGGTAGACTCCTGAGATTGGCAGCACCGGTGCCGGCCGGGAGCAGCCCCGAAAGACGCGATCCTCATAGTAGCGGATCTTTTTCGCTCGGATCGGCGGTAGGCCAGCGACCATGATGATCTCCTCGGCGGAGGGCAGCTGCATTACCTCCCCCGGGGTCAGCAGCGGACGCGCCGTCTCCTGACGCGAGACCATCAGGTGTGCCAACCAGGGGCTCAGCCGGTGCCCGGCATAGTTCTTCATTGCCCGCTGCTCGGTCGCGATGCCGAGGGCGTCGGAGATACGCTTTGCGGTCCGCTCGTCGTTGCAGGCGAACGCGATGCGGATGTGGCAGTTGTCGAGAACGCTGTTGTTCTCGCCGTAGGCCTTCGCGAGCTGGGTCAGTGATTGGCAGATCAAGAAAGCGCGGATGGCGTAACCGGCCTGGAAGGCGAGTGCGGTTTCGAAGAAGTCGAGCCGGCCCAATGCCGCGAACTCGTCGAGCATCAGCAGCAGCTGGTGGCGGCGTTCGACACCCTCGAGGCTCTCGGTCAGCCGCCGGCCGACCTGGTTCAGGATCAGCCGCACGAGCGGCTTCGTGCGGCTGATGTCCGAAGGCGGAACGACAAGGTAGAGGCTGACGGGGTGGTCAGCCTCGACCAAATCGCTGATGCGCCAGTCGCAGCGCGAGGTTACCCGCGCGGCAATCGGATCCCGATAGAGGCCGAGGAACGACATTGCCGTCGACAGCACCCCGGAGCGTTCGTTGTCGCTCTTGTTCAGAAGCTCGCGTGCGGCCTGGGCCACGACCGGATGCACGCCACGCTCGCCAAGGTGCGCCGTCGCCATCATCACGCGGAGCGTGTTCTCGATCGGCCGGGTGGGATCGGAGAGGAAGGTGGCTACACCGGCCAATGTTTTCTCCTCTTCTGCGTAGAGGACGTGGAGGATGGCGCCGACGAGCAATGAGTGGCTCGTTTTCTCCCAGTGGTTACGCCGCTCGATCGAGCCCTCGGGGTCGACCAGGACGTCCGCAATATTCTGGACGTCGCGAACTTCCTGGGGGCCGCGCCGGACCTCGAGGAGCGGGTTGTACGCCGCCGAGCGCGCGTCCGTCGGATCGAACAGCAGGCAATGCGAGAACCGCGATCGCCAACCTGCGGTCAAGGTCCAGTTCTCGCCTTTTATGTCGTGCACGACCACGGAAGAAGGCCAGGAGAGCAGTGTCGGCACGACCAGACCGACACCTTTGCCGCTGCGGGTCGGCGCAAAGCACAGCACGTGCTCGGGGCCGGCGTGCCGGAGGTGCTGCTTGCCAAGTCGGCCGAGATAGATACCGGCCGGCTCCAGCAACCCCCCCTTGCGCACCTCCGGTTCCGTCGCCCAGCGTGCGGAGCCATAGGTCGTGACCAGCGCCGACTGCCGTGCGCGACGCACCGAACCGGCGATTGCAACGACAACGGCCATGACACTGCCCCCCGTGGCCCAGGCGGCGCCTTCGATGAAAATCCCCGGGGCGTATGCGTCGAAATGGTACCACCACGCGAAGAATAGATACGGTTCGTAGACCGGCACTCCGGCGGCAAAGAACCAGGCGGGGCCGAGGGCCGGCTGAAAATCCAGACGCATCGCGGTCCATTCGGTGGCGCCCCACACACCGGCGAGGACCGCCGCTAGCGACAGCGTCATCTGGCCCCAGAGGATCTTCGTTCCGGTCACCGCCCCCCCGCCGGTGAGATCGAGCGGAACCGAAATAGAAGATCGACAAAGAGCTGTGCAATACGCGAGTTCCGCCAGGCAGAGCCCAGCGTAGCCAAGCAACGAAATACATATCTGGTCAGCTTCCGGAGGTCGGAAGAACAAGTGTGCGTAGCGACGGCGGCTAAGGAGTGCTGCTGGTCGCTTTATGCCTCGTGTATGTTTGCGAGCGACAAAGGCTCGGCGTGTTCAATCCGCAAGGCGGAACAACCTCATGACGTCCAGCAAAACGGCGACCGACTGGATCTGCAATGCGATAATCTGTATCTGCCCGTTGGACAGGCACTCGCGAGATGATTGCCTCGGGCTGCACTGGCCCCTGAAGAAGCCTGCCAATGTATCGAACCTGCTGAGCCCCCGCAAGCGGAATGGTTCGGCGTGCCGAACCTTGTAATCGGAGCGTAACGATTGGAATATCGCGAAAGGGATTGAGCGCCAGTAGGAGGGCGAGAGGCATTGATCGCGGGCGATCCTATGCTACTGGCCAGTGATCACCAGGGCAGCGGCGCGGGCGAAACGCGCGCCGGGAACGTGGCGGAAAGAGAGCGCGCCTCTGCCGCGGTAGAGCGCTGGCGGAGCTGGAGATGCACCGGGCGGCGAGCGCGGCAGCGGGCGACAACAGCGCGAAGCTCCGCGCACCCTAGGAGCGTATTGCCGCCTAATCCTGCTGTCCAACATCTTGTGTCCGTTCGCGCCAAGTAAAAACACAGGGCCGAACGTATTCACGTCGCGACCTGCCCCTCGCCGACAAACCGGCCCGGATCATCCTTGCGGCTTGGATTGAACCCTGCCCCTGCCAATCACGGCAGGCCGTCAGTCGGTGAGCGCCACCATCCCCACAATCGGCACAGGATTTCTGGTCGGGGCCTGTCTCGCCGCTTCGCCGTGATGTACCGGTTCGGCCGCTGCCAAAGGCGAAGCGGACATGTCACGGACATCGTCGAAACGACGCGATTGACCCCAAGCAGACCTCCGCGGCGGCAGCGGTAGTTGCGGCGCGGGACCGGGATCGTAACACTGGAACGCCTGGCGCTTCCTTAAATGACGTGGCGCAGACGAAGTCCCGAGACACGAGCGATTGTCTCAGGGACCGGCAAACCGGGGATTAGGGCAGAAACGGAGAGTTCAGGCAGCCAACAGGTGAAGCCGCTCGCTTCAACCGGTGTTTTGAGGCTAGGATCCGCGCTGGTTATTTTTAGGCAACGATGGATCGCGCCTCACGGGCAGTATTAGAACTGAAAGTTAACGGAGGCAGAAGAACGGTCGGTGCCACGGTTATCGTTCGGCGCTACCTCGTAGACTGCTTGAACCATAATTGGCTAGCACGTGACATAGCGGCATAAGCGTCAGCAATCCAACAATCGTTACAACCATTACCATGATGACCACGCTTGGATCGCTGAAGCTCTCGCTCGCAACTACGAATGCGGCGGCAATGTTGCGCTGCCCGGTACCAAGGGCCAGTGCCCGCCGCGTATCACTACCCGGACCTCCAACCATCCACCCTATGCCGAAGCCCAGTGCCACCAATAGAAATCCAGCGAGGATGCCGCGCGTGCCGAAGACGAGGAGGATCTTGTCGATATTCGCCACGGCGAGCAGCAACACCGTCGGAACAAGACTTACATTGGAAACGCAGTCGAGCACGGGCTTCACCCGCATCGCTAACTCCTCGCGGCGTGCCCTCAAGAAAAGTCCGGCGGCGAGCGGGAATAGGGTTAGCAGAAACAGCCAGCCCGCGATCTTCGCTGAATTGACAGCGACACCTGGAAGCAAGAGTGGCAGGACTAGCGGCACGTAACCGACCGTGCTGACTGACAGAAGAACCATGATGCCAACGGCAAAGGGGAGATTACCTTTAGCAAGCTCGGTCAAAGTCGGGAGGAACGGCGCGCCGGCCGCGGTACCAAGTAGCAATAGTCCAACCCCCAGCGGCTCATCGAGCTGGAATATCTTGTCCAAAGCGAGTGCACTGAGAGGCATCGCTACAAAATTGGCCAGCAACGCCAGCAAAACGAGCCGTACATCGCGCAGTGCATCAATGATCTGCCTGACGGTGAAACCCGCGCCCATAGCCATCATGCTCGAGACCACAAAACCAAGTAGCGCCGTTGTGGCCACCTTGTTTAACAGGTCCATCAACATCAGCGCCTACCGTTGCGGATGGGCAGAGCTTCCGGCTGGTAATCTTCACGGCGACCAAATTGCGGCAGCAAGCGACGGTCGAAATTCGAGTCGGCGAGCGCCCTTATCTGCTTCATCCGCCGGATCGCACTAACACCGCGCGCCTCTCGCTCCCCACAAAGGGCGAAACTTTAATCTATATCGGCGCTACCGCGCTCAAAACCGGCGCTGATCGGAGGAGCGCGGGTTTGAAGCGAAGTCACAACATTCCGTATAGGGTCACGTTCCTCGCGGCTAGGTTCGCTTAGCGGCCCGGATCGGTGCCCGGCGGCTTGGCAGAATTTTGCGGTACCGCCGAGGGAAACGCACGCATAAACAATAAAGGCCGATTAGCTGCGGGAGGAGAAAACTGAATATGCAGTCCCCTATGGCAAATTTGAGGCCAACCTCTGAAGGGTACGGATCATACCTAAGGGTTTCAGCCGTGATTGGGCGCGGGAAGTTGAATATCTCCAAGCATTGTCGCCTTATGGTGGGACATAAGAGGCAGCCAGTTATTAGCTGGGACTTGACTCAACCCCGCGCTTGATTCGAAACTTCGTTTAAGATCTCACCGAGTACACTTGCACTTCGTGTGGACCTGTTAGGAGGCGCTACCATTCTAGAGACTTTTGCTGGTGATAAGGATCCCACCTTCGGCTCGATCGGTGTCTTACACGGCGACCGGCCACCTGAGTGCGATCACCCGCCTCGCGGAGACGAACCCTGGCAAGTCAGCTTTCTCATACCGGCGCGTTTCAGATACAAGGCTAACCATCGCACACGCGGAACCGGGACCAGACGACCAGCCAGAGGGAATTTTGCCACCGCTCGCGCCAACGTAGCGGCGAGCATTGGGAACAACACGGAAGGGGTGAAAGTTCCTTGGCAACGAGCTGATGATGCGCCACGTCGCCGCAACTGACCACTACACCGACCCTATTGAGGCAACGCCCAACTCGACGACCGGATGAGAGGAGGAATCATGGCAAACGCGCTGTCTAATCAGGAACGGACATTGATGGACGCGTACTGGCGGGCGGCCAACTACCTGTCAGTCGGCCAGATTTATCTCTACGACAACCCGCTGCTCAAGCAAACCCTGACAAAGGAACACATCAAGCCGCGGTTGCTCGGCCACTGGGGAACGACACCGGGTTTGAACTTCATCTATGTCCACCTCAATCGGCTGATCAAGAAGCACGACCTCAACATGATCTACATCACCGGTCCCGGTCACGGCGGTCCGGGCTTGGTCGCGAACGCCTATCTCGAAGGGACGTACAGCGAAGTCTATCCGAACATCTCTCCCGATGAGGACGGCATGAAGCGGCTCTTCACGCAGTTCTCGTTCCCTGGCGGCATCCCGAGCCATGTGGCGCCCGAGACACCCGGTTCAATTCACGAAGGCGGCGAACTCGGCTACGCGATCTCGCATGCTTACGGAGCAGCCTTCGACAACCGTGATCTGATCGTTGCCTGTGTCGTCGGTGACGGCGAAGCGGAGACTGGGGCGCTAGCGACCAGCTGGCACTCCAACAAATTCCTGAACCCGGCCACCGATGGGGTGGTTCTGCCGATCCTCCACCTCAACGGCTACAAGATCGCCAATCCCTGCGTCCTGGCTCGGATCAGCCACGATGAGTTGGATCATCTGTTCCGCGGGTATGGCTACACTCCTTACTTCGTCGAGGGCGCCGAGCCGCAAGAGATGCATGAACTGATGGCGGCGACATTCGACACTGTCATCGATGAAATCCAACGCATCAAATCCGACGCCCATTTGAATGGTACTGTGAAGCGCCCGCGCTGGCCGATGATCGTACTGCGCACTCCAAAGGGCTGGACCTGTCCGAAAGAGATAGACGACCGACGCACCGAGGGTTACTGGCGCTCGCACCAGGTGCCGATGGGAGAGATGCACGAGAATCCAGCTCACGTGCGCATGCTCGAGGATTGGATGAAGAGCTACCAGCCGGCAGAGCTCTTTGACGACAGAGGCCGGTTGAGGCCCGAATTGGCGGAACTCGCCCCCCAAGGCAATCGCCGGATGAGTGCCAATCCGCACACCAATGGCGGTTTGCTGCTGCGTGAACTGCGGCTCCCCAATTTCCGAGATTACGCCGTAGAGGTGACGGTACCTGGTGCTGTTGTCGCCGAATCCACCCGGGTGATGGGCAGGTTCTTGCGCGATGTCATGAAGATGAACATGGTGTCACGAAACTTCCGGCTTTTCAGCCCGGACGAAAATAACTCAAATCGCTGGCAGGACGTGCTTGAGGTCACCAACCGCGCCTGGGTCGCCGAGACCGAGCCCTATGACGACCACCTGGCCGCTGACGGCCGGGTCATGGAGATGCTTAGCGAACACCAGTGCCAGGGCTGGCTCGAGGGCTATCTGCTGACCGGCCGGCACGGCTTTTTCTCCTGCTACGAGGCGTTTATTCACATCATCGATTCCATGTTCAACCAGCATGCGAAATGGCTGAAGGTGTGCCATCACATTCCTTGGCGACGGCCTATCGGTTCACTGAACTATCTTCTTTCGAGCCATGTCTGGCGGCAGGATCACAATGGCTTCAGCCATCAGGATCCCGGTTTCATCGATCATGTCGTCAACAAGAAAGCCGAAGTCGTTCGCGTCTATCTACCGCCCGATGCCAACTGCCTGCTGTCGGTCACCGACCACTGCCTGCGCAGTCGGAATTACGTCAACCTCATCGTCGCGGGTAAGCAGCCGGCCCCCCAATGGTTGACGATGGAACAGGCGGTCAAGCACTGCGAGGCCGGACTTGGGATCTGGGACTGGGCGAGCAATGACCAGGGTGGCGAACCCGATGTCGTGATGGCCTGTTGCGGCGATGTTCCGACGCTGGAAACGCTTGCTGCCGTCGACCTGCTGCGAAAGCACGCGCCCGATCTGAAAGTGCGGGTGATAAACGTTGTCAACCTGATGAAGCTGCAACCGTCGAGCGAGCACCCGCATGGGCTGTCGGATCAAGATTTCGATGCATTGTTCACGACCGACAAGCCGATAATCTTCGCCTTCCATGGTTATCCATCACTGATTCACCGCCTGACCTACCGGCGAAATGGCCACCACAACATCCATGTACGCGGCTACAAGGAAGAGGGCACAACAACGACGCCGTTCGACATGTGCGTAATGAATGACCTCGATCGATTCCATCTGGTCAGCGACGTGATTGACCGCGTGCCAAAGCTGGGGGCGCGGGCTGCGTATGCAAAGCAGGCGATCCGCGACAAACTCATCGACCACAAGGAATACATTTCCCGGTATGGCGATGACATGCCCGAGATTGTCGGCTGGCGATGGGGGCAGGAAGCGGCATCCGCAGGTGTCCGTTCGACGGAAGCCGACAACGTCTGACGCGAAGGCCGAGCTATGAACGTCTTTGCAATCCGGCATGGGGAAACGGCGTGGAGCCTCAGCGGACAGCATACCGGAACGACCGACATCCCGTTGACCAACAATGGGAGGCGACTAGCCGAGCGGCTGCGGCCGGTGCTCGCCGAGGAGGCATTTACGCTCGTCCTCTGCAGCCCGATGCAGCGAGCGCGCGAAACCTGCGAGCTGGCAGGTCTCGCTGCCGTCGCAGCCATTGACCCCGATCTTGCCGAGTGGAACTACAGCGAATATGAGGGAATAACGACCAAACAGATCCACGAAAGGGCACCTGGCTGGCTGTTATTTCGAGATGGATGTCCTGGTGGGGAGAAGCCGGAGCAAGTGGGCGCGCGGGTAGATCGGGTCATAGCCAGAGCCCGCGCAGCCAACGGCGACGTGGCGCTGTTCGCCCATGGGCACGTGCTGCGCGTGCTTGTCGCGCGCTGGATCGGGTTGCCGGCGAGCGCAGGGCAGCATTTTCTGCTGGATACCGGCACTCTGTGCGTTCTCGGCTACTACCGTGAGATCCCCGCCGTAAAGGTTTGGAACGGGCCGCTATCGGGTCACACAGCCGGTTAACGCGGTCGCTCCGCGAATTAAAGAAACACAGCAGGAGAGGGAGAAATGCCACAACCCGATGCACAACGAAGGATCACCCGCGAGCGCTACGATGCGGTGCTGCTCGACCTCGACGGTGTGATCACGGACACCGCTAGCATCCACGCGGCATGTTGGAAGCAGATGTTTGACGAGTATCTTCAGAAACGCGCGATCGAGAGAGGCGAAGCGTTTCGTCCCTTTGACATCGCGGCCGACTACCGGCTCTATGTAGACGGGAAGCCCCGCTACGACGGCGTTCGCGACTTTCTGACATCGCGCGGGATCCGGCTCCCAGAGGGAAGTCCGGACGACCCCGCCCAGGCCGAAACAGTGCACGGCCTCGGCAACCGGAAAAACGACCTAGTCAACAAGATTATTGAAGAGGAAGGGGTGGTGCCCTACGAGGGCAGCGTCAAATTCCTCCATCAGCTGCGTAATCAACGGTTTAAGGTTGCCGTCGTTACCTCGAGCCAAAACTGCACAGCCGTTTTAAAGGCCGCCAAGCTGGATCACTTCTTCGATGTGCAAGTCGATGGCAATACGATCCATGCACAGCACTTGGCCGGCAAACCCGCTCCAGATACGTTTTTGATGGCAGCAAAACTGCTCGGGGTTGAGCCCAAACGAGCGATCGTGATCGAGGATGCCCTCTCGGGTGTTGAGGCCGGGTCTGCCGGAGACTTTGGACTGGTGATCGGAGTCGCACGCAAGGGCAATGCCGAGGAACTGCGGCGTCACGGCGCGCATCTGGTAGTGAACGATTTAGGCGAACTTGCCGACTAACCAATGCCCTACGCTGTCTTGGGAGGAACAGCCGGATGATGCTTGAGGCACTGGAGCCGACTGAGGAGCCCGGATGGGTCCTCAGTCACGACGGTTACCATGTTTTGACCGAGACTGCGGTGGAGTCCCGCTTTGCACTCGGCAATGGGTTCCTCGGGATGCGGGCCTCGCGCCCGGTCAGCCGTGGCCCGACATGGGTCAGCTGGCTGGGCTATATCAGGTGGGCGTCGTGGCCGCGCTGTTATGTTGCGGGTCTGTTTGACAGACCTAATACCGTGCCGCCAGTGCCCGCGCTGGTGCCCGTCGCGGACTGGTCGCGCGTGCGGCTTGTTCTGGACGACAACCCACAACTGCTGCTGGATGGAGAGTTCCTCAGCAGCGTGCGCCAGCTCGATATGCGCCGCGGCGTGCTCCTCGCGGACCTGAGCTACAAGGCGCA
>Ga0306920_100011442_pt1 | contig 11987 bp, 8 predicted proteins | sample flu12Cox44000170_FD_204666 | JGI IMG/M metagenome (GOLD analysis project Ga0306920, IMG submission 204666) | Lab enrichment of tropical soil microbial communities from Luquillo Experimental Forest, Puerto Rico - flux4day.12C.oxic.44.000.170 (v2)... | ecosystem: Environmental > Terrestrial >...
CCTGCTCGCAGGCAGCGACCTCGGTAAGGTGTTCCTGCAGCTCGCGTACACCCCCAAATGCACCATCAGCGTCTACCACCTGACCTACCAGACCGCTGACCCCAAGGGGAACATCACCCCCGCTTCGGGCGCTCTCATGGTGCCAAGCAGTTCCAGCGACGGCTCCTGCACCGGCGCGCGACCCATCGTGGTCTAGGCACACGGCACCAGCACGAACAGCAAGTTCGACCTGTCGCAGCTGACGGCTGCGGACAGCGCCGAGGGTGTGGTGCTGGCCGCCGTATTTTGCGGCCGAAGGCTACATCGTCGTGGCGCCGAACTACCTGGGCTATGACACCTCGACGCTCGGCTATCACCCGTATCTCATCGCGGCCCAGCAGTCGAAGGAGATGATCGATGCGGTGACTGCATCACGCGCGGCGTTACCCACCGCGGACGCACCGACATCGACCGATGGCGGCAAGCTCTTTGTTACTGGTTATTCCGAGGGCGGGTACGTCGCCATGGCGACCCAGAGCGCCATGCAGGCAAGCGGCATGACGGTGACCGCCTCCGCACCGATGTCGGGTCCCTACGCGCTCACTGCGTTCGGCGATGCCATCTTCGAGGGCCAGGTGAATGGCAGCGCCACCATCAATGTGGCGCTGCTGGTGCCTGCTTACCAGAACGTGTACGGCAATATCTATGCGAGTCCGGGCGATGTGCTCGCAAACCCCTACGCCTCCACCATTCCCGGGCTGCTGCCGAGCACTACCCCGGTGGGCACGCTGCGCTCCGAGGGCAAGTTTCCGTCGGTATTGTTCAGCAGTACGCCACCTGCCCCGAACTATGCGCTGTACACGCCGGCGACATCGCCGGCCAACCTGGCGAGCGTGTTTGCCGCGGGCTTCGGCACCGACTATCTCGTCAACAACGACTATCGCGGCACCTACCTCAGCGATGCACTCATGCACCCCGATGGTGGCTTCCCGGTGGTTACCGATGGCTTGCCACCCGCGAGTCCGGGCAACGCGCTGCGCTCTCAGCTCAAGGTCAACGATCTGCGCAATTGGACGCCGACCGCCCCGACGCTGCTGTGCGGCGGGAACTCAGACCCCACCGTATTCTTCTTCAATACGACGCTGATGCAGAACTATTGGACCTCGCACCCCCCGGCGGTGACTCCGGTCATCCTCGACATCGATTCCGCGCCCACCTCAAATGATCCTTACGCCACCCTCAAGACCGAATTCAGCGCTGCCAGGGACCTCGTCTATGCGCAGGGTGGCGAAGCGGCGGTGCTTGCCGCGTACCACGCCACGCTGGTCCCGCCGTTCTGCCTGAGTGCGGTGAAATCATTCTTTGACGCCCATTGACCCGCGTTTGCCGAGCGGCCCCGCGGGTCGTGTCAGGACTCCCCGGCGGCTGCCATGTTGCATGCAGGACAATAGTCCCCTAGCGTGAGCGGCATGCCGAACGACGCCATCCTCGAACGCCTCGCCAAGCACGTAAAACCCTTCCGCATTACCACCGGCAGAGGCTTTCGGCTCAAGGATTTCGACCCGGCCGACACCGGCGGCCTGGAGGTGGACAAAAGCGAAGCCAGCGAGCTCCTGAGCCGCGGCACCGAATGGCTGGCGCAGGAGCAGGAGCTGCTTTACGCGCAGGACCGCTGGTCGTTACTGCTCATCTTCCAGGCGATGGACGCCGCCGGCAAAGACAGCACCATCAAGCACGTCATGTCGGGCCTCAATCCGCAGGGATGCCAGGTGTATTCGTTCAAGCAGCCCTCGGCAGAAGAGTTGGATCATGACTTCATGTGGCGCCACGCCAAGTGCTTCCCCGAACGCGGACGCATCGGTATCTTCAATCGTTCCTATTACGAGGAGGTTCTGGTCGTGCGCGTCCACCCCGAGCTCCTCGAGCAGCAGCGTCTGCCTGCGTCGTGCGTCGGCAAACACATCTGGAACCATCGACTCGCCGACATCGAGCACTTCGAGAGGTACTTCACCCGCCAGGGCACCGTCATCCTCAAGTTCTTTCTGCACGTGTCCCGCGAGGAGCAGAAAAAACGCTTTCTCGACCGGCTCGACAAGCCGCAGAAGCACTGGAAGTTTCAAGCCTCGGACGTGCGTGAGCGCCGCTTCTGGTCCCGCTACATGGAAGCTTACGAAGAGGCCATCATTACGACCGCCTCCAAGCAGGCGCCGTGGTTCGTAGTACCGGCAGATCACAAGTGGTTCACGCGCCTCATCGTGGCGGGCGCCATCGTCCAGGCGGTCGATGAGCTGCACCTCAGCTATCCGCGGGTCAGCCCGCAGAAGACGAAGGAGCTGAAGGCGGCACGTGCCATGCTGGCTCGCGAGGCTTGAGACGGCCAACACCGCGGCGCTGCCGCCCGCCGTTATGCGAAGCGCATCGCTGAATGAGCATGTTCAACGGCATTAATGTTAAGTTGCGCTTGGCAAATCCAACGGATTGCGAAAACTGGCCGGCATGTCGCATGCATTGCCACATGACCTGCCGCAGCCGCTGATTGAGCGCCTCCGCGCTGAGGGTGTCGCGACGCTCGAAGCGTGGGTTGCATTGGGACGTCGCCGTCGTCAGATCTTCGGCGTCACCCGCGCTGCAGTCGAGCTGCTCGACTCGCTCGCCAAGGCCGCACTGGGCTCGAAGCCAAAGCAGCCCGCGCCTGCTCTCGAGCCCTAGCGGCATCGAGGGCGGCGTCGCGCTCGTTCGGCGTCCTCCTCCCCAATCGCGCACGCGAGCGCCGCGACCTGGGCGGCGCTTCGCTGCTATGGCGGTTATTTTTAGCGAAAACCTCGATTGCCCCATGATAAAAATGTATAGCGGTAGCCGCCAAGCCATGGCTACATGCAGAGCACTCTAGATGAGGCTGACGGCTGTGTGAGCCGATTGACGACGGTCAACCGCAGCAGCCGCGTGGGGGAATTGAGATGTTCGGCTCAGGGCGCTTCGTCCGCCCGGGAAGCGGACGCACTCGTTCGGTGGATGGGACCGGCACAGCGAGGTATCTTGCCGCCTGCATCCTCTGGCTGGCCGCCGCAGCTGCCCTGGCGGACCAGGTCACCGCCATCGATCCGGACGCTCACTATCCCGAAGGACCACTGTGGCGTGACGGAAAACTCTTCTACGTGGAATACGCTCTCAGCAACGTCAAGACGTGGGATGGCAAACGCACCACGGTTTACTGGCACAAGGATGGCTGCGGCGCCAATGCGCTGATTCCCTTCAACGACCACCTGCTGGTCGCCTGCTACGATGCGGACACGCTGGCCGAGCTCGATCCGGGGGGCAAGGAGGTCCGCACCATCTCCGCCGACAGCAGCGGCAAGCCTTTCATCGGCCCGAATGATTTCACCTCCGATGGCCACGGCGGCATCTATTTCTCCGCCTCGGGCGTCTATGACGTCAAGGCGCCAATAAGCGGCGCCGTGCTGCACATGACCGCGGACGGCAAGGCCATCACCGAAGTGGCCAACACCATTCATTACTCGAACGGCCTCACCCTCGCCAGGGATCAGCAGCATCTGCTGGTCGCGGAGATGCTTGCGGGCCGCATTCTCAGCTTTCCGGTCGGGGCAGACGGCAAGCTCGGTGCGCGCACAGTGTGGGCGCGGCTGCAGGATCTTGCCCCGCCCACTCCGAACGAGGATGCCTACAACGGCCCGGACGGCATAAAAATCGGTCCCGATGGGAATTACTACATTGCGCAAAACGGTTCGGGCCGGGTCCTCGTGGTGAACGAGGACAGGAAGCTCGTGCGCACGATCGATGTGCCGACCCCTTACGTTACGAACATCGCATTCGGCCCGCAGGGTACGGGCACCGTCTTCGTGACCGGCGCTTTCGAGCAGTGGAAGCCACCTTATCCGGGAGCGGTATATCGATGGACGCGCTGAGCCCAAGCGTGCGGCGAGGCGCGGTGCGAGGCCCTGCCTGCGGCGGCCCGACAGACAGAACGAAGTGAGTCAGAACCCGGGGGAGGATCAGATGGCGAAAGCGGACTACAAGCGTGCGACCAGCGATACCCAGAGTCGTGCGCGGCCGGCGACGACCAGCATTGCCGCGGCCGTGTTTTTTGCGCTCCATGGCGGGCCGCGAGCGGCGCTCGCCGAGCAGGCAGAGACCGGCCCCACCCCGCTCCAGGAAGTCGTGGTGACCGCGACGCGTCGCGAGCAGGCCCTCGAAGCCGTTCCTTACAACATCTCGGTAGTGAGCCCCGAGAAGATCGCGGCCACCGGAGTGACCGATCTTGCGACGCTCGCGACCCAGGTCCCAGGTCTGAGCATGTTCGACTATGGGGCCCGCTTCACTGCGGCTACGACACCGGTTATCCGCGGCATCAACGCCACCGCTAGTCCCGCCCGCGGCTTCCGCTCTTTCGAACAAAGCCCGGTCGGCACTTACGTCGGCAATTCGCCGATCGATGGCTACTTTCAGCTCGATGACCTGAACCGCATCGAGGTCTTACGCGGCCCGCAGGGTACGCTGTACGGCGCTGGCGCACTCGGCGGTGCGCTGCGGCTCATTCCGAAATCGCCCGAATTGGGCCACTTTGGCGGGTCGCTCGAAGCGGGCGGCGCCAAGGAGGCGCACGCGGCTGGAACGGGCTATGACGTCGCAGCCATGCTCAACGTGCCGCTCGGCGACACCGTGGCGTTTCGCGCCGCGGGCAAGTACACCTACGAGCCGGGGTGGATCGACGTCTACGGTCCTACTTCGCGTAGCGATAACACTATCTATGGCGTGCCCTTGCTCGCCAATCCCAACGACATCGTGGGCAGTTCCCCCATTTACACCAGCCATGATGACTGGAACTGGCAACGCACCTTCAGCGGCCGTGCCAGCCTGCTGTGGAAACCGAATGATGCCTTCTATGCGGAAGCCGCACTGCTGCATGCCCACGTCACCGGTGATGGTGGACCGCAGGTCAACCCGGATTTCGCGGGGGGCCCACTGCCTCTCGACCCGCACACCATCTTTCCCGCCGGTAACCACTACCAGGAGTTCGCGCTGATCGATGAGCCCTTCGACCGCACTACCAATCTGACGAGCCTCGACATCAGCTACGACTCGGGGTTTGCGACGATTTCCTCGACGACTTCATATACCGAGACATCCGGCTCGCTGATCCAGGACTCCACCTTCGACTACACCGGGTATGCGGGGGGATACTACGTGCCGTATTACGCGGGCATTCCGGCGAACCCGCGTTTCATTTACCCGTTTCTATTCACCGACTCCTCGCACAGCTTCAGCGAAGAGCTGCGGCTCGTGTCCAAGTCCGACCCGGCGCATGCGCTCGATTACGTGGTCGGTCTTTTCTACCAGAGACAAGTCCGGCACGGAAACTGGTACGTCACCACCCCCGGCTCACCCGCGCGCTCCATGGCGCAAGGCTGTACGGGCCCCGTCTATTATCTGAATGGTGCCTATTCGACGTTTCCCGATTGCCTGGTGGTCACCGGCCCCAATGACACCACCTTCCAGCAGCTCGACACGCAGACTTTCGAAGACCGCTCGGTGTTCGGCGAGCTGACCTGGCACTTCATGCCGCGCGGACAGATCACCTTCGGCGCACGCTACTTCAACCAGAAATTCACCGACGAGCAGCTGTATCAGGACTTCACCTTCCCCGCGAGTACCGTGCAACCGATTCCCCACGAAGCTCCGGCGTCGAAGACGGTCGGCAAGGTCAACCCCTCATACGAGTACGCCGACCATCAGTTCGTCTACGCGTTGTGGTCGCAGGGCTTTCGTCGCGGTGGCGCGAACTCCGTTCCGCTGACCGGACCGTTCCAGGAAAGTCCGCTGTTGCAGACCTACCAACCGGATAAGACGGACAACTACGAGGCGGGACTCAAAGGCAGGTTCGCCAACGGGACGAGCTACGCGTTCGCGCTGTTTTATATTAACTGGGACAAGCCGCAGATATCCTCGAGCCTGCCCTCCGGGAATCTAGCCGTCTACAACGCCAATACGGCCGCGTCGAAGGGTTTCGAGCTGGAGGTGAGCGGTCCGCTGCTCGTGCCGCAGTTGAGTTACGACCTAGGCTACTCCTATGCCGATGCCACGCTGACCAGCGATTTCTCGCTCCCGGCCAATAACGGGCTGGGCTCCGGTACCATCGTTCCCGGCCTCCTCCATGGAAGTTCTGGCGAGCAGCTGCCCGGAAGTCCTAAGAACAGCCTCAGCGCCAGCCTCATGTACGACGTCAATCTGTCGCCGGGATACGTTCTGACCATGACCGTAAACGGTGTCTACCGCAGTGCGGTCGCACTGCAGGTCGCCCCTGTGGTGGGGACCAGCACGGTCCAGTACTCCTCGACTTATGAAATCATGAACCTGAACGTCGCCCTCGCGCATGCGCACTGGCGCGCGACGTTTTACGCAACGAATATCTTCGACAAGCAGGAGATCCTGGCGCAGCCTTCACAGCCCAACCAGATCAACAATCTGACCAACGACTACCTGGTCAATTCGCCGCGCGTGATCGGCCTGCGCCTGGGCTATTCCTTCTGACGCACGCCGGGGGTACGCCTCACTCGGGAAGCGATACTCCGCCAGCGCGCAGCGTGTCGATCAGCGGCAGCAGGTGCCGCTGATAGTGGCGCCAGCGGCCCGAAGAGCTGCCGTATATCGGGCGGCGGATCTGCGCCGCACTGGCGGTCAAGGACACGGACCGGTTGTTCTGAATGTCGACCGCTGCATCACTCCAACTGAGTCCACAGTAAGCGGCAATCGCAGCGCCGGCCCGCCTCGGCTCGCGTACCAGGTCTTCGTAGACGATTTCGTGCAATCGGCCGCCGAGAGTTGCCCGCCAATGATTCATCAGCTGCGCGAAGGCCGCGTAGTACCGACCGAGATCCTGCAGGTCGTAGCTGAAAGGATAACCGGCCGCGAACAGCGTGCGATACATTGCAAAGCAGCTGTCGAGCGGCGATCTCATCACCAGTAGCAGCCTCGCCTGAGGCAAGGCGCGCTGAATGGCACCGAGGTACAGGTAGTTGAGTGGGAGCTTCTCCACGATATGATCGGCCGCAATACCACGGTTGGCGAGCCGCACATAGTTCACAGCGATCGCGGCCGGATCCGCTGCCGCCGCCCGCCGAAATACGTCCCCGGGGCCCCGCGCCGCCGCCAGCAGCGCCTGCGAGAAATTATCGGTCTCACCGTTGGAACGCACTCCCGGCAATCCTGTGAGTATGCGCTCCACCAAGGTCGTACCGGAGCGTGGCAGGCCGACAATGAAAATGTAACGCGAGGAATCGGCCCCGCGCGGTAACCCCGCACCGGAGGGCGCCTGCCCGGCAGACGCTGCACGCGGATATACCGCGGCGATGCGTGACAACTTGCGCTCATCGGTCGCCACATCGTATGCAAGCCGGCTGCGGCGCGCGGAGGCGGCCGCGGCGAACCAGTGGAACGCCTGGTCGAACCGCCCCACATCGTCCAGTTCCTTAGCGAGCGCATAGCCGAGCAGGACTCGGGCGCGATGCTCGACGCGAGGACCGCTGAGCTGCGCTTCGAGCTCCTGGATGTGGTTCGCCTGTGGCGACTGCACGCGCAGTTCCGACCTCAGCAGATACGTCGCGTACTGCCGGGCATCGAGAGCGATGGCCCGATCACAGGCCGCCTCCGCTTCAATCAGCCGACCGAGGCTGCGCTCGCTGCAGGCGAGGTTGTACCAAAACCGAGGATCCTGCGGAGCCACCTGCGTGGCGCGCCGGTAGAGCTCGTTGGCACCTTCGTGGCGGCCAAGCGCCGCTGCCATCCAGGCGAGTCCGTCGTAGGCGTCCGCGACCCCCTCGGGCAGGCTCGCAGCGAGGTCGAGCACCGCCTCAGCATCTCCGATGCGGCCGAGCTTGAACAACAGGGATACGAGGAAGGCATGTTCGGGAAGGCACGTGCGTGCGCCGGCTACCGTGCGCTCGGCGTACTTCAGCGCCTCCTCGAGCCGTCCAGCCTGCACCAGTCGCTGGGCCTCAGCGAGTGAGGCGGAGGAGCTACCCATCGACCGCGATCGGCAACAGCGTGTTCAGCCGCTCAGCCGTAGCGGCAACGAGCGGATGCGTGTTCCGGTCGCGGCGAATATCGCGTTCGTCAGGGCCGGGATGACCGGAGGCAGTGCGGGCTCACCGAGACCGGTCGGCGGTTTGTCCGACTTGACCCACGCGATCTCGATTTCCGGTGTCAGCGGAATGCGCGCCAGCGGGAAGTCGTTGAAGTTGCTCTGCTGCACGACGCCATCGACGAATTCGATCGCTTGACCGCTGAGCGCCTGCGCCAGTCCATCGATCACCGCGCCCCGCACCTGGTTCTCGGCGCCCATGGGATTGATGATCTGACTGCCGATATCACCCGCTACCCACACCTTGTGAACGGCAACCTGCGCGCCCGAGACACTCGCCTCGACGACCTCCGCGAAATACCCGCGGTGCGAGAAGTAGAAGGCGAACCCCTGCGCGGTGCCCGACTCTGCCGGCTTCAGCGACCATCCCGAGGTCCGCACTACCTTCTCGATGACATCCCGCGCACGTCCGGTGTCGAACGCCAGGCCGCCATCCTGTGCCGGAATCTCGCGGCGCTCCCCAAGGAGCGCCAACATGAGCTTCGGCAGGTCCGTGCCGGCGGCGTGCGCCACCTCATCGAGAAACGACTGCGATGCGAAGCACAGCGCGTTCGAGCCCGGCGCGCGCAACCAACCCGTGGTGACGACCGTTGGCATCATCGATTGGCTGTAGCGCAGGTGCTGGATGAGTCCGGCAGGCGGCATCGATGCATTGAATCCCGCGGCTCTCGCCGTGGTCTTACCATCGCCAAAGGTCACGAAGTGGTCAGTGAAAGCGACCAGCTCACCGTTGGCACCGATGCCTGCCTCGAAGCTGTGCCAGCCACCCGGCCGGTAGTAATCCCGGCGGATGTCATCCTCCCGCGACCAGAGGAGCTGAACGGGGACGCCGGGGATGGCTTTGGCAATCGCCGCGACCTGAATCATGTAATCGCTCATCAGGCGACGACCAAAGCCACCACCTGCGCGCCTCTGATGCAGCGTGACCGCCTCGGGTGCGATGTCGAGCGCCTTGTGGAGCTGGTCGAGTCCCCGCTGCGGAGCCTGGCTCGGCGCCCAGATCTCGAGGCGGCCGTCACGGTAGCGCGCCGTACAGTTCTGAGGCTCCATCGGCGCGTGCGCCACGAACGGATAGTCGTAACGTGCAGCAATCCGCTTGGCAGCGGACGCCAGCTTGGCCGACGGGTCGCCGTCGAGGCGCAGGTCGGTGCCGGCGCCAGCGGCAATGGCCGCACTGGCCTTCTCTCGATACGCCGCGGAGCTGTGACCTTTGGCGGCGCTCAGATCCCATGCGACCGCGAGCTTCGACCGAGCCTGCTCCGCGAGCCACCAGTTGGACGCCACTATGGCAACGCCATCGGCGAGACCCGCGTCCGCATCGCCGTTGCCCATGATCGGCAGCACATATCTGACACCGTGTGAGCGCTTGGCCGCTTCGATGTTGGCTTTGACGAGCCGCCCGCCGTGCGCCGGCGCGACCTGGTAAACCGCGTACAGCATGCCGGGCAGACGCGTGTCGACGCCGAAGATCGGCTCTCCCTTTACGATCCTGGCGCTGTCGATCCCCACCAGCGGTCGACCGATGATCGTGAACTCTTCCGGCCGCTTGAGCGGTACGCTCTTCAGATCCGGAGGGCTCAGGGCTGCCGCCGCGGAAGCCACCTCGCCGTAGCCAAGCGAGCGGCCGCTCGGTCGGTGGAAGATCCGGCCCTTGGCGGTGGTGATCTCGTTTGCCCCGATGTTCCACCGCTGCGCAGCCGCCTGCACCAGCATGGCGCGCGCGGCGGCGCCAGTCTGCCGCATCGGCAGCCAGTTTTTCGGAGTTGCCGTGCTCCCGCCCGCGGACTGCTCGCCGTAGCGCGCCTGGTCGACATCCGCCTGAGCGATGCGCACCTGGCTCCAATCGCAGTCGAGCTCATCGGCGACCATCATCGGAAGCGAGGTCTTCACACCCTGGCCGATCTCGGGGTTCTTGGAGACGATGGTGACCGTTCCGTCAGGGGCAATGGAGACGAAGGCCGAAAGCTGCGCTGGTGCAGTCGCCTGCTGCTCTCCCTGCTCGAGAGCCCAGAGCGGCATCGGTATCAACGCTTCGAGCGCGAGGCCGCCTCCGGCGAGGAGTGATGCCTTGAGTACCGTGCGCCGATCGAGGACGACGCTGCGATGTTCATGCAACACGGCCGCTCTCCTCTTCCATTCCAGCCGCGATGCGGATCGCGCTCCGGATGCGGTTGTAGCAGCCGCATCGGCAAATGTTGCCGGTCATGGCCGAGTTGATCTGCTCGTCGCTCGGACGGGCGGTCTGCCCGAGCAGCGCACATGCGGACATGATCTGTCCGGCCTGACAGTAGCCGCATTGCATCACGTCGATCCTCAGCCACGCCTCCTGTAGTCGCGCGCCGATCGGCGTGCTGCCAATGTGCTCGATGGTGTGAATCCGCGCGTTGCCAACACTGCCGACGGGCAGCAGGCAGGAGCGTTGTGCCGCGCCGTTCACGTGGACCGTGCAGCTGCCGCAGAAGCCCTTACCGCAACCGTACTTGGTTCCAACGAGCCCCAGCTCATCGCGCAGTACCCACAGCAGCGGCATCTCCGCTGGAACATCTACCTGGCGAATGTCGCCGTTGATATTGAGTCGGTACGGCATACGTGCTCCCGGGCGTGACTGCGGCAATATATCCCTTTGGCGGCGCCGGGCAACGCACTCGCGGGCGACGCCGGCCGCGCCCTGAGCTCAGCCGGGCGCGACCACTAAGGACAGGATAGGTTATGGCTCTTAAGGAATGGCGCGAGCGGCAGCCGCTCGACCACTACGTCCTTGCCGAGAACGACGTTGCGGCTGCGGGTGGTCGTCGCCATGAAAAGCGAGTTGTAGATCGCTTCCTCGGTGGCCTCGGCCACCGCCTGAAAGAGTGGTGAGAGGCTGTCGTTCGACAGCTCGCTGAACTGTGCGATCCCCGCGCGCCTGGACGCGGTGCGCCGGATCTCGGTGGCCGTCGAAAACGCAATGACGTAGTCGCCCGAGCCGTTGCTGAAGCTCGAGCCCGTGCGGGCGATCCCGGCCACGGCGCGGCGCGCGAGCCGCCCCAGGTTGCGGTCGGAGAGCGGGGCATCGGTGGCGACGACGACCATGACCGAGCCGTCCGCGCTCTTGCCGGCCAGCTCATCCTTCAGGTAATACCGGCCGAGCTCCTCGCCGATTCGGCGACCATTGATGGTGAGTGCACCGCCGAAGTTCGTTTGCACGAGCACCCCGACGGTCCAACCACCGGAGACCGGCGGTACCCGGCGCGAGCTCGTGCCGATGCCACCCTTCCAGCCGAAGGCTACGGTTCCCGTGCCAGCTCCCACCGCGCCCTCTTCGACCGGCCCCGCGTGTGCCGACCGGATGGCCTCGAGAATCTGCGCCGCGGTCGGTGTGCGCGCGCGAATGTCATTGAGATATCCGTCATTGGTCTCACCGACGACGGCATTGGCGGACAGGACCTTCTCATTGCCGGGCTGCGCCAGAGTCCAATCGAGAATGGCCTCCATCCCGCGGGCCACCGACAATGTGTTGGTCAGTACGATCGGCGTTTCGATCTCGCCGAGCTCCGCCACCTGGCTCAGGCCTGCTGACTTGCCAAAGCCATTGAAGACGAATACACCCGCCGGCACTTTGCTTTGGAACAGATTGCCCGCGTGCGGAAGAACCGCCGTGGCGCCGGTGCGAGTGCTGTCGCCGGCGATCAACGTCGTCTGTCCGACGAGCACCCCTTCGACATCGGTGATGGCATTGAGCGCACCGGTGGCGAGGACCCCAGGCGCTATTCCCAGTTGCCGGGCGCGTACACGGTCCGATTCCCGGATGCACCCTGCCGTCGCTGCACTGACGACCTCAGTAGTGAAGACTGCGATGCACAGCGGGATGATG
>Ga0306920_100011443_pt1 | contig 11987 bp, 7 predicted proteins | sample flu12Cox44000170_FD_204666 | JGI IMG/M metagenome (GOLD analysis project Ga0306920, IMG submission 204666) | Lab enrichment of tropical soil microbial communities from Luquillo Experimental Forest, Puerto Rico - flux4day.12C.oxic.44.000.170 (v2)... | ecosystem: Environmental > Terrestrial >...
GCCCCCGCCAATCCGGCGATAGCGCTCGCATGGCCGTCATCGAGGATGATCGCGATGCCGTGCGCTCCGATGCTGTGCGCTCCTAGGGACGGCGCGTCCTTGCCGCTGCGGCGGCGTTCGCGCGAGCCGCAGCGCGACGGCACCGCATGCCCGGATTCGAGCGTTGCGAGATCGTGCTCGCTGGTGATCCGATGGATACGCAGCTCGAAGCCCCGCACGAAGCCTTGCAGCGTCATGATCTCGATCCCGGCTTCGGGCGACCATGAGGTCTCGATCCAATTTTCGCCGATGCGCGCAGCGCTGCGTTGCCCGCGCCCGTGATAGTCGCGCCCATCCGATGAGACTGCGAGGATATTATCGCCGAAGAATCCCATCTCGACCCAGCGATCCGCCTCGACGGAAAGGCCGAAGCGCGACGAATAGGCGAACTTGCCGTATTTGTCGGCCGAGTTGCGCATGTCGAGGCGGCCGGGGCCGGCGGGCAACGCTACGACGTCACCCTCTTGATGCTGGATCAGCATCGCAGCCCCCCGCACCAGGACCGGGCGCTCGGGCTCGGCAAGCTCGGCTTCCTTCGCTTGCCAGAAGGGGTGGGATTGCGGCAGCGCCAGCGGCAGGAAGGCCTTGAAGGCCCAATAGGGCGAGCCCGGCGAGTTGTACTCCTCGCTCATCAGGTAGTTCGGCCAGGCATAGCCGACGGAGAGCCGCCCCTGCGCATCGAGTATCGGCTTTTGCATCCACCAGCGGAGCTGCCGGGCCCACAGGCCGCGGATCTCGCTCCAGGGCAGCGCCTCGACATCCGCATAGGCGAGCGCGCCCCAGAAGCCGGCAAAAGCGAAGCGATAGGTGAGCGAGCGCCCGATGGCGAGCGCTGCGCCGTCGCGGCCAAACCAATGGCGAAAGCCTTTCGCGAACTCGCGGGCGCGCTGGCGCAGCCGCTCGGCGCGCACGGCGTCGCTCGCGGCGGCGTGGCGCGCATAGATCAGCCCGTAGAAGTGCAGGGCGAAGCCGCCATAATGGTCGATGAAGCCCGAAGGGCCGTCGCCGTACCAGCCATCCTCCCTGGCGAAGCTGTCGATCCGATCGAGGTGCCGGTCGCGGCCGGCCTTGTCGATCGCGACGCCGACCCGCTCAAGGCCGAGCCCCGCCATCACCGGAAAGAAGTGCCAGTTGTTATCCGCCATCTCGACAGTCTCGATATGGCGGATCCAGCGCGCCAGGCGCTCGCGTGCCTTGGCATCGAGCGGCTCCCACAAGACGTCGGGTGCGAGCGCCAGCGCAAAGCCGAGTGCCGCGATCTCGACCGAGCGCTGGTTGCGATCCTGCGTCGGCAGCCAATATTCGGGATGCTCGGGGTCGCTGCCACTCGCGAGGCCTTGCCGGAAGAGGTCCCAATGCGCGAAGGCGCCACCGCCGGCATGCATTGGGGCGAGGCCCCAGAGGGGACGCGCGAAACCTTCGAACCAGGCGGCCCTGCGGTCGAAATGGGCGGCGTCTGCGCCGAGCTTTACCTGGGCGCGCCCTTGGCTGAAAGCGCTGACGAGCGGGGCGAAGAGCTCGCCGAGGAGGCGCTGGGCGTCGGCGCGGCTCGCGAGTGGATTGGCGCTGATCGAGGCGGCCAGTGCCTCGCCCTGAATCTCGGTCGTCATCAACGGAACTTACGCCTCACAGTACGCGATTGCCGTCGTCGACGAGATGCCGTGCGGCCTCGGCAATCGTCAGCTTGCCGAAGGCGAGCTGGTCGGTGACCGGGCGCATGACGGCGCGGTCGAACTCGTTTGCGCCCTTCGGCGCCGGCGGCGGGTAGGGCACAACCTTGCCGGCGAGCGACGACACATATTTGACGGTCGCCTGCTCGCTCTCGTTGAGCGTCGGCAGGATGGCGTCGCGCACGGCGGGCGAGAGCGGCACGCCGCGCTCGACGCCGAGGATCTTGCCCGCCTCGAGATCGTTGACGAAGAAATTGATGAACTCCGCCGAGGCTTCCTTGTATTTCGAGCTGATGCCAATGCTCCAGATGAGGGCCGGGCGATAATAGAGGCCGAAGGCGCCGTCTCCTTTTTGCGGATAGGTCGCAATGCCGAGCTTGTTGCGGCTGAGCGATTGATAGCCGATGAGCTGGTTCGAATAGACGAGGCCGGTCGCCGCCTTGCCGAGCGCGAGCGCATTCGATTCGATCAGGTTCTGGTCGAGCGCCTGCACATCCGGCGACACGCAGCCGCCGCGCTTGCGCAGATCCTCCCAATAGGAATACCAGGCGATCGCGTCGTCGACCGTGAAGCCGACTCCACGCCCCTCATTGCCGAAGATGCCCTTGCCGCGCTGGTGCAGCCAGACATCGAAGGCGTAGAAATAACGACCGCCGTAAGGTGCCCCCCAATAGCCTTCGCGGCCGACCGCCTTGGTCAGCTTGACGGAGAGCTCGGCATAATCCTCCCAGGTGGTCTTCTCGTTCGGAGGCGCGATGCCGGCTTTCGCGAACACATCCGCGTCATAGACCATAGCGAATGAATTCAGCCCGAGCCCCACACCCCAGACCTTGCCGTCGACGCGGCAGAGATCGACGATGTTCTGGCCGAAGGCGCCGATCTCGAGCTGCTTGCCGAGATAGAGATCGAGCGGCGCGCAGGCGCCGCGCCGTGAATAATCGGCGATGGTGCTCGGCTCGAGCTGAAAGACGTCGGGCATGTTGCGCGCGACGATCTGGGTCGCGAGCTTCGGCCAATAATCCTCGCTCGGCGTGTCGCCGATGATGGCGAGATCCTTGTGGCTTTGCTTGTAGAGATCGGCGACAGCGAGAGTGCGGCGGGCCCGATCCTGCGAGCCCCACCAATAGAGGCGCAGGCTGACCGCATCGGCGGCGACCGCGGGCCGGTGTAAAGTTGGGGCGAGAAGGGCTCCGGCTCCCCCGGCGAGGCCCGCTCGCAGCAGTGAGCGGCGGCTGATCGATCGCATGGCAAAATCCTCCCTGCTTGAAGCCGTCCGAAGCCGAGCGGCGCCGTCGCAGCTTTCCGTCCGGTGAGCGCATGGGACGCAAGGAGGCAGGCTTTCTCAGCCCCATGTAACCGGTTGGTTACGATCATCTCCTTCCGCGTCCGGCTGTCAATAGCGATTCGACGCCGGCGCCGCTGTGGATGACGAAGTCATGCACGGCAAGGCGCGCACGACCGATCAACCGCAAATCTGCGCTTTGAAGTGATGCGTGAGGTTTTGAATTACGAGGTCGCGGGCGCCGGGAGGGGCGCTGCCGCCCAAGCGGCGTCGGCAGGCTCGGCTCTGTTGTCAGCCCGCTTGGCGGCGCGCGCCTCCTGCGGACCGATCGGCTCCCAATGGCGTCCGGTCACACCGCATGTGCCGAAGATGACCGCGATCGCCCAGACATCGCGCCTGTCGGCATCACAGGAGCCATAGGCGCCGCCGCGGCAGAGATTGAAGTAGGTCCGGCCATGGGCGGTGACGCGCGGGATGCAGCGTTTGCACGTATCGCATGAGGGCGGCTCTGGCCGGGAAAGGAGCCGCCTCACGGGAAGCTCACGGTTGCGGGCTTCAAACGATGCGGCAAGGCCACCTCCGGGCGCCGTCCCGCTGAACGGGACGCAATGTTTCGTCGTGGACTCACTCAAACGATGCGATTCGAAAGTTAATAAAACTCTAACCGCCAGGCAAGCCGCGGCGTTGCTCGCTCGGTGCGCGTCATCCCCGTTGCGATTTGCGATCCGGCAAGGTGAGGATGACCTCGCCATTCTCGACGCGCACCGGCACCGGCGTCAGCCTCAGCCTCGGATTGGTCGGGTGCCGGCCAAGACGAGCCGGCCTCCAAGATCGGCCAAGAGACCGATCAAGAAATTGGCGAAGACGATCTCCGCTACGATTTCATCGTCCCGCTTCTGGTGCGGGCGAAGCAGGCCGTGACCGAGCCCTTCTATGCCGAGATCGGGGCGCAAGGCGTGAGTGTCGCCGAGATGCGGCTCCTTGCTTGTCTCGCCCCGCGCGGCAAGGCGAGACCAGCCGAGATCGCCGAGCGCATCTTCGTCGATGCAGCGACGATCGCGGTCCAGATTGACCGCATGTCGGACAATGGCCTCGTCGTCTCGACACAGGGCTCGACTGTCGCCATAACAGCCGCGGGCCGCGACAAGCTGCGCGAGCTCAACGTCGTCGCGCGACGCTACGAGGCGGGTCTGTTCGCAGGGCTCGATCCCAGCCGGATCGCGGTTCTCAAGGACGCTTGCTGCTGTTCGACGGCGCGATTTCCGCAATTCATTGATGAACTGAAGAGAAACGAACATGGTGGAGATGACGGGGGGCGACGCGGTCGTCGCATCGCTGGTGGCGCATGGGGTCAAGACCCTCTATTGCCTGCCTGGCGTCCAGAGCGACCATCTGTTCAACGCCATCCACGATGCTGGCGGAGCTTTGCGTCCGGTGCACACGCGTCACGAGCAAGGCGCCGGCTATATGGCGCTCGGCGCAGCGATGGCGACCGGCCGCCCTGCCGCCTATTCGGTGGTGCCGGGGCCGGGCTTCCTCAATTCGACGGCGGCGCTCGCCACAGCCTTCGCGACCGGGGCACGTGTCCTGTGCCTTGCCGGGCAGATTCCCTCTGGCGCGATCGGCAAGGGCCATGGCCAGCTTCATGAGATCCCAGATCAATTCGCGATCCTGCGGCAGCTCACGAAATGGGCCGAGCGTATCGCAATGCCGGCCGAGGCGTCGCCGCGGGTGGCACAGGCCTTCGCCGAGCTCACATCGGGCCGCCCGCAGCCGGTCGGCCTCGAGCTCCCGCCCGATGTGCTGGCGGCGCGAGGCGATATCGATCTCGTTTCTCCGCTCACGCCGTCCGCGGCGCCGCGTCTCGACGAGAAGGCGCTCGATGCGGCAGCGCAGCTTCTGAAGAACGCCCAGCATCCGGTCATCTTCGTCGGCGGCGGCGCGATCGAGGCGCGGGCGCAGTTGCGCCGCCTCGCCGAGCATCTCGGCGCGCCGGTCGTCGCGAACCGACATGGCCGCGGCATCCTCGCGGATCGCCACGCGTTGAGCCACACGCTGCCCGGTGGCCACGCCATGTGGAAGGACACCGACGTCGTGCTCGCGGTGGGGACGCGCTTCCAGGCGCCGCCGACCGCCTGGGGCGTCGACGACAAGGTCAAGATCATCCGCATCGAGATCGATCCCGCCGAGATGGGGCGCGTCCGCGTCCCCGATGTCGCGATCGCGGGTGATGCATCAGACGCGCTCGCGGCGCTGCTCGACCGCCTCGGCACGCCTCCGGCGGCGGCCCTGGCGCGCACCGAGGCGAGCACCGCGCTGAAGGCGCGCCTGCGCGCTGCCATGCAAGAGAGCGTGCCGCCGCAGCTCGCTTACCTATCGGCTATCCGCGACGTGCTCCCCGACGAGGGCGTGCTGGTCGATGAGCTGACCCAGGTGGGCTATGTGGCGCGCTACGGATATGAGGTGCGCCGGCCACGCACTCTGCTGTCGGCCGGTTACCAGGGCACACTCGGCTGGGGCATCCCGACGGCGCTCGGCGCGAAGGATGCGCTCGGTGCTGCGCCGGTCGTGTCCATCTCGGGCGATGGCGGCTTCATGTTCAATGTGCAGGAGCTGTCGACCGCGGTGCGCCACCGCATCCCGGCCGTGTTCGTGGTCTTCAACGACAGCGCCTTCGGCAATGTGCGGCGCATGCAGAAGGAAATTCACGGCAATCGCGTGCTCGCAAGCGACCTCGCCAATCCTGATTTCCTGCGGCTCGCCGACAGCTTCGGCGTCGCGTCGGCACGGGTGCGCTCGCCGGAGGAGCTGCGTCCCGCCCTCGACAAGGCATTGGCGAGCGGCGAGACGAGCCTGATCGAGGTGCCGGTAGGCGAGATGCCGAGCCCCTGGCGCTTCATCCACATGCCGAAGCTGCGCGGCGTGTAGGCCCTGTCAGGGTGCCGGCCGGTCGCGGGCCCCGCGGCTGCTCGGCACGTATTTCGGGATATTGGCGCGGATCACGCCGAGAGCACCGTCGGGGGCATCCGCTATCGACAAGATGATGAACTGGTTGCGCTCCACGAGCAGCAGCCAGCAATCCCCGCAATCCCAGATCTCGTTGAAGGTCGACCACAGTAGGGTGGTCGAGCCGTAGTCCGAGGCGGCGGTCAGGCTGTCACCGGTTAAGGTGGACACGGCTTCCGTAACCTTCATGCGCTTGGATCTTGCGAGCGTGTGGCGCAGATGCGCGATCCAGATCCAGGCGATGAAAACGAGGAAGAAGGCGACGAAAGCCGAGATGAAGCCGGCGAAGGCGCGGACCTGCCCGTAAAGGGCGAGGTAGCCGGCATAGAGGATGCCGGCGAGCCCAGCCCCGATGAGCAACGCCTTGCCGCCGAGCATGTGCAGCACATAGGCGAAGACGGCGCGCCGCAACGCCTTCTCGCTGTAGCGGACGCGGAAGACGTAATTCTCGCTCGTCGAAGCCTTAGGTCCGGAATTGGCCGATCCGTTGTTTGCTGGCTTCGATGACCAGGGCTTGCAAGCTGGCCTCGAAGGGGCCCGAGTCGCAGCGTTCCGCGATGGCAGCCGCGGCTGCGTCGGTTGCCGCGGCCAGCCCGCCTGGTTCCACCGCCTCGATCTCGGCGCTCATCGGCGAGCCTTGACAAAGGCCGGTCGCGGAGCTCAGCGGACCCGGCGAATGGCCCTTCAAGGCGACTGTCTCGAGCCGGAAATCGGCGAAGCCCGCTTGTCGCAGATCGGCGCCGATCGCCTTAGGGTCGTGGTAGCCGCAAGGCGTGCGCTCCAAGAACCATGATGGATGCGCGGGATAGCGCCGCTGCAGCCCGATAACGGCGGCTTCCATCACCGGGGTTGCCCCCAGCCGGTCCCACACGCTGAATATCAGGCGCCCGCCAGGCCTGAGCACGCGCCTCGCCTCCTGGAACCCCAGCACCCGGTCGGGAAAGAACATCACGCCGAACTGGCAGACGACGACGTCGAAGGCAGCGTCGGGAAAGGGCAGGGCCTGCGCGTCCGCCTTCTGGAAGCGCACCCGTCCGAGGCCGGGCTTCGCGGCGGCGTGATCGAGCATCGCCTGATTGAGGTCGGTCGCGGTGATCCGGACAGGGGCCGGTAGCTTGGCGGCGAGCGCCGCCGTGACGACGCCGGTGCCGGCGGCGGTTTCCAGCAAGTCCCCGACCGCCATATTGGAGAGCCGATGCGCGAGATCAGCCGCATAAGGGGCGAACAGCAACGCTCCCATATGATGGTCGTAGAGTTGCGGAATGGAACCTGTGAAGTCTGCGTCCGATGGAGCCATCGGGATCTCCCTGACTCGACTCCGCGCGGGCGGTCCTAAGCGCGAAGCTTCGCCGCGAAAATTGCACGGCGAGGCGGGTCGGCGCAATGACGTGGCTTTTTCTTTCTCCCACTTGTGAAGCCTGCTGCGCCGACGCCGTCGGATCGACGCCCCCGATCAGCGCTACCGCGATCCACCCTCGCGAAGAGCGCCGACGAAGGAAGGGCCTTCCGCTCCCCCGTGGTCGCGAGCCACTTCATCCTTGAGCCAGCGGATGAGTGCCACGATCTTCGGGTCATGGCGCCGCTCGGACGCGAAGAGCAGATAATAAGCTTGCTGGCGCCGCAGCTCGCGGGGCGAGGCGATGACGAGCGAGCCTTGGGCGAGCTCGCGCGCGATCAGGAAGCGCGGCAGAAGCGCAAATCCCATTCCGGACACTGCGGCCTCGATCACCATGAAGAAGTGCTCGAATCCCGGTCCGCGCGGCTCGATCGCGACGTCGGCGCCGATCGCTGCGAGCCATTCGTCCCAGGCTGCCGTCCGGGTCGTGTGGCGGAGCAGGAGATGCGGATCGATCGCCGTGGGGCCGAGCGCGCCGCCATGGTGCGCCAGAAGCTCGGGCGAGCAGACGGCGACGAGCACTTCATCCATCAGCCGCAATGAGGCCGTCTGCGACCAGTTGCCGAGGCCGTAACGGATGGCGACGTCGATCGACTCGACCGCGAAATCGATGCGGTTCTCGCTCGTCGTGAGATCGATCTGCATCTCGGGATGGCGAGCCTGGAAGCGTGGCAGGCGCGGGACGAGGTATCGCGCCGCGAAGGTCGGCAGCGAATTGATGGCGAGCTGGCCGCCGCGCTGCTGCTCGCGCAGCCGCCCGACGACCACCGCCACCCGGTCGAAGGAATGGTTGATCTCCGAATAGAGCTGATGGCCGACCTCGGTCAGGAACAGCTTCGGCCGCGAGCGCCGCAGCAAGGGGCAGCCGAGATCGGCCTCGAGCGCCTGCACGGCCCGGCTGATCGCGCCTTGCGTCACGCCGAGCTCCTCGGCCGCCTTGGTCATGCTGGCATGGCGCGCCGTCGCCTCGAAGCTGCGCAAGGCGGAAAGGGAGGGCAGGTGACGCAACTCCGCACCCTTGGGCGATGATGAGTTCAGCTCATAATTCTGGAACAAAAGTCGTTTGGCGCCAAGTCGGCTGGCGACTAGCTTAACGGCGTTATCTGCATCGTGAGACCGCCGGCCGCGCGCAAAGAAGCCTCGAAAGCCCCCGCGACGGCCGCAACATCAAGGGTCGGAGACGTCATGAAACGCATGCTCGCTTGCCTTACCGTCGCGCTCGGGCTGTCATTGGGAGGTGGCTGGGGGACAAGCGCGCAGGCCCTGACGCGAGGCGGAACTTTCACCTTCGGTGCCTACGCCGATGTGATCTTCTTCGATCCGGTCTATCAGCAGCAGACCGTCGATATCTGGTTCAGCCTCAACATCTACGACACGCTGTTGCAGCCGACTGCCGACGGCAAGGGTCTGCAGCCGGGCCTCGCCTCGGCCTGCGAGCTGTCGCCCGACGGGCTCACCATGACCTTGACCTTGCGCCCGGGCATGAAGTTCTCGGACGGCTCGCCGATCCTCGCGAGCGACGTGAAGTTCACGCTCGACCGCGGCCACAGCAAGGAGGAGGGCGGCAACTACTATTTCCTGCTCGCGGCGGTCGACAGTGTCGATGCGGTCGGCGACGACAAGGTCGTGATCCATTTCAAGCGGCCGGACCCGACCTTCCCGCAGATCCTCGCGAGCTTCTACACGGCGGTAGTACCGGAGAAGCAGATGAAGGCTGCGCCCGGTGCGACCTTGCGTGAGAAGGCGCGCGCCTTTTCCGAGCACCCGATTGGTTCGGGCCCCTTCATCCTCTCGAGCTGGACGCATGGCAGCAGCTTCGTGCTCACGCGCAACCCCTATTATTGGAAGCAGGGGGAGGACGGCAAAGCCTTGCCCTATCTCGATGAGGTCAAGGTCGAGATCATCCCCGATGATGCGACGCGCATCCTCAAGCTCAAGGCCGGCGAGGTGAACGGCGTCGAGTTCGTGCCCTTCTCGCGCGCCGTCGAGCTGAAGGCCGATCCCAAGATCAACATGGTGCTCTTCCCGGCGGCGAAGATCGTCTACATCGCCCTGAATATCCGCCCGACACTGAAAGATGGCAGCAAGAATCCGCTCGCCGACAAAAGGGTGCGCCAGGCCTTGAACTATGCGGTCGAGAAAAAGGCGATCGCCCAGATCGTCACCTATGGGATGGGCGTGCCGCAGGTGACTTTGCCGCCGGCCTCGACGCCGCTCGCCATGACCGACAAGGGCGAGCCCTATCCTTACGATCCGGCGAAGGCCAAGGCGCTGCTGAAGGAGGCGGGCTTCGAGAGCGGGCTCGATCTGTCGATCTACACGCTCGCCGGCAATGCCGACAACGCGGCCGAGCTCGCCGCCATCCAACAGATGTGGGGGGAGATCGGCGTCCGGCTGAAGATCCTGCCACTCGATTCATCGACGGGCATCGCGAAATACCGGGCCAGCGATTTCCAGATGCGCACCGCGGCTTTCACCAATGACTACAACGATCCGAGCCAGATCGTCTCCTACATGGCGTATTTCCCGGCATATGAATCCAATCGCAGCGGCTTCAACGATGCCGAGCTGAACGGGCTCTTCGAGAAGAGCCAGGTCGAGACCGATCCAGCGAAGCGCGCCGCCCTCTATCGGCGCATCCAGGAGATCTATATCGACGCGGCCCCGATGGTCTTTCTGCTCGACACACCCTATCCGGTGGCGCTCGACAAGAAGACGCAAGGCTTCGTCCAGCTTCCGCTCGGGAACTATCTGTTCTCGGGCGTCCATATGGAGCCTTGAGCACGACCCCATGCTGTCGGCTTCCTATGTGGGGCGCCGCCTCGCGCAGATCGTGCCCACCCTGCTTCTCGCCATGGTGCTGGTCTTCGTGCTCGCGCATCTCCTTCCCGGCGATCCCGCGATCGCGCTCCTCGGCGAGCGGGCCACCACTGAAGCCGTCGAGCGCACGCGCCAGGCCCTCGGCGTCGACAGGCCGCTCATCGAGCAATTCGGCCTCTATGTGCAAGGCCTGGTCACTGGCGATCTCGGCCGCTCCATGATCCTGCGCGTGCCGGTCGCGGAGCTCATCTTGCAGCGCCTGCCGGTGACCGTGATGCTGACCCTGATGGCGGCGCTGCTCGCGGCCGTGATCGCGGTGCCCTTCGCGCTCATTGCCGCCTTGCGTCGCGGCAGCGCGCTCGACGCCTTGATCCGCGGCGCCTTCCAGCTCGGGGTCTCGATGCCGGTCTTCTATATCGGCCTCGTCCTCCTGATCGTGCTCGCCGCGGGCCTCGGCTGGTTCCCGGTCGGCGGCTTTGGCGACACGATCCCCGACCACATCTACCATCTCCTCCTGCCGGCCCTGACGCTCGCGATGAGCCTCTCGGCGATCTTGATGCGCAATCTGCGCGCCTCGCTCATCGAGGTGCTCGACGCCGAATACGTGACCTTCGCGACCGCCAAAGGGCTCTCGCGCAAGCTCGTCCTCCTGCGCCATGTGCTGCGCAACGCCGCGATTTCGACCGTGACCCTGTTCGGCTTGCATATCGGGAGCCTCGTCGGCGGTGCCGTCATCACCGAGACGGTGTTCGCCATACCTGGCCTCGGGCGGCTGATGGTCGACAGCATCTTCAGCCGCGACTACCAGGTGGTGCAGGGGCTGACCCTCGTCATCGCGGTCCTGGTCTCGCTGGTCTTCCTCGCCGTCGATATCGTGCTCGCGATGCTCGATCCGAGGCACTCCACATGAGCGATGTCGCCGAGCGGGTCGTCGCGGAGAGGGGCGCCGCGAGCGGGAAGGCGACATCCCGCCGCCGGACGCGGCTCCTCGCGCCGGCGCTCGGCGCGCTGCTCCTCCTTCTATTCCTTGCCTGCGCCCTCTTTCCGTCGCACCTCGCCCCTTACGATCCGAACCATCTCGATTATCTGGCGCTCCTCAAGCCGCCGAGCCTCGTCCATCCTTTCGGCACCGACAATCTCGGCCGGGACATGCTGTCGCGTGTCGTCTTTGCGGCCTCGATCGATCTGCAGATCGCCATCTTCTCGACCGTGCTGCCGCTCATCTGCGGCACCATGATCGGGGCTCTCGTCGGCTATCGCGGCGGGTTTCTCGATGCGCTGTTCGGGCGCCTCGTCGATCTCAGCGTCACGGTGCCATTCCTGATCCTGGTGATCGCGATCGTTGCGGTGCTCGGCCCCGGCCTCTTCAATCTCTATGTCGCCGTGAGCCTCGTCGGCTGGGTGCCCTATGCGCGCCTCGTGCGTTCCGAGATGATGGTGCAGGGTAAGCGCGATTATGCGGCGGCGGCGCGCGCCATGGGCTTCGGCACATGGCGCATCGTCTTCCGCCATCTCCTGCCGAACGCCATCACGCCGACCATCGTCTATTGGATGACCGACCTCTCGCTCGCGGTGCTGCTCGGCTCGAGCCTCGGCTATCTCGGCCTCGGCGCGCAGCCTCCGACCGCCGAATGGGGCGTGCTGATCGCCGACGGCAAGAATTTCATGACGACCGCGTGGTGGATGTCGATCTTCCCCGGCGCCGCCATCGTGGCGGCAGGCCTGTCCTTCAGCCTCCTCGGCGATGCGCTTGCCGATTGGTTGCGGCCGAAAT
>Ga0306920_100011446_pt1 | contig 11986 bp, 9 predicted proteins | sample flu12Cox44000170_FD_204666 | JGI IMG/M metagenome (GOLD analysis project Ga0306920, IMG submission 204666) | Lab enrichment of tropical soil microbial communities from Luquillo Experimental Forest, Puerto Rico - flux4day.12C.oxic.44.000.170 (v2)... | ecosystem: Environmental > Terrestrial >...
GGGCTTGCCCTGTTTGATCCCGTGCTGTTCTTCCTGACCGGGCTGTTCGGCGGCGGCCAGATGACGCGCATCATCCATCCCTGGATCGGTGTCGTGCTGGCCGTCAGCTTCCTCGGCCTCTTCATCCGCTTCTTCACGCTCAATTTCTGGAATCGTGACGACACGGTCTGGATGAAGAACCTCGGCAAGGTCATCAACAACCAGGAAGAGGGCCTGCCCGAACTCGGCAAGTACAACGCCGGCCAGAAGCTGGTCTTCTGGGGCCAGTCGATCCTGATCCTGCTGCTGTTCTGCAGCGGCATCGTGATGTGGGACGCCTACTTCTCGAACTATTTCACGATCGACCAGAAGCGGCTGGCCGCCGTGGCCCACGCGCTTTGCGCCATCGCCGCCATCCTGATCTGGATCGTCCATGTCTATGCCGCGATCTGGGTCAAGGGCACCTTGCGCGCAATGACCCGCGGCTCGGTGACCGGCGGCTGGGCCTGGAAGCACCATCGCAAGTGGTTCCGTCAGGAAGTCGGCAAGCCCTGAGCAGCGACGAGTCCCCGCGTCCCACCACTGCATTCGGCGACAACACGCTGGGCGAGATCGCCGACGGCGATTCCGTCCGCCTGCCGGACCTGTCGACCGTCTTCCATCGCCGCGGCCAGCGCCTCGGCGTTCTCGCCACCGGCCACGAGCTGGAAGGCTTCTTGCGGCTGATCGCATCCGTCGTCTCCGCCCAGCACGCCGCCCTCGCCGGCCTGCCGCCGGGCTCGCTGCCCGGCCCCTCCCAGATCGCCAAGGCGCGGCTGGCGAGGCAGGCGCCGCTCGATCCGGCCGCCTTGCCGCGTGATCCGAGCTGGCGCGCGGCACTGGCCCGGATCCTCGCCGAAGTCGACGACAAGCTCATGCCCGAGCCGGCGCGGGCTGCCCGCGCCGCGCTCGGTGCGGCGAGCGAGGCCGAGCTCGAAGCCCTGGCCGACCGCTTTCTAGGCAGCGACGTTGCCGCGGCGGATGCCGCCAAGCTGGTGTTCGTGGCGGCGGCCCTGCAGGTCGCCTGGACGCGCATGGCGGCGCTGATCGACAAGGCCGACCTCGATTCGAAAGCGGTCGATGCCGGCCAGTGCCCGGTGTGCGGCTCGCCGCCGGTGGCCGGCATCGTCTCTCCCGGCGGCACCAAGTTCGGCCACCGGCACCTCCATTGCTCGCTCTGCGCCACGGCGTGGCGTTACGTCCGCGCGCGCTGCGTGCATTGCGGCAGCACCGAGAAGATCTCGTCGCGCCAGATCGCCGGCACGTCGTCCCTGCGCGCCGAATGCTGCGAGAGCTGTCACGGCTACTCCAAGGTTTTCTACCTTGGACCCCCTCCCAACCCTCCCCCTAAGGGGGAGGGCAGGGTGGGGGTGATCGAGCCAATGGCCGACGACCTCGCCTCGCTCGGCCTCGACCTGATGGTGGGCGAGGAAGGCTACGCCCGGGCGCCCAATCCCTTCGTGCTAGGCGTCATGGAGCAGCCGGCAGGCTGAGCCATGCGGCTGTTTTCCCGTATGCGGAGCGAACGTCGCCTTCGGGAGGCGCTCGCCGCCTGGAATGCCGGCGACTACGGCGTCGCTCTCGACCTCTGGGCACCGCTCGCCCAGGCCGGCGTGGCGCGGGCGCAAAGCAACATGGGCGCGGCCTTCCTTGAAGGCCGCGGGGTCGAGCGCGATCCGGACAAAGCCGTGAGCTGGCTCAGGCTGGCCGCCGAGCAGGGCGACGCCGGCGCTGAGCGCAATCTCGCCCTCTGCTACTACGAGGGTTGGGGCCTGCCGCAGGACCAGGCCGAGGCGGCGCGCTGGTACGAGAAGGCGGCGGCGCAGGACGACCCCGACGCCCAGGACATGCTGTCCTGGATGAAGCTTTTGGGCGGCGGCTGCCCGCAGGACTATGCCGGCGCCCGCCAGTGGGCGGAGAAGGCCGCGGCGCACGGCCGCGCCGGCGCCATGGCCCGGTTGGGCGACATCCATCACAACGCACTGGGCGTCGAGCGCAGCGCCGAGCGGGCGGCCGACTGGTGGCGGCGCGCCGCGTCGCTCGGCCACGCCGAGGCGCAGGTCATGCTGGGCGCGGCCTATCTTGGCGGCCGCGGTGTCGATCGCGACATCGTCGAGGCGCTGCATTGGCTGTTGCGCGGCGAGGCCGGCGGCGCCGGCGAGCTTGCCGTCGGCTTCCTGCGCGAAGCACGCGCCCACGCCAAGCCCTCGCAACGCGCCGAGGCCGAGCAGCGCGCCGCCCGGCCGCTGCCGTGATAGGTTTTGGACATGCCCAGTGCCGCTGAAGACCTGATCGCCCGCCTAAAAGCCGATTGCACCGCGGCGGAGACGGCCGAGCGCTCGGTGCGGGCGAGCGTCGATGCCCAGATCAAGGCGGCCGAGCAGGTGCGCGCCTTCGCCTGGCGCCGGCTCAATGCGCTCACCGACATGGCGCGGGCGGCGGCGCGTGAGCCTGACCGCGAAGCAGCAGTCGAAGGCCAGTTGGTCGCCCTGTTCCGCGAGATCGGCTGGATCGAAGGTGGCCTCGCCGAGTTGGGCGAGGGAGCGCAGCCGCTGATCGAGCGGCTGCGGCCGGTCGCCGAGGCCTTGCATGCCCGGGCCCATCCGGCGCCTGAGGAGAAGGAGCCGGATCCGGCGGCGGCGATCGATCCGCTGGCCGCCTTTCGCGACTTCGAAGCCTGGTACGAGGCCGAGCGTGGCCAGCCATTCCTGCAGGTCTTCGAGCGCTACATGGCGCCGACGCCCGTCGTTGAATTTTAGGGGTGAATTTTGAAGACCGACTTCGAGCAGTGGCTCGCCGCGCAGTTCGCGGATAGCGGGCCGTTCACAATCTTCATCGTCCTGGTGCGGATCGGCGAGCGTGAGGTGAAGGCGGTCAAGTCGAGCTACGCCCAGATGATCGGCGACGACATGGCATGGCACGAGATGCGCACCCTGCTCGACAGCGCGCGCACGCCCTGGGACGGCGTCGGCTTCTTCGTGGGCCTGGGCTATGCCGGCGGGCCGCTGCCCGACGCGCTGGCCAAGGCGAAGCTCAAGGAAGTCGAGGCCTCGGTGCTGGCCGACCCGCTGGCGCTGAACCGCGGCCGCTTCTTCGACCGCCTGGGCCGCCACCTGCAGGTCGACGAAGTCTCCTAAGTAGACCTCACCCTGAGGAGCATCGCGCAGCGATGCGTCTCGAAGGGGGGAACGAGCACCCTGTCTGCTGCCCATCCTTCGAGACGGCGCTGCGCGCCTCCTCAGGATGAGATGATCTCGCGCACCATGCGCTGCAGCATCGCCGCGTCGGGATAGGTGCCGAGGCCAGCCTGCGCGTTGTCGCGCATGTGCTCGGGCTTGCCGGTGCCGGGGATGACGCAGGTCACCGCCTTGTTGGCCAGCACGAACTTCAGCAGGATCTGCGCCCAGCTGGTGCAGCCGATCTCGCTGGCCCAGGCCGGCAACGGCCGCGGCAGCAGCTTGCGTAAAAGCCCGCCGCCGCCGAACGGCATGTTGATCAGCACGGCGACGCCATTGTCGGCGGCGAACGGCAGCAGCCGGCGCTCGGCGGCGCGGTCGTCGAGCGAAAAGTCGACCTGCACGAAATCGAACCCGCCGGTCTTCAGCGTTGCCTCGAGCGCGGAGTGGGCGCTTTCGGTGTAGTGCGTGATGCCGAGATAGCGGATGCGGCCCTCTTTCTTCCAGGCCCGCAAGGTCGGCAGATGGGTCTGCCAGTCGACGAGATTGTGAATCTGCAGCAGGTCGATCTTGTCGCTCCGGAACAGCCGGAACGAGTCGGTCATCTGGGCGATGCCGGCGTCGCGGCCCGAGGTCCAGACCTTAGTGGCGAGGAACGCCTTGTCGCGCGTGCCGGCGGCCGCCAGCAAGTCGCCGACCACGCCTTCGGCCTTGCCGTACATCGGCGAGCTGTCGATCACCGAACCGCCCGCCTCGAACAGCACCTTTAGAACCTCGGCGAGCGGCGCGCGCTCGGCGGGCGACGCGCCGACGTCGAACACGCGCCAGGTGCCGCAGCCGACCACGGGCAGGAGTTCACCGGATGAGGGAATCTTGCGGGTGTGCATGCGAGGTCCTGTCTGCGCTGCGGCTGGACCGGCTGCGAGCGCGGCGGCGGCAAGTTTTACGAAGGTCGAGCGCGAAAGAATCATAACGAGGCAAGCGCAATCTGGAAGTCGCGGCCGGCACGGGCGGCATCGACCGGACGGCCATTGACCGTGACCCGTGGCGGCTCGGCAAGGCCCGACACGACGAAATTCTTCGCCATCGCCGCGCCGGTCTGGTCGGGCTTGGGCGCGTGAGCGATGTCGATCTCCCTGGCCCACGGCCGGTATTCGACCCGCAGCAGGCCGACCTTGCCGTCGGCTTTCAGCACCAGGCCATCGCGCGTCGTCAGCGCGAAGGGCTGCGGGTCGGGCAGGGGATTGTAGGCGACGACCGCGCCGCTCAGCGGATCGGCCAGCAGATAGGCCTTGCGGCCGGCTTCGGTCGCAAGCACCGCGCCGTTCTTCTCCAGTCGCCCGCTCGTGCCCTGCTGCGCCCAGCTGGTGTCGCGCTCCAGCCCGGGCGGCAGGTAGGGCCACTGGCCGTTGAGGCGGCGATACGGGATCGCCTTCTGCTGCGCGCCAGGCGTGATCGTGAAGTGGCCTTCCACCGGCTGGCTGAAATCGGTGGTGAAGCCCACTTCCATGACGTCGTTGCCGCTCTTGTAGGTGACCTCGAGCAGGCGCCGGCTTTCCTGCCAGGTCGCAGTGAGCTGGTTGCCCTTGATGGTGCGGGCAAAGGCGTCGAAGTCGCCGAATTGCTCGGCGTCTCCCATTTCCATCACGAAGCCGCCATAGGTGCGGGTCATGATGGCATCGAGGTCGAGGTCGCCCAGCGCCACCGGCTTGGCACGCTTCATGTTGTACATCGACATGACCAGCGCCGGCGCTACGACGGCATCGGTGGGCGGCGTCTTGCCGCCGCCACCCATGGAGCTGCTGGGCCCGATCTCGATCTCGACGTCGCGGCCAAGATCGCTGGCGGGCAGCGGTAAGAGTGCGAGGTAGCTGACGCCGTCGCGGATCAGCAGGCGCTGGCCCGCGGTCATGCGGTGAGGGAAGGCCGTGATCCTCTGGTCGTCGACGAAGATCTCCCAGTCCTTCGCCTCGGCGAAGTTCCACAAGCCGATCACCGTCGCGAGCTGCGAGACGCCGTCCTTGCCGATCGCCTCGAGCAAGCGCTCGCGGTTGTTGTGCGGCTTGGCGAACACGATGGCGCGGTTGCGGCTCTGGAAAGTGAGCAGCAGGCCGGGATCACGCACCGTGCCGCCGCTGGTCGTGACCAGGTCGGGCTTGTTGGCCTGGTAGCGCGCGGTCAGCGTGCCGAGGTCTTCCAGTCGGGTCGATTTCTTCGGGGCGCGCACCCACTGCGCCATCATGTCGACGGTATCGCCGCGTATGTCGGCGCTGGCGAGCCCGTGCCAGCGGCCGAGCCAGACGCGCCGCCACAGGGATGGCTTGAAGTTGCCGCGCACGGTCTGCGCCGCCGTCTCCTCGAACGGCACCGGCTTGTCGTCGATCAGCCCGCTCACCCAGGATGGCGCCCACGGCGAGGGCAGCGCCTGCATCGCCACCCGGCCGGGCGGGAAGTCGTAGCCCCACACCGGCATGCCGTAATGCCTGGCCGTCGCCGGCTGGTCGAGATAGTTGGCGGCGCCGTCCTTGGACACGGTGTGCAGCGCGCCGAAAATGCCGTCCTGCTCCAGGAAAAGCCCGGGGATGCGGGCACGGCCGCCGGAGGAGACGAAGCGGCGCAGGCGCGAATGGTACGCCGTGATCAGCATCTCCATGGTGCGGTCGACCAGGATGCGGCCCATCAGCCGGTCGATCGGCTGCGGCGCGAAGTCGGCGAACATCTTCTGCGCGCTCAAGGTGATCGACAGGTAATAGGGATCGAGCATCTCCTGCGTGCTGCCGTCGAGGAAGCTCCAGAAGCGCAGCGGCAGCGCCTCCAGCCCATGGCGGCCGTCGGCCATGGCGTGCTCGGAGCCGATCAGCGCGCCGCCCAGCAGGGCGCCCATCGGGGCGGTGTGATTGAAGTTCTGGGTGCTGACCGAATAGTTGAAGCCGTCGCGGAAGAACGAGGCGCGGCCGCGCCAGTCGTGGGTGCGCTTCCAGTAGTCGACCGAGTCGCGGCTCTGCGGGAAGAGCATCGCCTCGGTCGGCAGGTCGGGCTGCAGCCACGCCGTCCAATAGGCTTTCATCCAGTCCTGCACCGGTGCCGGCAGGAGGTCGCGGAACAGGTACCAGACCAGCAGGTGATCCTCGACTTCCCAGCCCAGCCAGTAGCGCGGCGGAATCTTGAGGAGCTCGAGCAGGCGTGCCTGGTAGTCCTTGTAGCCCTTTTCGCCCTCGACAATGGCCCAGGCGCTGACGTTGTCGCCGCCCACCTTGCGCAATTCCTCGATGCGCTGGATCTCCCACGCCTGCCGCGTGCCGCGCACCTGCAGGGCCGGCTTGAGGCGCTGGGCGAGCTCGGCCGGCGTCGGCAGCACCGCCGTCGGCCGCGATTTGTCGGCGGTGTTGAGCTGCCATTCCTGCTGGAGCGGCGGCGGCAGGGTGATCAACACCGTGCTGCCCGCCGCGACGCGCCGCGAGGTGATGACCAGGCGCGGCGTGGCAAAGCGCAGGCCATGGCCGCCGGTCGGCATGGCCCATTCGTAGGAGTCGTTCGGTTCGCGATAGCGCGAATCGTAGGTCTCGACCTTGCGCAGCAGGACGCCGCTCTGCTCCAGCCAGCGCAGGCGCTGACCCGCGTCGCGCTCGATCGCCGCCGTCGACAAGAGCCGCGTGATGTCGATGCGCGCTTCGGTCTTGGCGAACGATAGCTCCTGCGGCTCGAGCAGGTCGGCACGGCGGTCGTGCGTCTGGTCGGTCGCGCCATAGCGCGCCCAATAGCGCCGGCCGTTGACGCTGGCGTTGAAGGTCGGTCCGCGCTCCTTGTCGGCCGCCCAGGCCTGGCGCAGCGGCCAGGCCTGGATGTGCCAGGTCGGCGGATCGTTGGTCCACGCCTTGCGGCCGATTTCCCGCGAAAGACCGCCTTCGCCCATGATCTCGTAGCCGGCATAGGCGAGCGCCAGCTCGGCCCGCACCAGCACTCGGCCGCGGCTCAACAGGTCGGCGATGTCCTCGGCGGCGGTGGGAAAGCGCAACAGCACCGAGCGGTGCGCGGCATCGACCGTCATGCCGCCCGGCAGGGGCACGTCCCATTGGCGGCCGTCGATGGTCGCGGTCTCGTGCTTCGGAATTTCGAAAACGTCGCCATCGCGGCCTTGCGCCAAAGCGTGCGGCGCTGCGCCGAGGGCGGCGCCGGTCAGCAGCAGGCGGCGCCGGGCGATCGAGAACGACATTCTAGACAATCATGCTACGCTGACATTGAGGAGGAAACACGATGATCCAGCGCAAGCAGCGCATCCCCATGCGCGACCTTTCGACCATGGCCGCTGAGGACCGCACCGTCGTCGAGAAGAACGCCATGAACGGCCGCGTCTTCAACATCTTCAAGGTGCTGGCGCATCATCCTCAACTGGTGAAGCGGTGGACGCCCTTCGCCGGCCACATCCTCGGCAAGCAGACCCTGCCGTTCCGGGATCGCGAGCTGTTGATTCTGCGCATCGGCTGGCTGAACCAGGCCGAGTACGAGTTCGCCCAGCACGAGCTGATCGCCAAGCGCGGCGGCGTCAGCGACGCCGACATCGCCAACATCAAGGAAGGCCCCAAGGCCAAAGGCTGGACCGCCGAGGAGGCGGCGCTGCTGCAAGTCGCCGACGATCTCTATGAGAACTCGGTGGTGTCGGACGCGACCTGGGCGGCACTGGCCAAGAAATACTCGACCGAGCAGCTGATGGACGCGGTCTTCACCGTCGGCCAGTACAACCTTGTATCATGGGCCTTAAATTCCTTTGGCGTGCCGCTCGACGACTTCCTCCCCGGAGGTCGGCCTTAGGCTGGCCTTACGTAAAAGGGGGAGAGCGGGCCGCCTCCGACCGCTTCGCTTCGGCGCGGGTTATGCGAACCGCGGGATAGGCAACACACAGGCGGTGTTCGACTGATCGTGTCGAGGATTGCTAGCTTTGGAATTGGGGTAGCACGCAGGGGTTTGTGAAGATAGGTCAGCTGGTTTGGATAAAGTTCATCCGATGCTGTTGCCGTTCAGGACAACTGCGATGGTGCTATCAGGCCCTTTTGCTCGACGAACTGCTCGCCACGGCGAGTGATGATGTAGCGGCCACCGTCAAAGTGCGCATGGTCTTTGGCCTCCACGAGGCCGTCTAAGGTCCTCTTCAGGTTCGCTCGCATCTTTGGGCGCACCCATCTATGCATTTCTTCGAACGAAGCTCCGTCATCGCCTCGCTGATACAACAACACGAGGCAGTGGTCGCTGGCCTGTAACTTAGGGTTCAGCACCTTCAGATAACCGTCGAAATCCTGAACCACGGGCGCGGCACGCTTCACGATACCGTCCACGATCCTCGAGGCCTCGTCAGCGGGAACGTTGTGATAGAGCCGAATGAACTCCGCAAGCACCCAATCGAGTACGCCCACTACTAGGGTTGCATCTTGAAGATTCGGATCGATGCCGTCGCTCAAATGTGCCGTATCCCGCTTGTTGCGGATGTCATAGACAAGGCGAAGAGAGCGAGGGATGTGGAGCCGGATTGCGTCGCTGAACAGTGACCCATCTAGATTCGCCAAGTCAGAGATCAGCTTGTCCGTGCTGACGAGTGACTTCGCAAGCGGTGTGAACTTCTTGTTCTTCGTAGCGTACTCGAGCAGGCGAAAAGCTGCTTCGCAGAACCTGCCACCTTCGACAGCCGATAGGCGAAGACCGCCCAGGTAAAAGTTTCTCTTCGCCTCGGAGTGCGCCTCCAACAGCTCCTGGACTAGCTTGGCATCCAACTTCGATCCGAGCTGAGCTTCGATGGTGGCACGCATGCACTACACCTATCTCTTCTTTTTCTTTTTGCCTTTCCCTCGACCCTTTGCTTCGGCCTCAACCTGTTTGACTGCTTCGTGATTTGGGAGCGCCAACACCACGTCTTCGCCCAATGTGGTAAGTTGTTTCTCTTTCGCCCCGCGATTAGACAGGTACTTCGCTTGTCGCGTTGCATTGTCGAGAGCGCGGGTGAAGTTCATGCCTGAGGCGCCAGAGTCGGTGTTCGCTTGGCGAATCTCCGCGCTTGAGAAGCCAAGCTTGCCCACCGTCGTATGTACGAGGAAGTAGCCCAGACAGGCAACGCGCTGCACATCAGTCGTCGGGCGCTTGATGCGCATGAATGCCCTAGCATCCTTTTTACTGATAGCGGCCTGTGCCTCTGCGGCACCTGCGCCAGTGGCGCCACCACCGCCCCCCGCACTGGCGCTCGGTGCGCCACCGCCACCAGCGGCCGCTTGGGCATGCAGCTGCAAGCTCCATCGCGTTGCAGCGGCCTGAAGGACCCACTGCCTATCCGCATCACCTAAAGGCTCCAATGCCTTCACGACAGCTACAAGTGCTGTCGTCGGATCTATCTTCTTTTCCGCCATTGGCCTTCCTCAGTATCGCGAGCACCGACCTTGTCGCCGGCCTGCTTCTTGAGTTACCTTCCGAACGTACCACAATCCTTGCAAAAGATATCGTTTGGACAACCGATTGAGCAGCGAGAACTCGACCGGGTGGGATCATCGGATCAATTGACGGAGCGGACTTGGGAGCCTCTGGTTGGACCCTGCACGACCTCAGGCGCACAGGCCGCACCATGATGGCCGATCTCGAGGTCCTGGACGAAACCGCGGAGCGTGTTCTCGGCCAAGCCAACCTGGCATCGTAAAGACCTACAACGTCTCCCGGCATCGCAAGCAAAAGACGGCGGCGCTCACGTTGCTACAGGATGAGGTTCTTCGGATCGTCAGCAAGCCGGAGCACCAGAAAGCACAGGCGCCCCTCTCTCCGTCCCCATCAGCCGCCGATGGCAACGCCATTCGGTAGAAGGTTGCCTAGTCGCATGCGCTCACTTCTCCCCAGTACAACATGGTGTTGTGGGCGCTCAAGCTTCGGCGTGCCACTTGATGACTTCCTGCCCGGAGCTCGGTCTTAGGCTGGCCGTATAGAAATAGGGAGACATCGACGAGGAGGCCTTACTTATGCAGGACAGGCAACGTCCGCTTTACCCCTAAAATTGGATATCGGTGCACGACGCGGGCATGTCCGCAATGGACCAGTTGCCGACATGGCGAAAGGGCGGCGCGGCACTGCTTGGGTCACGAGCCGAAGTTCTTTGTCAGGAGACAAGGCTTTTTAACAACTCCGCTCCGGTCTCCTGTGCGAGCTGTTTGAAGGCAAGCGACTGGGGTCCGCCGATCAGCAATTCGGCATAAGCGAGCCAAAGCTTCGCGCCACGACGGCGCGCTACCATTGCAGCTTCTTCGGCCGTCGCCCGCGCGCGAGCGCCCAAGCCCGCGTGCATTTGCACGTAGGCGAGATCTGCTAGCATGCGAGCTTCGTTGTCCAACCCAGCATGACGTTGCCGAGCAAATCGAAGAACCTCGCTCAAGGTCGTAGCAGCTTCCGAATACTCTCCGCGCAGACCTTGAGCGAAGCCAGCGTAAGCGCGCCCGTAGGTCATGAGGTAGGGGTTGCCGCTCTTCTCTCCGATTTCGTGCGCCGCCGCGCTGTGGCGGGCAGCTAGATTCACATCTCGCGTTCCCCAAGCCATATCCACGTAGGAGGCGTGGGCGACCAGCCGGTTCGTGGTGTCAACTATCGCATCGCCCCCAGAGATCACCTCGTCAAGGACCGTTTTTGCTTCTTGGTAACGGGCCATCATGACGAGCATGTGGCCGCGCATCACCTTGGCCCAAATGGTCAAGTTGAACCCAAGCGTCTGGTTGTCAAAGTCAGAGACCTCGTGCGCGTGCGCCAGCACCATATTGTTAGTTTCGAGAGCCCGTCGCAGGTCGCCCGAATGGCGGAGCGCCTGACAAAGCACTGCGGACAGCACGATCCGTGGACTAGGATCGCGCGAGCCTTCGAGCATCGCGAGCGCTTCGGTCACCTTCTCGACGTACTCAGTGGCAGAGCCGCTGGCAGTCAACATGCGTCCGAAGGCTGCAGTGATTAAAGCAACGGAGCGCACGTCACCGAGCGAACGCGCGATATCTATAGCCTCCTTGTAATTTGGCTCGACGTCAGCGGCCGATAGTCCGACGCGCCAAGCGTAGTTCACGATCTGCCCGCTGGCCAATACCAGGGGATACTTGGCTGCGCCCTCGAGCGGCAGCCCGACCAGAAGCCGGCGCGCTCTTTTCCAGGCTTCGAACGCTTGGGCTGGATCGCGATATCCATGCCATGCCGCCGACTTCATGCTGTACGATGCAGCGAGCGGTACGTTGCCGGCTTCCTCTAGGTGATATGCAATGACACCGGCCTGCGCGCCGTTCGGATCCGGTACGGTTTTCTCGAGGTCACTGGCGACTGCGGCATGTAGCGCGCGGCGGCGCTCGGAGATCTGCGAGCGGTAGACTACCTCCTGAACCATCGGGTGCTTGAAGGCGAAGGTGCCGACCGCAGAACCCTCAGTCTCATAGATTAGGCCGGCGGCGGAAAGCCGATGTAATCCAGCGCTGACCAGTGTACTGGCCACACCAACAATTCGCTCGAGCATTGGCGCGGCAAATTCGCGGCCGATTACGGCGGCGGTCTGCAGGAGCGTCCGCTCGGCTTCGGGCCGACTATCGACGCGCGCCGCCACGATCGCCTGCACTGTGTCCGGGATTAACTTCATGTCGGGCGCCCGTAGCAGTCGGTAGTTGCCCACGTCACCGTCAAGGACGCCGCTTTCGTCGAACTTGCGCACCAACTCTTCGATGAAAAAAGGATTGCCACGAGCCCTGTCCGCGATGAGTGGTAGCAACGGCCCCACCGACTCATCGGCGCCGAGTAAGTGCTGG
>Ga0306920_100011447_pt1 | contig 11985 bp, 13 predicted proteins | sample flu12Cox44000170_FD_204666 | JGI IMG/M metagenome (GOLD analysis project Ga0306920, IMG submission 204666) | Lab enrichment of tropical soil microbial communities from Luquillo Experimental Forest, Puerto Rico - flux4day.12C.oxic.44.000.170 (v2)... | ecosystem: Environmental > Terrestrial >...
AGTTGCTGCCGCCGGTGCGGAACAGCGTGTACCCGCCGGTCAGCCGCTGCCCGTAGAGCACCACCTTGACCTCGTCGTCGGTCCATTTCACCGTGTCGTAGCTGCCGTGGTCCCAGATGGTGACCTGGCCGCCGCCGTATTCGCCGCGCGGGATCTCGCCGGCGAAGGTGGCATATTCGAGCGGGTGGTCTTCGGTATGGACGGCGAGGTGGTTGCGGGCCGGATCGTCCGGCACACCCTTGGGCAGCGCCCAGGAGACCAGCACACCGTCCCGCTCCAGCCGGAAGTCCCAGTGCAGCCGCCGCGCATGGTGCTCTTGCACCACGAAGACCGGCTCCGGGCTGGCCGCCGGCGGGTCAGCGGGAATCGGCTCGGGCGTGCGGCCGGGGCGGCGCTTGCTCCGGTAGTCGTGCAATGGGTCCACAGCACTGGCCTACCCAGCCCGGCAGGTGACTGCGCGCGGGCCGGTGCGGCAACCGCGGCCGGCCGGGCTAACGTGAAGAGCATGTGCCGCAATATCACCACCCTGCGGGGGCTGGAGCCGGCCGCCACGGCCGAAGAGATCGAGGCAGCCGCCCGCCAGTACGTGCGCAAGGTCAGCGGGGTCCAGTCGGTGTCAGCCCGCACCGGGGACGCGTTCGAGCGGGCCGTCCGCAAGGTCGCGGAGGCAACCACCGAACTGCTGGCCGGCCTGCCGCCCCGGCAGCAGCCGCCGCCCACCCTCCCGCCGCTGCGCCGGCTGGCGGCCAGGCGCTGACCGGCGGTGCGGCCGCGCCTGAACGGGGCTATTCGGCCACGCGCAGGGCGAGCCGCCGGTTGCCGCCGTGCTGCTTCACCAGGGCGAACCACAGCGGCAGCAGGCTGTCGACGGTTCCGCTGGCGTCCGCACCGCCGACGCAGACGGGCTCCAGGCCGACCGCGGTGACCAGTTCCTCGACGGCTGCCTGCGCTTCGGGGTCAGCTGCGAATACCAAGATCGCGCCCGCCGGCGGGTCGGCGAAGTTCTCCCAGCCCAGCGTGTTGAACGCACGCGCGTATCTGGCGCCCGGCGCGGCGGCGGCGACCGCGGCCTGGGCGTTGACGGCCGCCTGGCCGCCGATGTTGTTCGTGGCGTCGATCACGATCTTGCCCGCCAGCGCGGCCCCATGCGGCCCGATCACATCGGCCACCGCCCGGCCGGGCACGGCCAGCAGCACGGCATCAGCGCCCGCCAGCGCATCGCCGGCGGGCAGTACTGGCGCGCCGCCCGGCCCCTCTCCGGCCCCCTGCCGTGAGCCGTACACCACGGCATGGCCGGCGGCCTGCCAGCGCTGGCCCAGCGTGCCACCGATGTGGCCGGTCCCGATCACCGCAATCCTCATGCCGCCACCCAACCACACCGGTGCCCGCCGCATTCCATGCCGTAGCGTCGGGCGCGTGTTCCCCACTGCCGTGCGGATCCGGTGACAGGCGGCGAGATGGCCGACCGCCTGTTCACCGAGCCTGTGCTGGCCGAGCTGTACGACCGGTGGGCGCCGGCCCCACAGCGCGGTGACTTCGGCTTCTACCTGCCGCTGGTGATGTCCGCGGGGTCCGTGCTCGATGTCGGCTGCGGGACCGGTGAGCTGCTGCGGCTGGCACGGCAGGCCGGGCACGCCGGGCGGCTGTGCGGGCTCGACCCCGCCCCGGCGATGCTAGCGCTAGCCCGCCGGCGCCCGGATATCGAATGGGTGCTGGGGGACGCCGCCTCGGCTGCCTGGTGGCAGGAGTTCGACCTGGTGGTCATGACCGGCCACGCCTTCCAGGTGCTGGTCAGCGACGAAGAGATCAGCGCCGCGCTGGCGGCCGTCCGGGCGGCGCTGGCCCCCGGCGGGCGGTTCGCCTTCGAGACCCGCAACCCAGCGGCCCGTGCCTGGGAGGACTGGACTCCCGGCAACGCCGTCCAGGTGACCGGCCCCACCGGTGCCGTGGTCACCATGACCCACGAGGTGACCGCCCCGTTCGACGGCGCCACCGTGACGTTCACCACTACCTACACCAGCCCGGACTGGGCCGGGCCCGAGCTCAGCCGGAGCACGCTGCGTTTCCTGAGCCCCGCCGGGCTGGCCTCGTTCCTGGCCGGGGCCGGCCTGGCCATCCACGAGCAGTTCGGCGACTGGGACCGCGCGCCGCTCGCCCGCACCAGCCCGGAGATCATCACCATCGCCGGCCTGGCAGGCCAGGCGGTGGGGTCCTGAGACGGTTACCCGAGGATGTTGATGGCGCGGGCGATGACCAGCGCACCGATGGCGAGGGAGACCGCGGACTGGACCAGCATGGTCAGCTTCGCCCACCGGGCCAGCGGCATCACGTCGGTGGGGCTGAACGCGGTGGCGTTAGTGAATGACAGGTAGAGGTAATCCACGAACTGCGGTTCCCAGTCCGCTGCGGCCAGCTGTGGCGAGGCCATCTGCGGGAACAGCAGATCCGGGTGCTGCAGGGTGCCCATGGCCCGGTGGACGGGGCCGCCCCGGTCGAACTCCCAGTACCAGAGCGCGAATGCGATCACGTTGGTCACCCATATTGACGCGCCGGTAGCGAGCAGGGGCCCAGCGGTGTCGCCAGCGTGCCCTTTCAGGATCGCCCGGATGAGCAGCACGGCCGAGGCAGCGTTGGCGATCGTGATCAGCAGGATCAGCGCGATGCTGGCCGCCCGTGCGGCCGGGCCGCGCCGCTCGATCCGGACCGGGTTGGCGATGCTCAGGCCGATCAGCAGCGCCGCCTCCAGAGTCGGCAGCAGCCACCGGGGCAGCGGGCTGATCAGGTGCGACGGCAGCAGGAACTGCAAGACGATGGCCACGATCACGCTGAGGCTGATCGGCCACCGCCGCTCGCCCCGCGTCTTGCGCAGCCACGCCGGGACTGGCACACCGTGGCCGCGGCTCACCGCCATCTGCTCGAACCGGTGCAGCCACAGCTGCCACGGGTCCATGCCGCGCTGCCTGATCGGCCACTCCTCACCGGGCTCGGGCGTCTGCCCGCCCGGTTCCGGCTGGCCCGGTGCGTCTTCCTGGTCCGCCGGGCCGGGCTGCCCTGGCTCTGTCATGCGTCCGATCCTGTCACCCCGGCTCCAGCCGGGCACCGGCAGGCGCGCTCCCGGCCAAGCGGGCGATGCGAGACGATGGCGGGGTGTCCACTGATGACCTGCTGCGCGCCGCGGCCGACGAGTTGTATGCGGCCGACTTGGACAGCTTCACCGAGCGCCGCAAGGAGCTCGCGGCCGGGGCACGTGCGGCCGGTGAGCCCGCGGTAGCGAAGGAGATCGCCGCACTGCGCAAGCCGACCCGGTCGGCCTGGGCGGTGAACCGGCTGGTCCGGGCCGACCCCACCGTGCCGGAACGGCTGGCCACGCTGGCCGGCGACCTGCGGGCGGCCGAGGCGGCGCTGGACGGGCATCGGATCCGCGAGCTGTCGCAGGCGCGCCGGGAGCTGGTCGATGCGCTGGTCCGCCAGGCGCTGGACATGACCGGGGAGTCCGTGCCGCTGGCGGCGCTGCAGGAAGAAGCGACCATTATCTTCGGTGCAGCACTGGCCGACCCGCAGGTCGCCGCCCAGCTGGCGGCCGGGACGCTGGTGCGCGCGGAGCAGCGGGCCGGCTTCGGCCCCGGATTCCCGGCGCTCACCCTCGCCCCCAGCCCGGCCCCGCGCCCGGCCGGGCAGGCGGCTCCGGCCCGGGCACCCGCGGCCAAGCGGGCGGCCAGCCCGGAGGCGAGGGCGGCTGCGGCCGAGGCGAAGGCGCAGGCCCGCGCCGAAGCGGTGGCCGCGGCGGCGGAAGCGAAGCAGCGGGCCGCCGAAGCGGCGGCAGCCGAAGCGGAACGGGAGCGGCGGCGGGCGCTGGCTGAGGCCGAGCAGGCCGTTGCCGACGCCAGCCGGGCCGTGCACGCGGCCACCGCCGCCGTGCAGGACCGGCAGGCCGCGGTCCGGCGGATCGAGGAGCAGCTCACCGAGGCCCGGGAGGCATTCGCGGAGGCGCGGGTCGATGCCCGCCAGGCCGAGAGCGCCGAGCGCCGGGCGCAGCAGGCACTCGACCGGCTGCGCCGGTAGCCCGTCACGGGCTAGCGATCAGCGCCGCAGGTTCAGCAGTCGCTGGAGTTCCTGCCGTGGCCACACTGCGGTCAGTTCCCAGCCATGGGCTTCGGCATGGGAGATGATGTGGCGCCAGCACGCAGCCGCCTCGTCCAGCCTCTCCTCCCGTTCCAGCAGGAAGGCGCTGTGGTAGACCGGGCTGAGGGTCTCCGGATCGAGTTCCAGCGCGTGCCGCCAGTCCGCCAGCGCGCCATCCGCGTCGCCGTGGGCCTCCCTGACCTGGCCGCGGGCCATGATCAGCGCCCAGTCGTCCGGGTCCAGAGCGAGCCCGGCATCGATGATCCCGGCCGCCGCGGTGAAGTCCCGCGCGGACAGGTACGCCGAGGCCAGGAACCGCAGTTCCCGGGTATCGCCGGGGGCGATGGCCAGCCGCTCCCGGTGCATGTCGATGGCCGTCTCCGGCTCACCGAGCGACGCCTTCGCGCCGATCCACTGCAGCTGCGTCTGGTCCACGCCCGGATCGAGGGCGATCGAGCGCTCGTACTGCTCGATGGCCAGCCTGATGGTGATCCGGCCGTGGCATTGCAGCAGGTAGCCATACTGCCTGAAGACCAGCGCAGTCGGCTGCTGCTCGATGGCCCGCTCGAACAGCGGTTTGGCGGCCAGGTAGTCCGCCATTTCGCCGAGCGCCTCGTACCGCTCCAGCAACTCGTCCTTGTTCATGCTGATCACACGCTCCTCACTGGGCATGACGGGAGATGGTGAGTACCGCGGACGGCAGGCTGCGGGCGGCGCGCGCTGGGAAGGTGCCGGCTTTGCGGGCCGGGGACGGCTCGCGCGGATCCAGCTAGCCGGCTCCGGAGCCGCCGGGCAGCCAGCAATGGCGCAGGTCACGTGGCTGTATGGTGGCCTCGCCTGATCCGGGGCGGCTAGGTTCTAACAGCCGTTCCTTCCGGCCGTCGGGCTTGCTGAGATCCAGTCAAGTTCGTGCCCCGGCCGCGGTCAAAGGGTTAACTGCCCGGCCGGGGCGGGATCACTTGTACGGGCCCGGCCGCTGCGGGACTACTGCCTCCTCCGCCCATGGCAGGTCCAGCACCAGGGTGCCGTCCCGCTCGGCCAGCGTGACCGGCCGTGACTCCTTCATGCCACCCCCGAACCGGCGTGGCCCGCCGTTGTAGAAGCTCCCACCGCCGTAGCTGATCCGGATCTCGGCGATCCCGGGCCGCTCCCGCGCCAGATACGCGCCCATCGGCGTGCCCAGCTCGGTCTCGTGGGTGACCGTATGCGCGTTGCCCGCCACCACCAGGGTCGGGGTACCGGCCGGTGACGCAGCCAGCACCCGGCGGGCCATCGCCTCGTCACACTGCGACCAGCTCCAGTCCGCGTACACCGGCCCGTCGAACAAGATCAGCTCCAGCGGCCGGGTGGCCGTTCGCTCGGCCAGGACGGCCAGATGCCCGGCGGTGATCCGGCCATCCCCGGTCCACAGCTCCCAGTGGTCGGCCAGGTCATCGCCCGGACGGTGACCGCTGGCTAGGTCCGGGCCGGCCAGGAATGCCCTGATCACCGGGGCCAGTTCCGCCGGCCATTCCAGGCCCAGGCTGGTGAGCCCGAACGCCCGCAGCAGCGCCCTGATCAGCAGCGGGTTCTCCCGCACGCCGTGCACCTCGCCGAGCAGCAGCAGGCCGGTGCGGTCGAGGGACTCCCGGACCGCCGATCGCGCCACGGGCTCAATCACCAGGCCGGGTCCGCTGAAGTCGAACCCGGCGGCTGCCCGCCGCAGTGCGGCAGGCGAGGATACGGACGGCACGTGCCCAGGATCGCACTCGCGCCGGCCGCTGCGGCTGGGTGAGGCAGGCCTGGGTCACGGGCAGCGGACCGTTACCGTGGCCCCGGAGGGCAGATGATTCCTGATCCGCTCGGACCGCTGCTGCGGCGGCCGGTAGTGGTGGCCCCGATGGCAGGCGGTCCCACCACCCCGGCACTGGTCGCGGCGGCCATCGGCGCCGGTGCGCTGGGATTCCTGGCGGCCGGCTACCTGACTGCCGAGGCGATGCGGACGGCGATTGCCTCGGTGCGGGCAGCAGCCGACGGGCCCTTCGGTGTCAACCTGTTCGTCCCCGGCGGCCCCGCCGCGGATCCGGCGATGACGGCTCGGTACGTCAGTTCGCTTCGCGACGATGCCACCCGGGTGGGGGCGGTGGTGGCCGAGCCCGCCTGGGACGACGACAAGTGGGCGGAGAAGCTGGACGCGCTGCTCGCCGATCCGCCGCCGGCGGTCAGCTTCACGTTCGGCTGCCCAGATCCCGGCGTGCTCAGCGCGTTCCGGCGAGCCGGGTCGGTCACCGTGGTCACGGTCACCAGCCCGACCGAGGCGCGGCTGGCGACCGCCGCCGGGGCCACCTGCCTGTGCATCCAGGGTGCGGAAGCGGGCGCGCACCGGGGGACGTTCGGCAACCACGGGCCGGCCGCCGGCGGGACGGCAGTGCTCGCCCTGGTGACCCAGGTCGCGCGGGTCACGGGCGTTCCGCTGATCGCGGCTGGCGGGATCATGACCGCCGACGGCGCCGCGGCAGCGCTGGCCGCGGGCGCGGCCGCCGTCCAGTGCGGGACCGCTTTCCTGCGCTGCCCGGAGAGCGGCGCTCATCCGGTGCACAAGGCGGCCCTGGCCAGCGGGCGGTTCACTGGCACCACGATGACCCGGGCGTTCAGCGGCAGGCCCGCTCGTGGCTTGGTGAATCAATTCACCCGCGACCACCCGGACGCCCCGCCCGCCTATCCGGAGATCAACAACGCCACCCGCCCGCTGCGCGCCGCCGCCGCACGGCAGTGTGACGCCGACCGGATGAGCCTGTGGGCCGGCGCCGGTTTCCGGCAGGCAACCGACCGACCGGCCGCCGAGATCATCGATCGCCTGGACCCGGGGCGCTAGCCGGCCTTCAGGTAAGCCTCGCGCAGCCAGCCCACTAGGGCCTGGTCGATATCGGTGGCCGACGTTACCCGCACCCGGTGGGTGAACAAGGCATTGAAGCTGCCGGACGCCTCCAGCCGGCCTTCGGGGGCAACGCCCGGCAGGATGAGGCCGAGGTCGATCCGCCCCGCGCCGCTCGGCTGGATCATGGCGAACTGCTTACGCCGGCGGAGGCTCAGGTAGCCCTTCTTGGGCACTGTCTCCACGTCGCTGCCGAATCCGCCAATCACCGTCATCAGCTGGTCGTGCAATGGCCGCAGCCCTGCCTTCTTCCCGGTGTAAAGCGCACCGGCCGGATCGGCGGGCGGGGCCGGGGCCGCCTGTTCCCGGGACAGCAGCGAGATCCGGTGGGCGGCTCCGTGCGCCAGGCCATGCTCCGACTTGAGCAAGGCGACCACCTCGGTGTGCTTGGTCAAGCCACTGGCCGCGATCACGTCGAACCAGTCGGACATGGGCCGCCCGTAGCGCGCTTCGATGTTGCGGATCTGGGCGGCGATGCCGTCCTCGGCGGTGGCCATCGGCGTTTCCTCCGGATCGGCGGCAGCAGTTCGGGCGGGCGGCGGTGGGCCGGACGGGCCCGGGCCGCCGGGGCCCGTCGCCCCAGACGTTATCGTCCCCGCGTCACGAACTCACTGTGGGTGGCCGGGCGCCTTGACGGGCTGCCGGGCAGAGGCAACGATGCTGCGCAGGCCCCAGCTGGCCGGAGGTCGCCATGCCCCGTCTCGTCCTCGGCGCCGTGTTCGCCGCTGTCCTTCTCGTCGCCGCCGTGCTGGTGGCGACGGTGCTGACCAGGCCGTCGCCGCAGCCGGCCGCCCAGGTCGTCGTCACCGGCACGGTGACCGGCGCGGGTGGCCAGCCGGTCCGCGGGATCAAGGTGTGGCTCAACGCGTGGCCGACACCCACCGCGGCGCGGTCGCTCGAGCAGGGCGGCCAGCCGGTTGCGGTCACGGTGCTGGGCTCGGCGGTCACGTCGGCCACCGGGGCTTACGCCATCCGGCTGCGGTCGCTGGCACCGCTAGCACCAGATGCCGCCAACGGGGTCGTCCGGTTCCAGTTGATGACCGGCGACCGGGCCGGCTGGGACACCTCCGGCTTCGCCGCGTATCTGGCGCCGGCCAGGGCCGGGCTGACGCTGCAGCTTCCGTCGGGGCACCCCGTTGTGGCTGACCTAAGTGTGGTGCGGCACACATCACCGGTGATGCCCTAGCCGGTGATAACCCGGGCCGGGGCGGCCCGGTCGGGGGGATGGCCGCGCGGTAAGGGGCGCAGGTCTACTTGTCCTCAACGGTGATGCCCAGGGTGGTGGCGAGCAGGCCGGACATGGCCGCGAACTGGGCGGGGGTCACCACTATGCCGCGCAGTGAGCCGGGGTCGGCGGTGATGCCCAGCTCCGCACCGCGCAGGTCGACCGTGTCCAGGCTGGCCTTGACGAAGGTGGCGCCGGTGAGCCGGCAGCCGGGGAACGCGGTCCGGGTGAGGGTCGCGCCGGTGAAGTCGACGTCGCGGAGCAGGCAATTGTCGAAAACGACGTCCGTCAGTACCGCGTCCCGCAGGTTCACCGAGTCCAGCTTGCAGCCGCGCAGCGCGACCCCGCGCCAGCGCGCGCCGAAAGCTTCCGCGCCGGCGATCGCGCTGTCCGCGACCTGCACCCCGGTCCAAGCCGACTCGGCCAGCCCGGTACCTGTCAGCCGCACATCGGCCAGCCAGGCGTCGGTGAAGGTGGCGCGCCGCAGCTGCCCGCCCTGACAGGACACATGGGTGATCGCGCACTCCAGGAAGCGGCTGCCGGATCCGTCGGGCCGGTCGAGGGTGAGCTGGTCGAAGTGGGCGCAGTCATACTCCGCGCCAGGCTGCCAGCCGTCCCGGTGCGGTACCAGCACCGCGGCGAACGGGAGATCAGCCAGTTCCCGCCACTGGCTGGCTGGTGGCTGGCTTCCTGCCCGGGCCGGCCGGCTGATGGGCCGGCTCATCCGGGCGGCACGCCACCGCTGTGCTGCCGGTACATGCCAGCCACCAGGAACGCCAGGTCCAGCGACTGGCTCCGGTTCAGCCGGGGATCGCAGGCGGTCTCGTACCGGTGCCGCAGATCGCTTTCGGTGATGTGTTGCCCGCCGCCGGTGCATTCGGTGACGTCGTCGCCGGTGAACTCGATGTGGATGCCCCCCGGGTGGGTGCCGAGTGCCCGGTGCACTTCGAAGAATCCGGTGACCTCGTCCAGCACGTCGTCGAAATGCCTCGTCTTGTGCCCGCTGGCGACTTCGGTGGTGTTGCCATGCATGGGGTCGCAGATCCACGCCACCGGGGCGCCACTAGCCGCGACCTGCTCCACCAGCGGCGGCAGTGCGTCGCGCACCCGGCGCGCCCCCATCCGCGCGATCAGGGTGAGCCGCCCGGGCTCGCGATCCGGGTCGAGGAGGCGGATCAGGGCAAGCACGTCGGCAGAGGTGGCAGCTGGGCCGATCTTGACTGCCACCGGGTTGCGGATGCCACGGGCGAACTCAATGTGGTCACCCGCGGGCGCGCGGGTGCGCTCACCCACCCACAGCAGGTGGGCAGACAGGTCGTAGCGATGCCCGGTGCGCGAGTCGGTCCTGGTTAGCGCACGCTCATAGGGCAGCAGCAGGGCCTCGTGGCTAGAGTAAAACTCCACAGCCCGGAACTCCTCCGGATCCGCCCCGCAGGCGTGCATGAAGGCGATCGCCCGGTCGATCTCCTCGGCCAGCCGCTCATAACGCTGCCCGGACGGGCTGCCGGCGACAAAGTCCTGATTCCATGCATGGACCTGACGCAGGTCGGCGTAGCCTCCGCTGGCGAAGGCCCGGCACAGGTTGAGCGTGGCAGCCGAGCAGTGGTAGGCCTCCAGCAGCCGGCCGGGGTCCGGTGTCCTGGCCGCCGCGGTGAACTCGATGCCGTTAACCGCGTCACCCCGGTAGACCGGGAGCTCGGTGCCGTCCCGTACCTCGGTCGCCGCCGACCGCGGCTTGGCGAACTGGCCGGCCATCCGGCCAACCTTCACCACCGGCACGCTGGCCGCGTAGGTCAGCACTACCGCCATCTGGAGCAATGTCCGCAGCTTGCCCCGGGTGCTGTCGGCGGTCGCTCCCGCGAACGTCTCGGCGCAGTCCCCGCCCTGGAGCAGGAACGCCTCCCCGCGCGCCACCGCGGCCAGCCGGTCGCGGAGCTGGTCGCACTCTCCGGCGAATACCAGCGGCGGCAGTTGCTCCAGGCGGCGTACGACGGCCCGGAGCCGGTCAGGATCGGGCCAGTCGGGCTGCTGCGGCGGCAGCGGGGGGCTGGCCTGCTGGCTGGACACGGTCACTGGCCAAGGCTAACGGCCCGCCCGGCTGGTGTGCGCAGGCAGGCTGGGCCTTCGCGGGACGCTGCCAGCTTGGCTCGCCCTGGTGTCCGTAGGCTTGGCTGCTGTGAGGCACCGTCCCCGCTGGGCTGCCGGCTCTGGTCGCGCGCGGGCCCGGGCCGGGCGCCTCGCGCTGGGCTCGGCGGCCGGCCTCATGCTGGCCGCGTGCAGCGCCAGCGGGCAGCCGCCGGCGCCGCCCGCCCACTGGGTCAGGTTCCACCACCTGGCCGGCGTGGTGGACCTGGCGGGCCCGGGCCGTGACGGCTCGTTCACGGTGGCCGCTGGTGGGCACCTGTTCGCGCTCAGCCAGAGCGGGGGTCTGCAGCCGTTCGCGCAGGGAAAAGGTGGCTACGCGACCGCGCCCGGGCCGGAACCTTACATCGCGATGGCCAACAGCGCCAAGGTGGCCGGGACACACTGCTCGTTCGGCAGCGGCTCTGTCTACGCGCTGGAGCCCGGTGCCGAGGCGGGCATCGTCGTGATCAGCGCGGACGGCCGGGCTCGCCGGTTTGCCAGCCTGCCGGCCGGTGACCGCCCGACCGGGATCGCCTTCGACACCACCGGCCTGTTCGGGCACCGGCTGCTGGTCACGGTCAGGAGCCCATACTCGGGTGTGCTGCTGGCGATCAGCTGCACCGGCGCGGTCGGCGCGGTCGCCGCACCCGCCCCTGTGGTGGAGGGCGGCATTGCGGTGGCCCCGCTGTCGTTCGGCCGCTACGGCGGTGACCTGGTCGGGGCCAATGAGTCGAGTGGGCGCATTTACGCCTTCGGGCCGGGCGGCGATGTTGCAACACTGGCGGTACCAGGCCTGCCGCCCGGCGGCGACATCGGGGTCGAGAGCGTCGGCTTCGTACCACCCGGCTTTGGTGCGGGTGATGCCGCGTATCTCGCCGACCGGTATTCCCCGGGAAACCGGCACCCCGGGACGAACAGCATTCTGCAGCTGCCCGGTGCCGAGTTGATCAAAGCCGGTGTCAGGGCCGGGGATCTGCTGGTTGCGACAGAGGGCGGAGCACGCACCATCATGGTCCGCTGCACCAGGTCCTGCGCGGTGCGCTATGTCGCCGATGGCCCCGCTATCACCCATGCCGAGGGCCACATCGTCTTCACCGGCCCGGCCAGCTGACGGCGAGGACGGCGAGGACCATCAACGTGATCGGGGTGAGCTGAAGACGGCCGCACCACCGGCTGCCTCCAAGGCGTGCGGGGCTGTGCCTGCTAGCTTTCCTCCGCTTCCGGGTCGAACATCTTGTCCAGCGGCAGCGGCCATATCCGTGGTCCGGCTGGGAGCACGGACCGAGCTGCCGGACGGGGCTGGCGAGCAGGGCTAAAGTCCCGGCCGGTGGGGAGGATCGCCTCTTGGCCTGGCCACCGCGGCAGCTGAGGGTCGGTGCTGAGGGAGGCCGGAGATGAGGTGCTGGCCGGCATGGGCTGCGGCGCGGGCCGTGCGGATGGCGCGCGGGCTGTGGCCTGACCGCAACCCGCTCCGGCGTCCCATCGACCGGGTAGAGAGCTTGATCATGGCTGGGCTGGCCATCGCTTTCCTGGCAGTGGCACCACTGGCGGCGGCGGTGGCCGCCGACGCTGTCCATAGCAACGGCGCCTACACCGTGCA
>Ga0306920_100011448_pt1 | contig 11985 bp, 14 predicted proteins | sample flu12Cox44000170_FD_204666 | JGI IMG/M metagenome (GOLD analysis project Ga0306920, IMG submission 204666) | Lab enrichment of tropical soil microbial communities from Luquillo Experimental Forest, Puerto Rico - flux4day.12C.oxic.44.000.170 (v2)... | ecosystem: Environmental > Terrestrial >...
GTTAGCACGTTGTCGCGAGAAGACTCGATCTGAAACTGGGCACATCGCCGCATGAGTTCCTTGATGAAAGCCGCGCTGACGCCCTTGGTCCGGCTCACGGAGTTACGGCAGAGATTCCTTTATCCATTCCGTTACCACCCATCCCTGGGGATGAGTCATCGGGGATGTCAGCGGGGATGGGTGACCCATCCCCAACGAGGATGAGTCAGAGGAACCATGCAGTCAGTTGAAACGATGACGGAACGAATTCTGTACTGGCTGTCCCTCGACATGCAGGTGCGGGCGCTGGCTGAGAGACTGCTCGAAAGGTTTGCCGTAACAGTGGGCGATCTGCCAGCCAGTGCCGCGCACCACCACCCCGAGCCCGGCGGACTCTACCGGCATTCGCTCGAAGTCGCGCTCAAGGCTTTGGAAGAGTTCGAGGGCAACGTGAAGATGGAGCAGCGGCCAGACGGCAGCGTGGATAGTTTCCGCAGTTCCCGCAATCGCTCGCGCTGGCAGTACGCCACATTCATTGCCGCTCTATGCCATGACTTGGGAAAGCTGTTCGAATTGGACGTTCGCGGCAAGGGCGAGACGTGGTGCCCGCTGGATGAACCCTATGCCCAGTTCGGTCGGCGCACAAAGACGCCGGTCGCAAGCTGGCGGCCTGAGCGGGAGCACGGTGCGCACGCGAAGCTCTCTAGCTTCCTTATGCACCATATCCTTTCCCGCGCGGACATCGGCTATATAGGCCTACCGCGCTTTGTCCATCTGGCGACATGCCTCTCGGACGGGCACAGCGGTGAGTCAGCAAGTCCGCTTTCGCGAACGGTCAGCCGCGCCGACCAAGCCAGCGTCGAACAGGCCCAACCCGCTATTGCTGCTCAGCCAAACAACCCAGTGAGCCTGTTCTTGCAGGCACTTCAGGAGTTGATCGAGAACGGCGCATTAGGAGTGAATACCCCGGGCGCACAAGTCTACGTTGAGGGAGATAAGGCGGCAGTCGTGGTACCGGTGGCAGTCGCTCTGGCGCGAGACCGTTTGATGGCCAAACAGATCAAGCTGCCGCCAAACACAAATCTCTACAACATGCTCCGCAATGCTCGGCTTGTCGAGGCCGATCAGACTGGCCGCAGCGTTCGAAAGATCAAATTGCAGGGCAGTCAGGGTCCCATCTCCCTTAGCGCCCTGATCCTTCCCACAGATAAGGTCGTACCCAAACAGATTTTGCCCACACTGCCTCCTACCCACTTCGAAATCGATACGGAGCCTGCGCCCGAAGCGACGCCTGTTGTTGAGGGGTAAGGCTCCCGGAGAGAACAAGACATGAACACTCTTATCGCAAATCAATACGGCCGAGTCCAAGGCGAAGCGGCCGGCTGTGGGCTGACGTTATGCGTAACGGCTCAAACCCCGCGTCGGGAATCGGTCGAGCTCCAAACGCACGTCGATTCGGTTGAGCAGCAGCTCCATCTCCTCGCCATCCTGCGCGCGGTCGAGCGACGGATCGAGCAGTTCCAATTGCGCGACGGCAAGGCAGGCGAATCCGCTGACCAGCAGAGTCCTTTCGACGAAACGATCTGTGGCGAGGAGGACCTGTTTCGCTCGAACGGCGCAGCGTCGAAGAACAAAATTTACGGACGCTTTTCCCAGTTCCTCGTGTACGAGCAGGTGGACCAGGGCCGGCTGCGGGTGTTCTTTGCCGTCCGCGATGAGGCAAAGCGCGTCGCTCGCTTCGACCTCCACCCCGGAGAGGTTCAGGCCATGCACAGCCTGGCTAGACGTGCGCTCTTTTCCTGCGAGCAGATTAGCTTGCTGCTTCGTGACGAGCTCTCGGTGAGCGTGACTCTTAGCGCCTCCAGCCACGGCTTGCGGTTTACCGTGCAGGCTCCCTTGTGGCGCTCAGAGTTCGTTATCAGCAAAGCCAACGATCTCGCGACGCTCGCTGTCTTCACGCGCCGCGCCATCAATCAGGAAAAGACGATTCCCATTCAGTTTGGGAGCGTAGAACATCAGCTTGGCTTGCGGAGACGGAATGACGGGCAGGTCCTTGCAGAATTCGAGCACGACGGTGCGATGGAGCGTATTGCCCTCTCAACCTTGCAACTCTACGAACTGGAAATCCTGACGCAGTACGCGCTGCATCGCGCCTTCGAGCCATCGAGTTTCGCCGCCGGAAATCCCCTGTCACCTGAGACGGCAACGGCGGCCTAAAATCGCGTAAACTCACGCTTCCGATTTTGTTCCCACAAACCCTTTCTCAGTCCCACAAACCCTGAATCAACCACAACCGCATCCACGCGAGCAATCGCGCGGGTGTCGGAATCCACAAAAGGAGCTTTGCCTATGAGTGTAATCGACACCAATCAGCTCAAATCGGCGCTCGAAAGGCTCTGCCTGGTAGTGCCAAAGCGAGCAACCTTGCCAGTGCTGGAAAACTTGCGATGGCGCGCTGCGAAAGGCCATCTGGAGTTGACCGCCACCGACCTGGACAACCATCTGCACATCTCCATCCCCTTCGCCGGAGAGGCCATCGACAGCGATGTTGATGCGCTGGTTCCGGCGAAGGAGCTTTGCCAACTCGTCAAACCGGAATCGGCTCCGAGCTTGAAGATCCGAATCCGCAACGGCAAGTGTGAGGTCAGCGCCAACAAGCGCACAGTCGTTCTATCTTGTGCCGATCCGAACAGCTTCCCTGAAACTCCAGACGGGGAACTAAAGCCGCAAGGCCAAATCCTCGGTTCGGCATTCGATGGGGCACTGCGTCGGGCGTTGTTTTGCGTCTCGACTGAATCGGGGCGCTACAGTACCGATGGCCTCAAACTTGAACTTCGCGGTTCGGTTTTCCGGCTCGTCGGCACTGACGGGCACCGCCTGTCTGTCGCCGAAGGCACGGCCAAGATGGGGGGAAGCTCCACGTTTTCGGCGCTTTTGCTCCATTCAACTGCAACCATCCTCAGCCGATTAGACCTGGCGGATGAGCCTCGATGGGTCGAGTTTTCCACCTGCGGCTCCGAACAGGAATTCAATCTGTTCGTGCTGCCGGATAGAACTCAACTCATCACCCGCCGTGGGCAGGGGCAGTTCCCGAACTACGAGAACGTCCTGCCCAAGGCACCGGTCGAAGCCAGAGCCGTCTTCCGGCGCGAAGAACTGCTGGAAGGCCTCGGGAAACTCTCGCCCACCGCTCGAAAAGCGGAAGTCCCGGCAGTGAAGCTGGAGCTTTCGCATTCACCCGTTTCCATCAAAACCGAAAACGACGGCACCTCAAACAGCGTCGCTCTGGAGCACACTCGCGTTTCAGGAAAGGCGCGAGACATCGGCTTCAATCTTCACTACTTGACCCAGTATGTGAAGAGCCTCGAAACCGACACGATCTCGATGAAGCTGTTCTCGAAAGCGATCTGCGAGGTCGCTCTCTTTGACGCCTTCCGCTACCAGCATCTCCTGATGCCATTGCGTGTCTAGCGTAGCCATCGAGTTTTACCCACATACCCCTTCACCCACAAACCTTCAATCCACGGAAGTGCGGCGGCACTCCTGCGCCGATCCATATCGGCTGGACTGCGGGAGAGCCGATCTCGCTCGCACGGGCGGGACGGCCATTCCAGCCACCAATCCACAAAAGGAGAAAACCAAATGTCAGTAGCACCACAAGTCGTAGACCCACAATCGGCGTCCCTGGCGCTGACTCTGCTTCAATCGAAAGCAGGGAATCGCTGGGCCCGGGCAGTCGAAGAGATGAAAACGAATCGTCTGCGCGTAGCGGGCGATTTTCCGGAGTTCATCGTGACCAACAAGAGCGGAACCGCCTACAAGGTGAAACTCGATTCGCACGGCAATGGCTCCTGCACCTGTCCCGATTTCCAAGTGCGCACTGCGCAGGAAGGGCGGATTTGCAAGCACATTGCTGCGGCGGCGATCACCGCGTTGGCACCGCAGACTAAAGCCTCATCGCCTGGGAACGGAAACGGGTCCGTCCGGGCGAGCGAGACCGCGACTGCGGAAGCGTCTCCGCTCATCTTTCGCATCCGGCGCAACGTCCAGTCCGACGGAAAGAACGGCACGCTCGTTGAGGTTCAGGCGCGCGTAACGAACGACGAGGTACAAGACCAGGAAACCGCGTCTTATGCCTACGAGTTGCTCGAACGCCTGGCTTCACTTGCCGGCAAGAGCCCCGCACCCTCAGAAAGCAACTACGCTCGGGAAACTGTTCCACCGAGCACGGCAAAAACAAAGCCGATCAAGTCTCGCGCCACATCCACGCCGGAAGGGAGTCCTGTTCATGCGGTCATCGTGAAGATTGATCGCATGAAGACCCGTCGGGGCGACTCTCTTTTTCTCAAGGTGGATGTCGGCGGCGAGACGGTGCGGGTGTTCGGCCGTCCCGAAGAGCTGGCGGAGCGTCTGGAAGCGAGTGGTTACGACATTCCGGCGAACGAGATCGAAGCCGGGATGGAACTCCATCTTCCCTGCCTGGTGAAAGTCGGTCAGGGTAACAACGGATACAAGAACATCGAAGAGTTCTTGCCCGACGCGGCCGATTGACCGAGCGCCACATCCACCTAACCGAGTCAGAGAGGCGGAAGCCTCTCTGACTCGGATTCTTCTCACGAGCTCAGCGGAGCGCAGAATGCCCTTGACATACCTAGCATTCTAGGGGTAATTGTCATCAGGCTGAGTTGTCTAGGGGTGCCAGAGAATGGCGAGAAACGATCTTCAGGGAAGTCTGGACCTGCTGATATTGAAAACCCTTTCGCAGATAGGGGAGCTGCACGGTTACGGAATCGTCCTGCACATTCAGCGGGCGTCGGACGAGCTGTTGTCAGTCGAGGAGGGTTCGCTTTATCCCGCGTTGCACCGGATGGAGCAGAGCGGATGGATTCGCTCGGAGTGGAAGCTGACGGAGACGACTCGCAAAGCGAAATACTACCGACTGACGGCTGTGGGCCAGAAGGAATTGCGCAAAGCCGAACAAAGTTTCGAACAGGTAGTGAAAGGTGTGCGTGCGGTGTTGCGGTACGCGCAGGGGTGAGCCATGTCCATTCTTCGGCGAATCACGAATTTATTTCACCGTTCGAAACTGGACCAAGAGATCGAGGCGGAACTGCGCTCGCATATCGAAATGCGCAGGGCAGACAACATTGCGGCCGGGATGTCGACGGGAGAGGCGCGACGCGATGCGCTGCTGCGCTTCGGCAATCGAGCCGTCCTGAAGGAACTCGTGACCGCAGCCGACGCGCACATGTTTCTTGATTCGGCCTGGCAGGACTTGTGTTATGGCCTGCGGATGCTTCGCAAAAATCCTGGGGTTACGTCGACAGTCGTTCTGACCCTGGCATTGGGGATTGGTGTTAACACGGCAATGTTCAGCCTGTTGAACGGGTGGCTGCTTCGCCCGTTGCCGGTGCCCTCGCCAGAACAGATCACTGTTTTAGCGTCCGAGCAGAAAGAGGGTTCCAATGGGAATTTCTCTTATTCAGACTTCCTCGACTTTCAAAGAGGCACTCATTCCTTCTCGAGTCTTTTCGGTTACGCGGTCGGCATAGGCGGTCTTAGCGCTGACGGCGACGCGCGGGAGATTGCCTACATTTCCGTCACCGGCAATTACTTCTCTGCTCTTGGGGTTAAGCCGGCCCTTGGACGGCTGTTTCTTCCTGGTGAGGGCGAAAAACCAGGTGAAGGGCTTCTGGTTGTTCTTGGATATTCTCTCTGGCAAAACAAATTCGGCGGAGACCCGCATGTCATAGGCAAATCTGTCCGCGTGGACGGAAAGCAAGCCACTGTGATTGGTGTTACACCCAGGGAGTTTCACGGAACAGTGTTCCTTCTGGACATCGATGCTTTCCTACCTCTGAGTGCCTTGTCACTGATCGGCGACTCGGGGAGCTTTTGGACGGTACGTGACGATCGCAGATTGGCGGTAATGGGAAGGCTCAAGCAGAGGACGACTTTAAAACAAGCCCAGAGTTCCATTGACGTTATTGCGGATCGTTTGGCGACTCAATATCCCGAGACCAACAAGGGAGTCCAGGTTCGAGTTGTTCCGGAGAGGTTTGCTCGGCCGGGTGCGTTCGTCGCTACTTTCGCTCCCGTTATCGCCAGCCTGTTTCTGGTTCTCGCTGGCCTTGTGTTGCTGCTCGCTTGTACAAATGTGGCAAATATCTTGCTCGTTCGGGCGACAGCCCGCAGCCGTGAGATCGCGATCCGCTCTGCCCTGGGTGCTGGCCGCGCACGAATCATACGGCAAGTTGTTACGGAAAGTCTCTTAATGGCTCTGCTCGGCAGCGTCGCGGGCATTTTGCTGGGGGCAGCATCTCTTGCCGTTAGCGGTTCCTTGTTACATTCCGTGTTCACAAATAGAAACAACCGCGGCTTCAGTATGGATGTGAGTTTCGATTGGAGGGTGTTTGCCTACGCCACCGGAACAGCGATTCTCGCCGGAATCCTTGTCGGCCTCTGGCCTGCGTTGCGGGCCACACGAGCTGACGTGAATGTGGAGCTTCAGGAAGGCAGCCGTGGTGCTTCGCCTTTGGGAGGAAAGTCAGCCGTGCGAAGCGCCCTAACTGTGGCACAACTGGCTTGCTCGCTAATGTTGTTGATTGCAGCGGGACTTTTTGTTCGGAGTCTCAATTCTGCCGAGCACATGTATCTCGGATTCAATCCCGATCACGTACTGAATGTGATCATGGATCCCCATGAAATCGGCTATGATCAGGCGGAAACGAAGGCTTTTTACGAGGAACTGGGAAACGAAGTTGGAAGAATACCGGGCGTGCAATCCACAAGTATGGCGTTCACCGTGCCGATGGGGCGCCCAAGTAACACAACCCCCGTTTTTGTCCAGGGGCATCCCGTGTCCGCGCGCGAGCGGCCTCCGGTGATCCCATACGACTGCATCAGCCCGACTTACCTTCAAACCATGCAGGTTCCGCTCGTGAAGGGACGACAGTTCACAAACTCAAACAGTGAGGCGGCGCCACCAGTTGCGATCGTGAACCAAGCCATGGCGAAACGTTTCTGGCCCAACGAAGATCCCATAGGAAAATATTTCAGTCTGAAGAGCAACATAGGGCCGTTCGTTGAAATCGTCGGTGTCGCAGGAGACGGGCAGTACTTCTTCATATCGACGGCAGCTCAGCCATACTTTTATCTTCCGCTGGCGCAGAACTTTGTTTCTTATCGGTTCCTTCAACTTCGCACTTCCGTTCCCCTACAGTCCATCGTGAGCAGTGTGGAGGAGGTAATTCATAAATTGGACCCCGATCTGCCAATCGACGACATTCGCACCATGCAACAACTGGTCCAGGGAATTGGAGGATTATTTCTCTTTAGGCTGGCTGCCACCGTTGCTGCAATCATGGGTTTCTTGGGCCTAGTGCTGGCAATCGTTGGCGTATACGGGGTGGTCTCCTATTCCGTCAGCCGGCGGACGAATGAGATTGGAATTCGTATGGCACTCGGAGCTGAAAGAGCGGAGATCTTGAAACTCGTCTCTGGCCGCGGTTTGAGACTGGTAGGGGTTGGCGTGGCCGTGGGTCTGGTCGCTGCATGGGCACTTTCCCGCGCAATGAACAGTCTCCTCGTAGGCGTCAACGCTGCCGATCCCATTACGTTTGGGACCGTAGCTATCTTGCTCACCTTGGTCGCGCTCGCCGCATGCCTCGTCCCGGCCCGCCGCGCTACGCGCGTCGATCCGATGGTCGCTTTGCGGTACGAATAGCTCGCCCAACGTTTTAATCCCACAATCCCTTTCGACCCACAACTGCTGACAACCGGAACGGTCCCAGCTGTTCTGGTCGCAGGCTCACCCTCAAACCCTCTCGTCTCACGATTTCGTTTCTAACCCACAACTAAGGAGCAACACCCATGCGAACCAACACGCAGGAGGCAGTTTTGTCTGCCTACATCGCGTCCATCGAAAAACGCACGCCGCGCGAAGCTGCCCAGGATGCCGCAGAGCTTTGCAGACTCGCGAACTCGCTCAATCGCTTGAACGAGATCGCCTGCAACAGCGGCCTCTCGGAGCGGCAAGAGCGACGGAAGCAAAACCTACAAACCCGGATCAAGTCCCTGCTCGAACGCGCGGGCTTGGTCCTCAACCACTTCAACAATGACCCGCGAGGCTACGCCGTGTACCTCGATCTGCCCGATGGTTCCTACAACAGCTTCGGCGGACGGGAATGCGGCTACGGCATCGGGAGGTGAAACCATGTACGACCGCGTAGTGACCATCAACAACACGCACTGGCCGGCCTACCGGAAACCAGGAGCAACTTTGGGTGATCTGCGGATGTTCGATCCAGACGACCACAGCGCCAAACCGCGACTGGTCTTCCGGCCCGAGAAGTTGCGCGAACTGGGAATACCGGACGCGCTCAACAAGGCCGCTGCAAAATCTGATCCGCAGGGATTCCTGCTCTTCGACGACCTGCCGAATCAGACGGAGCCAGCAACCGGCCATGCCGACGAAACCACAACTGAATGGGAATCGGGAGGTGCGTCATGCCCCAAGACGTGTCCGACCCGCTGAAGCTAAAACTGGTGATGCTCTTCAACGCACGGAATCAGACGTACTCCGTCTGCAGACACAATCTGAGCGCTGAAGAAGCATCGCAGGAGTTGGACAGGCTTCGGCGCCAAGGGCTTCCCGCATTCACGGTAGAACAACGCTCTCGCCACAAAGCTGAAGAGGCAGAAGGATGTGGAGATTGTCGTGCGGATGTCCAGCACGCCATCGAAGCAATCTCTGGCCATTCAGAGCCGGAACCCGACAGCCCGAAACGACAACTCTGATCCCCAACCTTCCTTCCGTAACCCACAAAAACCTAATTAGCCAAAACTGGAGGTGCCTCATGGCAAGTGAAGGAAACGGCTTCACGCATTACCTCGTATCGAAGGACGTCGTTCTCGGCGAGGCCTGCATCATCGAGCAATGCAACGAGTGGATCTCGCTTGCATTCATCAAGCTCGGAATCGACAGGCCGGAAGCCGTGATCGACCGTGCCTTCGTTGAGAACCACGCTCTCGTTCCCAAAACCGCGAACTAACCCCCTCAGACTCCCACCCACAAGCAGCAAAACCCACCAACGTAAGTCCTTCCACCTCTGCACCGCGGCGGGCGGCGTGTTGTTGACGCCGGGCCGCCGTGCAGCCCACCCACCAGAGAAAGGAACAAACGGAACAAACGGAAAATTTTCATTTGTAACTTTTGTTCCGTTCGGGAGCGAAGCCGTGATTCCGGAACCGAACTTTCCAGTACAACCCGATGAATTCGTTGGGCGGCAGCCCCAGATCGACGCCTTCCGCCACACCCTAAGGCAGGGCATTGCCACTGCTAGGACCCCTTCTGTTGCGGTCCTGGGCGACTGGGGAATCGGGAAAAGCAGTCTACTCATGAAATACGCAGCCGTATGCGTCGAACCGGAGTTCAACATGCTGCCGGTCCCATTCTCAGTGTCCAAAGAACTGGGCGATTACCGCCGCTTCGCGGAACTCTTAGTGGATACTTTCGGCGGGTGTGTTGCGCGCTCTCAACCTATCCAGCTCCGCGTCCGCAGGGAGGCGCAGAACTGGAAGCTCAACCACTTAAACGTAGGCCCGCTCGCATTACAGAGGGAAACACCCCAATTATTTCTCACCTCTGGAACCGCGATTCTCAGGCACGCAATTCAAGACGCTTGGCGTTGGTTCATCCACCCTGCCCAACTGAACGGCGTCATGTTTTTTCTCGACGATCTTCACAACCTCAATACGCCGAGCCAGTATGCAGTCGCGCTTGCATTGCGCGACCAATTTCAGTCGTTCGGCGTCGATAACATCAACTGCAGTGTTTGCTTCTCCGCGCCTCCAAGCTATTTCTCCAACATCAGGACCTTGGCTGAACCCGCCGTTCGCTTTTACGACAAAGTTTATCTCGGCCCGTTTTCTCTGGCTGAAACGGTGGAATACGTCGGAGCGATCTTCGAGCGCGCAGCGAACCACGCCGAGTTTGCTCAGTGGCTGCACTCCAAGACTGGCGGTCACCCGTACTTCATGGCTTTCATCTGCCGCCAGTTAGCACGGCTGACCGGCGAGGACGGCAAACTTGAACCCGCGCGGCATTGGGAGGAAATCTTCGGTCGGCTCGAAAAGGAGAAGTTTTCCACTGACCTTGCTCAGGTGACGGATCGTGAGGTCCAACTGCTTCGGTCGTTAGCGCGAAGCGAAGATCATGAAGTCGGCATCAAGCAATTTAGCGAATACGAACGCGTCTATTTCAGCAGACTCACCGATAAAGGACTGCTCACCCGAACAGGGCGCGGACAATACAGGCTATACCACCCGCTATTTCGCGAATTCCTCCAACAAATAAAATGAACCCGAGCAACTGCAAACACGAGAGCCCTCAGCGCCGTAACGCGGCGGCAAGCTTGCCGCCGCGTTACGGCGACTCCTTTCCCTTTGAATCACGACAGGGCGGAATCCATTCCCTTAGCCCTTCCGCCCCTTATCCATTTCCCCTTAGCCACTTTCTGATTCCCATTCCCTTCGTTCATTTGAAAAAAGGATGGTGATTCGCATGAACGAAAATGAAGTGATAGACTCAACCGAGCTGGCGAAGAGGCTCAACGTACCCGAAACCTGGGTACGCTCGCGAACCAATTCCAAGCGCACGAACGATCCTATCCCTCATTTGAGATTTGGCCGCTACGTGCGATTTCGTTGGGGCAGCGAGGAACTATGCAAATGGGTTGAACGCCAGCTGGTGAGTGCGAACAGGGTAGGTCATTAAGGAGGACATAATGACCAAATCTGTTCGCTATCAAGATGGGCAGTTGTACGTTCATCATGGAGCGTGGTTCGTCCGATACCGTGTACGCGTGCGGCGGGAGGATGGATCGACCAAACTTGAGCAGAAGGCAAAAAAGCTGGGAAGTATCGCAGATTATCCGCTCGAATCCCAGATCATGCCTCTGAAAACAGAATTCATGCACCGGCTAAATGCAAGCAGGTTTACGCCGGAGAGCGGCATGGTTCTGAAAGAGTTCGTCGACAAAATCTATCTTCCTTATATACAAGAGTTGCGCGAGTCCACGAAAAAGGGATATCGGGAAATCTGGAACAATCACATCTGCGAACGTGTAGGGCATATTCGTATGCGTGAGTTCAGAACGGTGGATGCCAGCAAGATGCTGAAGGCAATTGCCGACGAGAATGATTTCAGCAAAACAACGCTTCAGCACATCAAGAGTGTGCTAAGTGGCGTTTTCACGCATGCGAAGAATGAAGGAGCGTTCGACGGAGTCAATCCTGTTCGGGATGCCCGAATCCCAAGGAACGCACGCGAACCCGGCGAGACTTATGCGTACAATCTGACCCAGATTCGTTGCATTTTGGAAACCCTGCCGCTGTTGCCCAAAGCAGTTGTCGCTACTGCGTCCTTTGCTGGACTTCGGGAAGGCGAACTGCGGGGGCTCGAATGGCCGGACTACACTCGCGAATCTCTCTCTGTGAATCGGTCCATTTGGAAAACATTTGTGAACAAACCGAAGACACGAGCGAGCGCGAAGGCTGTGCCGGTTATCCGTCAGTTGGCGGAAATCCTCAACGCATATCGGGTCTCCATGGGAAATCCTTCAACTGGGGTGATATTCCACTCCGGGGATGGCAAACCCATGGACTTGGACAAGCAGGCTCAGCAAGTCATTCGTCCGCTCGTAAAAAGCACCGGGCTGGAATGGTATGGCTGGCATGGGTTCCGGCGTGGCATTGCGTCAAATTTGTATGAGCTGGGTGCGGATGAGAAAGTCGTTCAACGCATCTTGCGCCATGCAAAGTCGCACGTGACCAAAGATCGCTATATCAAGGCCTTCGATCCCGCGGTTCTTGCGGCGATGAGAAAGCTAGAGACATCTTTGGACGCCATAAGCCAGAGTGCACCAATAGTGCACCAGATAAACTAGGGCATTTGTGCTAAGCTGTTGAAAGCAAACCGCGGAGAGGTGGCAGAGTGGCTGAATG